>Ga0302130_1000041_pt1 | contig 107436 bp, 86 predicted proteins | sample CB9_surface_MG_FD_203117 | JGI IMG/M metagenome (GOLD analysis project Ga0302130, IMG submission 203117) | Marine microbial communities from Western Arctic Ocean, Canada - CB9_surface | ecosystem: Environmental > Aquatic > Marine > Oceanic | place: Canada: Western Arctic Ocean | collected... | reverse complement strand
TTGGCCAGAACATTAGCGACAATACCATTAGCCGGCACACTGGCGAAATTTATCAACCAAAAATCATGATTAAGGTTTTGCAAACTAACGGCTTCACCCAGCCTAGGATAGGGATTTTCAATATGGGCAGTTGTTTTGTTGGGGGTCTTATCTGGTGTTTCGCTTGAACTCGTGGTGTCCTGCGCTAGACATAGCTCTTTCACTGACTCATTGTTTAGTTCGGGGTTCGACGTAAGGTTTAGAGGTTCTTGTGCGGTGCCACTGTCCGAATTGGCTGCCTCCTCGGGTCGATCAATATTTTCATGCTTGGCCAACAGTGCTTCAGGTACTATAGCCGCAACACTGCTTCTAATTGTTGCTGACGTTATCGCTGATTGCGCTATTAGGTCGTCAGCAGACTTTTCTAATGGGGTGTTGTTCAGCGAATCTAATTCAGCTTGGTCTGTTTTAGCGAGGGTTTCATAAGCTGGATCTTCAGCTGGGGTTAGCTTTTTTTTTTCGATACCCGCTGCAGCGGGCTGACCGCTATTCGATGAGCCGCTCTCAATATGGGCGTCTGATTCTTTGTTTCCATCGGCAACGTATGTCGGTGAAAAAACCATCATTCTTAAAAGTAACATTTCAAATGTGGCACGTACTTCCGCAGAATAACGAAGTTCTTCGCGACCTTTTGAGCCTATTTGATAGTAGAGTTGCACGTCTTCGGCGGCTATTTCTCCTGCTATTTGCAGGACCTTATCCTTATCCCCAAAGCTATTATCTGTAGCATCCGGCATCACTTGAGCAATTGCCACTCGATGCAATAGCGTCAATAAACTGTCTAAGGTGTGTGCATAATCTGGAGTCTGCTCAGCTATAATGCGCACTAGTTCCAAGACGTCTTTAACACTTCCGCTCGCCATATTACTGAGCAATTGAAAAACTTGTTGCTGCTCTGGAATGCCGAGCATTTCAACGACGCCAGTGGCTGATATGCTGCCGTCACAGAACGAAACAGCTTGGTCGACTAAGGTCAAAGCATCGCGCATGCTGCCGGCGGCAGCTGCTGCTATTTGCCAAAGAGCTTCTTCATCAAAGGCTATTTCTTCTTGAATCAGGACTGTACCCAGATAATCAGAAATCATCTTCGGACTTAAATTCTTTAGATTAAACTGCAAACACCGAGACAGTATCGTTATCGGTAGCTTTTGCGGATCAGTAGTCGCAAAAAGAAATTTTACGTGGGGCGGAGGTTCTTCTAAGGTTTTCAACAGCGCATTGAAACTGTGCGTGGAAAGCATATGCACTTCGTCGATCAAATAGACTTTGTAACGCCCTCTAGCCGGTGTGTATTGAACGTTTTCCAGTAACTCTCGAGTATCTTCGACCTTTGTTCGCGACGCCGCATCAACCTCGTGCAAATCGATGAAACGACCTTCACTGATTTCCTTGCAGGAGTCACATTTTTCACAAGGTTTAGAGCTAACCCCCTCTTCGCAGTTCAAGCATTTAGCTAAAATGCGGGCAAGAGTTGTTTTGCCAACTCCTCGTGTGCCTGTAAAAAGGTAGGCGTGGTGCAAACGCTGCTTATCAAGCGCATTGATTAGAGATTTAAGGACATGAGCCTGGCCCGCTACTTCGGTGAAATTACTCGGGCGCCATTTCCTGGCAAGTACTTGATAGCTCATAAGGGAGTCGAGTTTATAGACGGTGAATAGTAAATATTTATTAAGTGCTTTTTTTGATCCCAGATCAAAGAAATTAAGGTGGCAGCTCCTGCCAGCCACACCACGGCACATGAGTCGGTTACTACCGTTGCTCCCTTCCGGGCCTGGCGGAGTTTATAACTTATCATTGCGCGGGGACCGGCAAGAGATACCATTAAGCATCATAGCACAGTCGACTTCCTATGCAGCGGCGGATTATGGGAAATTAATTGCGAGGAAGCAAGCACTGCCGACCATTGATTTGCATAATTATCAGCAGTACCTGTCAATTCCACTCAGATTTTCAATATTTAGCTCGACCTAGCCTAGGATAAACCCTAGGGCAAAGCTAATGTGACAATCCTTGAATCCTGACCTCCGCCCACAGCGATTGCTAAATATTGCTTTCCACCTGCCATGTAAGTCATAGGAGTTCCCGAGGGAGGAAGCGGTAAATCTATTTCGTGAACAATTTCACCACTCGCTTTATCAAATGCCCGTAGGAGGTTGCGAGGACCATCTGACTGCGCCAAAAACAACAAAGTTTTGGTTAGAACAGGACCCGTTCTACTCTGGCTTCCCACTGGACCTGGGTCCAAAATCCCCATGTCGATAATTTTCTGACGTATTCCTTCGCCATGAGGGACCATCCATTCATGCTCTCCGGTGTTGAGGTTAATGGCTGTTATCCGGCCGTATGGAGGTTTCGTTAACGGTAAGCCTTGTGGCCCACCAACAGATGACGCACCACCTCGGACATATTTTAGATTTGATTTCGCAGGATCGGCTTCTAACAGTTGCACAACTATCGGCGAGGATGCTGATGGTATGTAGTACAGACCAGTATCAGGATCAAAAGAGGCACCATGCCACTCCCCTCCGCCTGCCCAACCAGGAAAGTTAATTGTTCCTCGAAGTGATGGAGGCGTGAACAAAGGGCCATAGTCAAATTTTTCAATGTTCTGCAAAGCTTCATTACGCAGTTCAACGGTGAAATCAATTAGCGTTTCGTCAGTTATACCTTGTAGCTCAAACGGCGCAGGTTTAGTTGGGAACGGCTGAGTTGGTGAAAGCTTTTCCCCCGGCACTGAACTTGCAGGAACAGCGCGTTCTTCAATTGGCCAAACCGGCTCCCCTGTTACCCTGTCAAAGACATAGCTAAAGCCCTGCTTAGAAATAGCGACTACTGCTTTAATTGCCTTGCCATCCACATTGATATCAACAAGTGTTGGCGCCGCAGGCAGGTCGTAATCCCAGACCCCGTGATGAACCATTTGATAGTGCCAAATCCGCTCGCCGTTATCCGCTCTGACTGCAAGCAAACTTTCTGCAAACAAATTGTCTCCCTTGCGCAGCCCGCCATACCAGTCATTAGTGGGAGTCCCAATCGGGATATAAACAATACCCAGTTCGTCGTCAGCGCTCATGATGGTCCAGCTATTAGTGTTGCCGGTGTATTCCCATGAACCGTCTTCCCAAGTTTCATTGCCGAACTCACCAGCTTGAGGAATCGTCTTGAACATCCACTCCAAGGCACCGGTTTCTGGGTTAAATGCTCTTACATTACCTGGCGGCATTTCTTTGGTTGTGGGGCCATCATTAATAATAGAATTAACAACAACGCGATTATTTGTGATTAGTGGCGGCGATACCACACCGTACTGACGACGATCTATCTCACGGCCTAGACCTTGAGCCAAATCGAGCTTGCCTTGATCTGCAAAACTAGGATCCGGCTTACCCGAAACAGCATCGATGGACCAAAGATAAGAATCATTAGTCGCCAGGAAAATTCGCTGTTTGCCATTGCCCTTCCAATACCCAACCCCACGGGTGTTATAGCCTAGATTAGGCGGCCTGCCTGCTTCCCAAGCTTTGGTATCAAATACCCATTTCTCAGCGCCAGTTTGAGCATCCAGTGCCGCTATTCGACCGAATGAGGTAGGCACATACATCGTACCGTTAACAACGATGGGGGTGGCTTTGTAACCTGCGGGGGTCGCCCGGTAGTTTTCTTGCTTGAAATTCTCGGCAACAGTTGCGTTATCCGAACTTTGCCAATTCCATGCATTGGTAATTGTGCTGACATTGGCCTTATTAATCTGATCGAACGGCATATATTTTTGCGAACCGTTGTCACCGCCATAGCTTGGCCAGTCATTGGCCAAGGCAAGCGAACCTGTGCTTAATGCCACGAAAAGCACTAAGATTTTTGATTTTTCTAGAAGATTCATACGGTTACCATCAAACTACTGTTATTTAGATAGCACGAGTCTACAACAAGCCAAAGCAAAGAGACAATTAGGCTAGATGAATTGCAAGTTATAGCAGACGAGGTGGTCTTGAGGGAGTTGGTGATCGCTTAGCAAAAGAGAAAATAGCTGAAGATAAGACCTTGCTTCGTTATTCAGCTTAGCTGAATAACGAAGGGAAAAGTGGCGGTGAGACAGGGATTCGAACCCTGGGATGGGTATAAGCCATCACACACTTTCCAGGCGTGCGCCTTAAACCGCTCAGCCATCTCACCGTGTTCTGTTTGCCGATCAATAAGATCGGACTTAAATTTTATTCCGTCAGGGGTGCATTCCATTTTGTCTAAGACAAAATTTCACTTTGCGGGGGCTACCCTCAGTGTTGCGCGCTATCGCGCTGGTCGAACCTGTGGACAGATATAAGCCGCCTCTCCATGTCTTGCTTACTGAACTAAAAGATTGGTCTTAATAGCTATCGCATAGAGGTTAGATCAAATCCCGATCCAGCCACAGTAAAACCGCGCGTACTTTATCCTAGCAATAGCCCCATTACAAGGACATTACTGTCTTATCAATCGTGCATTTACAGCGTCAGAACCCAATAGCTGAGTACTTCGATAGACATTGATGTCGATCCCTCCACGGCGAAGATAATTCATCCCTATCAAGAGTTCGGTTGGCTTGCAGTGAATCATGATATCCCGGTAGATTCTCTCGGCGCACTCTTCGTGATAGCCCTGATGAGATCTAAAGCTGCACAGGTAACGAAGTAACGATTCTTTAGGTATCTGCATGCCTGTATACTGGATCGATACGCTGGCCCAGTCAGGCTGCCCTGTGACTGGGCAATTGGATTTGAACAAGTCTGAATAAAGCTCTTCGTCAAACACTAAATTTCCATTGCAACCCAATAGCTGGTCGTTTGGAACGATATCGATAATTTCTATATCTGCTTGGTCGATGCACACACCCGCAGGCGAATTTTCTGACTGCCTGACTGTTCTCATTAACGGCGTGACTAAAACCTTCACTTCAGACTTGGTTACCTGAGACAGGTCCCTGCAAATCACATCGATAACTTTTCCTACGGTCTCAAAACGTTCCTGATTAAATGAGTTCAAGTACAGCTTTAAAGATTTCGATTCAACGATGTTTTCAGATTCGCAGTTGACGAAGAATTCCGCAATCGCTACTTGTGGCTTACCTTTTGACGTCAACCAGGAAAGCTCATAAGCCTGCCAATGATCCAGTCCGTACATACGGATTTTCTTATCGATATCGAGAAGCGAACGTGCTGGCCAACGTGGGATTGGATATAAAACTTCCGGACTGTATGTTTCCGGGTAATTAGTCTCACCGCCCAATGGGTTTTCAATGGTCATGATTTGCTACCCCAGTCTCAACTTCTCAATCCTTTACCATTTCTTAACAGCCAAATGCAGGCCGTGAATAATACGGCTATGAATACGCCTAAGATAATAAAGGCCCAATACACATCGACATCAGAACTCCCTAAAATGCCATATCGAAAGGTATTTACCATATAGAATATTGGGTTAAGCCCTGACACAGTTTGCCAAAAAGGTGGCAGCAGCTGGATAGAATAGAAAACCCCACCAAGATAAATCAACGGAGTCAAAACGAAGGTCGGTATAATAGAAATATCGTCAAAACTATTAGCAAAAATCGCGTTAATGAATCCGGCCATCGAAAAAACAGTCGACGTTAGTAGAATTACAGAAAGCGTAATCAAGGGATTCTCTATGGTAAGCCCCCCAAACAGAATCGCCACAGTTGTCACAATGCCGCCAACTGCCAATCCTCTGGTCATGCCCCCAACGATAAACCCCAGTAAGATAATGTAATTTGGAACCGGAGAAACTAACAACTCTTCAATACTTCGCTGGAACTTGTGACTAAAAAAACTCGACACAACGTTAGAGTATGAATTCTGAATAACCGACATCATGATAAGACCCGGCACTATAAAATCCATATAGTCATAGCCGCCCATATCGCCAATCCGCCGCCCTACCAGATTGCCAAAAATAACAAAATACAGACCTATGGTGATAACCGGTGGCACCAGGGTCTGCAGCCAGATTCTTGAAAAGCGCCTGACTTCCTTTATGACAATTGTCTCGAATGCTATGTATTTATGATTAGAAAACATGGCGGTTTTACTCATTGGTTTTCACTCAGCTTTGATATAAAGAGCTGCTCTAAACGATTAGATTTATTTCGCATGGCCACCACTTTGACCTGTAAGGCTTCTATGATTTTGAATACTGAATTCAACTGAACCCCGGCTGTGATGGTCACTTCAATACAATGCGAGTCTACCGGCTGATAAGTAACTCCGGCAAGTTCATACTCGGTGCCTGCTATCTGATCAAACTTACCCGTCAGATCATTGCTGGTATCAATTATGTAAACTTGCGAATCCAGCTCGCTTAGTAATTGCTTCATACTGGTATTTTCAACTATCCGGCCTTTATCGATAATAGCGATGTTCCGACAAAGCTGCTCGGCCTCTTCAAGATAATGTGTCGTCAAAATTATTGTAGTGCCGCTTTCATTAATCTCCGTTAGAAATTCCCACATTGATTTGCGCAGTTCAATATCCACCCCTGCAGTTGGTTCATCCAGAATAAGCAACCCAGGCTCATGAATCAGTGCCCTAGCAATCATCAACCTGCGCTTCATCCCCCCGGAAAGGGACCGTGACTGGTCATTCCTTTTTTCCCAAAGTCCTAGCTTTCGAAGATACTTCTCACACCGCTCACTGGCTAAGGCTCGCGGAAGCCCGTAATACCCAGCCTGAGTTAGAACAATATCTTTCACCCGCTCGAACTGACTGAAATTAACCTCTTGAGGAACAACCCCGAAGTTTAGTTTTGTTTCAAAAACATGAGTGTCGACGTTACGACCGAACACCTCAACCGAACCTCCCGTCTTGTTGACTAAAGTCGAGATGACACCGATGGTGGTGGACTTGCCGGCACCATTTGGTCCTAAGAGTGCGAAAAAGTCCCCCTGCTCCACCTCCAGAGATATTCCTTTAAGCGCCTCAAAGCCATTAGCATAGGTTTTACGTAATTCTTTTATCGAAATTGCTAAAGTCATAAATACTATCTAGGTTGAGAAAAACGTGAGTATGTCTTTTACGCATTGCTCGTGCAAATCAGACGAGGTCAATTTCAAAATTACGGGCAAAAAAAAGCCCGGCTTAAGCCGGGCTTTTTAAATTGGCGTCCCCAAGGGGTTTCGAACCCCTGTTGCCTGGATGAAAACCAGGTGTCCTAGGCCTCTAGACGATGGGGACATAGAAGCTAGCCTTGCGGCGTTTTCGAGAGCGGGGGATTCTAAGAAGCTTGGCCTTCTCAGTCAAGAGTTAACTGGTATTTTTTCAATGAAATACTACACTTTTTAATGGGAATCCCTTTTTTGAGTCAAATAATGGCAGTTTCACACTTAATTTCGATAAGCAATAGTGCAGCAGATGATATTTAGCCCAACCATTTTTGGGGTTATGATTACGGCTGCCCTCTCTATGATATTTTTTGGCTATGTAAGCAAAGGTCATGAACGCCGCGCAGCAGCAAAAACCAACAAAATTGCCAGACTCAAAGTGAGAGCGCGCAAGCTCGATAGCATAATCGTCGGATTGCCGTCGACATACCTGCCGAAAACACTTAAAGCACTCATTTACGCGAGAATTGTTGATAGTCTTACACAAATGTACAGCCTTTCTGGGAACGACAGCATTAATCAACAAGTAGAGAGGGTTCGCCAAACCTTATCGACGCTTGTTGATCTCGAACCAAATCAAGCTCCTGCCTCAGCACGCCAAAAGTCGGAAGCAGAGCTCAAGGAATACAAACACCTCCTCAAAGATCTCTACAGTTTGATTCTTGAATTTCATTCTGAAGGTACTCTGCCTCAGACTACCACCCACACACATCTCGAGATTGTTAAGTCTCAAATGCTAAAAGTAACCTTAGAGACTTATAAGACAGCAGCTAACGCCGCCTCGGCAGACAACAACACCGGCTTGGCCCACCATTACAACTCAATGGCTTTGAACCGCCTAGACCAAGATCAAGCGCTTTCGGGATTTGACGAGGAAATACACTATTTTAAAGAACAAATTTCATTGCTAGACCAGAGAATGCGAGAATCCATTGCCCTTTTAGATGAACAAGACGGGCTAAAAGAAGCGGCACTCGCCGAATGGAAAGCACATGAGTCAGCAGGAAACGACTGGAAGAAAAAACGGTTTTAATAAATCCCTGTAGTAATAAGGCTTTTTTAATAGAAAGGGAATGTAGTGAAGAAATGCTTATTGATCTGTAAAACTCACACCTTATGCCAGCACTCAGTTCTATTATCTCCTACCTCAGCCTGCTAGGAATCTCCGTGTTTGTGTTGAATAGTTAGCAGCTAAAAGCATCCTGCAAGAGCCCTGAGCGCTCGATCCCCCTGATGGGAAATGGAAATGACTTAGCCCTTTAGTCCATAGAAATTGATGATGCCTACACACCCCAAGCAAAAACGATAAAGTTGATGAGAAAAACCTGCCGTTTTGAAGTCTATTGATCCTGAATAGATTTTTGCCACCTCGCCGCCGAACGTCTCAATTAAATTGAGACCCGAAACTGAGGACTTGGCGAATTTAGAGGAAATCAAGAGCGGCTCTGATCACTGCCTCCAACAATTTCCCCGATTTTCCTTGCTCGCGGCCTTTATAATAGCGCTGAGTAAAATTGCGCCAGCGCCTCAAAACGATAAACGCAAATCCTCAGCTACTCGACACAGTGCTGCGCGAGCTTTACCGAACTGCGGCTATAACGATATTACTGTGCGGTAAGACAAGTAACAGCAAATTCTCTCTTGGGCAGCTAAAGATGCTAACGGATGAAGTTATAGCAGAGCTCGATATGCCGTACAGGACACTTAGTTATTCTGAACTTAGGTTACTTCGTAAAAGCGACATCAAACGCATGCTACAGGCTTGGGTAAAACCCGAGATCCAGCAATCTCCGAGGATTTATCATAGCCGGCGCTGACAGGAAATATGTCAACGCTACCGCTTATCTTAAATGTGCATCCAGCCAATAAGACCCGCAACAAATCCTCAAACCAGCGTTAGCAATGATTTTGTCGCATGGAAAGCGCCCCGCTTGGACCAAAAAGGTCTATAAAATGGCGTCCTAAGCACTTTTCAATCTTGACCGATCTTTTCCTCTATGACATGCTGAAGAACTGCCGATAACCTTTGCATCGCTAAATTATCGAATATAATTATTTCAGGTTTATGGCAAGTACACTAATATTAGTATTGCTAAAAGCGGGTCGTAGCCCGCAAGAAAAATTGTATTCCACTCAATTATACGACCGCTCCATAAGACCAAACGTGACTAACAAAGCATCGGAGCCGACTGAAAGACGTCGCTAGAGACCAGAATGAGCATAAGCATGGATCAAAGACTTATCGAAGAAGGCACCGCGCAACTAACAAGCGAGATTGAAGTGCTTGAAGCCTGGTTAAGAGAGTTAGAGATGCTCAAGGGTAATGACATAGAAACAGTAGCAGCTAGGAAATCTTATAACGACATGCTGCGAAGTCGCCGGGAAATGCTCAGTAGCTTGGATCAACAGTCTACACTACAAACTGTTTCACCCAAGTAAGCACTCAAATAGACACTCAAATAGATACCCCGAACAGCACCCTGACAAAACAAGCACCGATCCACATTCTATTTGTAATCACCTCCATACAACAAATACTTATTCGTCCGCCACAAGAGCAATTTGGCCCTCCACCCCTAAAACAGAATTATTTTTCCTATGCTGACTGAAACCCAAGCCAACACTATGCTTTCTTTGCAAGCAAGTATGAATTTCAAAATCGATCCAGATTGGGTGGAAGCTCGATACCCGTATCTACTCGCAGTGGTTATTGAAGGCGCTGAAGCCATAGAGCATCACGGCTGGAAATGGTGGAAAAAGCAGCACAAGGACTTACCTCAGCTGCAGATGGAACTGATCGATATTTGGCATTTTATGCTATCAGAAATCTTGCTTAGGAATGATGCCGATGAGGAAAAGGCCGTCATGTTTTTAAATCAGGCTATAGCAGATTCAGAGCATCTTCAGTCCCTCAGTTTTGACGGGCAAGACTACCCACTCAAAGAGCTAGGGCTTTTGCAGCAAATTGAACTACTAATCGCTTTGGCTGGAGCAAGAAGAGTCGAAGTTGGGTTATTTTCGTCGATTATGAGATTGTGCGAGCTAGATTGGAACGGCTTGTTCTCTCAATACGTAGGTAAGAATGTACTCAATGTTTTTCGACAGGACCACGGTTACAAACAAGGCACTTATTTAAAACAGTGGAACGGGCAGGAAGACAACGAGCACCTTGTCGAAATATTAAACCAGCTTGATCCTGAGATCGAGAGCTACAAAGAACAACTTTACAGCCAACTTGAGTCTAGATATCCAGGCGAGGCCGCCTAAGCGGCCTCAAACATCATCTGAATTCCCTGAACACAAAGCCATCTCAGACGTTATTTATAGTAAGCGTTCTCAGTGACTGTATGGTCAGTAACGTCCCTTACTTCCCTAAGCTGCGGTATCTGCTCTAAGAGAGTTTTCTCTACCCCGTTTTTAAGAGTTACATCAACCATCCCGCAGCCCTGACAGCCACCACCAAACCGTAGCACAGCAATGTCCTCTTCAAACAACTCTTCCAAAGTAACATTGCCACCGTGGGCGGCTAAACCCGGATTAATTTCATTATAAAGAATGTAATTAACACGGTCTTCAAGAGGACTATCTTCGGATATTTTGGGTAAACGTGAATTTGGTGCCTTAATGGTTAATTGGCCGCCCATGGTGTCTTTCGCATAATCAACTACAGCCTCCTCTAGGTAAGGAATGCTCGGCTTGTCAATGTACGCGCGTAAGCTTGGGTATTCCTTCAACTCATCCCCAGCCTGTTCCTCACCTGGTCTACAGAAAGAGATGCAAGTCTCTGCTCTAGGAGTACCAGCATCAAGAATGAAAACGCGCACAGCCATGCCTTCACATTCCTGTTTTTTAAGAAGCTCTGTTAAGTACTCTTGGGCTGATTCTGTAATGATAACCATAGTAGATCTCGTGAATATTTTTAGACGTAGTAATGATACTGCAAGCGAAGGGAAACTTAAATACTTGAGTGCTTTACTGGGTTATTATTATGATTCTCCATGGAGAGTCATAATAATGTCTAAACACGTTTTTTTTGCTATAATATCTCGCTATTTTTACTCACCAAAATCAGGTTAGCCAATGTCACGCGCTGCAATCCAGAAAAAACTTCACGACGCTCTAAATCAACGAATCCTATTGCTGGACGGCGCGATGGGGACGATGATTCAAAATAAAAAGCTTACAGAGAGTGATTTTAGGTCTGAACGCTTTAAGGACTATGAGAGAGATATTGCAGGCAACAATGATTTGCTCACCCTGACCCAGCCGCAGGTCATAAAAGATATTCATTTAGCTTATTTATTTGCCGGCTCTGACATTGTTGAAACCAATACATTTAACAGCACCAGAAGCTCACAGTCCGATTACGGCCTTGAAGAACTTAGCTACGAGCTAAATTTTGCAGCAGCTCAGTTAGCGCGCCAAGCCTGTGACGAAGTAAATCTGCTAACTCCAGATAAACCGCGATTTGTAGCTGGTGTCCTCGGGCCAACGAGTAAAACAACGTCCCTTTCACCGGATGTTAATGACCCAGCATTTCGTAATATTAGCTATGACGAATTAGTTGACGATTATAAAAACTCAATAAGGGGATTAATCGAGGGCGGCGTCGACATTCTTTTAATTGAAACCGCTTTTGACACACTCAATGCCAAAGCTGCTATCTTTGCTGTTCAAGATTGCTTTACAGAATTAGGCGAAACTTTGCCTTTAATGATATCGGGGACCATAACCGACGCCAGTGGGCGCACCTTGTCAGGCCAAACTGTTGAAGCTTTCTATCACTCCGTAGCTCATGCTAAGCCGCTATCAGTAGGTTTTAACTGTGCATTAGGCGCTGATCAGTTACGCCCCCATATTGCTGAGATTTCGGCCTTGGCAAACTCACTTATTTCTACACACCCCAATGCGGGGCTACCAAATGAGTTTGGCGAGTATGATCAGAGCCCAGAAGAAATGGCTGTAATCGTCGGAGAGTTTGCTGCTAGCGGCTTCGTCAATATACTTGGCGGCTGCTGCGGCACCACGCCAGCTCACATAGTTAAGTTAGCAGAAGCTATAAGTGACATCGCCCCACGCAAACTCCCTAAAACTAACCCTGCTTGCCACCTGAGCGGCCTGGAAGCCTTCAATATCACAGGCGACTCACTGTTTGTAAATGTTGGCGAGCGAACCAATGTGACTGGCTCTGCAAAGTTTGCACGCTTGATCATCGACGATGACCTAGAAGAAGCTTTAGAAGTCGCAAAACAGCAAGTTGCAGCCGGCGCACAAATAATAGACATCAACATGGATGAGGGCATGCTCGATTCTGAAGCTGCCATGGAAAAGTATCTTAAACTAGTAGCTTCAGAGCCAGAAATTAGTCGGGTTCCAATCATGATCGATTCTTCCAAATGGGAGATCATAGAAACCGGATTAAAATGTGTCCAAGGTAAGGCTATTGTCAATTCCATTAGTTTAAAAGAAGGCGAAAAGGAATTTCTCGACAGAGCAAGACTTTGTCAACGTTACGGCGCTGCAGTCGTTGTTATGGCTTTTGATGAATCAGGACAAGCGGACACGCTTACTCGGAAAAACACAATCTGTAAACGTAGCTACGACCTGTTGTTAGAGAAATTGGATTTTTGCCCTACCGATATAATCTTTGACCCTAACGTCTTCGCTATAGCCACCGGCATTGAGGAACACAATAACTATGCTGTGGACTTTATTGAAAGCTGCAAATACATCAAAGCAAACCTGCCAGGGGCTTTAATTTCTGGCGGCATCAGCAATGTCTCATTTTCATTTCGAGGCAACAATCTAGTTCGTGAAGCCATTCACTCTGTTTTCCTGTATCACGCAATTAAAGCGGGATTAACAATGGGAATTGTTAATGCCGGTCAACTCGCGGTATATGATGATATTCCTGCAGATTTGAAGAAGGTGGTTGAGGCTGTAGTCCTAAACACAGACCCTGAGGGTACAGAAGCTCTAATGCTTGTTGCCCAGTCTTATAGTGGCAGCAAAGGTATGCAAGTCGTAGAGGACTTAGCTTGGCGCGAAAAAAACGTTGAAGACAGGCTTAGCTATGCCTTAGTCAAGGGTATAACTAAATTTATTGAAGAGGATACTGAAGCTGCACGACAACTTTTACCAAAACCCATAAAGGTGATTGAAGGACCTCTCATGCGCGGCATGGATGAGGTTGGCGATCTCTTTGGAGCTGGCAAGATGTTTTTGCCACAGGTGGTCAAAAGCGCCCGTGTAATGAAGCAAGCAGTGGCATATTTATTGCCCTTTATTGAAGCCGAAAAAGACGGTGGGGAAATCACCACCAAAGGCAAAATTTTGCTCGCGACTGTAAAAGGTGATGTTCATGACATCGGAAAAAATATTGTAGGTGTTGTTCTCGGCTGCAATAATTACGACGTCATCGATCTAGGCGTTATGGTGCCAGCTGCACGTATTTTGGAAGTCGCTAAAAAAGAAAATGTAGATATTATTGGCCTTAGCGGATTGATCACACCATCGCTAGATGAAATGGTTCATGTCGCTAGTGAGATGCAGCGCCTAGATTTTCATGTGCCGCTACTCATAGGTGGCGCCACCACATCAAAAGCACACACTGCCGTCAAGATAGAAGAACACTACAAAAACGATAGCACGATATACGTGCCAGATGCCTCTCGTAGCGTAACGGTAGTAAGCAATCTTCTCAACTCCGAAACAAAGGGCGATTACTGCGCAAATATAAAAGAAGAATATGTCACTGTTCGCGAGAGAACTGCCAACAGAGCCAAAAAGCGCAAGCTATTGAGCTTCGCAAAAGCGAATGCTAATCGACCTAGCTTGAATTGGGATTCTTATAAGCCAACACGGCCGAAGTTTACTGGCACCAAAGTGTTTGAAAATTTCTCTCTCGAAACGCTAAGGAAATACATAGACTGGACTCCATTTTTTATTACTTGGAGCTTAGCAGGTAAATACCCAGCAATTCTTCAGGATGAAAGAGTAGGCGAAGCGGCTCGTGATTTGTTTAGCGATGCACAAGAAATGCTGAATGAGATTATCGAACAGAATCTACTTACCGCAAAAGCGGTGATCGGTTTATGGCCGGCTAATAGAGTCGGAGACAACGACGTTGAGCTCTTCACAGGTAAAGGCAATAGTGAATCTACAGAAACCTTGCATTTCTTGCGGCAGCAAATGCCAAAAGAGCCGGATCTTTCAAATCTGTCTTTGGCGGACTATATTGCGCCAGCGGGGGTTGAAGACTACATCGGTGGATTTGCCGTGACAGCAGGAATCGGTGCTGGCGTCCTTTCTGCGAAATATGAGAAAGAGAACAACGATTACGCCTCACTCATGGTCAAAGCCCTTGCAGACAGGCTAGCAGAGGCATTTGCAGAGCATATGCACTTACTCGTCAGAAAAGAATTTTGGGGCTACGCTCCAGATGAAAAGCTAGCCAACCAAGAACTGATTACAGAGAAGTATCAAGGCATTCGCCCTGCGCCGGGTTATCCCGCTTGCCCCGATCACTCCGAAAAGGAAACATTGTTCAAGCTGCTAAATGCCAATGAAGAGATTGGCATAGAATTAACAGAAAGCTTCGCTATGATGCCGGCAGCGAGCGTCAGTGGATTTTATTTCTCGCACCCTGACATCAAGTATTTTCCCGTAGGTAAAATTTCCGAGGATCAAGTTGCAGATCTTGCCCAACGAAAAGGCAAACCGATAGAGGACATGAGTAAACTATTAAATCCTAACCTTGCCTGACTTTTATGTTTCATAGAGAGCATGTTCATCAAACATCAACTCCGATGTCAGTCCCTATAAGCTGAGAAATTACTAGATGTATCAATACGATAGTTATGACCACAAAATGCTTGAAGACCGAATTGACCAATTTCGCGACCAAACTAACCGGTATTTATCAGGAAGTTTGAGCGAAGCTGAATTTCTTCCTCTACGCCTACAAAATGGCTTATATGTTCAGCGTCTCGCTCCAATGCTAAGAATCGCTGTGCCTTATGGCATGCTGTCCTCTGCCCAGCTTCGAAAACTAGCGCATATCGCGAGACACTTCGACAAAGGCTACGCACACTTCACTACCCGTCAAAACATTCAATTCAATTGGCCAGACTTGGCGGATGTACCAGATATATTAAGTCATCTCGCCGAAGTGGAAATGCATGCTATACAGACCAGTGGTAATTGCATACGTAATACCACAACCGATCAATTCGCAGGGGTTGCTCAAGAAGAGCTTGAGGACACCAGAGTATATTGTGAAATCATTAGACAATGGTCAACTTTTCACCCCGAGTTTGCTTACCTACCTCGGAAGTTTAAAATAGCCGTATGCGGCACTAAAATTGACCAAGCGGCAACCCAAGTTCATGACATCGGCATTTATCTTAAGAAAAATGAAACTGGTGAGACCGGCTTTCGTATACTAGCTGGAGGCGGTTTAGGTAGGACCCCAGTAATCGGCCAAGAAGTTTTTGAGTTCGTGAAAAAAGAATATCTACTGATTGCTCTTGAATCAATACTTCGCGTTTACAACAGAGAAGGCAGGCGTGATAACAAATACAAAGCCCGCATTAAAATACTTGTAAAAGCCACTGGCATCGAAGTCTTTCGCAAGAAAGTCATGGATGAATGGCAATCTCTAGACACCTCAAAATTAAAACTTAACCAAGCTGAGTTTGATCGTTGTGCTAAATTTTTTTTACCCCCAGCGTATAAAACGTTTAACGGCAACTCTGACTTTTTAAATGCATCTTTAAAATCAAACGCCCTATTTGCAAGCTGGCATCAGCAAAATGTCGATGACCATAAAGTGCCAGGCTACGCTATAGTCACCGTTTGTTTTAAAGAAACAGGCGTCGCACCGGGAGACGTAACTGACGCTCAACTAGAAAAGTTAGCGCAACTGGCTGATGAGTTTAGCTTTGGAGAGGCCAGAGTAAGTCATGACCAGAATGTGGTCTTCGCTGATGTCCACCAAGAACATCTCTTTGAGCTCTGGTCCGCTTTAAAATCTAACGCCTTGGCGAGCGCCAATTTAAGCCTACTCTCAGATATCATTTGTTGCCCTGGCGGGGATTTTTGTGCGCTAGCTAACGCCAAGTCTATCCCTATCGCAGAATCGATTCAAAGACAGTTCAGCGATGTAAAAGAACAACAAGCCGTAGGTGAGTTAAGCATAAACATTTCAGGTTGCATGAATGCTTGCGGTCATCACCATGTCGGCAATATAGGCATACTGGGGGTAGATAAAAAGGGAGCGGAATTCTATCAAGTCTCATTAGGTGGGTCGTCCCGTCACGAGGCTAGTTTAGGCTCGATTATCGGTCCAGCGTTCGCCCAAGACGATATTCCCGGCGTTGTTGAAAAGATAGTGAATGTTTATAAGGCTGAGAAGAAACACAGCGAAACATTTATAGAAACCTACAATCGAATCGGCATCGATCCATTCAAGGAAAAAGTTTATGTCAAAGCTGATTAAAGACCGAGTCTTAGCTACTGACAACTGGACATTGTTGAAGGAATCTACCGGACCGGAGGTTCTGGAAGTGGTTCAAGGTAAAAATTTTATTGTTCCCCTTACTTTCTGGCTTGAAAATACTGCGGAAATCGCGCTTTACGAAGGTGCTATAGGCATTTGGTTAGATAGCGATGAAACCCCAAAAATGATTAACTCTGATCTAAGTCAGATTCCAATTATAGCCCTCAATTTCCCAGTCTTCACCGATGGACGCTCATACAGCAGCGCGAGGCAGTTACGCACCGACTTTTCTTATCGAGGCGAACTACGTGCCGTAGGAGATATCTTACGTGACCAGCTGTACTATCTGTCTCAGTGCGGCTTTAATTCTTTTAGTCTACGACATGATCAAGATCCTGAACTTTGCCTGAAAGCGTTCGACGACTTTGCCACGAACTATCAGGCAACCGTCACCCAGCCAACTCCCTTGTTTAGGCGACGTTAGCTCCGTATAGTCTTAAGTAATTCGAATAATACTGCAGGGTACCCAGCATGGAACATGATTCACTACTGTTCCCGTTTTTCCTTATTTTTAGTGGGGCTGCTCTTTTCTCAACGGTGGCACTGTATCTAAAACAACCGCTACTTGTTGCCTACATATTTTTAGGCATTGCAATTGGACCTTTCGGGCTTGAATTGATTTCTGACGCCTCCTTGCTTTCGGATATCGCCGAATTTGGAATCATCTTTCTGCTTTTCCTGCTAGGCCTGGACATGCAACCTAAAAACCTTATTGCCACATTAAAAAAGACATTCCTTGTCACCATAGCTAGCTCATTAATCTTTGTCGCATTGGGTGTAGCAACCGGACTTTTTTTCAAATTCTCACTAACAGAAAGCCTAGTAATAGGCTTTGGCATGATATTTTCTAGTACTATTATTGGAATTAAGCTGCTTCCTACAACCGTCCTGCATCAAAAGCACATGGGCGAGCTAATGGTTGGGATTCTATTGATGCAAGATTTCATCGCTATTTTCATTTTGGTTTTTCTAGACTCAGGCAACTTAGAGCAGTCACGAGCACTGCAAATGCTAATCGCTGTCCCTTGTTTAGTTTTGTTTGCTTATCTGACAACCCGCTATGTACTCATAAAATTCATTGCACGCTTTGACCATTTTAAAGAATACATTTTCTTGTTGGCAATTGGCTGGTGTCTTGGGGTTGCAGAATTGGCGGCAAGCCTCGGACTTTCGGCTGAAATTGGCGCTTTCATAGCTGGCGTATCATTAGCCACTAATCCTATCTCTCAGTATATCGCCGTGAGCTTAAAGCCTCTTCGAGATTTTTTCCTGATCTTATTTTTCTTTTCCCTAGGTGCACAATTCAACATTGGGTTAATCGAGCAAATAGCAGCACCTGCTTTAGTCTTAGCGGCACTTGCCCTCATCATTAAGCCTGTGGTCTTTCAGTTTCTATTACACAGATTCAGTGAGAGGAGCCGTCTAGCTTGGGATGCCGGGTTACGGTTAGGTCAGATTAGTGAATTTTCCTTACTAATAGCATTTGTAGCTACCAGTTCGGGAATGATAGGAGAAGCTGCATCCTTGGTGATTCAAGGTGCAGCTATTGTCACTTTCTTAGTCTCGTCCTATATTGTAGTTATGTACTGCCCGACACCAATTGCCAGCAATCCTAAACTGCGTCGCGACTAGCTTTTCAAATTGAGAACAAAGCGGCCAGTAGCTCCGCCTTTCAATACTGTCGCTAGAGATAGGTCAAGATTGCTGAATTCAATTTCAGTACATAGAGCATCTAGATTTTCTAATTTCCATTGGTCTCCTAATTTCTCCCATACCCTACGCTTGGTCTCAATAGGTAGAAAAACTGAATCGATCCCTAATAAATTAACCCCTCGCAGAATGAACGGTAGCACTGAAGCCTGAAAAATCGGAGACTGTACCAGCCCGCAAGCAGCGACACTACCCCCATATTTAAGTGACTTAACAACGTTAAAAAGAGTAGAACCGCCAACCACATCTACCGCTGCAGCCCACTGCTCTCTATGCATCGGCTTAGTCGTTTCTTCGCTCAACTCACTTCGATCCATTAATTCTGTCGCGCCTAGGTCTTTCAGCAACTCATGAGCTGATTCTTTCGAAGTACTGGCAGTCACCGAAAAGCCAAGCTTGCTTAGCAAGGAGACAGCAACTATTCCAACGCCGCCTGTTGCGCCTGTCACAAGCACCGACCCGTTACTAGGTTCGACACCATTTTGCAGCAATTTTTCTATGCAAAGTGCGGCAGTAAACCCTGCGGTACCCAAGATCATACTTTCTTTAAGACTCATAGATTCAGGCAAATTAATAACCCAATCTGCAGGCACCCGAATGAATTGTCCAAACCCACCTGGCGTATTCATTCCTAAATCATAGCCAACAACAACAACTTGATCACCAACCTTAAAATCGTCAGAGCTTGACGATGTGACTATGCCAGCTGAATCGATTCCAGGGGTATGCGGATAGCTACGAGTTACGCCGCGATTACCGCTGGCTGATAGTGCGTCTTTATAATTTATTGAAGAATAATGCACCTCAATTACTACATCACCTTCAGGCAGGTCATCAATTTGACGTTCAATTAGCGCGCCTTTAAACACTTTCTCTTCAACTTCACTTACTTGATATGCTTTAAAACTTGTCAAAATCAGTTTCCTATTGAATGAGCCATCTTTTGCAGATGGATCGATTGTTTGATAACTCTATAGATAATTATTTCTATAACCGCGCACTTTTACTGATAATTGGTCTGCGTTGACTTTTCGAACCACTTTAGAACAGATCGGCTCGCGGCGCCTTCGAAAGCCGAGCCAAGCTTATCTTGTATTGATCTTTTGAATTCGAATTCAACTTCAAATACATCGGCTGATTCGCAAGCACTAAGAATACATTCATCGCTGGTTCTAATTTCATCGACCATGTAACGCTCCTTGGCTTGCATCGCAACCCAAGTTTCACCTGTCGCTATTTTATCTATATCAACACTTGGACGATGGTCTTTTACCCACTGTTTAAATATATCGTGGATAGTTTCCACGTCTTCCTGAACTTTATCCTTACCCTTCTGAGTGATTTCACCAAATGTTGTTAAGGTTCTTTTAAATTCACCGGCGCTAATGATTTCATAATCTACATCATTCTTTTTAAGCACCCTATGAAAGTTAGGCAACTGCACCAATACTCCGATAGATCCAATGATTGCAAAAGGAGCCGCCACTAGGCGGTCAGCCAAACAGGCCATCATATAACCACCACTCGCAGCCACTCTGTCGACACAGATGGTAAGTGGGATTTTTTGGTTCTTAATTCGCAACAGCTGTGATGAAGCTAGTCCATAAGAATGAACCATGCCGCCGGGACTCTCTAAATTCAAGATCACTTCGTCTTGCGGGGTCGCCAATGACAATATCGCCGTTATCTCTTCTCTTAATGATTCCACCGCGTCAGCAGATACATTTCCTTTAAAGCCAAGAACATAAACCCTTTTTTTGCGTTCGGGTGCAGCATTATCTTGGTCGCTGCTTTTAGCTTCTTTTTTGAGTTGTACTTTACGCGCTTTAAGCTCAGCTTTATGTTGTTTCTTCTCAACTTTATCAAGCAATTTGAGCTCTTCAGATTCTAAAACACCTTCTCTTAGACTGTCACGCATTTCTTCAATGTGATCGTTTACCTGAGTAACTCTAATACTACCCTTCTTCCCACTTTTCTTACCTCGATTGCCGCTAGATGCTATTATGCCAATCACAATAGCTATCGCGACAACCATCGTAGCAACTTTGGCAAGAAACATGCCGTACTCAATAAAAAATTCCAAACAAACTCTCCTATCTACATGGGTAAAAAACTAACAAAAAAACTCTTTTCTAACTTTGCCCGCGCACTTGCTGGACATAATATTGTATTAACTCTCCAGCCACACTGATGCCAGGGGATGGAACAACTGGTAATTCGTCAACGTGATACCAGTTAGCTTCTTCAATCTCGCCGGGTTCAGGAACGATATCGCCAGACTTATAATCAGCGATGAAGCCCAACATTAATTGCGACGGAAAAGGCCAAGACTGACTCTTCAAATAGCGTATGTTTTCAATCTCCAGCCCAACTTCTTCTCTCACTTCTCGGGCTACAGTTTCCTCGGCCGTTTCACCGACTTCCATAAATCCTGCAAGACAACTGAAAAAATTGCTTTTAAAACGGGCACTACGAGCTAGCAAAATTTTATCTCCGTCTACAATTAACATAATTGCACAGGGGTTAATTCGGGGAAAATAGTGCTTCTTGCAAGAATGGCAGATAACTGCCCGTTGCTCTGGATGATTCGAGGTTTCGGTGCCGCAAGCACCACAAAAACGGTGACTACCATACCAGTCAATAAGCTGAGCTGCTTTACCTGCCAAGGTGAAAGCAAGCTCACTCTGGCTAAATAAAAGCGATCGCAGTGATTGTAAATCTGCGCCTAAAGAGCCTGCAGGATCTTCATCCACTTGAAATAAATAGTAAGAGCCTTCAGCTGAGACATCAATAAAAATTAATTTATCGTCACCGCCCAGCAAATGATTAATTTCGCTTAAGTTCCAAAGAAACTTAGTTTGCCTGGTCGCCAATCTTTCACCGAAAAAAACTATAAACTGATCTGTTTCAGTGAGCTCATTACGTGCTGGAAATATGTTTGCAGCGGTCATTACATCCATATCGATAGCCTAACCAACTGGTAGAGATTTTTTCTCATCTTTCTAACTCTCCATATCCATCTGTGTCCAAACACAGAAATCGTTACTTGTTTTAGCTATATCAGCTAGCCGCTTCTTATGCGCAGCCTCTTCTTGAGCGTTTGCCCTGAGAACCAAGAGCTGTTTCCTTTGCGGGTTAAATTTTCTGATCCTATGCTGGGTTTCAGTAACTTCATCAGCGTCTTCTTTGAGCAGTAGACTCGACTGGCCGCTTGTCATAACTAGATAAACATCAGCTAATATCTCGGCGTCTAATAACGCCCCATGCAGCTGACGCTGGCTATTATTAATACCATAGCGCTTGCACAAAGCATCAAGGCTATTGCGTTGTCCTGGGTGCTTTTTTCTGGCCAAAAGTAAAGTGTCTAAGACGCCGCAAAGTGAAGCCATGCCCTTGTGACTTGAGTTAGCCAAGATCAATTCACTATCCAAAAAGCCAATATCGAAAGGCGCATTATGAATAACCAATTCAGCTCCTCTCACAAACTCTATAAGCTCTTCTTCAATATGCCTGAACAAGGGTTTATTGCTTAAAAAAGCTCGCGTCAATCCATGAACTTCCTGTGCGCCTTCATCGATATCGCGCTCAGGGTTTAAGTATCGGTGAAAGTGCCGCCCGGTAAGCTTTCTGTTTTCTATTTCCACACAGCCAACTTCAATAACTCGATGACCGTGCTTTGGGTCTAAGCCTGTTGTTTCTGTGTCTAGTACAATTTGTCTCATAGTCATCTTTTACAGCGTAATTAGTTAGCCAGCTATATCTTTGCGTTATACTCAACCTTGTCAGCTGGCATCGTTGATTTCTTAACTTCGCTAGACCGCCTCGGTTCGGGCGTCTTCTTTATATCGCCGGGCAGCCCCCTAAATCTCAAAGTTTGCCCACAATCACTGTACAACATTAGTGGCCCCGCTTAGCTTAAAACAATACCCTAAGCCAGTTATATAAGCAGAACTAGTTCGCTAAGTTTGCATTATTAGTTACAGCCAACATCTATCAACTATACGAGCACTAATTGACTGTTGATAGCTGCGCCCGCTAGTGCAACTTACTTCTGAAATTATCACCCACTTTAGCCGCCCCAACAGAAACAGCTCTGCGTTTTGCTCGAACAGGCTTCCAATTCGGTAGTATAGGCGTGAGAGGAGCAACTTGCTTAACACAAGAAATCAGATAAACACCACCAAAAGGGCTTCCAAATTTGTTGCCAATTTCTTCCAGTCTTTCGGCCTTAGTCAATAGCCGAGAAATATTAAGAGGTGAAAAATGAAGCCCCGTAAGCGACTGATCTATTCTTAAATCCAAAAGCCTAAACCAATCAATTAAACGATGCCTTGCGATGAAGCGTCCTCTCCAAGGCACTGCTAACCTGCGCCTAAACAAACGCATTAGCCCCCATTGGCTTAAAGGGTTAAAGCCTATAACAAGCAGCTGACCACCAGGGCGAAGCACTCGAGTTACCTCGCGCAGAAGCGCATGACTATCTTCGGTGAAGTCCAAACCATGGTGGACAACCACAGCGTCGATACTGTCATTAGCAAGAGGAAGCTGCTCTATATCAGCCACTGCGTTCTTTCCTCCAGACCGATAACTGGCTGAAAACAATATCTTATGGCTGATGGGGCTATCGTTAATCAATAGGTCTTCTTCACTGCCACCAACTTGCAGTATATGGTAGCCAAACATCCGCTCTACAATAGCTTTGGCAGCGATCCTCTCAAATCGCAGAGTAACTTGTCCTAAGGGCGTTTGAAACCACTGGGTTAGCAACGTAGACATTGAATCTGCAGCGTCGATGCCCTGCAGCAATCGTAGTCTTGTCTCTCTTTTTGACAAAAAACTCATCTGTTACTCACTCGCCATAAAACGCTATTTTTATGTTTCGTAAGACGACGAAACATGTAATGTCACACATCATAGGTGGATTCTAACGTTCTCATTGGACTTCTACCAGAAATGCTCGCAAAGCAAGACTGAGCATTGCTTGTAAATCGCTGAGGTCCAGCTATTATGTGGCTTTTATTAGAATTCGATTAATATGATAGGAAAGATACACCCAATCCCCGCCTTTACGGATAACTATATATGGGCTATTCACTGCTCAGAATCGGACCACGTTTGTATAGTCGACCCTGGCGATGCCAACGTCGTTCAGGAATACCTAAATCTCAATAAGCTCCAGCTGACGGATATACTCGTTACTCATCACCATCCAGACCACACTGGTGGACTGATGCAGCTTAAAAAGGACCATAAACCGAGGATCATTGGTCCGAAATCTTCAGGCATTGATGGAATAACCAACTTCGTTACTGAAAATGATTCAATTGAGCTTTTCGATTGCAATTTTACTGTTATTGAAGTGCCTGGGCATACACTAGATCATTTAGCGTTCTATTCAAAAAGTCCATTAGAGCCACTGCTTTTTTGTGGTGATACACTTTTTGCCGCGGGCTGCGGACGCCTATTTGAAGGCACAGCTGAGATGATGACCACATCGTTGGATAAGCTTGCCGACTTACCTGAAGACACTTCAGTTTATTGCACTCATGAATACACTCTAGCTAACCTGACCTTCGCTAAAGCGGTGGACCCACAAAATGCAGCTCTCGGATTTCGGACTATATCTGAGCAACACAAAAGAAAACTTGGCCTACCCACGCTGCCCAGCACAATATCCCAAGAGTTAAGAACTAATCCTTTCCTTCGCTGTGACGACGATGTTCTCAAGAAATCAGTGGAGACCAACGCTGGCCGCAAATTGAAATCCAGACTTGATACCTTCACTGAGCTGAGGCTTTGGAAAGATGGTTTTTAAGACAGCGTTCACGACAGCTAAATGATTTTTTCAAAGAAGATTCTGAACCGGTGCTGCTGCCTCGTTTTGACGGTTGCAGTATTCTCGAGTTGCCAAATTTCCACCAGCCTCCCTAGCTCGGAGATACTTTCGCGTGACGAAAACAAAAGCATCGACATACCTGCTGTTCGTCCTCTACCAGAACCTCCGAGCATAGCCGGCAAGCCGCCAACTGTAGTTCCGGTAACTGATTTATGGGAGCGACTTAGGCAGGGCTTCCAATTACAAGATCACTATGACCACCCTAGTGTCCAAGCTTATTTAGTGAACTATTCAACTAACCAGCGGCTTTTTGATTTGGTCACTGAGCGAGCGAGCCCTTTCCTCTTCGAGATAATCCAAGAACTCGAAGCAAGAGGTCTCCCTTTAGAGCTCGCCCTACTGCCAATTGTTGAAAGTACATTCGACCCAAATGCCTATTCACAACAACATGCTGTTGGGCTGTGGCAATTTATAGGATCAACCGCCAAAAGCTTTGGGGTTCAGCAAGACTGGTGGTATGACGGCCGCCGTGATCCATTAGTCTCCACCGCTGCTGCGCTAGACTATCTTACAATCCTTCACAATCAATTTTCAGAAGATTGGCTTGTGGCTGTTGGGGCATACAACACAGGCGATGGCAATGTTCGAAAAGCGATTCGACGTGGCGGCCAAAACATGTCCGCATTAGATTTTTGGAGCCTACCGTTAGCACCTGAAACAAGATCCCATGTGCCCAAGCTATTAGCACTTGCCGCAACCGTCAACAAAGGCAACACGGCGGAACTGGAATTTCCGCCAATTGCCAATAAGCCACAGCTACAGCTCGTCAATATTGGCAGCCAAATTGATTTGGCTCAAGCCGCTTCACTTGCAGGGATAAGCCAAGAGATGCTGAGAGGCTTAAATCCGGGCTATCTGCAATGGGCCACTCACCCGGACCAACCTCAATCTTTACTGGTACCCATAGTCAATGCGAAGTTATTAGAAGAGTCGATCGCTCGAGCAGATCCAGACAGATTTTTAACCTGGGATAGGTATGAAATTAAGTCTGGCGACACGCTTGGTCAAATAGCTCGCCGCCTTAAGACTCGGGTAGACGTGTTACAGCGGGTAAACGCTATTCATGGCTCAGCCATTGTTGCAGGAGACTCCCTGCTTATACCTAGAAATGTTAACTCAGCTTCTCAGCTCGCAAATACGGGATTTAGTTTAGAGCAAAAAATTGCCTTGCCAAACCAACGCTCATTTCCGTCTCCCCCTCATAATTACAGGGTGAAGGCCGGCGATAATCTTTGGGAAATCGCGAGGAAGTATGATTTGAAGTCATCAGAAATTGCGCAGCTCAACGAAATTGAAATGAACTCCGTTCTTCGACTAGGGCAGCTACTTAATCTCCAATACAACATTGCCAGGGACACCGGAATCGGCAATGAAATACCTAACGAAGTTAGCTCAACCCTTGGAACAACCTATTCTGTTAAACGCGGCGACTCAATAGCCCTAATCGCGAGGCGATCTGGCCATCCAGTCAGAGATTTATTGAATTGGAATAGCCTGAGCAAAGGCGAAATAATTTACCCAGGGCAACAAATTCGACTAACCCCTCCTGAATCGGGAACTAACTAATATGACAGAAACTGCGGCAATTGCGAAACAAGATAACGATTTTTTAGGCCACCCTAGGGGGCTGGTAATCTGCTTTTTTACCGAAATGTGGGAACGGTTCAGCTATTACGGTATGCGAGCACTTTTAATTTTCTATTTAACCCAACATTTTCTTTTTTCTGATCAGTCAGCGGCCGGAATCTATGCAGCTTATATTTCACTAGTTTATATAACGCCTGTTATCGGTGGCATTGTCGCAGATCGATATTTAGGCCCAGTAAAGGCAGTGATATTAGGGGCAATCTTGTTGGTAGCGGGCCATGCAGGAATGGCAATCGAGGGTGCAGCGGCGGTAGAAATCGTCACCGCAAACGGCATCGAAGTTCAGCGAGATTCGTTTTTCCTTCAAACCTTCTACTTATCCCTTGCCCTTATCATCATGGGAGTTGGCTTTCTGAAAGCGAATATTTCAACTCTTGTCGGCTCCATGTATGAGAGGCGTGATCCTCGCCGTGACAGTGCATTTACACTTTTTTATATGGGTATCAATCTAGGTGCTTTTTTGGGGGCCATTATTTGCGGATTCCTTTTGCAATACGGCGGGTTTAATTGGGGATTTGGCGCAGCCGGTATCGGTATGCTGTCTGGATTGGTGGTGTTTATAAAGGGCCATCATTTATTCGGAGAAGCAGGCAAGCCGAAGCGGCCCGAAATTCTCAAAGAGAAAATTATTGCAGGCATCAATCGAGAACAAATGATTTACCTGCTCACTCTAGTTGGCGTTATTATCTGCTGGCAGTTAATGCAGCAGCGCGCACTTGTTGGTGGATTGCTAGGCGCCTCACTGGTCGTAATGACCTTAATAGCAATTGTCTATGCATTTACAAAATGCGAGCCCCTAGATCGCGATAGGATGCTGGTATGCCTCTTCCTAATGAGCTATCAAATTATTTTTTGGTCTTTATTTGAGCAAACCGGCAGCTCCCTCAACTTGATGACAGATAGAAACATAGATCGAGTGGTTTTTGGTTATGAACTTCCGGCCGCGATATTTCAGTCTGTAAATGCCTTTTTTATTATCACCCTAGCCCCACTGTTTAATTTACTGTGGATCTATTTGGCGAAGAAAGGCTGGGAAGCTTCTACTCCACTAAAATTCTCAATGGCACTCATACAATTAGGTCTCGGCTTTCTGTTTCTAGTCTATGGTGCTTCACAAGCTACCGACCCAACACAAGTGGCGCTGATTTGGCTGGTACTACTTTTCTTGATGCACACTACAGGAGAGCTCTGCATTTCACCGGTGGGCTTATCTATGACGACTAAGCTCTCAGTACCCTCTGTTGTTGGAATGATGATGGGGTGTTGGTTTCTTGCGTCCGCTGCGGGTAACTATGTTTCAGGAACAATTGCTGCAATGACTGGCTCTGACACAGTGGGCGGTGAAGTTACCGATCCAGCTGCGGCTCTAGCAGCTTATATGAATGTCTATGAAACCGCAGGGTGGTACAGCATCGGGGCAGGTTTGTTTGCAATATTATTAGTACCATTTTTAAAGCACTTCATGCACGGAATCAAATAGGCACACAGTGATAAAAATGCAGTAAAATCTGCAACTAACACTTGGACAAAGGGAAGTCATATGGGATTTTTAACAGGTAAGCGAGTTTTGATTTTAGGGGTAGCTAGCAAGCTTTCCATCGCATCGGGAATTGCAGAAGCGATGCACCGGGAAGGCGCTGAGCTAGCTTTTACCTATCAAAATGAAAAGCTCAAAGACAGAGTAGAAAAGTTCGCAAAGTCTTGGGATTCAAATCTTATTTTTCCATGCGACGTACAAAATGACAGTGAAATTGCTGAGTTATTCTCAGCGCTAGGGGCGCATTGGGATGGTCTGGATTGCATCGTTCACTGCCTTGCCTACGCCCCTGCGCACGAGCTTGACGGGAATTTCGTTGACGTAAGCACCCGCGAAGGTTTTTTGACTGCTCATGAAATTAGTTCTTACAGCCTAGTTGCACTGGCCCAAGCCGGCCATGACATGATGCGCGGCCGAAACGGTTCAATACTTACCTTGAGTTACCTAGGCGCAATGCGCAGCTTACCCAATTACAACGTGATGGGCCTTGCTAAAGCCAGCCTGGAGGCAAGCGTACGCTATCTCGCCGCGAGCTTAGGACCTGAAGGCATAAGAGTAAACGCTGTTTCAGCAGGTCCTATTAGAACCCTTGCTGCCTCAGGCATTAAAAGTTTCAGGAAAATGTTGCAGCATAATGCGGCACAAACACCCTTAAGAAAAAACGTGACCATCGAAGAAGTCGGAAATGCAGCAAGTTTTCTTTGTTCAGATCTTGCGTCAGGTATCAGCGGAGAAATTCTTTATGTTGATGGTGGTTTCAATACCACAGCTATGGGCTCACTAAATGACTTAGATGACAGTAAGTAATAAGTTAATGAAAATAGGTTGATTGGACTGCAGCAGTCTAAACAACTCAAATTCCTTTTAAAGAACTTGGCCTCCCCTAGGTGCTTGTTTGAAAATAGGCCAAAGTGACCAGCAGTCTTGTGTAAAAAATTGAGTGTTAGTAACTAGGGCAGATGGACAAGAACTGAAGGCTAGCCCCAACGGAAGTTGAAATTAGCCTTCAGTGCTATTTAGAAGTTTTCGTCAGCCAAACTTGATTGAATGTCCGCACTATCTCTTAAATTACCTAGAAAAGCTTGGAAATCGCTGTTGCCAAGATCGCTCAGCATTCGGTCTGTCATAGAGTCACGCTGCTCTTCCGGAATAGAATCAATACTTCCTTCGGTTACCTGATTTAGCTCTACGATTACGAAAGTCCCATTATCAAGAGTCAAATTAGATCTCTCTGGAGAGTCGAGTGGCTCGGGCATCGCAAATACTTCTTGAAGAACTTGGCGGTTTAAACTAAAAGCATTCCTATCAACAGCATCTGCTACTACCCACTCAAGTTGATTTTCAGTCAGCAATTGGTCTAGCTGGTCTTTATCATCAACTGCCGCGTAAAGCGACTCTCCTAGGGCAGTCGCGGCTTTGCGTTCCATGTCAGTACGGATGTTGACAGAAATCTCACCGGCAACATCTTCAAGTGGCAAAATACTCTCTTCGATATACTGCTCTAAATGCAGGACCATGACCTGCGAGTCGCTTAACTCCAAAGCATCACTGTTGTTGCCATCATTAAGTACGGCTTCAGAGAATGCCGCATCAATAACTTCTTGAGATGAGAAAAGACCGCTTCCACCGTCTCGCGATAATGCCTGGCTTTGAAGGATAGTCAGCCCCAGTTCTTCAGAAATCTGAATTAAATCAGCTGTTTCAAAAGCTAGATTTGATAGATCCGCCAGTCTTTCAGCGAACAACAATTCCACTTCTGCAGATTTAAGTTCGCGCTCGAGGCCGGACGATAGCTCTTCAAAGGTCTGGTAAACGTTATCGTTATCTTCAGTTAATTTAACTAGATGCACTCCAAAATCAGTAACAACTGGTCCGGAGATTTCATCAAGTGATAACGCGTCTAAAGCTTCCTCTAGCTCTTGTGGAAATGCGCTGCCATCGGTAAAGCCGATATCACCGTCCTCTTCAGCAGAGGCTGTATCACTGGAAAGTTCACGGGCAACAACACCAAACTCTTCGCCGTTTGCCAAACGTGCGCTGGCGCTCTGAGCGAGCTCTAACGCCTGCGCTTCATTCAAGTCAGCACCGACTTCAAACAGGATATGAGAAGCGCGCTTTTCCGAAGAACCTTCGAAAGCACTACGATCCTCCTCGTACTTTGCCAATAACACATCTTCGGCAACAGCAATTTCATCAGAGATTGTGTTTTTATCTAACAAAACATAACTGACGATTACTGAAGCGTCTTCTTCAAATAGGTTTTGATTCTCATCGTAGTAGCTTTGGATTTGCTCCTCGCTTATCGGCGTATCTAAGGTTCGCGTACCCATCGTGACAGAAAGGTAGCGGAGATCTCTGGTCTGAGACGAGAGTTTAACCAAGCGATCTAATTCTGCATTGGTGACAAAGTTCGAACTAGCATAGGCGTTAGCAACCTGCGCCATAAGCATTTGCTTACGTAGGGTATCTCGGTATATCGGAACACTAAATCCTTGGCTAGTCATTGTTCTAACAGCTAAGTCAGGATCAAACACACCATTTATTTGGAAGGATGGTGTTTGAATAATTGAGCGATCAATTCTGTCACTCGACACAGACATTGATGTGCTTTGTGCCAACTGTCTCATAACCACTTCTTCAATCAATTGGTTGAGTGAAATTTGCTCTATTAGGTCCTGATCAAGGCCATCGATATTGCCCCCTAAGGTGCCAATCAAGTTCTGTGTGTTCGCTTGAAGTTGTACTTCGGTGATCTCTTCACCGTTTACTTCGGCTACCGGTGGCGATGTTATAAAACCACCAATAATTGATTCAACGCCAAAAAGAGCGAATATCGCGATGATAAAACCAACAATAACCTTTGCGATGACACCTTGTGAATTATCTCGAATATTTTGCAGCATGATGTTTTCCAAACGCTAAGCATTGACGTGATGTCGCTTAACTTTACAAATAACATTTCAAAAACTAAATAAAAAGGGCGCATCATAGATGCGCCCCATTTTTACTAGCCAGAAAGCAGCTTAGGATTTGAGCAGTTTAAAGGAGATAAGAATCTGGCTCCATGACTATAAACTGATCGGGCAACCCGAACTTCTTCTATGTGTTCACAGAGTCTTTAAGCGCTTTTCCTGCTTTAAAACTAGGAACGCGCGCCGCTTTAATCTGAATTGGTTCGCCAGTCTGAGGATTACGTCCAGTGCGTGCAGCGCGATCTTTCGTGGCAAAAGTCCCGAAACCTACTAATACAACCGGATCAGCTTTCTTTAGAGATTCGGTAATTGCTTCTATCATAGCATCTATAGCACGACCGGCCGAAGCTTTTGGAAGGTCCGCACTGGCCGCAACTGCATCTATCAATTCTGATTTGTTCACATTAACCCCTTTTTATAAATATGATGTTTTTATTGCTTGGTATTATACAAAACCTTCTTAAATTTATCGTCTTCTTGCCACTAAAATCCAGTTTTTAATATAAATAATTAGCGGTTGCCCGCTAACTCGGTTGAATAGAGATAGCAAAAGATAGATTTGAACGTTGAATTAAAAAACAGCCTACACCCTAATGTTCATCGAGCCTTTATACCAATTGCATGAAAGCACTGTCAATACAGTGCCACTCTATTAATGTATATTAATGTGTACTAATGTGCTTTTTGTCACTACTTTTATCTTTATCTTCTTTTACGGCTTCTTTCGGCTTTTTATCAGCATCGATTGACGTAGGCTGATATTGCAATGCCACATCCAAAACTTCATCGATCCACCGCGCAGGAACAATTTCTAATTCGGCTTTAATATTATCCGGTATTTCAGCCAGATCACGCTCATTATCCGCAGGTATAATTACAGTTTTGATGTTTCCTCGATGAGCGGCCAAGAGTTTTTCTTTAAGCCCGCCTATCTTAAGAACTTGACCACGCAGGGTGATCTCCCCTGTCATCGCGACATCTGCTCGAACAGGAATTTTAGTTAGCACCGATACCAATGCTGTACACATGCCTACCCCTGCACTTGGACCGTCCTTAGGGGTTGCGCCTTCAGGCACATGTATATGTAAGTCGTATTTCTCATGAAAGCTTGGCGCCAACCCAAGGCTTTCAGCTCGGCTTCTAACCACCGTTAACGCCGCTTGAATAGATTCCTGCATCACATCACCCAACGAACCCGTTTTGATGATTTTACCTTTACCTTCGACAGCAATTGCCTCAATCGTTAACAATTCACCGCCGACAGATGTCCACGCTAAACCGTTGACTTGGCCCACTTGATTTTCTTCTTCTGCTTTTCCGTAATCATACTTCCGGACACCGGAGTATTTTTCTAGCAACTCTGAGCTGAGTTTTACCTCATCGACTTTTTTGCCTAATGAGTTATCTTTAACAATCTTCCGACAAACCTTGGCTATTTCTCGTTCAAGGCCACGTACGCCTGCTTCGCGGGTGTAATAGCGAATAAGATCTCTTATTGGGCCTTCATCGAAAGATAGCTCGGCTTTCTTCAAACCATTGTTCTTAATTTGCTTGGGCACTAAGTAGCGCTCTGCAATATTTACTTTTTCGTCTTCGGTGTAACCTGGAATGCGAATAACTTCCATACGATCCAATAATGGCTCTGGGATATTCATGCTATTAGAAGTACAAACAAACATGACTTCGGACAAGTCATAATCCACTTCTAGATAGTGGTCATTAAAACTATTGTTTTGCTCAGGGTCTAAAACTTCTAACAATGCAGATGCTGGATCTCCCCGATTATCCATACCCATCTTGTCGATCTCATCGAGCAAAAAAAGCGGATTCTTCACCCCGACCTTCGAAAGTTTCTGTATTAGTTTTCCAGGCAACGAGCCTATGTAAGTACGGCGATGGCCGCGAATTTCTGCTTCGTCTCGCACACCACCCAACGCCATACGAACAAATTTACGATTAGTAGCCCTTGCGATTGATTCGCCCAAAGAAGTCTTACCTACACCAGGAGGTCCAACTAAACATAAGATTGGCCCTTTGAGTTTTTTAACCCGCTTCTGTACAGCTAAATATTCAATAATTCTTTCTTTTACTTCTTTAAGACCGTAGTGGTCGTTTTCAAGAATCTCTTCTGCCTTCGCTAAGTCCATTCGTACTTTGCTTTTCTTTTTCCAAGGTATGCTGACCATCCAATCAAGGTAGGTGCGAACCACAGAGGCCTCCGATGACATGGGAGACATAAGCTTTAGCTTATTTAATTCAGTAGCCGCCTTTTCTTTAGCCTCTTTAGGCATGCCAGCGTCTTCAATCTTCTGTTTTAATTCTTCAGCTTCATTAGGAACATCTTCCAGCTCGCCCATTTCCTTTTGAATGGCCTTCATCTGCTCATTCAAATAATACTCGCGCTGACTCTTTTCCATCTGCTTCTTAACGCGGCCTCGAATCCGTTTCTCTACTTGAAATAAGTCGATCTCGGATTCTATCAGCGCCATCAAGTGCTCAATTCTAGCTTGAAGTCCCGCAAGCTCTAATAAATTTTGCTTTTCCTGCAATTGCAAAGACATATGTGAGGCAATAGTGTCAACCAGTCGGCCTGGCTCATCAATGCTAGATATCGACGTCAGCACCTCTGGTGGGATTTTTTTACTTAACTGAACGTATTGATCGAACTGCGAGAGCAGTGATCGGATCAGCAAAGCAGATTCTTTTTCCGGGATTTCGTCTGAACCAAGGACATTTGTTTCAGCTTTAAAATGGTCAGCATCAAACACTACATTTTTGATGTGAGCACGATCTAGGCCTTCCACCAATACTTTGACGGTTCCATCTGGCAGTCGAATAAGCTGTAAAATGGTTGCAACGGTGCCGATCTGAAACAGGTCATCAATGCCTGGCTCGTCCTCGGATGCATTTTTTTGAGCAACAAGCAGTACTTGCTTATCGCTGGCCATCGCAACTTCCAATGCCTTGATAGACTTAGGGCGTCCGACAAATAAGGGCTGAACGATTTGTGGATACACCACGACATCCCTCAATGGCAAAAGAGGAAAGCTGGTAAATTCTAGAACGTCGGCAGGGCTGCTCATAAACTACCTTTCATAAGAGTTAGGGCGTTGTAAGGAGATGGTGACTAGCCCTTATAAATCAAGGGCAAGCTATACTTATTCGTCAGCGGCGGTTTTATTAGGCTGCTCGACATTTTCGTACATCAATAGGGGCTCGGATTCGCCTGCTATCACGGCCGCATCGATAACGACTTTGCTAACATTCTCTAAAGACGGGATTTTGTACATTGTATCGAGTAAAACCGCCTCCATGATAGAGCGTAACCCTCGAGCACCGGTTTTACGGTCTTGGGCTTTCTTAGCAATTGCACGTAGAGCTTCATCTCGAAATTGTATCTCTACATTTTCCATCTCAAATAGCTTTTGGTACTGTTTGGTCAGAGCGTTCTTTGGCTCGCGAATGATCCGAACCAGAGCGTCTAGATCCAACTCGTCTAAAGTCGCGATCATTGGCAGTCTACCGACAAATTCAGGAATAAGTCCATAACGAACCAAATCGTCAGGCTCTACATCTCGTAAGGTCTCTCCCACCTTAATTTCTTCAGATTTGCTACGGACTTCAGCACCAAACCCAATTCCGCCTTTTTCTGAACGGCTCCGAATTATTTTATCGAGCCCCGCAAACGCACCGCCGCAAATAAAGAGGATATTAGATGTATCGACTTGCAAAAACTCTTGCTGAGGATGCTTACGCCCACCTTGGGGTGGCACTGACGCAACAGTCCCTTCGATCAATTTAAGTAAAGCTTGCTGCACGCCTTCACCGGATACATCTCGGGTGATTGATGGATTATCAGATTTGCGAGAGATCTTGTCGATTTCATCGATATAAACAATGCCAACCTGAGCTTTATCAACATCGTAATCGCACTTCTGAAGCAGTTTTTGAATAATATTTTCAACGTCTTCGCCAACATAACCAGCCTCGGTTAATGTCGTTGCGTCTGCGATGGTGAACGGCACATCGAGCATTCGGGCAAGTGTTTCAGCCAATAATGTCTTACCGGTACCGGTTGGACCGACCATGAGTATGTTACTCTTGCCAAGCTCAACGTCGCCTTTACCCTTATCGTAATTAAGCCGCTTGTAGTGGTTATAGACAGCCACCGCGAGAACCTTTTTAGCGCTCTCTTGACCAATCACGTAGTCATCGAGGGTATTTTTAATTTCCTCAGGAATGGGCAACTTACGAGTCGTAGTCTCCGACTCTTTTTCTTGAATCTCCTCGCGAATGATATCGTTGCAAAGATCTACACACTCATCGCAAACGAAGACCGAAGGACCCGCTATTAGCTTTCTGACTTCGTGCTGACTTTTCCCGCAAAATGAGCAGTAAAGCAGCTTCCCGTTGTCATCGCCTTTATCGAAACGATCATCTGACATATGGTTATTAAGTCTTTAACTTTCCTGAATTTTAATGAAGTACCACCGGCTTTCTGTCAGTGGTGATTTAACCGGCTGAAGCAATTTTGCTGACAGTCGGATTACACATAGATAAAATGAAGGCAAACATCACTAATTGCAAGGTCTACAAACCACGCAATTAGATTTAATTGGCAGTCTTGGAACTGTTATCTACTCTTCTTTCAATTACTTTATCTACAAGACCGTATTCTGCAGCTTCTTGTGCACTCATAAAATTATCGCGCTCAGTATCTTTGGCAATCTTCTCTTCAGTTTGCCCGCTATGTAAAGCAAGTAACACATTAAGTCTTTTTCGTATCTTTATGATTTCATTGGCTTGTATTTCTATATCTGAAGCTTGGCCTTGTGCCCCGCCACTAGGCTGATGGATCATCATGCGCGAGTGAGGCAATGCAAAGCGCTTGCCCGCAGCTCCACCGGCGAGCAACATTGCGCCCATACTTGCTGCTTGGCCTATACACATGGTGCTAACGTCAGGTTTGATAAACTGCATCGTGTCATAAATGGACAATCCGGCCGTCACCGAACCACCAGGCGAATTGATATAAAGGTGTATATCTTTGTCCGGGTTTTCAGACTCAAGATAAAGCAATTGGGCCACTATCAGATTGGCCATGTGGTCTTCCACCTGTCCAGTCATAAAGATAACTCTCTCCTTGAGTAACATGGAATAAATGTCATATGACCTTTCACCTCTGGCAGTTTGTTCCACTACCATTGGCACTAGAGCTGCGTGGGGCGCGAATTGCGAGTCGTGCATTTATCTTTCCCTTAAATCTAAAAGTGAGCTGCCTGTCTAATTGCAGCACACCCGTTCAGTTAATCTAAATAAAGTGTAGCCGGTCAGGTAGTGAAATAACTGAAGAATTAACAGTTTTGCCCGTCTATTTTGCAGATTACTTCTCGTCTGCTACTTCTACGTCCGTATCGGCACCCTCAGTTTTCTTCTCGTCAGGCTTAATAACCTCCTGATAGCTAACTTTGGTATCCGTCACTGTGGCTTGTTCTAGTATATGGTCGAAAACTTGATCTTCAAGTACCCCAGACTCAATTGATGCTAATTGCTCGTCGTTACTGTAATACCAGTTAACGACATCTTCCGGAGATTCATAGGTAGACGCCAGCTCTTCAACTGCCTCACGTACTTTTGCTGGGTCAGCTTTGAGCTCTTTAACCTTAATCACTTCGCCGAGCACTAGCCCAAGGGTAACCCGTCGGCTTGCCTGATCTGAAAAAAGCTCATCAGGAAGCATGCTTGGGTCGAGGTTTTGCCCACCACCACCCATTTGCTGGAGCGCCTGAGTCTTGAGCTGCTCAATTTCTGAAACCACCAATGCTGCAGGAACACTAACATCAACACTTTTAATAATGGCATCCATTATTGCGGTCTTGACCTTATTTCGGCTGGCCGTTTTCATTTCCCGGTTCATGTTATTGACAACTTCTTCTCTGAAAGCGACTAAGCCGCCTTCTTCTACACCGAAGCTTTTATAGAATTCCTCGTCCACTGCCGGCAACGTTTGTTCGCTGATGCTGTTAAGCGTGATTTCGAACTCTACTTTTTTACCTGCTAAATCTTCACTTTGATAATCTGCGGGAAATTCTAGTGGTAACACAAACGTATCACCGGCTGACTTACCAATGATGCCTGTCTCAAACCCTGGAATCATGCGTTCTGACCCAAGAACTAAACTGCTACCTTTGGCATCGCCACCAGCGAATTCTTCGCCATCTTTACGGCCGGTAAAATCGATATTAACCATGTCTTCATTAGCAGCTGCTCTCTCAATAACCTGCCATGACTGCCTCTGTTTTCGAAGAGTTTCAATCATTTCATCGACATCATCATCATTGACATCGGCGCTAAGGCTTTCCACCGCCACTGCAGTGAAATCAGGTAATGCAATGTCGGGATATACTTCAAACACAGCAGTGAATTCTATGTCTTGCCCTTCTTCCATTTTAGTAGCTTCGATCTTAGGCTGGCCAGCAGGCCTAAGATCTTGCTCATTAATGGCGTCATAAAACGTTTGGCTCATGAGTTCCCCCACAACTTCCTGCCTTACACCCTCACCAAATCTGTCTTTTACAACCTTAAAGGGGACTTTGCCGTGACGAAAACCATTAAGTTTCACGGTTTTAGCCGCATCTTTAAGTTTGGCATTAACCGCAGAGTCCACCTGCTCGCCCGGGACCGCGATTGTCATTCTTCTTTCTAAACCTTCCGTTGTTTCAACTGAAACCTGCATTTGTTGACCTCAATTATCCTAGGTGACACTCACCCGAAATTAGTTCTAATCAATAGCGCTTTGCATCACATTTTGAGATATTGCATGTGACAGATATGTGCTGGTGAAGGCGTAATTCTGATTGTCTGCGAATTCAGTAAGTTGAATCAGATTTGCAGACATCTATAAAGTGCGCGATTCTCCCATACCGTTATAGGAGATTCAATCTCTAGCCTCCCCCTATTTATAGGCATAAGCTTAGTTTAATCGTAAATAGTAAACCCAGATACGACCATTGCGAGCCACGTGGTGGATTTTTAAGCAATTGAACTCCGCATCTATCAGAATGGGTAGGTTACATATTGTCGGTTCAGCAAGATTTGAGATCACTTGATCATCCCGTTGAATTGATGTTGTCACTATTTATCAAGGAAGAAAGTTTTCCGGTTGCTCATTAGCTCAACAGAAGGTAAGTTTTACTAGTAAGTTAGATGCGCTTGAACACCCCAAAAAGCCGTTTTGATAGAGTAGTCCCATGTCGAACGTCGTCAATATTTAAAAACCAGAAAAACAATACAGCCAAGGAATATAACGATGTCAAAGCCAATCACCCCCAATCAATTGAAGTCCAACTCATTAGAGTCAGTCTATTTAAATGAAGATCTCTGGTATTTCGATACCGACTCCGGTGAGACGGTAGGTCCCTTCCGCTATAAATCTGAGGCAGAGTCGAATCTCAATCGCTTTTTGGCCCAGCTACAAAACCAGTTAGGGGTCAAGTCTTAAATCAGGGCGCCCCTCCTTTGTAATCGGCGCCCTCAGGATACCGATTACAAGGGAAGAGATAATAACTAACTTGTCGATTTATAAATGTTAGTTAGTTAAGCAAAACTTTCACATAAGATATAGCCGATTGATTTAACTGAAAATTTTTCTCACAGTTACACAGATGTTGCACAAGCGTGTGACTACTAGAAATCATAGTAACTCGTAGGTAGAATTTGGCACTCAAAAGCAAGAATATAAAAACGATAAAACCCCAGTATCTAGAAGCTTGCGTGTATCAGCGAGGGGGTGTTAGGCAGCTTCGTATGTAGCTTGCGAAAGAAAACAAATATGCACGGAAAAGCCTACGCACACGCAGCAAAACAACAGCAGTCAGACATGGCAAAGCAGCCTACTTAGAAATTTACGCCAATCTCCAGCAAAGCAAAACTTTTTTCAACTACTACTAGAAAAGGCGTGCAACAGTACTTAGTCTTTCGCAAACGTGATGTTGAACTGGGACACATTGTTAGTGGACGTTTAGCAGCAATAACCGCGCACTTACAGCCCTAGCTCAGCTTCATTGGCAAAGACACAAAACTTTAAGAGCCAGAGCGAACAGACTGCGAAAACGACTTTCACCATCGTCAAAATCTACCAACAGCCTCGTCAAATAAGTCACCGTGCAAAATGAACAAAGCATTATAAATGCTTGTATCAGATGGCAAAATTAAAACGGTGTAACACACAGAAATGGCTTTGACTTTAAAGCTGCCACGTCTCTACAAAAGAAATGATGCAATGAGGCGACAACATTGTCGAACGGTGAATACGGAAGCTTTCTCTGTGCAATGTCTAGCTACTGTGCCAAACACTACAGGCTAGATAACGCTGAGCTTAGCGAGCAAAAAATCGTGCAGCACTTTTTGCTATTTGCAACCAACAGTGGATTGCGTGTTAGAGCGCAGTGACGGTTACGCTGGACTGATGTACAAGTAAAAGCAAACAGTGTGGGTGGTAAAGAGCAAAAGCTGGCTAGAATTACTGTCCGTGCAGAAACCAGCAAGGTACGCACAACTCGCATGCTGCTGTGTCGTATCGGACAGTATTTTGAACCCTTGCGTGAACTAGTCTCGCAATCCAGCAATGATGCTTATATCTTAAGCGTGTATGGCGATCAAATGCTCAGCAAACAACCAAACCCGCTGAGAACGACGCAGTTCGAACTGCCATCGAAACTACCACTCCCCAAAAGCCGTTAGCCAATCACCGAGCCAGCTTATAAGCGTTTAAAAATAACTTATTAGTGCACGATTTTCATCTGTCTGTAATTCTTTTGACGTTGTCAATGACAGGCATAGTGAGGCTCGGGAAAATGCTAAATGGCAGTGGGAGAATACTGCTAATTTTAGACGTCAATGGCTTGGATGTTATAAACGGAACTATATTGAAAAAAACCTCACCTTTGCCGCATTTAAAGATGCATAAAGTCTATATCTGCACCGCCAAATAAGAAAGAAATCCAATCTCATAAGATTAAAAAATAGTTATTTATCGCCATGTTATAAGTACTTCTTTATAGGCACTTGAATATAGCTGCTTCGTTATAGCCATCCATTTACCCTGCCTAAAGTTTTTTGTGTTTTTAATCACTGTTATTTTTAGAATAAACACTATGATCTCCTCTATTGAGGCACCAGTGACAGTCAATTTTATTGAATCAATGCAGCTTATACCGGACATTGACAAAACCTTATCTTCTGAGCCGACGTTAACCGGCTTCAACGAAGTTAAACAACGGATGGTTAAAAAAATATCGCGACTAACTACCTATTATAGCGTAACTAACTGTATAGTTTCGCTTTCAGTTAGCCGAGTTTAAGAATCCTGGCGCCAATACAGATAGTTGAGGACACAATGGAATTAATAAAGCAGTCAGACAAGCTGAGCAGCGTTTGCTATGACATCCGCGGCCCAGTGCTCGAGCACGCAAAGAAATTGGAAGAAGATGGTCACCGCATTTTAAAATTAAATATCGGCAACCCGGCGGCTTTCGGATTTAATGCGCCCGATGAGATTCTTTATGACGTGATCCGCAATTTAGCTAATGCCCAAGGTTACAGCGATTCCAAGGGTATATACCCTGCCCGTAAAGCAATTATGCAAGAAGCTCAGCGCTTAAATATTAAAGGCGTTGAGATCGACGATATATATTTGGGAAATGGCGTTAGCGAACTAATCACCATGGCCATGCAAGCTTTGCTGAATGACGGTGATGAAGTATTGATCCCAGCACCAGATTATCCACTATGGACTGCTGCCGTGACCTTAAGTGGTGGCAACCCTGTTCATTATATTTGCGACGAAGAGGCTGATTGGTTTCCCTCAATTGAAGATATTGAGTCGAAGATTAGCCATCGAACAAAAGCCCTGCTTGTCATTAACCCAAACAACCCAACTGGCGCTGTATACAGCAAAGAAATATTGCTAGAAATTGTTGAACTTGCAAGAAAGCATAAGCTCATACTGTTTGCCGATGAAATCTACAGCAAAATAGTATATGACGATGCTCAATACATACCGCTTGCCTCGTTAAGTGACGATGTATTCACTGTTAGCTTCAATGGCCTCTCTAAATCCTATCGACTAGCCGGATTCCGATCTGGCTGGATGGTTCTCAGTGGGCCGAAGCACCTTGCGAAAAGTTATGTTGAAGGGCTGGAAATATTAACCAATATGCGTTTATGTGCGAATGTGCCAGCACAGTTTGCCGTACAAACCGCACTGGGTGGATATCAAAGTATCAATGACTTAGTTATGCCAGGTGGTCGCTTAAAGGACCAGAGGGATATAACAATCAAGCTACTCAGCGAAATACCGGGAGTTAGCTGCGTAAAACCCCAAGGCGCCATTTACTTATTTCCTAAGCTGGACCCCAAAGTTTATAAAATCGAGAATGATGTCGCTTTGGTTTTACAGATCCTGGAACAAGAGAAGATTTTATTAGTCCAAGGCAGTGCTTTTAATATCACTGATACTCAGCACCTAAGAATAGTATTTCTCCCTACAGTGGTGGAGTTAGAATTAGCGATTAACAAGTTTTCAAAAGTTCTCGCTCAGCTTAGAGGCTAAACCGACTTAGGTGATAACGCCTTAGGTCAGCTTAAACCCTAGATTTTTGAGAATGGCTAATTTCTGAGAGTTTAGCTGGGGTACTGCAATTTCAAAGTCTGAGAATTCGTATCTATTAATCATGGTTTTTCTAAATTTATCAAATGCACCACCTCGGTTTTCAGATCCTGTTATTTGCCGCTTAAAATCCACCGACCAATCCTCAATAGGTAATGCACAAGAGACGGCAGTCTCCACAGACGCTAAAATAGTATTTTTGAGCACTAATTTCACAGGCGTAGATTCTTCAAGGTTAGGGAAGTGTCCCTCCCCTGCCCACATTAACTCATTGAATGATTCTGCTAGCATTTTTGTTGCAAGCGTCTTTGCTCTTCTGCTGTAGCCGGCAATATGAGGAGTAGCAATAGTAGTTAGGGCCATCAAATCTAAATTTATGTCAGGTTCATTAATCCAAACATCCAATATGCTGAACACATCTGGGCGTGACTCTAAAAAAGCGAGTAGATCATTTTCTTCTATAACTTCACCGCGACTTGCGTTAATTAAAACTGCAGCATTAGGAAGTCGGGCAAGTAAGGCTAGATCAACCATATTAGAGGTTGGATATTTACCATCGAAACTTAGCGGCGTATGTATTGAGACTGCTTCTTGATCAAAAACATCTTCAATAACTGCGGTGAATTCTACTCCTAAAGAAATAGCTATTCGGCGCTGCTCTTCAGTCAACAATGGGTCATAGGCAAGAACGTCAATATCTATGGACTTCAGCAAACGAGCAAGCGCTGAACCGACTGCACCAAGGCCTACAATACCAACCCGGCTTTTTTTTTCTTCCAGCGTAATTATTTTAGAGAAACCAATCAATGCGCTAAGACAATAATCAGCTACTGCTTGTGCATTGCTGCCGTGAGCATGTGCAAAAATAATATCATTATTGGCCAAGTAAGCCTGATCGATATGATCTGTGCCGCTAGTAGCTGTACCAACAAATTTTACGTTACTTTGTTCAAGAAGCGTTTTATCCACATTCGTCACAGAACGAATTAAAAGAGCATCAGCATCAGCTATTGTTTGGGCATTTATTTCTCGACCTGCAAGTAAATGCAACTCTCCAAATTGAGAAAAATAAACTTCAATATCTTTTAAGTTAGCGTCAGCAATTATTTTCATAGAATAAGGACCCGCATCAAGCAAACACTACGTGGTTAACCATTTAGTTCGCCATCAGGTGATTTTAAAAACTCTTTCAAATTGATAAAGAAGGCTTTCACGTTCAGCATTTTGAAAATTCAACTCTCGCAGCAAATCTTCGAAACCTGATTTGTCAGGCAAGCCCACTTTAAGATCTTCATAATTGATACTGGAAAAGCTCTCATCTTCGCTCCTAACATCACATTCAATTGTCGCTAATGCTTTAGAAAGTTGAGCTGCAGCTAAATTGTCTGCTAGAACACGGGGCAAACTCTTTGCCCCGCGGAATTTCAAATCCCCAACAGCATTTAAGTTTTCATAAATCGCTTCAATTGTTGGGAACTCACCCAGTAACGCTTTCGCTTTCACAGGACCCACACTAGGCACGCCACTGATAACATCAACGCTGTCGCCTACCAACCCTAGGTAATCGGGGAATTGCTCAGGGTAAACACCATACTCATTAAACACATCTTGCCGATATCGTTTACGGTTACTACTGAAATCCCACAAGTAATTTCGCTCGTTTACCAACAACTGTGCCAAATCTTTATCTTTGGACACAATGCAAACAGCCAGTTTTGGGTTTTCTAACCGTGAAATGCGAGCAGCTAAGGTACCAAGGATATCGTCCGCCTCATAAAGCCGGCTAGCAAAATTGGCCAATCCCATAGCATCACAAACAAGGGCGCACGCATCTAATTGGGCTTTAAGGTTTTCATCTGGCAATTCACGATTTGATTTATAGTTCGGAGAAAGTTGATGGCGAAACCCACTAAACAGACTTTCATCACGGGCGATGGCAACATAACGGGGTTTAACTCTATTGATAAATTGCAGTAAGAATCGAGTAAAGCCATAAACAGCGCTAAGATCATTGTTCTGAGCATCATAGCACTCGGTGTAAGGAGAAAAATGTGCTTGGAATATATAGATAGATGCGTCGATTAAATAAACCGTACCCACCTTAACGTCTACCGCTGACGGGACAGTCACTATGCTGAGCTGCCAATTTCTGGGGGAAAAAGTAGCTTAAGCATCAGGATTCTTTCTTATTAGGTAAGTAAAAAGATCGTCAATTTTTTCTTGATGAAGAAGCTCATGGTCCAAATACAGACAAAACTTGGGTATGTCTCTTTCCGTCGATGGGTCTGTCGCGATCACTTGCAACGTTTGACCGGGTTTAATTTCGCGGATCTTTTTATGAATCATCATTACTGGCTCAGGACAATATAAACCCTTGGCATCTAGTACCAAATCTGGTGCGTTCAACCCTTCAGAGCGGGTTGATTGGCTCGGCTCCGTTGATGTTTTTATTTCATTTAATTCTTTAGACATAATGCCTTATAACTTATTGATAGTTGTTACTGGGCAAAGCCCGATCCATACTTAATTGATAGCACAGTCAGGCTTATACCCATTATTTGAACTTAAGCAATCTAACAGTATCCAATATGACGATCCTCACTGTCGACGCCAATAGCACCCCGAATAAAGATAAGCTATTTGACCGTGAAACACTTCAATTTACTGTCAAACTAATTCGATCCCATAATCCGTCATTGGCTTTGCGGATTCAAAACCTTATAGCACCGTCAGCCACACCTTATATTCAGTATAATGATGAGCCACACGTCACAGACCAATTTAAGTTAAACTTGGACTCCTACACACTTAAAAGAGTCGTTGATACCTTGGCCATTGCAGGTCAAGAACTCGCAGAACAAGTGTTACTTACGGAACAGGGAGATCACAACTTTCTTCTTGAAGTAAAATCCTCTATCGGAAAATGGATCGCCTACGCTCGTTATCATCAAAATCAATTTGAGCGAGTTCAATCCAATAGCTAGAACCCGCCGTCATCCTTTGTCGCTATAGAACAAGTCTCAGATTCGGCATCAAATGTCACTATAGCCTTACCTACTTCTAAACTCTTCATGACCTGACTAATTTTTGTTTCAAACGAGAAGTCTTCGTGGCCATAGTCCGTGCCTTCTCTGGACACGAAGTCCTCTATGATTGCTCTTAGAGTTTCTGTTGCCAATTCTTTATAGGGTATTTCCATAACCTGTATGTTCCCTTAACAAAGCGTTAAAGAGCTGATGGAATAGCATCGAGTCCAACCCCCTGCAAGAATTCGCCGCAAAGCATATTGTAGAAGTCTCAGTGTAGGTCGTCTGGCAAACCCTAGGTATGATTGACGCTGGCTATCTAAACACCTCAACAACATTAAGCGGCTCGCTTACTTCGCTTGCCTCACCTTGCTTGGCAAGCTCTTTGAAGGAGAATAAATTCAAATCTGCAAGTTGAGACGGCGACACGTTAGCGATACTGCGAAAAATTGTTTCGATTCGTCCAGGGTGCTGTTTATTCCACCCTTGCAGCATGGCTTTTATGTTCTGCCTTTGCATGTTGTCCTGACTCCCGCAAAGATTGCAGGGAATAATCGGGAAGTCCATCAACTTAGCGTACAACTCAATCTCGGTTTCTTTACAATAAGCAAGCGGTCGAATCACCACATTTCTTTTATCATCACTAAGCAATTTAGGCGGCATAGCTTTTAATTTCCCCCCATAGAACATATTCAAAAACAGGGTCTCTACAATATCGTCCCTGTGATGTCCCAAAGCAATCTTATTCGCCCCAATTTTATCTGCATAATTGTACAAAATACCGCGCCGTAGCCTAGAGCAAAGACCACAGTAGGTTTTACCTTCAGCTATTTTATCCGTCACTATGGAATACGTATCTTGCTCTAGTATCTTGTAATCAACGCCAACCTGTTCAAGATAATTAGGCAGCACCTGTTCTGGAAAGTCTGGCTGCTTTTGATCTAAGTTCACAGCATGAAGCTTAAAAGTGATCGGGGCGGATTTTTGCAGACGCTGCAATATATCGAGCATTGCATATGAATCTTTTCCGCCAGACAGGCACACCATTACTAGATCACCGTCTTCAATCATATTGTAATCAGCGATTGCATGACCAACATCTCGGCGCAAATTTTTGCGACTACGATTTAACTGAAAATCTTCTTTTGATGCCCTGCTCATTTTTAAGTCCGCTTACACTCTTTCAAGAATCGTGGCTATGCCTTGACCTAAACCGATACACATAGTTGCTAAGCCAAACGTTGCGTCTTTGTCTTCCATGTTATTCAGCAAGGTGGTTGTAATTCTAGTGCCAGAACATCCAAGCGGATGACCCAGTGCTATAGCGCCGCCTTTCAAGTTCACTTTTTCGTCCACCACTGACAACAAACCTAAATCTTTTAAAACCGGTATCGATTGCGCTGCAAAGGCTTCGTTGAGTTCTACACAGTCGATGTCAGCTATGGTTAACCCAGCTTTTTTCAACGCTTTTAGGGACGCGGGCACGGGGCCATACCCCATTATAGAAGGGTCGACACCAGCATAGGCCATTGACTTGATTTTTGCTCGCACTGTGAGATTCAAAGCCTTTGCCCTTTCAGCTGACATTAACAACATTGCAGACGCACCATCTGAAAGTTGAGACGACGTTCCAGCAGTTACCGTTCCATTAGCTGGATCAAATACAGGTCGGAGCTGTGCCAACCCGTCGACAGTCGTATCGGCACGAATCGTCTCGTCATGCTCGATTAGCATTTTAAAACCGTCTGAATTATGCCCTTCAATGGCCACAATCTCATTATTAAAACCGCCGAGACTACGAGCTCGATCTGCAAGTAAATGTGATCTCACTGCAAACTCATCTTGCTGCTCTCGACTAATACCGTGCATTTTGGAAAGAACTTCGGCGGTAACACCCATCATCCAAGCAGCTTTTGCCATGTATTTGGAGGCTTTAGGATTTACATCAATCCCATGGGTCATGCCCACATGCCCCATGTGCTCAACACCGCCAACAATGAACTGATCACCATTATTACTTTGGATGGCCATGGCTGCAGTTTGCAAAGCCGACATAGATGAACCGCACAGGCGGTTCACGGTTTGAGCGCATGTTGAATGTGGTAATACTGACATTAACGCCGCATTTCTTGCAATATTCCAACCTTGTTCCAAGGTCTGATTCACACAGCCCCAAATAACATCTTCTACCTCTGACGGCTGCACTGAGGGGTTACGCTCGAAAAGAGCGTTAATTAGCCGTGCAGATAATTCCTCTGCCCGCACGTGTTTGAATGCGCCACCTTTTGATTTTGCCATAGGAGTTCGAATCCCATCTACAATAACTGCATCTCTTAACTGTAAAGACATCGTATTCTCCTAAAATTTAGTAGTAAGTGCCGCCAGCGGCAGCCATCGCTTTCATTTTCTCGGTAGGTCGATAGAGCTCGCCTAGATGGGCGTACTTTTCTGCTAATTCGCAAAATGCTGCAACTCCGACACTGTCGACGTAACGTAAAGCCCCTCCCCTAAACGGAGGAAACCCTAAACCTAATACCAATCCCATATCAGCTTCGATGGCAGTATCGACAATTCCATCCTCTAAACAGCGCGCCGTCTCTAGGCACAAAGTAATCATCATCCGCTCTAAGATTTCACTGTCATCGAATTCTTTAGCAGGGCCACTTACCGACGCAATTAATTCATCTATTTCAGCATTAGGAAGCTTGCGCGGTTTACCTTTTTTATCGGCCTGGTAAAGATAGAATCCCTTGCCAGATTTTTGCCCAATATCACCTTTTGCGTAAAGCTTGTCGATGGCACTTTCAAATTCCAACACCATTCGATCAAAGCCAGCAGCCATTACTGCTTGAGCATGGACCCCGGTATCAATTCCAACCACATCCAATAAATAAGCTGGCCCCATTGGCCAGCCAAATTTTTCCATGACCTTATCAATCTGTCTAAAATCTGCCCCTTCGTGAAGGAGTTTCGAAAAAGCGCCAAAGTAAGGGAATAAGATACGGTTAACCAAAAACCCCGGGCAGTTATTCACTACTATTGGTGTCTTACCCATCTTCTTCGCATAGGCCACCGTAGTCGCAACAGTCTCTTCGCTACTGTGCTCACCACGAATGACTTCAACCAGTGGCATTAAAGCAACGGGGTTGAAAAAATGCATACCGCAGAATTTTTCTGGCCTTGCTAATACCGTAGCAAGATCATCTACCGATATCGTCGAAGTATTAGTGGCGATAATTGTGTCAGCAGAAACCAAAGATTCTAGCTCTTTAAGAACCGCCTTTTTAACCTTCGGGTTTTCAACGACAGCCTCAACAACGATTTCGGCATCATCTATTTCAGAGTAATCCAAGGTTGGGTTGATATTGGAAATAACTGAATACATTTTGCCTGCGTCGATCTTGCCTCTTCCAACTTGTTTTTGAAGCAGCTTATTAGCTTCACTCATGCCTAAGTCCAACCCGGCTTGTGCAATATCTTTCATTATAATAGGGGTACCTTTGAGTGCAGATTGGTAGGCTATTCCACCGCCCATAATCCCTGCCCCAAGTACCGCGGCCTGTTTAATATTTACGGCCCCAGCCATAATTTTTTTAGCTTTTCCCGCAAGAAACTGGTCATTCAAAAACATCTGCACGAGGTTCGCTGCAACATCAGTTTTGGCTAATTTAACAAAAGCTGCATTTTCTACTTCAAGCGCCTCGGACCGATTCATTAAAGCTGCTTTTTGCATGGCCTTCACTGCAGTGACAGGCGCTGGGTAATGAGGCCCCGCTGCGGCTGCTACCATACCCAGAGCAGTTTCAAATGCCACATTCAATTCAATTGGCTGTAAAGTCAGAGGAGATGTTTTTACGCTTCGCACAGCTGCAAAATCTAACTTGCCGTCCCAACATTGCTGCACCAGTGCCTGCGCTGCGTCTAAAAGCTTCTCCTCTACAACCACTCCATCGAATACCCCTTCTGCAAAGGCTTGTTTGACTTTTACGTGACTGCCGCTGCTAATCCACTGATTGGCATTATCAGCACCGATTAATCGCGGCAAACGAACAGTACCACCGAATCCCGGCAATATTCCCAGCTTCACCTCGGGAAAGCCAACCACGGTTTTTTCAGTAGCAATCCGAAAATCTGTAGAAAGAGCCATTTCCATTCCGCCACCTAATGCAACCCCGTTCAGCGCTGTAACAGTTGGAAAAGGCAGATCTTCAATAGCAGTAAATACCGCGTTGGCTTTGACAACCCATGCAGAAATTTCCTCTGCTGATTGATCAAACATCACGGTAAATTCGGTGATATCTGCTCCCACAATAAAGCTCGACTTTGCGCTGGAGAATATCGCTGCTTTAACCCCAGAATCAGCGATAGCAGCAACAGCAGCACCTAATTCCTCTAACGTAAGTTGATTAAACTTATTTACCGACGAACCTTCCAAATCAAAAATAAGATGAGCGATCCCTGAAGGTAGCTCCTCAACGCGTAGCGCAGTGCCAGAAAAAATCATTGTATACTCCAAATTCGGCGGACACCCTTTAATGGGTTTGTGTTGGCCTCAAGGCCTTTCGGGGGGCATATTATACCTCGCCATCGCCTCAATACCAAAGTCTGCCGCCCTATTCGCTGACACAGTAAATAAGTTACTATTTGAATTCACTTTATAAGCTGACACCTACATCATGCGGCAGTTCTACAGCGTAGTTTTAAGTATCTTCTCGCTCTTCACAGTGTTTGCAAACGCGAGTCAGGCAAATGAAAGCGGCGTAATCCTGCTTTATCACCACGTGGCCTCCGACACCCCCGCATCCACTAGTATTTCACCTGAAAGTTTTAAAGCGCATTTGGAATACCTCAAAGCGAATAATTTTCATGTAATGGAACTCGGTGAAATGGTCAATGCACTCAGGGAACGGCGAACCATTCCTGAAAAATCAGTCGCAATCACCTTCGATGACGGCTATTCGTCAATTTATGACACAGCATTTCCAATGCTAAATGAATTTGGCTTCCCCTTTACTCTGTTTGTTAGCACCGGCCCCATTGATAGAGCCCAGTCAAACTATATGAGCTGGGGAAACATAGAGGAGATGGCAAGTGCCGGAGTAACAATAGCCAATCATTTAGTAGAACATCCCTATATGCTCGATAAACTGCAAGGAGAAGCGCAAGGGGATTGGATTGATCGAATGCGCGAAGAGATACTGGAGGCACAACGGACAATCATTCGTCATAGCGGCCAAGACAATAAATTTCTAGCTTATCCCTATGGTGAGTACAATATTGATATCAAAAACTTAGCTGAAGAACTTGGATTCATCGGCTTCGCACAGAACTCTGGCTCAGCAGGGTTTTCCAGTGATTTTCTAGCCCTCCCACGGTTCCCTCTCGCTAGTATTTATGCCAATCTAGATACTGCAAAAGTCAAGTTTGCGACTAAGGCCTTTAACGTCCAGCAGTTGCGGCCTCTCTCACCTATTAGCTCAAATTCGAGGCCTACAGCAACGCTGAAATTTTCCACTGGAGATTACCGGCTCGATCAAATAGCGTGCTTTAGCAACAGTAAACCAATGTCTATGAATTGGAGCAGTTCCGAGGAAGGATTATTAACTATAGCGCCTGAGACTGACCTGACGGGGCGCCGCTCTCGCTATATCTGCACAGCGCCGGATATGAAAAGTGACCGCTTTTTTTGGTATTCGGTTCAGTGGATTAATTTAGGTAACTGATCGTTAGCCAGAGAAATCCTCGTCTCTCTCATGCAGATCATTCTGGATGATGATATTTTGTACCTCGTCTACGTAATGATCACCGCGCTGTGAATATTTCCCTAAACCGAAGGCAAGCACCATAGAATCGATCTGTTGATCTTCTTCGCGCATATCAGCCCTTAGCTCCCTTAAATACTCGTAGGATTGGTTAGTGTTGATATTATTAAAATAGGCTCTAACTGCACCAGCCACTGAATCAAAACGCTTCACTTCGTGGGTAGCTCCCCGGCTTCTTCGGCGAGGCACAATTCCACAGCCCGCCTCAAAGCACCATTGTCCGAACAGGTTGTTCCCCTCCAAGGCGAATCGAGACGTACCCCAGGCTGACTCATTCGCGGCCTGCGCTAACACTAATGATGGAGGCAGAATATCTACTCGCAAAACCAGTTCTTTAAGCAGCTCAACGTCGGAAAAATTTGCGGAGTCCAACTCGTAAGTTTCTGCTACTTTGAGCACCCACCGCTTTTCTCGCTGGCTCAAAGCGACATCGTTTTGAGACATATCCGCCAAGTACAGCAAATCCTCCCTAAGGTTTGTTAAATTCTGATTTTCTGAATCAACATAGTCTTCAAGATAATCAAAAAACTGTTGCTTTTTAACGTCAACATTACTAATAGCGCCAAAGTCCGGGAATATTGCTATTGGCTCAATTTTTGCTAATGCAGGTGTTGCGGGCCTTTGGCTTGCTGCAGTAGTAACTACAAGCAAAATTAACAAACCAAATAGGACTGATGTCAAAGCTGCAACAGCGAGCTCTTTTTTCAACTCAAAATTGATCATCAGTTATCAGTGCTCCGATTCTGGCATTAAAAAATCCATTACAACCGCCGCTTGCCAGAAATTCCTCTATAGTCAGCGAAGGCATCGTTGACCCAAGGCTATCAGAGCCCAATCTCAAGGCCTATCGATCGAGTATAAGCTCATCTCAACCTAATATGATAGCGCTCTAACATCGGACCAACCTGCTCTATTTCACTTCACCTTTTAGTTCGAACGCACCCTAATCAGGGCTTATCCACTGCTGCCGCCCCGGCAATCAGGGGACTTCGGCGCAGATGCTGAATTAGTCGCCCATTCACTTGGGGAGTAAAGGTGCAGGGCTAGGGCATGAACACTTGTTTTTAGCTCCTGCGCTAGTATCCCATACAGTCGTTGATGCCTTTTGACTGCGGCGAGGCCTTCAAAATCTGCGGCAACTACAGTCAGTTTAAAATGAGAGTCGGTTGCCGGGCCGCCGTGCTTGTGACTTTCATTCTCTATGATTAACTCTTGCGGGTTAAGGCTTTCGCTAACTTTCGCTCTAATTCTATTTTCCATCTAAGTTACCGCGTTACGATGAATGATTGCTGTTGCGAGAGTATAAAACAATCTGTTTGGCAAAGCAGTGGTAGTGTTAAAACCTATGCCTGCTAACATAGCGCCTCCGATAGAAGAGACGACTATGGCTATTAACTGGTACCCCGGGCATATGAACAAAGCCCGAAAAGAATTAAGTAAAATAATACCGACAATCGATCTGGTCATTGAGCTGCTCGACTCCCGTGCACCCAACGCGAGCAAAAACCCTTTATTGGATGAAATAACAGCGTCAGTACCTCGCATTAATGTATTGAGTAAAGCCGATTTGGCTGACCCTGCAATCACTAAGCTTTGGCAAACCACTATAGATGAATCAAAAAACCGTCGTTGCCTTGTCAGCTCAACAACATCCCCCCTCCGAGCGCAGGAGGTCATTGACTGCGCTCGCAAATTAATCAGCAAAGAAACCCGAAGACCTAATTATAATTACCAAATACTTATCACAGGCATACCAAATGTTGGGAAGTCTACTCTTTTAAACGTTCTGTCTGAGCGAAAGCTGGCGAAAACCGGCAATGAGCCCGCGGTAACACAACGTCAACAGAGAATAAAACTGGCGGAAAACTGGTATCTAATTGATACCCCGGGGATGATGTGGCCAAAACTTGAGGATCAAGATGGCGCTTATCGCCTCGCGATGACTGGAACCATCCGGAATACAGCAGTCGAAGCCGAAGATATTGCCTGGTTTGCAGCTGAAGAGCTACTTTCTGGCTTCCGAGCAAAGCTTAGTGAGCGCTATGGGATCGCCGAGCAGATCACAACAGCAGAGCAAGTTCTAGAATCAATAGCGGTAACCCGCGGTGCCATCAGCAAAAGAGGTCAGATAGATTGGCATAAGACCGCAGAAATCTTACTAAATGACTTCCGCTCGGGTAAACTAGGGCGCATAAGCTTAGAACGCCCAAAAACTTTGTAACACCCACTAGTTCTTGAGCTTACGTCACAATCACTCTCTCTTTTCAAAAGCAGGAGCAACCTCTAGTCTATGTCTGAATCAACAGCGCAAGTAACACCCAATTCAAACCAAGATCAACCACTGCAAATCCACCCTGCATTCGAATGGCTGCGAAGTGAGGTTATACCTTCCTTAAATATAGTCATGGAGGAATATCGGCACAGAGAAACTGGCGCAATGCACTATCACCTTGCCAGTGACAACACCGAAAATGTTTTCATAGTTGCTTTCCGCACAGTACCAATGGATTCCACAGGGGTTGCACACATACTTGAACACACAGCCTTATGCGGAAGTAAAAAATTCCCTGTCCGCGACCCATTCTTCATGATGATTCGGCGCTCACTGAACACTTTTATGAACGCGTTCACCAGCAGTGACTGGACCGCGTTTCCTTTTGCCAGCAAGAATAAAAAAGATTTCAGCAATCTGCTCAGCGTCTACTTAGATGCAACTTTCTTTTCAAGGCTGCACGAACTAGATTTTGCCCAAGAAGGTCACCGGCTTGAATTTGCTGAATCAGATAATCCAGACAGCGAACTTCAGTTTAAAGGCGTTGTTTACAATGAAATGAAAGGGGCAATGAGCTCAACATCAAGTGTGCTCTGGCAGACTCTTAGTAAGCATTTGTTTCCAACTTCTACCTATCACTATAACAGCGGCGGAGAGCCAGAACATATTCCTGATCTGCCCTATCAAGACCTTTTGGATTTTTATAAAAGCCACTACCATCCCAGTAATGCTGTGTTCATGACTTTTGGTGATATAACAGCCTTCGAACAACAGCAAAGCTTTGAAGAGCTCGCACTAAAAGAGTTTTCAAAACTCGATATCCATATTGCTGTCAAAGATGAAAAAAGATACCTGTCTCCCATTAGAGTGCAGGAATCCTATGCTGCCGACGAAACAGAAGCTAATAAACATCATGCGGTGCTGGGCTGGTTATTAGGCCAGAGCTGCGATTTAGAAGAGCTTTTTAAGGCGCAATTACTCTCTAGTGTTTTACTGGACAATAGCGCCAGCCCACTGCTTAGGATCTTAGAAACATCCGATCTTGGCAGTTCGCCCTCACCTATGTGTGGGTTAGAGGACTCGAACCGAGAAATGAGCTTCCTAGCCGGCCTGGAAGGCTGCCCCGAGGGAAGTACTGCCCAAGTTGAAAAGCTGATCATTGAGTCTTTAGAGTCCATTGTTAAGGACGGAGTCGAACCCGAACAAGTAGAAGCAGCATTGCATCAACTTGAGCTAAACCAACGAGAAATATCCGGCGATAGTTACCCGTATGGATTACAGCTAATCCTAACCGGTCTATCAACAGCAATGCATCGGGGTGACCCGATTCAATTGCTTAATATTGACAGCGTTCTGGATAAACTACGCAAAGAAGTTATGGACCCCAACTTTATTCCTGAGTTGATTCAAAAACTGTTATTGGATAACCCCCACAGAATAACCTTGACACTGTCACCAGACACCAAGCTGGCCAGCAAAAAAGTCGAAGCAGAGGTTAAGCTGCTTGCAACCATCAAGGCAAACCTAACCGAAGCAGAAACCCAAGCCATCGTAGACACTTCTTTGGCGCTAGCCAAACGGCAAAATGTCGACGATGACCCAGGAGTATTGCCGAAGGTTGGCCTTAATGACGTTCCTAAAACAATTTCAGAACCAACTAGAGGCGATGTGAAATTAGCCAACGGCGATTCACTCAGCCGATATGCACAAGGCACTAACGGGCTCAGCTATCAGCAAATAGTAATGACTATGCCTCAGCTCAGTGAAGCCCAAATTAGCACCCTGCCCCTATATACCAGTTGCTTGCCTGAATTGGGTGTAGGAACTAAGGACTATGCCTCCGTTCAAACATGGCAGGCACAAATAAGTGGCGGTGTCAGTTGTTACAGCAGCATTAGAAGCGACGCTGACAACATTCAAAAAGTTAAAGGTCTACTGACATTCGGCTCTAAATGTTTGAGCGTCAATCATCAAAAGCTCACAGACTTGCTAGCGCAGACCATTGGTAGCATAAGGTTCGACGAGGACAAGCGCCTAGCTGAGCTGGTCGAGCAAATATGTACTCGCAAAGAAAGCAGTATTACAGGCCAAGGACACAGCTTAGCAATGAATTTAGCAGCAAGCGGCATGAGCCCCACCGCAAAGCTCAATCATCAAGCTGGCGGTTTGCTTGGTATTCAGCGATTAAAGAGTTTGCGGGACAGTTTGCGCAACCCTGAAGGCAGAGAAAAACTACTGCAAGACTTCCGCGAGCTTCATGACTTAATTCTTACTGCGCCACGCCGCTTTTTACTTATCGGTGAGGAAGCCTGCCTGGATAGCATGCAGTCTAATCTGGAAAGCCACTGGGGCACCGCCCCAAGTGGCCAAGACAGCAGCGAATTAATCTTACCAGAGGTTCAAAATAAAGTGAGAGAGGTATGGACCACCTCGACTGCCGTGAACTTTAGTGCCAAGGCATATCAAACTGTGCCCTCCAGCCATGAGGACAATCCCGTGTTAAGCGTTCTGGCTGGCTTCATGCGAAACGGATTCCTTCATCGCGCGATACGTGAACAAGGCGGTGCCTATGGCGGCGGTGCAACCCAAGATGCCAATTCTGCCTCTTTTCGGTTTTTCTCATATCGTGACCCAAGGCTCAGTGAGACGCTAGAGGACTTTGATCGCGCGCTAGACTGGGTTAGCACAGCAACCCATGGTGAGCATCAATTGGAAGAAGCAATACTGGGAGTAATTGCAAGTATGGACAAGCCATCCTCCCCCGCTGGCGAGGCTAAGCAGGCTTTCTATAATCACCTATTCGATCGCAGCTTGGATCAAAGGAAGGTCTTTAGGCAGCGAGTTCTGGATACTACTATGGAAGACTTACGCTCCGTGGTCGGTAAATACTTCTCCCCAGATGCCGCCAGTATTGGCGTAATAACCAACAAAGAGTCTGTTGGCAGCTTGCAGGGACTTTCGCTTAAAGAAATTAATATATAAATTTATCAAAAACTAAGAAATTTTATGAGGGGAGAATATTTTTCTGTTTAATTAGGATAAATAAGGAACTTTCATTACATTGCATGGTCTGTATAAGTGTAGGTAAATGCAGTGCAAAATTGTGGGTTTTGTTTCATTTATCTCTCCCTTGATAGTGTTTTGGCCCAACAGCTCCGGTTGTTGGGCTTTTTTCTTTTTAGCAGGTACCTATTACGATCGAGTTACTCCATTAGTAACCGCTTTAGCCTATAATCACGCAGTCTAAAACTTAATCATCCACCCTTTCTAAAAAACCTTATCCTGCCAGACGACTCAGCTCATGATTGCCGTAACCAAGCCCCTAAGCAACGTCAGAGAAGCCACTAAAGTAACGTTAATAGGCATGTGGCTCGATATTACTTTGGCCATTGGAAAAATAATCGGCGGTTTACTTGGAAATTCCTTCGCCTTAGTTACTGACGGCATTCACTCCCTTACCGATGCGATCTCAGACATTTTTGTCATTGTCATTGCTCGAATAGGTCAATCCGAGCCTGATGACGAGCATCCATGGGGACATGGAAAATTCGAAACCGTGGGCACAATAGCCATGGGCATGCTTTTTTTTACAACGGCAGGCATTTTAATTTTCGATAGCATCCAAAAACTCACTAATGTCGCACCGACCTCGCCCCCTGCAATTAGCACCGTAGTGATAGCCCTAATCTCAATCCTCAGCAAGGAATGGATTTATCGCTACACCATGAATGTCGCGAACAAATTGAATTCCAGCCTCCTTCGAGCCAATGCTTGGCATAGTCGCAGCGACGCATTTTCATCAGTGGCTGTGTTAGTCGGGATTATCGGAGCCATGCTCGGTTATCCTTGGATGGACACGCTAGCGGTCATCGTCGTGGCCTTAATTATCGCAAAAATTGGATGGGAGCTTTGCACCGAAGCTCTGCGCGAACTAGTCGATACCCAAGTCCCTAAACGCAGGCGAGATCAAATAGAAGCTGAGATACTGAGTGTTACAGGGATTACAGGCATCAACAACCTTCGCAGCCGCTTATCCGGTGGGAAAATAATACTCGAGCTGAGCCTGCGCGTTAACCCACATATAGAAGTCTCCGAAGGCCACACCATTGGCGAGCGAGTCTCTAAGGCCTTAACTGGCCAATTTAGCGATATCGCCGATGTTATCTGCCATATTGACCCTGATACTTCCTTTTTTAGAGCGTCCTTAACCAACTTGCCAAATCGTCAGGTAGTTCTGAATTTACTTAAGCAACAATGGCAAGACTTGGTGAGCGATGAGGAAATCGAAGGGGTAATTCTCCACTATTCTGACGATGGAATAGCGATAAATTTAATTCTAAAAGCAGACGAACTGCCGACCTCTTTAGCCGCGGAATTAAGGCAGGCTATTGCCTCTTTAGAATATGTCGCTAGTTTCAAGATATTCACTAAAGCCTTTGACTTGAACATTTCTCACTAGATTTAGGCACAGCAACCCAGTCTGTGAGTAAATCTAGATGCAAACTTTAAAGCTCTATTTCAGCCTCGTTCAGCTTTGACCAGCTCATACGCCGCTTTGATGTCTTGAGTTTTTTGAGTCGCTATGGTCATCATCTCCTCTGGCAATCCTTTCGCTACTAGCTTGTCAGGGTGGTGCTGATTCATCAGCCTCCGGTAGGCTTTCTTGACTTCTGCATCGCTGATGCCTGAATCCACGCCAAGCAGCTCATAAGCGGCTTTAAGTTTTTCCTTGACAGAAACTTGCGCCCCAAAATGTGCCTGGCCCGATAGCCGTTGAAGCAAGGCGTTAAAATCTGTTGACGAGTAGCCCAAATCCCTGGCAATTCCCTCGAGAATAGATTGCTCTTTAGTATCCAAAGTCCCATCAGCTAAAGCCGTCGCTGAGATGATTTCTAAAAACATCTGCACTAAGTTGCGGCGCCTGAATATTTCCTGCTTGAATTGCGCTAATACTTCATGAATTGGGAACTCATCTTTTTTGCCTTCGTTGAAAAGGTTAATCGCAACTTTGCGCTGCTCCCCATTTAACAACATCTGATCCATGACTTGTTCAGCAAGCGCAATCTCATCACGGGTTACTTTGCCATCTGATTTTGCTACATAACCCATTACTGAAAAGGTAGCAGTGAAAAATGCCGACTGTACGCGCTCTGTGGCGCCCACACCCAAAGTATTCTGCAGGCCAACAGAGATGAGACCCTTATCGAAGTAATTGCCTACCGCAGCTCCCATAACCGCACCAAGAGGGCCACCCATCATAAATCCGAAGGTACCCCCTACAACTTTTCCCCACCAACTCATAAGCTCACTCTCGATAATTCCTTCAATAGATTAATTGTTACTGTGGCTGTCCTAAATAATTGACACTGAACTAAAACAGACGACGCTGAAACCAGTTTTTATCTAACTCTTCCCGGCAGCCATTAAGCTGAATAGCAAACCTATCTGAATTAGATTGAACTCGACCTCCCGCATCCAAAAGCCATTGCTTTTCACGATAGGTTCCGTTCTTATAGCCGCCATTTCCTTCGTGATAAGCAAAATAGAGACCTCTGGCATCATTCTTTGAAATGTTGCTGATGCGAGAAGAGTTAGCATTATACCAACCGACGAAATCGACAGCATCAGAAAAATTAGATCTGGACGCGCGGCCATTACCTGAAAGTCGTTCATAATCTTCCCAAGTGCCATCCAGTGCCTGGGCAAAGCCGTAAGCGGATGACGCTCGCCTACCGGGGAAAACCCATAAGAACCTATTGCGCTCAGGCTTGGCGCGGGCTCGGAAGCCCGATTCTTGATAGATAATCGCCATACTGACAGAAATTGGGCTACCCCAGCGCTGCTGCGCTTTTTTAGCAGCCGTGTACCATGAGCGGCTATCATCAAAGATACTGCAGATATTATCTATATTGCTGGGTCTGGAACTAGCACAGCTACTAATTAAAACAACGACCAGTCCATAGCCTAATATCCGAGTAAAAAATTTTGTATGCATCACTATGGGAATCCTGATGAGGGACTTAAGTTCTAACTTAAACATTCTTTAATTGCGCGAGCATCTCTACAAATTCATCCTCACTAATGACGTTAATTCCTAGCTCTTGCGCTTTGGCAAGTTTCGATCCTGCACCAGGCCCGGCTACTACGCAGTCAGTATTTTTCGAGACACTGCCGGCCACTTTTGCGCCCAATTTTATGAGCTCAGCTTTCGCCTCACCTCGACTCATTAGCTGTAAGCTCCCGGTCATTACAAATGTCTGATCCGCCAAAGCAAGCAGATCTCGGTCTACACTGACATCTGGCCAAGAGACACCCCTGAATCTTAGCTCTAAAATTTGCTCGACGTTATTGTTATTAAGAAAAAATAATCTAATATGGCGAGCGACGATGGGCCCTATGTCAGAGACTTTTTCCAAGCTGCTAGTTTTGGCGCGCATAATCCCATCTAGACTGCCGTAATGATTCACTAGCGAAAGCGCAGTAGCCTCCCCAACTTCGCGAATACCTAGGGCGAAAAGAAATCTAGCTAAAGATGTACTTTTACTTTTCTCTATCGCCGATAATAGGTTTTCAGCAGATTTTTTCCCCATACGATCAAGATTAACCAAGGTATCTAGATCAATTTTATAAATGCCGACAACAGACTCAATTAATCCTTCATCAACTAGCTGCTCAACTAGCTTGTCACCCAAACCCTCTATGTCCATAGCCGTTCGAGAGGCATAATGTTTTATAGACTGTTTTCTCTGTGCGGGACAAACCAAGCCCCCCGTGCAGCGATATAATACCTCACCATCTTTTTCGACTGGCGAATTACAAGCAGGGCAATCCTTTGGCAGTATTATAGTTATGGGGTTTTTGTTACCAAGCGGATCTAGCACTCTCACAATTTTGGGGATTACATCTCCCGCTCTTCTTACTATAACTGAATCGCCTATTCGCACGCCAAGCCTGTCAATCTCGTCCATATTATGAAGAGTTGTGTTACTGACAGTCACACCACCAACAAAAACCGGCTCAAGTCTTGCGACAGGTGTGATGGTGCCAGTCCGTCCTACCTGAAACTCAACATCAAGAACTACTGTAGATTTTTCTTCAGCGGGGAATTTATAAGCCATTGCCCAGCGAGGACTTCTAGCATTAACTCCGAGTCGTTCTTGAGTGGCAAGCTCATTTACTTTTATTACAGCGCCATCAATTTCATAGTTCAATGAGTTGCGTTTTTCAAGCAACTGTAAGCAGTAAGCTAAACATTCCTTAATCCCAATGCCTGTGTCTCTATCGGGGTTTACAGGCAGACCTAAGCTGTCAAGAACCAAAAAAATATCACTCAAATTCTCAGGCAGGTCCATGTTTTCAACAACACCAATACTGTAGCAGTACATTTGCAAAGGTATTCTTGCTGTATTTCTAGGGTCCAATTGGCGGATTGCACCAGCGGCTGTGTTGCGTGGATTTACAAAAATCTTGCTACCTTCTTTTTCCGCCCGCTCATTAATTTTTTGAAACCCAGGCTTACCTAAAAATATTTCACCACGCACTTCTAACAATGAATTTTTTGGCAAATCAGAAATTTCTAAAGGAATACTGCGAATAGTTCTTACGCTGTGAGTAATATCCTCACCCGTGACACCGTCACCCCGGGTTGCGGCCCGTTCCAGTAAGCCGCCTCTATATAATAAACTAACGGCTACACCATCGACTTTAGGCTCGCAACTGAACTTAAGCAAAGTGTTGTCTTCAAGGCGTTTAGCAATTCTATTCTCGAAATCTATTAAATCTTGTTCATTAAAAACTTTGTTAAGAGATAGCATCGAGATTTCATGAGTGATCTGGGAAAACTCAGGTAATGGCCTACTGCCCACTCGTTGAGTAGGCGACTCCGAACTAGCTAAGTCGTAAGTAGTTTCAAGACCCTCTAGGCGCAGTATGAGCCCATCGTAATCAGCATCTGTGATTTCTGGAGCATCAAGGGTATGATAAAGACGATCGTGTTTCTGAATCTCTTTTCGCAAATAAGAGACTTCTTCGATTATTTTCTTGTCATTAGCCATGTTAGATGTTGGCATTAACCTCGGATACCAGCTTTCAGTTGACTTAACTCAAAATCTCGGACTCTTTGTCGATAATGTTCAGTAGTTTGAGGCGTCATTAAATTCATCTGATCATCCCTTAGCTCACCATCCAATCCGTCTTTGACTTTTTTGGCGACAGATAGCATTGTTCCAAAAGCATCTAAATTGTTTATTGACGTCGGTAAAGCCAAAAAGAAACTCACACCGAGTGTCGAGAAGTCACTCATGTTGTTTAGATCAAAAGTCCCCGGATTCAAAACATTTGCGACGCTATACAGCACAGGCTCCTTGGCATTGGAATCGAGGTGGTGATGAAAAATATTCATTCCACCAAATCTCAGCCCGGCCGTTATCAACACTTGAAGCAAATGATCGCCATCAAATGAATAGCCATCTCGCGCCATAACATTTATCACAAGAACCTCTGTAGGCGGAGTAACAGATGCCGCTACGGAATTGCTTTTTTGCAGCGGCTCGGCGGCAGTATTAGCTACTTCATCACCCAAACTGGAATCGTCATCGTGTATATCTTCTATCGGAAGGAGTTCGGCTTCCTCAACTAGAATAGGCGCGGGTTGTTCAATCACCTCTTTAGGCTTTCGCTTAAAGGCCGAGAAAAACCATGGCTTTTTAATTTTTTTCTCGACTGATGGGTCGATATCTTCGACAGAAGCTTTTGCGTCGTCAAACAAATTTGATTGCCCGCTTGGCCGCTGTTCTGATTCAGGCGCATGGGGTGCCGGATTTTGTTTAGCTGCTGTGGCCGACTTTATGATGTTGTTATCATAGCCAATCCGTTCTCCCGCCGTCATTGAAAAATCATCCAACTGCTGATCAAAACTTTGGCTGTTAGAATTGCTTGAATCTTCAGCTAGGGAAGAATCATCGCCTTCATCTGGACGGCCTTCTTCATCTTGGCCTGATCTACCCCCACTAGATGAATCCCCTTTAGAAGAATAATCTACCTGGGCTTCATCACTTTGCTCAAAAGCAGGAAGGTGAAATCCTCCATCTTTAGCGGATTCCTCGCTCTCCCGGTTTTCCTTTACCCTGCCTATTGGAGATTCTATAGCCTCGTCAGTTTTTGGATAATCCGGGGCAATGTTTGCAAGAGCATCTGCTTCCGATATCGGGGAGGTGTGGTCTTGGTCTTGGCGGTTACCGTCGTGACTGTTCCCCCGCTGATATGTGTCATTTTGATCATAATCAAGCAACACGTCATCAAATTCGCGCCTAGCATCTTCTTCGAGTCGTTGCTCATCCGCGAAACCCAAGTCATCCTCATCCTGATCAGAAATAGATAGGTGCTCATTTAAACTAGGACCGGTTTCATCTTCAATATTGCCAATGCTGCGTTCCGGCTCAGTCGGCGTCAACGGTTTCGAATTATGAGACCATTCCTTGTCGTCATATACTGGGGCTATGCTATCAACATGTTCGTCGTCAATTTCTAACTCAGCAGCAACACCAGATAAGAGATTTTTGGGCTCTGGCTCTGGAATTTTTGCAGCTCCACTTAATTCAACGGCATCCATTAATACTGGAATATTGGCCTCTACAGACACCGAATCTCCGAGGTTAATAGCACTTGCGCGCGCTTGCGCCTCCTCAAGCTTTGAATTCTGAACCATTGCTTGTTCTGGCGGGCGCTCAACTACCCTGGCACCGCCACCGGGAAGCTCCGCTAATTCTAGCGCTTCGAAGTCAATGTCTTGGGGAATGTTTTTGTCTATTGATAGCTTGATTTGACCACGTCGCGCTTTCAGGGCAACGTAAAGACCACGAAGGATTACAGCAACTATTGCTAGTCCTAAAATCAAGATTATAAGTTCACGGGGATTCATTGGCTGTTAGATATTCGCTTGATGCTAATCAAAAGTGAAAAATTTAGTAATACTATCTTACAGTTACCGGTATTTCTTTAGCTAAGAATAGGCATTAAGAGAGAATAGCCAAACCAACTGCGGCTAATGGCAATTACTACATCGCCGCAAGTTCAGCTGCCTCTTCAATGTCCACCGCTACAATACGGGAAACACCGGCCTCATGCATAGTAACTCCCAACAATTGGTTAGCCATTTCCATGGTTATCTTGTTATGAGTAATAAAAATAAATTGCACGGTAGCGGACATTTCTTTTACTAAATTAGCGTATCGCCCGACATTAGCATCATCCAATGGCGCGTCTACCTCATCTAACATACAAAATGGTGAAGGGTTTAGCTGAAAGATTGAAAACACTAGCGCAATAGCCGTCATTGCTTTTTCGCCGCCGGAGAGCAAGTGAATTGTGCTGTTTCGCTTGCCCGGAGGCCTAGCCATAATAGCAACGCCGGTATCTAATAAGTCCTCACCAGTCATGTCAAGATAGGCGTGCCCTCCCCCAAAGATCTTTGGAAAAAGGTTCTGTAAGCCTGCGTTGATTTTATCGAATGTTTCTTTAAAGCGAGTGCGGGTTTCAATATCGATTTTCTTAATAGCGTTAACAAGCGTATCCAGAGCTTTCTCCAAATCATCATTCTGCTTGTCTAAATAGATTTTGCGCTCTGACTGTTGTTGGTATTCATCGATAGCAGCTAAATTAATCGGGCCTAAGCGCTGAATTCGGTTACCAAGTTTTTCTAAAAGTAATTCACACTGCGCCTGATCGATGTCCTTAGGCAATTGAGCAATAACATCAGACAAATCAAAGTCGGCATTAGTTAACTGCTCAAGAATACCCTCCCGTTTTACCGATGCTCCCTCAGTTTTTAGACGCTGCTGCATTAAAGACTCTCGAAACTCTGAAGAACGCTGCTGCACTGAATTTCGACTTTGCTCTAATTCCCGCAACTTGTGCTCATTTGCATCCACTGCTGACTTGGCTGTGCTTAATTCTTTCTCCACGTCGAGGCGCTTCGCGAGCAATTCCTCAAGATCACGACGCATAGTCACTAAAGGCTCATCCGACGCATCAATTTGCGTGGTTAAGGATTCGATACGCTCTTTCGATCGCTGCACTTGGCTTGCCATGCGGTCCATGGTTTCTCGAGTTGAATGCAACTGCGACTCAATTGACTGCTTCTTCATTGCTAGTTCGTGGGCCCGATCCTTATTTACCCGAGCTTTTTGTCTCGAGTTTTCTAGCTGCTCTTTTGCCTGCTCTCGAGATTGCTCTAAATTTTCTCTAGCGCCAACATCCTGCTCCATTGAGTCAAGTGCGGTTTGCAGACGATAGCGAGATTCCGAGATATTTTGCTGTTCAATCTCGAGCTGACGACTTAGCTCGTCTAGCTCGTGCGCGACTCGCTGTTTACGGGTCTTAGCTTCTTCGATTTTAGCGAGCTGAGCACTGATTACAGACTTTTTCTCGCCTAATTGAGAGGTATTTTCTGATATTTTCGTTTGAAGCTGATCACGGGAAAGTTCGTCGTCAATCAACTGTGTTTTTAGTGAAGATTGCAACTCAACTAACTCTTCGGCTTTTTGTGTAAGTTGGTTTATATTCCTGAACAAATCGGCGATCACGCCACGACGTTCAATAATAGAATCCTGTTGATTAAGATTGTTAATTTGAATCCAAGACTTGCCTAACCATAGACCGTCAGCGGTAATTATTGATTCCTTGGCACCCAAACTCATGCGCGCGGCCAGAGCCTCGGTCAAATCTACTGCGGTGTATATCCCAGTTAAAAGATCGTTTAGATTCCAATCAGATTCTATACGGTCTACTAAGGGCGTCAGGCTATTAGAAACGGAGCCACTTGCAAGGTTTCCAGCGGTCACATCTATCATAGCCAAGCGACCCTGGGGCAGATCGGTCAAGAGCTCGTCGACAGCCTCGATGTCTTCTATGCAAATACCTTGCAAGGAATCCCCAAGCACAGTTTCTATGGCTAATTCCCAGCCCGCTGCTATTTGTAGGCTTTCGGCGAGTCTGAGTTGATTGTCTAGACCCTTAGCCGCCAACCACTTATTCAATGACTCATTGTCTTGCCCCAGCGCGGCATGTTGCAAGGCTTCCAGAGAGGCTTGCTTGCCTTTCGATTCCTGTAGCTCGCTGCGAATCTTGTTTAATTCGTCTGCGCAGTCACTAAGCTCAATTCGGTTTCGATCAATCTTCTGACCAATAGAGGTGTTGCTAGCCTGAAATTGCGCAATAGAATTTTGCATAACTACAATTTCATCTCTCGCCTCTGACAATCCGGGGGCGTCTTCATGGCTGCTTAATTCTTCTTGTTCGCTCTCCAGCAGTTTCTTTCGCCCCAAGCCTCTATCTACAATCCTTTCTAGCTGCTGAATTCTCGACTGCTCTACTTCAGCAATCTGCCTTGGCTCTTCTGCTTTCTGATTAAACTCGTCCCAGTGCAGCTGCCATTCTTGTAAAGTCTGTTCTGCTTCTTGGTGTGTCTCAGACGATATAGCCTCTTCAGTAAGAACCTCTTCAAGTTCTGGCGTAATATCTCTAAGGTCCGAGTCTAGCTGTGTAATACGCTTAAGATCGACATCTAATTCTTCTTTAGTTTGAGAAAATGCTTCCTCAGTTTCGGCCAAGTCCGTCTTAAATTGGTCAACTCGCTCTATATGATGATCGATGGACTGTTCTATCCGCGCGATATCATTGCCAAGACTATAGAAACGGGCTTGTACTTCGCCTAAAGCATCGGTGAAATCTGCGTTATCCGATAGGTGCTTTTCTACGAGCGCATCCAGCTCACGCTGGTCAGCAATAGTCGCCTCGATCTTAATTTCAAGCTCGCCGATGGCCTGCGCATTAAATTTAATTTCTTCATCTAACGACTGCCATTTCAGCGCGTTTAAGTTAGCAATGGTTTGACGTTCTTCCTTCTTGAACTCTGCATATTTTTCTGCAGCTACAGATTGCCGTTGCAAATGAGACAGCTGCCGACCTAATTCGTCACGAATATCAGCTAGGCGCTCAAGATTTTCCCGAGTGCGCTTAATCCTATTTTCAGTTTCTCTGCGGCGCTCTTTGTATTTAGAGATCCCTGCAGCTTCTTCAATGAAAACTCTTAGTTCTTCAGGCTTTGATTCAATCAGTCTCGAAACCATGCCCTGCTCGATAATCGAGTAGCTACGCGCGCCTAGACCAGTTCCAAGAAATATATCGGTAACGTCTTTTCGACGACACTTCGTGCCATTAAGAGAGTAAGTAGAATGGGCTTCACGGTCTACTTTTCGCTTAATCGAAACCTCATCAAAATTGGCATATTCACCAGTAAGCCTGTGATCTTGATTATCAAATACTAGCTCCACCGTAGCCTGGCCGACTGGTTTTCTTCCCCCTGAGCCATTAAATATGACGTCAGTCATATTCTCTCCGCGAAGGTTTTTGGCAGATGACTCACCCATGACCCAGCGGACCGCGTCAATTACATTGGATTTACCGCAGCCATTAGGGCCCACAACCGAGCATAGGTTAGACGGAAAATCGATTGTTGTGGGATCAACAAAAGATTTGAAACCAGCAATTTTGATGCATTTAAGACGCATGAAGTGTCCAGATATCTAAACGGTTAGCTACTGTAATATTAGAGGCGTTTTGAGACGGCAATTGAATAAAGCGAATAGTTATCAAGGGAAGAATCTTAGGTCTTTGTATGGTGAATTTAAGCGTTGAATGTTATCTGATTTAGACCTTCAATAACACCGAAAACACCATCAACCACTTCTTTTTATCTGCAAAAAAATGCTCACCCCAAGAAAGTGTACATGGGGTCAGCAACCGTAACTTATGGGTTAACTAACGGTCACATGGCGGAGATTCTCCTAAGAGTTATATTAATGTCAGCAGGGACAAGCTATGGCGAATTACAAGGACGTAATCTCGCTTAAAGCGCCACGATCTAAACCAGAGGACTCTAAGTATGCTGTCTATAGAACTTCCAGAAGAGGTCAGTAATCGACTAGAACTCCTCTCCCTCTCCACTGGCAGAACAATGCAATTCTACGTAAAAGAAGCACTTCTCGAATATTTAGAGGAAGTAGAAATTACATATGAAGAGAAAGAACAGGGGAATGACGAGCACTGGTGTATATTTGACGAACTAAACCGCGAATATGGCAATAAGAACGGTTTCTCCTAATCCACGACAGGCACAGAGAAGTTGTTGATACTGTTGATACTGTTGATACTAAGGAAGGCTGACTGATGAGAAATTTAAAAAATTGGTCGGGACGGCAAGATTTGAACTTGCGACCACTACACCCCCAGTGTAGTGCGCTACCAGGCTGCGCTACGCCCCGATTATTCGATCGCCTCTAACGATTAAGCCATTTTGGCAGCCGTAGAAGTTAATAACTGATATTTCTTACTCGCTTGAATTTTGTGCTCAGTTTGGATTTTGGAACTGGCCAGTACTACTCCAGCATAGCTACACGCCTTTAAATAAGCCAAGGACGGTAAGTGTCAAGTCGCGCGCGCCTATTGTAAGCCCGTTAGAGCTGCCGAACGATAGTTACAGCCGCGCGATGACTTCTTCTAAATCTCGCACTAAGGACTTAATCTCGCTAGCATTAATATTACTAGCAGCCACATCCTCTGGACTTTCTGTCATCTTCTGCCGAGCACCACCAATAGTATAACCCTGCTCATATAAAAGGCTTTTAATTTGGCGAATAAGAATGACATCTTGGCGCTGATAATAACGTCTGTTTCCACGCCTTTTAACTGGCTTCAATTGTGGAAATTCAGCCTCCCAATATCGAAGCACATGAGGTTTCACTGCGCATAACTCGCCCACTTCACCTATCGTGAAATAGCGCTTCGGTGGAATTGGAGGTAATTCGTCATTATTCTTCGGTTCCAACATATCCCTCTACCTTTGCTTTCAATTTTTGGCCCGGCCTAAATGTCACTACGCGCCGTGCTTTAATTGGAATCTCTTCACCAGTCTTAGGATTACGGCCCGGTCTTTGTTTTTTATCTCTCAGGTCGAAATTCCCGTAACCAGAGAGCTTAACTTGTTCGTTGCGCTCTAAGGAAAGGCGGATTTCCTCGAAAAACTGTTCTACAACTTCTTTAGCTTCTCGCTTGTTCAGGCCCAACTCTTCAAACAGACGCTCGGCCATATCGGCCTTGGTGAGTGCTCCATCTGTCATTGTTTTTATCCCCAGCTAATTCCGCAAATTTGCATTAAATTGTTCTTGTAGTGCGTTGACGCTGCTACTAATTATCGTATTTATTTCGTCCTCTGTAAGATTGCGGGAAGGATGTTGCCACGTCAAGCCCAAAGCAATACTTTTTTTCCCAGCTTCAACCGCATCCCCTTGATAAACATCAAATATTCGCAAATCTACCAGGAATTCTCCTGCTTTGTTCCTAATTTCACTGAGAATATCCTGTGCCGACACATTCTCATCGACCACGATAGCGAGGTCTCTACTCATCTCAGGATACTTTGAAGGTGCTTTTGAGGTGGGCAGTTTGCGATCTCTGAGCTTGCTAAGTTTCAGCTCAAACGCGAATATCGAGCCAGTTAATCCTAATTCGCGCAGCACCGATGGGTGTATCGCGCCAATGACCCCTAGCTCACCTTTAACGGGATGACTAACGACTGCGCACTGACCGTCGTGAAAGCCCTTTCGAATACCTGAATTAAATTCGTAATCCTCGGCGCCACCACCCAACTCTAATAGACCCTCAAGCACCCCTTTTAGGTCAAAAAAATCACTTGAGCCCTTATCGGCAGCCCAATTCGCAGGCAAACGTAATCCGAATAATAGCCCGGCTATCATCGCTGTTTGCTCGGTGTTATCGCCAATCTTGTTAAACACAAGCCCCGACTCAAACAACCGCACACGATCCTGCTGCCGATTAACATTGTACTGAAGCGTATGCAGCAGACCAGGCAGTATGCTCGGACGCATTAACGACATTTCTTCGGATATTGGGTTTTGTAGCAATATAGGTTGGTCCAATTCGCCAAACACCTTCGCGTTTAGAGCTGGGTCTATGAAACTATAAGTTACCACCTCTTGAAAACCCGTACTTACCAAGTGCCCGCGCAGCGAGCTCATTGACACTTGGCTCTCTGTCACAGCGGCTAACCTCTGTTTGGTTAAACCCGGAGTTTTGGGAAGATTGTTATATCCATAGATTCGCGCAAGCTCCTCTATAAGGTCTGCCTCGATAGATACATCAAATCGAAAAGAAGGAACAGAAACCTCGACCTTCTCAGCCGATTGATTACTCAGCCCGAACCCTAACCTCGTGAGGATGTCGATAATTTCATCGTCGAGTATATGTATACCTAGCAGCTTTTCTACTGAATCAAACTTAAGCGTAACGGTCAATTGGCGCGGTAAGTTCCCTAGCGCTTCTACAACAGGCCCAGCGTCACCGCCGGCTATTTCTAGCAACAACGCAGTGGCTCGAGCCATAGCCCGGTGCTGGAGCTCAAAATCCACGCCACGCTCATAACGGTGAGATGCATCCGTATGCATCCCGTATTTACGGGCTTTTCCAGCTACAGATAAAGGGGCGAAAAAAGCACACTCTAAAAACACGTGCTTGGTGGAATCGGTAACTGAAGTTGCCAACCCCCCCATAATGCCGGCCATAGCAACGGCCTTCTGGCCATCGGCGATCACCAGAGTATCCTCTGTAAGCGTCACTTGCTTGCCGTCTAGCAGTACGAGGGGCTCATCTTTAGAGGCCATTCTCACGTTTATGCCTTCTTCCAATTTTTCTAAATCAAAAGCGTGCATCGGTTGACCAAGCTCCATTAGAACAAAGTTTGTAACGTCAACAATCGGATCAATACTACGAAGACCACTGCGCCTTAATTTTTCCTTCATCCAAAGCGGCGTTTGTGAAGCGAGGTCGATATTTTTTATAACTCGTCCTAAATACCTCGGGCAGCCATCTTTTGCAGTAATCGCCACAGCAAACGTGTCGGAGATGCTTTCTGAGATAACAGGGATGTCAGGTTCACTGACATCTAAGCGAGCCAACACCCCAACTTCCCTAGCTAAACCAATCATGCCTAGGCAATCGCCTCGGTTAGGTGTCAAATCTAGCTCAATAGAAAAATCTTCGAGATTCAGATAACCCCGAACATCTTGCCCAATTGGCGCATTGCCTGGCAGTTCGAGTAAGCCATCAGAATCTTCATCCAACCCTAACTCTTCAGCGGAACAAAGCATGCCATTAGATTCTATACCACGGAGCTTTGCTGCCTTAATTTTGAATGGCTTGGTCTCGCCACGCGCTAACAACTGAGCACCTACTTTTGCAAATGGGGCAATTAATCCAGCCCGCGCATTGGGTGCACCGCAGACCACTTGAAATTCGTCCACCCCATCGCTAACAAGACAAATATTGAGTTTGTCAGCGTTCGGGTGTTTTTCTATAGATTTTATTTTTGCGACGATCACATTCGAAAATTCGCGAGCTACCGCCTCGCTGCCATCAACCTCAAGGCCCGCCATAGTTAACTGGTCCATTAGCTCTTGAGTTTCAATGGACGGGGAAACCCATTCACGCAACCATTGTTCGCTGAATATCATTCGAGGGACGCCCTACTAATTGAATCGTTTTAAAAAACGCAGATCATTTTCGAAATAGGTTCGAAGATCACTTACGTCATAGCGAAGCATAGCTAACCGCTCTACACCCATGCCAAAAGCAAAGCCGTTATATTTTTCAGTATCAACGCCTGACATAGCAAGGACACTAGGGTGCACCATGCCGCAGCCCATCACCTCAAGCCAGCCGGTGTTGCCGCATATCCTGCAACCCTTCCCGCTGCAGCTGACGCAGCCCATATCGACTTCAGCCGAAGGCTCCGTGAAGGGAAAGTAGGACGGGCGGAATCTAACGGGCATTTCTTCTTCGAAATAGGCATGTAAAAAATCTTCCACAGTGCCTTTCAAATCTGCAAAGCTCACGCCCTCATCAATCAACAAGCCTTCGACTTGGTGAAACATCGGCGTATGAGTCAAATCAGAATCGCAGCGATAAACTCGTCCAGGGCAAATCATCTTAAATGGTGGTTCACCCCCCTCCATTACACGAACTTGCACAGGAGACGTGTGGGTACGAAGCACCGTGCCAGGGCTGACATAAAAAGTGTCATGCATTGCCCGGGCTGGGTGGTGGCTGGGTATGTTTAAGGCTTCAAAATTATGATATTCGTCCTCAATTTCAGGACCTTCAGCAACCATATAACCGGCAGACCCAAAAATATTGGTAATGCGGTCAATAGTGATTGTGATCGGATGCAATCCACCCTGGCTCTGCTTTCTTCCAGGCAAAGAAACATCGATTTTTTGAGATTCTAACAAGGCGTCCAAACCAGCCGAAACAAGAGATATTTTCCTTGCCTCGATGGCCTGTTGTAATTGCTGTTTAGCGACATTAATTTTGCCGCCAGCCGCAGGTCGTTCTTCGGCCGGTAACTGGCCCAGAGATTTCAGCTGGGCTGTCAGTTCGCCTTTTTTTCCTAAGTATTGCACACGAATGTCATCGAGAGATTTCTCATCACTCGATGACACAATCGCCCGCAATGCTGTCGCAAGTAGAGTGTCTGTATCATTCATAGCCAGGCCCCGCTTGAGGACTAGGCTGCTAAATTGGCTTTAGCTTGATCCACGATAGCAGAAAATGCCGGCTTATCGTGTACGGCCAAATCCGCAAGAACTCTACGATCAACTTCAATATTGGCTTTTTTAAGACCAGCAATAAGTTGGCTGTAGCTGATACCGCATTCGCGAGACTGGGCATTAATACGAGTGATCCAAAGCGAACGAAAAACACGCTTCTTTACGCGTCTATCGCGATAGGCATACTGGCCCGCTTTGGTTACCGCTTGCTTAGCAACGCGATAAATTCTACTACGGGCACCGTAGTAACCTTTTGCTTCATCTAATGTTTTTTTGTGACGACGGTTTGCAGTTACGCCGCGTTTTACTCGAGCCATCTTATTTCTCCTGAACCGTTAAATTATTTTACACGAAGCATGCGTTTAATTGCCGGGACATCAACAGGATCAACCTGGCTAGTTCCGCGCAATTGACGCTTACGCTTAGTGGTCATTTTGGTCAGGATATGGCTTTTGTTCATGCTTTTACGCTTGAATCCAGATCCGGTTTTCTTGAACCGCTTGGCGGCACCCTTATGGGTTTTTAACTTTCCGAGTGACATTACGTTTAACTCCGCATTTGCACCAACTTATGATGCTTTTGATTTTATATTCCCCACAATAGCGAAGGCCAGTGTCCCTCGATCATCAAGTGACCAAGGGGCACTGGCCTTACAAAACTTTTATGGGCGCTTTTTAACCGGCGCTAGTACCATGACTATTTGCCGACCTTCCATCTTGGGCTCTTGCTCAACGTTGCCATACTCGGCTAAGTCTTTGCTAATTCGAACCATTAATTCAAGTCCAAGATGTTGATGGGCTAGTTCACGACCGCGGAATCTTAATGAAACCTTGGTCTTATCCCCATCACTTAGGAAACGTATCAGGTTGCGTAGTTTTACCTGATAATCCCCATCTTCCGTCCCTGGTCTAAACTTTATCTCTTTAACCTGAATCCGCCTCTGCTTTTTCTTACTCGCAGCCTTTTGCTTCTTCAACTCAAAAACATGCTTACCATGATCCATTATTTTACAGACCTGTGGGTCTGCATCGGGTGAGATCAACACCAAATCAAGTTTGGCTTCTGCCGCAGCAGCTCTAGCCTCTTCAATAGTGACGATACCTACTTGAGCGCCATCCGCTGCAACTAATCTTACTTGTGCGGCTTCGATCGCTTCATTGATAATTGCCTTCTTGGAACTACTTCTCATAACCGGCGCGAACGCCACTTCCTCTTGTTTTGCTATTTGAGTTTCTATTTAATCTGCTAATCCGCAGCGGTACTCTCTTCACTACGACCAAGGCGGGCGACATCTTGGCCTAAATATTCGCAAAAGTCATCTATTGTCATGGGCCCAAGGTCTTCACCTCCACGTTTTCTGACAGCAACAGAGCCAGATTCGACTTCTTTATCGCCTACAACCAGTAAATATGGAATCTTTTGCAAAGTATGTTCTCGGATTTTAAAGCCGATTTTCTCATTTCTCAAGTCCGTAGTGACTCTAAACCCTTTATTTTTCAAGGATTCTTCAACTTCAGTGCAATATTGCGACTGTTTGTCAGTAATATTTAGAATTATTGCCTGCTCTGGTGCAAGCCATGCTGGCATCGCGCCTGCGTAGTGCTCTATTAAAATACCAATAAACCGCTCGAATGAGCCTAAAACGGCTCGGTGTAACATAACCGGTGTTTTACGGCTGTTATCCTCAGCAATATAGTGGGCGCCTAAGCGACCGGGAGTGAAGAAATCAACCTGAATAGTCCCGCACTGCTGAATCCTGCCCATACAATCTTTCAATGAATATTCTATTTTGGGGCCATAAAACGCGCCTTCCCCTGGTACCAGCTCCCAAGGCAGGCCGGTGGCATTGAGAGCATCTTTAAGAGATTTCTCAGCCTCATCCCAGATCTCGTCCGAACCTACTCTCTTTTCAGGTCGAGTTGAGAGTCGCAAAATAACATCATCAAAACCAAAATCTGTATAGACCGAAAATAAAAGATCCATAAAGTCAGCAACTTCAGCCTGTATTTGGTCTTCGGTACAAAAAATGTGCCCATCATCTTGCACGAAACTGCGCACTCTCATCAAGCCGTGCATACTGCCCGAGGGCTCGTAACGGTGACAAGAACCGAATTCAGCTAATCGCAAAGGCAAATCACGGTAGCTTTTCAGGCCTTGATTGAAAACTTGAATATGACAAGGGCAGTTCATCGGCTTAATGGCATACATGCGATTATCAGACTCGACGCTAAACATCTCGTCAGCAAATTTGGCAGCATGACCGGATTTCTCCCACAGGCTGTAGTCTACGAGCTGTGGGGTGTTAATTTCTTTGTAATTTGTCGCGTCTTGACGAACTTGCATATAGCGCTGAACAATTTGGTAAATTGTCCAGCCCTTAGGATGCCAAAACGCCATACCAGGGGCTTCTTCCTGAAAATGGAATAGATTTAGCGACTTACCAAGCTTGCGATGATCTCGCTTTTCTGCCTCTTCTAGGCGTTGCAGATATAAGTTTAGGTCTTTCTTTGAACCCCAAGCAGTGCCGTAAACCCGCTGTAGCATTTCATTATTGGAATCACCTCGCCAATACGCGCCAGCAACTGACGTCAATTTAAAAGCTTTAAATTTTGACGTACTGGGTACGTGAGGGCCTCGGCAAAGATCAATAAAATCTCCCTGACGATAAAAAGACAAATCTTCGTCGCCAGGAATGCTACTAATTATTTCAACTTTGTAGGTTTCGCCTTTTTCCCGAAACAATGCAATGGCATCTTCTCTGGACAGCACAGTGCGATTTACCTGAAGGTTTTCTTTGACTAACACACCCATCTCTTTCTCAATAGCAATCAAGTCCTCAGGAGTGAACGGACGTTCATAGGCAAAATCGTAAAAGAAGCCGTCTTCAATTACTGGGCCAATAGTTACCTGTGCTTTTGGAAACAAACGTTGGACTGCTTGAGCCATTAAGTGCGCGCAAGAATGTCTTAACACCTCTATGCCGTCGGCATCACGTTCGGTAATAATTGCGACTTCAGCATCTATTTCGACACAATGGGATGTATCAACAAGCACACCGTTTACCCGACCGGCTAGAGCGGCTTTAGCTAAGCCCTCTCCGATAGAAGCCGCAACTTCGGCGATAGTTACCGCGTTATCAAAACTACGGATACTGCCGTCTGGGAGTGTGATTTGAGGCATTTTTCTTCTTCAAGCCTTTAATAAGTCAGAAACCGATCCCAAAAAGTTGGTTTCAGTCAGATTTAAATTACTAATATTTAGATTCTATAGGGTGGTAGGCACGACCAGATTCGAACTGGTGACCTCTACCATGTCAAGGTAGCGCTCTAACCAACTGAGCTACGCGCCTATTGCATCGGTACAGCAAAAGCCCCTATAGAAAGGAAGCGGGATTATACGGAATCAAATAGGCAAGTGTCGATGGATTTATTCCGAAAAAGACATTTAAGTTATTGCTTTAACAGTTGATTCTTTAGCTCTGCAATTCGATCTCGAGTATTTGCGGCTTCTTCGAATGCTAAATTCTTGGCTAAATCATACATCTTAGACTCCAATTCGACGATTTCCTTCTGCAATGCTTTAGGGTCGCTTAAGTCTAATCGAGAATAAGCGTTGGCTTTCTCTATAGCACCACGGCCTCTCGTTTTCATCATGCTGCCCGCAGAAGTGTTTGCGCTGTCCATCACATCGAGAATCTTTTTCTTCACCCCTTCTGGGGTGATTCCGTTGGCTTTATTGTGGGCTATCTGGACTTCTCGCCGGTTGTTCGATTCATCCATCGCTCGCTGCATAGATCCGGTAACCCTGTCCCCGTACAAAATGGCTCGGCCATTAAGATTTCGAGCAGCACGTCCGATGGTTTGAATTATCGACCGCTCTGACCTCAAGAAACCCTCTTTATCAGCATCCAAAATTGCCACCAGAGATACCTCTGGAATATCAAGACCTTCCCTCAACAAGTTAATACCAACTAATACATCAAACAGCCCAAGACGGAGGTCTCGGAGGATCTCAGAGCGCTCAACTGTGTCGATATCGGAATGGAGATATCGAACCCTCACTCCATGATCGGCTAAGTAATCAGTTAGATCCTCCGCCATGCGCTTGGTAAGAACTGTTACAAGCACCCTTTCCTCTTTTGCCACCACCTGATTTATTTCAGAAAGCAGATCATCAACTTGTGAAGCCGCCGGCCTAACTTCTAACACCGGATCTATGAGACCGGTAGGCCTGACCACTTGGCGCACTAATTGCCCTTGATGCTCCTCTTCATATGGCCCAGGTGTGGCAGAAACGAAAATAATCTGCGGCGTAAGCGACTCCCACTCCTCAAACCGCAAAGGTCGATTATCCAGCGCTGAAGGCAAGCGAAACCCATACTCCACTAGGGTCTCCTTCCTCGATCTATCGCCTTTGTACATGGCCCCCAGCTGAGGGATGGACACATGAGATTCGTCAGCAACAACCAAGCCGTTGGCTGGCAGGTAGTCATATAAAGTAGGCGGCGCTTGGCCAGGGTCACGACCTGACAAGTAACGGGAATAGTTCTCAATACCAGAGCAGTAACCAAGCTCTTGAATCATTTCTAAATCAAATTTGGTGCGCTGCTCGAGTCGCTGGGCTTCCACCAAACGGTTGTTTTGCCTAAGTTGCTCTAATCGTTCTTTAAGTTCGAGTTTTATATGATCCAGCGCAGATAAAATAGTTTCCCTTGGAGTGACATAATGAGATTTTGGAAAAACAGTCAATCTAGGAACTACCTTGATAAGACTTCCTGTTAAAGGATCAAAATAAGACAACCTTTCTATCTCATCGTCGAAAAGTTCAATTCGGATGGCGGTTTTTTCTGACTCAGCAGGGTAAATATCAATGACATCGCCCCGCACCCGGTAAGTAGCCCGCCTTAATTCCATGTCGTTTCGGGTGTACTGAAGATCTGTCAGCCGTTTGAGCAAGGCTCGCTGATCAATTTTATCGCCACGATCCAAATGAACGACCATTTTTAAATAAGAGTCAGGATCACCCAATCCATAAATCGCTGAGACCGTGGCCACTACAATGACATCGGTACGCTCCAATAGCGCCTTGGTCGCCGAAAGCCGCATTTGCTCAATGTGATCGTTGATAGAGGCGTCTTTCTCAATAAACACGTCAGAGGACGGCACATAGGCCTCAGGCTGATAGTAATCGTAATAAGACACGAAATACTCGACGGCATTGTTCGGAAAAAACTCTTTAAATTCACCGTAAAGTTGAGCCGCAAGTGTCTTATTTGGCGCCATAACCAGAGTTGGGCGCTGAACTTGCTGAATAACATTGGCAATTGTAAAAGTTTTTCCCGACCCTGTTACTCCTAATAATGTCTGGGCATGCAGCCCATCATTCAGGCCCTCGATAAGGCCGGAAATCGCCGCAGGCTGGTCTCCTGCGGGCTTAAAGTCTGATTTTAGATCGAACTTTACATCTGTCACGATTGGGAATTTCGCCTGTCTGAGTTAACTAAATTGACTGCGAAGAGTACAGCAAGGGCAAACTCTGTTGAAGTGGGAGTTGACCGATTTATCAAATCTCATTAGTATACGCGCTCGCTGAAGCTATCCTGATAGCAAAAGTGAGATTTGCTGCCCAATAGCTCAATGGTAGAGTAGGTGACTGTTAATCACTTGGTTCCAAGTTCGAGTCTTGGTTGGGCAGCCATACAAAGCACTAAAACCCCGCGCCAGCTTAATAGCTTACGCGGGGTTTTTAGTTTTAAGGGTGGGAATTTTATTCAGCCACCCCCAAAGATCAGCTTTTATCCATCAGCATTAGCGCTCGTAGTTATCTCATGTAGGTTTATCCAATTGTTTTCTTCTACACTCCCGATTATGTCCCGCGCGCACGCAATTACACGCACTGCAAAATTAGCCAAAACCAAGTATTCACCCAAACTAATAATTAAAGCCAAGAGCTAGACAATAAGTTCACCTGTGGTTAAGCACGGTTCTAATACTGTATGATCGACGGCAAGTTTTTGCTGAACGATTTCGGAGATAGCTAGATTCTGGAGAAACCTATATTTTTGAGAAACCTATATTTTTGAGAAACCTATATTTTGGAGAAATCTATGAGAACACTAATTTTTGCCAGCCTGATGCTGTTCTGCAGCACGATATTCGCACAGGAAAACCCAGTAGTTGTTATGGAAACTAGCAAGGGCCAAATTAAAATTGAACTGTGGGCAGATAAAGCTCCTATTTCAGTTGAGAATTTTCTTAAATACAGCGACTCAGGGTTTTATGATGGCCTGATATTTCATCGAGTCATTTCCGGTTTTATGGCTCAGGGCGGCGGGTTCGATCAAGACATGGTACAAAAATCAGGCTTTGACCCAATCAAGAATGAAGCAAAATCGGATGTCCCTAATAACCGCGGCACATTAGCGATGGCCAGAACCAATGTCGTCGATAGTGCAAGCAGCCAATTCTTTATTAACCTAGTGGACAACAACTTCCTAAACCATACCGACGAAACCTCAAGAGGGTTTGGCTATGCTGTTTTTGGGGAGGTTCTGGAGGGAATGGAAATAGTCGACATAATTGCAGGCGTCAGCACTGGAAGCACCCGTGGCTTTACAGACGTTCCTAAGGAAGCGGTAATTATCAATTCAGTTACACGAGAAGACTAAAAAACCTTTAAAGAGCTGGTTTAAACCACCCTCAAATCAGCTCTTTAAATACTAACTTTTTGGTCCAGATAGACACTCTCCCCACCCTCTTCTCTCATAATTTTATTTTTTATAAGACAGATCTCAAACAAGCGGTTTTTAATAGATCTTCTATACAGTGGATTTTAACGAGGCTTTTATCGAGGCTTTTATCGAGGCTTTTATGTACTTCCTGCTTTTCCTGTTTTTTTAACCTCCATTCTTTATGCCTTTTTACAGGCCACCATTCATGTCTATCATGCTCAAGTATTTATACGCTCGTTCTGTAAACGCCAATTCCTAAAAGCCTTGGCCTTTAAAAATAGGCAACTTAAATACCTGTTTCTCAAGCGCTTGATTTTTAATCTTAATCGTCATTCTTTAAATAATGGCGTTACTTTTTCAGCACCAACATTTACGTCCAAACTTGCCTTTGCCTTATGGATTTCCCATAGTGGGTCACTGACCTCTTGTTTAGGTTCGAAACCGGCAACTGCCTCCATCAGAAGATCTCTAATCTCCTCTAAATCAAGATTCTTACACGCTTTTTCTAACTTGGTAATTAAAATTTCTAACGCCCCCCAAGACAGGGTTTCTTCTTCTGCACGCATTATCTTCGGGTGCTCAGTACCTGTTACCGACTCACCGATAAGCAACTCTTCATAAAGCTTTTCTCCCGGTCTCAATCCAGTATATTCGATCGCTATATCACCACGAAAAGAATTTTCATCTTTGACCTCGTAGCCCATAAGATGCACCATTTTTTTAGCCAGATCTACAATACGAATAGGCTCATGCATGTCCAAAACAAAGACATCACCACCACTCGCCATAGAGCCTGCCTGAATCACTAGCTGTGCAGCCTCTTGCACCGTCATGAAGTAACGAGTAACTTCTGGATGGGTAACGGTAACAGGGCCTCCACCGCTAATCTGTCGCCTAAATAGCGGCACCACAGAGCCAGACGAGCCCAACACGTTACCAAAGCGAACCATACTGAATATAGTTTTGCTGTTGCGCCGTGCCATAGCCTGCAAAACCTGCTCAGCAAATCTCTTGGTAGCTCCCATAAAATTAGTCGGCCTTACCGCCTTGTCTGTAGAAATTAAAACAAAGTTTTTAACCTTTTCTTTTTCCGCTGACTGGGCAGCAATAAGAGTTCCGAAAATATTATTTTGAGCTCCTTCGACTATATTTTTCTCAACCATGGGCACCTGCTTATAGGCCGCCACGTGATAAACGGTATCAACCTCAAACCCCCGCAACGCGCTTTCCATAAGAGCTCTGTTACAAACGGACCCTAGCAAGGCAATAATTTCTATAGAATCGCCACCCTCTACTGAATTTAAGTTTTCGCGCAGCTCATTTTCAACTTCGTACAAACCATATTCGAAAGTATCGAGAAGCACTAATCGAGCCGGGTTTATATTAACAATTTGTCGACATAGCTCGGACCCAATTGATCCGCCGGCACCAGTCACCATTACAGATTGACCGGTAATGCAGGCGCCAAGAAGTTCAGGGTTAGGAGGCACAATATCCCTACCCAACAGATCTTCTATGTCAATATCTCGAATTTCATCCACGCCAACCTTTCCTGCCACCATGTCAAACAGGTCTGGAACGGTTTTGACGTGCACAGGAAGATGCTCTAAACGATTAAGTATTTCTTTTCTCTCGGGGTGCGTAGCCGATGGTATTGCCATCAGAATTTGCCGCACTGAAAAACTCTCAATGAGTTCATATAAAGAATTTGGGCTATGAACGCGTATCCCATGAACAGTGCTGCCCAGCATGTGCGGACTATCATCGACGAAAGCGACAGGCAAATACTGATCACCGTTTTGTAAAGCAACAACTAATTGCATGCCTGAGGAACCTGCACCGTAAATTATAACAGGCTCTTTTGGCCTGAAATTCTGAATAACACTTTGCAGGAAAACTTTGGCCACAAAACGGCTGCCTCCGATGAATAACAAGGAAATCATCCAAAAGATAGGCAAAATGGAATAATCGGAAGACGCAGGAGTGCTAGAAAAGAAATAAGCGGCTGACAGAAAACAGCTGGCTATGGAGACTCCTTTGAGTACAACAAATCCCGACTGTAGTCCCATATAAAGGACTAATACTCGATAAAGACCTATCCGGAAAAAGACTAAGATACTTAGAATAGAAGCAATTGATATATAAAAATAGAAGCTCTGCTCATTGCTTGAGAATTGCTTTCCCAAAAGTGCGAAAGAAAGAATAAGTGCTGTAAACAGCATCACGCTATCTGCCATCATCATCAGCACTTGCTTGACAGTCCGCGACAGTGGAATTGTATGAACGTGCATAATTGCCCCCTATTTAATCATTACCAACCGGCTGCTTGCTCTCCCCCGTCGGATTATCTTCATTACTTATGATCTAGGTTTTATTGCTGTTTATTGCTGCCAACTTCTTAAATTATCAATTATTCAACCACATACTCACTGTTGGGACCTGCTTTAGCTTCTTTCCCTGCAGCTAGGCTGATAGCAATGAAAATCAAAGGTACTATAGCTGCTACCGCGAATGCTATACCCAATTTAGGGTATAGCACAGACAGCCACGCTAACGGTGCTAGCCAAAAAGTATTGATCAACATAATCGTTATCGTCACTTTCTGATGACTATTAAAGTGTTTTGCTGCTTTTTGGTAGGCATGGCACGCATGCCCTTGATACCACTTTTCTCCTGCAGCAAAACGCCTGAACAATGTGAGAGTTGCGTCCACCACAAAAACGCCGAGTAATATCAGCCACGTCCAGACCGTCATTGCTTGTTGCTGAACCGAGATTATCGCGATAACACCCAGCATGAAACCAATAAACCCACTTCCCACGTCTCCCATAAATATCTTTGCAGGAGACCAATTCCAAACGAGAAACCCTAAAGCGGCGCCCAGAGATACCAATGACAAAATTGAAAATGCAGAGCCAGTGCTATTTGTAACAAATATTAATGACATTACATTGACAAAGACCAGTTCGCTTGCAGCTAGACCATCAATACCGTCCATAAAATTGTACAAATTAACTAGCCAGACTATTGCAACGACACCTAGAAAGTTAAGAAGCCATTGCTGAGAGACAGTAAAGGCATAAAAATTCACCTCAGATATTCCTCCAAGCCACCAAACAGCCCAAATCGACGCGAACAACTGCGGAAAGATGCGCCACTGAATCTTTAACTCTTTAATGTCATCGACAAAGCCAACTACCGCAACAAGCAACGATGCGCTAAATGCCATGAACTGGCCCATGCTCAGCTTATCGTTAGCAAACAAAAAACATACTGCGAATAGAAATAGACTAAAGATAACAACCCCGCCACCCACGGGCACAGGTCTTGAGTGAGCACTTCGAGAAACGGGCAAGTCGAGAAAGTTGGCGCGTAGTGCTATCAGTCTATATAACCAAGTAAAGGCAATAGAGACTAAAAAACTAGCAATGAATATAAAAGACAATAGCATTAATAATGAAACTCAGTCTGCGCTGAAGTCATGTATTATAACGATATTTAACATATTTTCATTAATAAAATCAGGCACTTTCACGAGGTTATAAAAGTGCCTGATGAAACTTTTACTCCTTCACTGGAACGAGCAATAAATGACGATTTTTATCCACTGTTGCCTCACCTACCCCGGTGACTGCGGTCAACTCATCCAAGGACTCAAAATTACCAAACATTTCACGATAAGCAACAATTTCTTTGGCTCGAACCATGCCTACTCCAACCAATCCTTTGGCAATAGTTTGAGCATCTGCACTGTTGATATCGATCTTGACAGCATCGCTAGAGTTAGCGGATATTTCCTGTGCCGACAGCGTTAACGGGGCAAGAACTATTAGCATTGCTGCAAAAAATGACCTTATAAGAAAAAATTTATTCATAGTAATATCCTTATTGCTATTCATTTAAATACAATCAATTGATTGCACAATGAGTCTAGACCAAAGGCTTAACAGCGCCAGCCACAGCTAAATTAAACTCCCCTAACGCTGCGTTAGGGGAAGCGGCCTTGGTAATAGGACGCCCCACTACAAGATAGTCACTGCCATTAGCTATGGCCTCTCCCGGGCCTACCACACGCTTTTGATCACCTGCAGCATCTTCTAATCGGCGAATACCAGGGGTAACTAAGCAAAAATCGCTACTAACGCTTTTTCGTAAAGTGCTCGTTTCAGCCGCCGAACACACAATCCCATCTAATCCTGCATTTTCAGTGAGTGTTGCTAGCCTGACAACTTGCTCTAGAGGACTCGCTTGTATTCCAATCTGAGCCAAATCATTGCCAGCCATACTGGTTAAAACAGTTACCGCAATAAGCTTTGGCCTGTCGGCGCCGAAACGCTCTAACGCGTCTCTGGTTTGTGACATCATAGCCATACCGCCTGAGGCATGCACATTTAACATCCATACACCCAAATCGGCAGCCACTACAGCGGCTTTTGCAACCGTATTTGGGATATCGTGATACTTCAAATCTAGGAATACATCAAAACCTCGAGCTATGACCGAGCGAACAAAATCAGGCCCACTGGCAGTAAAAAGTTCTTTACCGATTTTTATTCGGCATTCTTCTGGATCTAAGTTATCCAAAAAATTTGAGGCTTGTTTGGAGGACTCAAAATCTAATGCAACGATAATACGGCTATTCATGAAGGCATTCCCTTGTGATAAAAACTCGATGGAAAAGTTCTAACTTAATTGGCGGCTGATTCAGCCTCTACAATTGGCTTAATACAATCCCATTTTTTGCAGCTAGGGCATAGCCAATACAATTTTTTCGACTCGTAACCACAATGATTACACTGGTAAGCAGAGCTTTTTATCAGTAAGCGGTTAACAATCTGTTCTAACAACTTTAAATTAGCACTGACTTTTTCGTCAGTATTTGGAATTTGGAGCCTGAGAAGCTCTATTAACCCGGCCAATGCCGGCTTCTTATTCATATAGCCATTAAGAAAGTTAATAGCAGACTCATTGCCTTCACGTTGTCTGAGCAAGTCAGAAAGCGATAGCACAACACTGATATCTAGCTCCTCGTTAAGCGAGGTGGTCAGCAGTTTTTCATATTCGGATAAGTTACTAAGCTCTCTGTAACATTGTGCTAGCGGACCCAAAACCTGACTTACAAATTCCGGGGTGCTCACTCTTATCCGATCTAATTCCTTAATCGCCGCCTTATAATTCCCTAATTCTTGCTCAATACTCGCCAAGGTAAAGGAAGCTCTAATACTTTTTCTATCAAAGCTAAATGCACGCCTAATATGCTCTCTCGCTGTACGAAATTGCTCCTGCTTAATCATGTTTTCAGCAAGCTCACAGCAGTAGTGTGCCGCTGCTCCTCGCGTTTCCGAGTTTCTTTTATAGCCGACGTTTTTCAGCAATCGGCGAGAGCAGTCTATCGCTTTCTCCCATTCTTTTTCAGTTTGGTAAATGGTGATCAATAGCGAAAGCACCTCCCATTGAGCGGGAGAATCTTCACTCAGAATTTCATGTAACAATCTTTCTGCGCGGTCCAGCAAACCAGAGGTTATATAATCTCGGGCTAGCTGAATTCTAGTAGCATCGATTATCGACTGACTTAGACTAGGCCTAGCGAGTAAAGCTTGATGGACCTGAATAGCTTTATCGACTTTTCCTCGCCGGCGTAACAATGCCCCCAAAGCAAGGTGGGTATCTATTGTTTCGCTGTTTATTTCCAAGGCCTTAATAAAAGTGTCGATTGCCTCATCGGGCTCTTCATTTAACAAGAAATTAAGACCAACAAAATAATCTTGGTAAATACTCCCCCGGTTAATCGTACTCTTTTTTACGGCTTTACTTGAACGCCCAATAGTCCAACCCACACCTACAGCCACAATCAGCAATATGTAGATCGCAAAACTTTCCATTAGCTTTCCGAGCTTTTAACTGACTGCGATCTTAATTTATCAACTTCAAGCTCAGTGGCATGTAGTTTTTTATTAAGACGCCTAATTTCACTTTTAGATCTCAGCCCAGAAAAGAAGCGCAGACCTAGCAGCAGACCTAAAAGACCGCCACTTACAAACGCCCCTATGATCCACACAGAGACAGGCAGCTGAGCAACCTGCCAGCTGCCAAATTTGATAATTACCGGTGTTGAATTAAAATAGGTGAAGGTGATACTGGCAATAAATACCAATATTAAAAAAAGGCCTGACAGTAAATTTGATAGTTTCTGCATTTTGCTAACTTTTAGGAAGCATCAAAGTGGTATTACTTAAAACAAAAAACGGCACGACCCAGAGGGCCATGCCGCTTTTTTAAAAAACGCTTATTCAGCGATGGCTCTATAGTTGCTGGTCTACCAACATACTTAGGTTAACCCGATCTCTCAACTCTTTGCCCGGCTTAAAATGAGGGACATATTTCCCGCTTAAAGCTACTGGAGTGCCGGTTTTAGGGTTGCGCCCGACTCTTGGCACGCGATAGTGCAGGGAAAAACTTCCGAAGCCTCTGATTTCTATTCTGCCACCATCAGAAAGAACAAGAGACATATACTCAAGCACTGCCTTGACTGCCAACTCAACATCCTTTGATGACAACTGAGTTTGCTTGGCTGCGATTCGATCAATCAGTTCCGACTTCGTCATTGTTATCCCCTGTCCTATTTCGCCAACCTGCATCTAAGCAGGCTGGCATTTCAGGCTAAACTAGCGCTAGCTCTTATCCATCTGAGCTTTAATGAGATCACCAATTGTGGTTGGCGCTACATCGCTGCTGTCCTGCTTCTTGTGATCTTGAATCGCTGACTTTTCGTCATCAATTGCAATCGCTTTAACCGAAAGACTTAAGACCCTACTCTTGCGGTCTACGCTCACGATCTTAACTTCAATCTCATCACCTTCTTTCAGCGTGTTACGAGCGTCTTCAACTTTCTCGCGGCTAATTTCCGAAGCTCTCAAAACGCCTTCAACACCTTCTTTCAAGATAATGTTGGCTGACTTAGCCTCTACTTCGCCGACGATGCCCTTAACAATGCTGCCTTTCTCGAATTCTGAAACATAATTCATAAAAGGATCGTCTTCAAGCTGCTTGACGCCAAGAGATATACGCTCTCTTTCTGGATCAATGGACAAGATAACTGTCTCAATTTCATCGCCTTTGGTGTAGTTGCGAACTGCTTCTTCGCCAGTCTCTTCCCAAGAAATATCCGAGAGATGAACTAAACCGTCGATATTGCCATCAAGTCCGATGAAAATACCGAAGTCGGTGATTGATTTAATACTACCGGAGATCTTATCACCCTTCTTAAAGTTTTCAGCGAAGCCATCCCAAGGGTTCTGGAAGCACTGCTTAATACCTAGAGAGATACGACGACGTTCTTCGTCAATATCTAAGACCATTACATCAACTTCGTCACCTAGTTGAACGACTTTTGATGGGTGGATATTCTTGTTAGTCCAATCCATTTCTGAAACGTGCACCAAACCTTCGACACCTTCTTCTAGCTCAGCAAAACAACCATAATCAGTCAGATTAGTTACCACGGCTTTAACACGAGTGTTTTCTGGGTAACGGGCTTTAATAGCTACCCAAGGATCTTCGCCTAGCTGCTTCAAGCCTAATGAAACCCGATTACGCTCACGGTCATATTTCAGCACTTTAACGTCGATTTCATCGCCTACATTGACGATTTCGCTTGGATGCTTAATACGCTTCCATGACATATCAGTGATATGCAGCAAGCCGTCAACACCACCTAAATCAACGAAAGCACCATAGTCAGTTAAGTTCTTCACTATACCTTTAACGGACATGCCTTCTTGTAACGTTTCTAATAGTGCATCGCGCTCTTCAGTACTTACTGACTCAAGCACGGCACGACGAGAGACAACAACGTTATTTCGCTTACGATCTAACTTTATAAGACGGAACTCTAATTGTTGCCCTTCTAAATGCAATGTATCTCTAACTGGTCGAACATCAACCAATGAACCCGGTAAGAATGCACGGATATTATTGAGATCGACGGTAAATCCGCCTTTAACCTTGCCATTAATAACACCTGTGACGATGTCATTCTTTTCATAAGCAGCTTCAAGCTCCATCCAAGATTCAGCACGCTTGGCTTTTTCTCTGGAAAGACGAGTTGCACCGAAACCATCTTCAACAGTTTCCAGTGCTACTTTAACTACATCGCCTATTTCGAGTGCCAGGTTACCCTGCTCGTCTAGGAATTCAATTCGGGGGATAACGCCTTCAGATTTTAGTCCGGCGTGGACAGTAACCCAGTCAGAATCTATCTCTATTACAGTTCCGGACACGATGGCACCGGGGGTCATGTCGATTTCGATCAGGCTTTCTTCAAACAGTTCAGCAAAATTTTCAGTCATTAAATAATCCAATATAATCAATAAAATATAACAAACTTCTAAAGTTTATTATATTTAGCCACAGTCCAGCATTGTGGGTCAGTTAAGTTAAGTTTGCCTGCTGTGAAACTGGAATTCAGCAATCAAACAATTAGTTTTTGAGGAGCTTAAGCAAGTGCTTGGGCAGCCAGCTTCGCTACTTTTTCGACTACCTGCTCTAGGCTAAGACTAGTCGTATCAATAACAAATGCATCCACAGCAGGTTTGAGTGGCGAGATCTCTCGTTCACTATCTCGCTGGTCCCGCACCTTCAGCTCCCGCAAAAGATCTACCAGTATAGCGCCAATACCCTTACCTATCAACTGCTTATATCTTCTTTGTGCGCGCTCCTCTGGACTGGCTGTAAGGTAAATTTTCAACTGAGCATCTGGAAAAACAACTGTTCCCATGTCACGGCCGTCAGCCACGAGACCCGGCGCCTGCCGAAAATCCAATTGGCGCTGGAATAACGCTTCCCTAGCAGCAGGAATTGCACCTATTTTAGACGCCCGATCGCTACCTATGTCAGTTCTGATTTCGAGTGAAATATCTTCCCCGTTCAGTTCAACTGAGTCTGCCCCAGAAAGGCCGAATACAACACGCATATCATGCGCAAGGTCTCTTATTGCTTTGTGATTTTCTAATTCAAGATTGGCTTTCAACGTCGCAATCCCCAGCACTCTATAAAGTGCCCCGCTGTCCAATAAGGAAAAACCAAGCTGTTTCGCCAAGATAGCCGCCACCGCACCTTTGCCTGAACCAGAAGGCCCGTCGATTGTGACAACAGGTACCTTATTAGCCGCAATCACGATTGATCACTCGCAGAAATTAGCATGCCGAGTTTTGCCGCGCTGTCTACAAACCCTGGAAAAGACGTAGCCACGTTATTGCAATTTAATACAGTAATAAGCTCACTGGAGCGAAGCCCGGCTACGCTAAAGGCCATCGCAATACGGTGATCTCCATGGCTATCCACAACACCACCACCAGTCGGACCTCCAGTAATTTTGATTCCATCTTCATAAACCTCATTGACAATACCCAGAGCTGATAAGCCTCTTGCCATAGCCTCAATTCTATCGCTCTCCTTAACCCTAAGCTCTTGCGCGCCATGAAGTACTGTATCGCCTATTGCATTCGCAGCCGCCACAAACAATACTGGAAATTCATCAATAGCTAATGGGATTTCAGATTCGGGAATCTCTATTCCATGCAGCTGGCTATACTCTGCCGTGATGTCTGCGACAGGTTCACCGCCTATTGTTTTCTCATTGCTAAGAGTAAGTTTTGCTCCCATTAATCTAAGCAGGTTAATCACCCCAATCCGAGTAGGGTTAACACCAACATGAGTCAGTGTTAGCTTAGCCCCCGGAGTGATTGAGGCGGCTACCAAGAAAAATGCCGCGGAGGAAATGTCCCCTGGCACATCAATATTAGTAGCTGTCAGCAATCCGTCGCCGTTGACACTAGTAACTCCATCCTTACCAATGCTAACGGGGTAACCAAAACCCATTAACATCCGCTCAGTGTGATCCCTGCAGGCAGCTGGTTCAGTAATAGAGGTTTCACCATCGGCATATAAACCCGCTAGCAATAAGCAAGATTTCACTTGAGCGCTCGCCATTGGCATAGAGTAATTCAGACCTATCAAAGGTGAACCTGAAATTTTAAGCGGTGGCGTGCCCTCAGCTTGAGCTTGAATATTTGCACCCATTTCACGAAGCGGCAAGACTACTCTATCCATTGGTCGCCCAGAGAGAGACTCATCACCGGTAAGCTGTGAATCAAAATTTTGCGCAGAAAGTAAGCCCGCTAGTAGACGCATTGCGGTGCCAGAATTGCCCATGTAAAGGGGTTCGTGCGGTGCTTTTAACCCGTGCTTACCAACACCATAAATTGTAATCTCACCGTTTTCCGGGCCGGTAATTGTGACTCCCATTTCTCGGAAAGCTGCCACCGTGTTTAAAGCATCTTCGCCCTCGAGAAAACCCGAGACATGGGTCACCCCCGCCGCGATTGACCCAAAAATAATGGACCTGTGAGAGATGGACTTATCACCAGGAACTCGCAATGTACCGTTAATTTTGCCGCCTGGAGCTAAATGAAATGTAATCGACTTGTTATTCATAATAAGTTTTTTTTCTTTAGTAAAATATTGAGCGATAAATCGATCTCTAGTTTCCTTGCTTCTGCTAAAGAGCTCAAAAAGCGCCTCTTTATCTCTAGCCTTTATTGCAGCCTTCAAAACCATAAGGTTTTCGATATAGTCCTCAAGAACTTTTTCTGTCGCTACCGAATTTGCAACAAAAATATCAGACCACATAACCGGATTACTTGAAGCTAGACGACTAAAATCGGCGAACCCTCCCGCTGCGTAGCGAAAAATATCATCACTACCGTCCTGATTAGAAAGCACATCAACTATCGCAAACGCAAGCGCATGCGGTAAATGGCTTGTGGCAGCCAACACCTCATCATGCTTTTGCAAACTCATGCCGATCACCTGCGCTCCCAACGTACGCCATAGCAAATTTATCAAAGCCACTGCATCTGTCTTTGTTTGAGAGCCTGGCGTTAAGATGACCTTCCGGCCTTCGAACAGGTCGCTGGTTGCCGCATCAAAGCCGCTTTTTTCAGAACCTGCAATCGGATGACCCGGAACAAAATTTTCCTGAAATGCCTGACTTGTATTTCTAAGCGCATCGGAGATATGCGACTTTACGCTTGCCACATCTGTAACGACTGTCCCAGTTTTTACATGACGCTCTAAGCTACGAATAGTTGTTGACAACATTAAGGGAGGTACCGCTAGTACCACTATGTCTGCCAGCCCGGCCATTTCCTCTAAAGTACCGCTGCGGCTGATGACTTTGGTATTTTTTGCGAGATCCAGAGAAGCTAAATTAGAGTCGGTAGCCAATAGTTTTTGCGAAAGATTAGCTTTTCTAAGCCCCTTTGCAATGCTTCCGCCAATTAAGCCAAGCCCAACGATAAGTACCGTTTTATCGGCAATCAACGAACATTTTATAAGCTTCATGACTCGCTTCCGAACCTAGGATAAGAACCCAATACTTTAATTTCAGCAGTACAAGTCTTAAGCTGGCTGAATAGATTCAGAACTTTTGAATCTTCTTTGTGTCCTTCAAAATCCATGAAAAAAACATACTCCCAAGCTTCGATTTTCGAAGGTCGAGTCTCTATCTTAGTTAAGCTAATGCCTAGACTTTCGAACGGTTCCAAAATCCTAAAAAGCGCCCCGGGCCTATTGCCGGTGTACACAAGAATACTTGTTTTATCTTTGCCGGTGGGACCGACACCTCTAGAGGAAAGCACTAAAAAACGTGTACTGTTATGTGATTTGTCTTGGATGCTGCGATGAACAATCTTCAATTTATAAATCTGGGCTGCTAACTCTCCCGCAATCGCTGCCACACCATCTTGCTCAGATGCAAGTTGTGCCGCTCTGGCATTACTTGACACCTCTTTAATAGGAACTCCAGGGTAAGTTGAGGCAAGCCACTGCCGACATTGCGCCAAGGATTGTCTATGAGAAACGATCCGTTTTGGAGTTTCAATTCTGGGAAAACTATGGCTGACCATCAAGTTATGCGTGATCGGTACAATCACTTCTCCTGAGATCTGAAGACAGGTATCAATAAGACAATCTTGAGTATTATTTACCGCTCCTTCAGTGGAGTTCTCCACCGGAACGACCCCGAAGTCAGCATCTGATCTTTCTACACTAGAAAACACATCATCTATAGATGCCAAGGGGATATATTTTTGCTCGCCAGTAAAGTAGCTCGTTGCTGCTAACTGGGAAAAAGTGCCTTCTGGCCCTAAGTAAGATACTTTAGAAAGGTTAGTCAACTTATCAGCTCTAATTAATACGCAATATATAGATTAAATTCAAGAGTTTGAGACCCAACTGACAAGGGCCTCTTGCTCATATTATGAAGAGTTAGCCTTCTTCCGGCTCACTTCCTACATTTTTTTCAATTGGCTCTATAGACTGTTCGACAACAACTACAGAACCTTCAGCTTCCTCAAAAACCTGAACCGCTTCCGGCTCGTCGACCTGCTCTAAACCAACCAATTTTTCACCGTCTTTAAGTCTAATCAGGCGCACACCCTGGGTGTTTCTACCTTGCACAGACACTTCTTCAACCCGCGTTCTAACCAAGGTACCTTTGTTAGAGATAAGCATAATCTCATCGCTTTCTGAAACCTGAACGGCACCCACTACAGCGCCATTACGATCGCTGGTTTGCATGCCAATCACACCCTGGCCGCCGCGACCGTAGATAGGGAAATCTTCGCTGGCTGTGCGCTTGCCATATCCGTTTTCGCTAACCGATAATATCTGCTTACCTTCCTCTGGAACAATAAGTGAAATCATCGAATAACCATCGGCCATCTTAATTCCCCTTACACCCCTTGCTGTCCGCCCCATTGCACGAACATCAGATTCTTTAAATCGAATTGTTTTGCCACTGCTGCTCACCAACATAATATCTCTAGAACCGTCAGTAACTGCAGTGCCGACAAGCTCATCGCCGTCATCTAATTCGATCGCACGAAGCCCTACACTGCGCTGACGAGCAAAATCGGTAAGCGCCGTTTTCTTTACAGTCCCGTTAGAGGTAGCCATGAAAATGTATTTGTCTTCCTCATACTCACTCACCGGCAACATACTCGTAATTCTCTCGCCTTCGCCCAACGGCAATATATTCACGATGGGCTTACCTCTCGATATACGGCTAGCCACAGGAATCATAAAAACTTTTAGCCAATACACCTTACCCACACTACTAAAGCACAAAAGCGTGTCATGAGTACTAGCAATCAGCAGGTGTTCAACAAAATCTTCGTCTTTAACAGATGCTGCTGCCTTGCCCGTGCCGCCACGACGCTGAGCCGCATAGTCAGATAAAGGCTGCGTTTTCGCATATCCTCCCTGTGAAATGGTGACCACTCGATCCTCTTCAGTAATGAGGTCTTCCATGGTTAAGTCCAGCTGCGAACCGACGATTTCGGTGCGACGCTCATCGCCATAATCATCTCGCACTCGTTCCATCTCGTCCCGAACAACACTTAACAACCGAGCTTGATTCAGCAGAATATCCAAGTGATCAGCTATTTGAACGAGCAGCTCTTGGTAATCGTTTATCAACTTTTCATGCTCTAAGCCGGTGAGCCTGTGCAATCTCAACTCCAAAATAGCCTGAGCCTGGTCCGGTGACAAAAAGTATTGATTATCTTTTAAGCCATATTCTTCAGACAGGCCTTCCGGGCGACAAGCATCTGCACCCACTGCTCCTAACATTGCTAATACACTGTCTGATTTCCACGAACGCGCAAGCAACTTTTGTTTAGCTTCTGCAGAAGTAGGTGACTTTTTGATGAGTTCTATCACAGCATCTATGTTTGCTAAAGCAACCGCCAATCCTTCCAGCACATGGCCTTTTTCTCTGGCTTTTCTAAGCAAATAGCTCGTTCGTCTGGAGACAATCTCGCGGCGATGGCGGATGAAAGCATCTAAGATTTCTTTGAGATTAAGAACTCGCGGCTGACCATCAACTAAGGCCACCATGTTAATACCGAATACCGACTGCATTTGAGTCTGGGAATACAGGTTGTTTAAAACAACTTCACCCACTTCCCCTCTACGAAGCTCGATAACGACTCTGAGTCCGTCTTTGTCAGATTCATCCCGAAGCTCTGTAATACCTTCAAGCTTCTTCTCTTTAACTAATTCAGCAATACGCTCTATCAACTTTGACTTATTCAGTTGATATGGTATTTCAGAGACAATAATCGTTTGTTTGCCAGTTTTTTCGTCTTCAATAACCGCCGCTTTGGCGCGAACATAAATTCGCCCGCGCCCAGTTTTATAAGCCTGAACTATTCCAGCCTTGCCGTTGATTATTCCAGCAGTAGGGAAGTCTGGCCCGGTGATGTGCTCCATCAACCCGTCTATATCCATGTCAGGGTCATCTAGCAAAGCTATACAACCGTTAATAACCTCGGTGAGATTGTGTGGCGGGATATTAGTCGCCATGCCAACAGCGATGCCAGAAGAACCATTTACTAACAAATTAGGCACTTGAGTAGGCATCACATCGGGGATGTGTTCGGTGCCATCGTAATTTGGGGAAAAATCAACCGTATCTTTGTCTAGGTCTGCTAGTAAATCATGGGCAATTTTAGACATCCGAATTTCGGTATACCGCATTGCTGCTGCTGAATCGCCATCAATTGAACCAAAATTGCCTTGGCCATCAACTAATGGGTAGCGCAGAGAAAAACTTTGTGCCAATCGCACGATAGTGTCATAAACAGCGGTATCACCGTGGGGGTGGTACTTACCAATCACATCGCCGACTACACGAGCCGATTTTTTGTAAGGCTTATTATAATCGTTAGACAGCACGTTCATGGCAAAAAGCACTCGCCTATGCACTGGCTTAAGACCATCTCGCACATCCGGCAAAGCCCTACCTACAATCACACTCATTGCATATGCAAGATAGGACTCTCGCATTTCACTTTCTAACGCAACGGGTGATACTTGTTTAGCAAATTCTGACATATTGTTATTTTTTCCTGAAAACCAGAGGAAGGCTGCGACCTGATTTTGACGCCGCCATTAAGAAAAATAATGTGCGTATCGTTGTTTTTTTTGTCACCCAATTAAGGCGAATTATTATGTTTGATTTATCCTCACCAACAAGCCCGGCGAGACAATCAAAATCCTGCGGTAATTCTAACACAAACAGGCTCTTAATGGGTAGCCAGATTGCGGTTTAAGGCATCAAAAAACCCCCACCTTATCAGTCATTTCCTCAGCAAAGACTAAGTCATTAGATGCAAGACTAGACCCCGATTTAAGGCTATAATTCACGGTAAATCACGAGGTCTCATATTCCTCTTTATTTAACAAACAGGCGCTCAATTGAAACTCGACACGCAACTCGACGCAGACCTCCTAATATTCGCAGACTGGATCATTCCTGTGGTGCCTAGAAACACCGTTTTGGAAAATTCAGCTATCGCCATAAAAGACGGCAAGATCATTGCCATTCTTGACCAAGAAAACGCAAGAGCACGAGTTAATGCCAAATCAACTGAAAACCTAAGAAACCACGTACTTATCCCCGGACTTGTAAATGCCCACGGCCATATCCCAATGACATTACTTCGCGGTATCGCTGACGATATGCCACTTAAACAGTGGCTTGAAGAAAGGATCTGGCCGCTCGAAGGCCGCTTTGTAAGTGCAGAATTTGTTAAACAAGGCGCTCAGCTAGCTGTAGCCGAGATGATATCTTCTGGAACCACCTGTTTTGCAGACATGTACTTCTTTCCAGAAGAAGTAGCTAAAGTTACTATAAGTGCGGGGATTCGCGCACAGCTGGCAAGCCCGATCATGGATTTCCCTACCGCTTGGGCACAGGTCTCGGATGAGTACATCTCCAAAGCTACCGATTTACATGATATGTACCGTAACAGTGAGCAAATCTCTACGGCATTTGGCCCTCATGCGCCTTATTCTGTTTCTGACGGCCCCTTAAAAAAACTACAAATTCTTGCTGACGAGCTCGACATCCCTATTCACATGCATATTCATGAATCAGCGCAAGAAATTTCAGATGCGTTAGCAAGGGATGGTCGCAGACCAATTCACAGACTAGCGGATCTCGGCTTGATAAGCCCTAGACTCGTATGTGTGCATGCAACGCAGCTAATCGACGAAGAAATTGTCCTTTTAAGAGACCTAGGCGCCAGCGTAATTCACTGCCCCGAGTCTAATCTCAAACTCGCCAGTGGCTTCTGCCAGGTAGGCAAGCTTCTGGATGCCGGCGTCAATGTAGGGCTAGGCACAGATGGCGGCGCCAGCAACAACGATCTTGATATGTTTGGCGAAATGCGTACAGCAGCAATTGTAGCCAAAGCCGTCGCTGGCAACCCCAGCGCAGTCCCAGCGCATCAAGCACTAGAAATGGCAACGATTAACAGCGCCAGGGCTATGGGCCTAGCTGACCAGATTGGCAGTCTCGAAATTAATAAGTGTGCCGACATAGCTGCCATCGATTTAGACCACATCAACACCCTCCCTATGAACAATCCAACTTCACATATTGTTTATGCCGTGAAGTCTAGCCAGGTGAGTAATGTTTGGTGTAATGGGCAAGCTGTTCTAAAAAATGGCGAGCTTAAAACTATCGACCCAGCAATGATTCGAGAGAATACAGAGCGCTGGCGACGTAAATTTTTAGGAGTATAAATAGATGGAAAATGTTGACGAATTAGAAATTAAAAAATTTGAAGCTCTCGCGTCAAGATGGTGGGACCCAAACAGTGAATTCAGGCCGTTGCATGAAATAAACCCCCTTCGAGTCAATTTTATAAGCCAGCAAATCAACCTCGCTGGAAAAGACGTATTGGACATCGGCTGTGGCGGCGGAATTTTAGCTGAAGCTATGGTGCATCATGGAGCCAATGTCACTGCGATTGACCTAGCCGAGGCATCGCTTGCTGTGGCTCGTCTCCATCAGCTGGAATCAAAACTTGCTATCGACTACCAAAATATTTCTGCTGAAGCACTTGCTGACAAAAGCGAACAACAGTTTGACGTAATCACCTGCTTAGAAATGCTCGAGCATGTACCCGACCCTTCGTCAATTGTTGAGGCTTGCTTCAGAATGGTAAAACCTGGAGGCCTGGTATTTTTCTCTACAATTAATCGCAATCCAAAATCCTATTTATTCGCCATTGTCGGCGCCGAATACGTGCTTAACCTCCTGCCTAAAGGGACTCATGAATATAGTAAATTTATTCGTCCTTCTGAACTGGCAACCTGGAGCCGCAATGCCGGCCTGCAACTACAAGAGCAAATTGGCTTAGCTTATAACCCTATTAGCAAGAATTACTCGCTACATAGCAATGTAGATGTTAACTATCTCGCTTTTTATAAACGTCCGGAATAACCATGCCTCACCATCAACTTGAAACACCCTTGGAGACTTCAATTGAATGCGTTCTGTTTGACTTGGATGGCACTCTGGTTGACACCGCTCAAGACTTCGTCAGTGTCGTAAATAAGCTTCTCAGCGAATATCAAAAAGCCCCCCTTGCAGGCGACTTGATCCGGCAGACCGTATCAAGTGGAGCCCGAGCACTAGTGACGCTGGCGTTCGAAATAGATGAAAAACATGAGAATTTTGCCGACTTGAATCAACGCCTTCTTGATCTTTATTATGAAGAATTAGCTGAAACAAAAGCCGTGCTTTATCCAGGAATGGAGCGTTTGCTTAGTAGAATTGAGCAAGTGGATATAAAGTGGGGAATTGTCACCAATAAGCCCGAGAAATACACCCGCAAACTATTGGGAAAACTAAACCTTTTAGAACGCTGTCAGTCCCTTGTTTGTCCTGACCACGTAACTCATAGCAAGCCTCATCCAGAACCAATACTGCTTGCCTGCGAGCAATTAAATGTCAGCACAGAACGGGTTGTCTATCTAGGGGATCATATTCGAGATATACAAGCTGCCAAAAACGCAGATGTCATTGCAATCGCAGCCGCGTATGGCTATCTAGAAAAAGACGCCAAAGCCGAAGACTGGTATGCTGATTTTGTTATTCGAGAATCCGACCAAGTCGAATCGTTATTAACCCTCTTAAAGTTTGCCTAAACCATGTTTTCATATACTCCCCCTACTGATTTCCTCCGCGGAAAAACCATTCTGATCACCGGCGCTAGTGACGGAATAGGTAAACAGTGCGCCCAGACATTTGCTCAATTTGGCGCCAAACTTATCTTAATTGGTCGGTCACAAGAAAAACTCGAAGCGCTATTTGATGAAATTGAGACCGACCACCCGAACAGCGTATATATTCACCCGATGGATTTTATAACTGCGTCTGCAGATGATTACAGTGAAATTGCTCATTCAATTGACACCGAATTTCCCGCTCTCGATGGCATTATCCACAGCGCCGGACTTCTCGGTGCGCGCGCACCTATTGAGCACTACCCAGACTCGGATTGGTCTGCCGTAATACAAACCAATTTAACCGCTCCCTTTATGCTAACCAAATCATTGTTACCCGCACTTACTCGGGCGACAGATGCTAGACTTTTATTCTTGTCCTCCAGCGTTGGCAGGAAAGCCCGGGCGTATTGGGGCGCCTATGGAGTTTCCAAGTATGCCATTGAAGGCTTGATGCAGACGCTGGCTGATGAACTCGAGAACACCAGCTCAGTTAAAGTGAACAGTCTAAATCCCGGCGGCACTCGAACAAATATGCGAAGGGATGCCTACCCAGCTGAAGACCCAAACTCACAGCCACACCCTGAAGAACTAATGCCGGTTTTTCTTTACCTATTCAGTGAGGAGTCGAAAGAGATCAGTAAAGCTACAATGGATTGCCGTGATTTCGAACCCGGCAAATACTTGCCGCCCGCCAGCTAGGAAGGAACCTTTGCTGCCGCCTCACTGCCGGTCAAATTTGCTAGTCAGCACACCCCCTCCAACCTAGCACAGGCCAGAGATCTATTGGCTTTCATAAGGATGCGCACTAAGTTCGTATTTTCTTCAGCTGTTGGCACAATCTTCGCAAAGGTATCTGAAGCACACTTAGTTGAGTAGCTAAAACTAAACTAGCTACCCGTGCAGTCAGGAGAAATAAATGCCTACAGCCATGCCAAGGTCGAACACCATCGAATTCGAAAGTGTTAAACGTCTCATTATGAACAGGGGTTTGAATCCGGAACTTGAGACTGAAAACCAACCCCTAAAATTTCGATTAAGCTCTGTGCTACAAAGCAGCCTAGATATAGAGCAAGTACTAGCAACTTTCTTTGAGGAACTTCGACCGTTGGCTCAGTTCAGCGGACTTGTCTATCAACACGAAGCTCGTCAAGTTGAAATAAACCAGGGCAAGAAAGCGACACACAGCTGTGGTTACAGAATAACCACAGCCCAAGATCATCTGGGTGAAATCACTTTCTATAGAGGTAAGCGATTCAAAGAAAGTGAACTTGAGTTCTTAGAAGACATATTAAGTACACTCATATGTCCGTTACGAAATTCTCTCCAATACCGTGAAGCATTAATCGCCTCTCTTACCGACCCGCTTACAGGCTCTGGAAACAGGCTCTCCTTAGACAACACCTTGCTCAGGGAAATGGAATTAGCCAAACGCCATCAATCCCCTCTCTCGCTTTTAGTAATTGATGTTGATGACTTTAAAAACATAAATGACGAGTTCGGACATAAGACTGGTGATGTTGCTTTACAGCGAATAGCTCAACAGCTAACAATTGTTAACCGATTGACGGATTTAAGTTTTAGATATGGTGGTGAGGAATTTGTTGTTCTGCTCAACAAAACATCTCTATCTGGCGCTACTGTAATAGGAGAACGGATTAGAGCCGCAATCGAGGGGACACAGTTTAAAGACGCTAATAAGTGTTTTAAAATAACAGTTAGTATTGGTGCTGCAAGTTTGAAGCCAAATGACAATAAAGATCGATTGTTCCAGCGCGCGGATAAAGCGCTTTATCAAGCGAAAAAATCTGGAAAAAACATTGTTATCGGCCTGTAATCACGCATACGAAATTACAGGTATTTAACCCAATCAAAAATTTAAGAGAATCACTATGGTCGTTTCGCTTCAAAAAATCGAGAAAGAAGCCACATTGGCAAAAGTGGCACAGACTCATTCTGAGAGTACCGGCCAAGGTAATTTAGAACTTCAGAGGTTTAAATTAGTTTCACTACTTCAATCAACCTTAGATCTAAAAACACTGCTAAGATACTTTTTAGAAAACATTCGTGAAAGTCTTCCAATTGACGGACTTTATTATCATGAAGAAGACAGAGCTACGAAAATTAGATTTGGCAAACAAGGCACACATAGCTGCGGATACAGATTAACTAAAGCTGGAATCGAGTGTGGTGAAATAATCTTTAAGCGAGACATACGATTTAGTGAAACGGAGTTGCAAAAGATTGAGAGCAACATCCTCTTATTGCTAGCTCCTATTAGTAATGCGATAAAGTACAGCGATGCGGTGGCTAGCGCCTACCAGAATTCGGTTAGGCAGATAATCAATGGAGAAAACCTCCATGCATCGCTGCACCGGGAGATTGAATTAGCTAAACGGCACAATCATCCATTAGCTATAGTGAGCATTTCGTTTCACGCTCAAAAACCTCTCGATAAGGTCGCAGCCTATGACAAAAGAATTGATGAGTTCGCCGTGCTTATGCATAAAAATAAAGACAGCACTAATTTGGTTTATCGCGCGGCAAGGCAAGAATTTCTTCTAATAACCCCAAACAACTCGGAATTGGTTTCCCATACGATAGAATCTATAAAAGATTGGTATAATTTTTTACAAAATGAATTTGAGTCACCACCCATTCAACTGAGCATAGGCTATGCCACTGTCACTGGCACAGATTCTGTCAAGAGTGTTATTGAGCGAGCAAAAAAAAATACGTTACCAGCCTAAGGTTTTAGCGACGGGCTCAATAAACGTGTCCCCAAATTTACCCGGCGGCCTTAGGTTCAGCAACCAATTTCAGCAGTTTATCCACTTCCTGTTTCGGGAGTTCACGAAACTGTCCCTTGGTGATCGTGCTTGGCATAAAGGTAGTACCAAATCTTACTCGTTTTAGACGACTTACTTTTAGTCCTTGGGATTCCCAAAGTTTGCGCACTTCTCGGTTACGCCCCTCTATAAGCACTACGTGATACCACTGATTAGCACCGTCACCGGCGAAATATTGAATATCTGTAAAGCGACAGAGATTACCCTCGATCATGACACCTTTGTGCATGAGATCAACGATCTCTTGTGTTACCTCCCCCATGACTCGCACTGCGTATTCTCGCTCAATTTGAAAAGATGGATGCATTAGCTTATTGGCGAGCTCACCATCGGTAGTGAACAGCAGTAGACCGCTAGTATTAATATCCAACCTTCCAACAGAAACCCAGCGGCCATGCCTAATAACAGGCAATTTATCGAACACAGTTCGCCGCCCTTCAGGATCTTTCCGCGTGCAAATCTCGTTCTCAGGCTTATTGTAAAGTAATATCCTGCGATCAAAACGCTGTTTAGCCTGAGAAGAAAGTTTTTTACCGTCGACGGTAACCTGATCTTCATCGTCAACCCGATCGCCCACAACAGCAACCTTACCGTTAACTTTTACTCGACCCTTGCTTATCCAAGTCTCAATCTCTCGTCGCGAACCGAATCCAGCGCGTGCGAGTACTTTTTGAAGCTTCTCTGTCATTTTATTTTATTACTTTGTTAGTGTGGACTTAAATCGTTCTGAGTCTAAACTCAAGAGGATTGGTTTACATGCCTAACGTGAGACAGCTATATCTTAGTTGAGTCTTCGCCCTCATCCAAACCGCTATTCTCAATCTCAGATCCTAGGCTAACATTGACTGCTTCATTGAAATCGTCGAGCTCATCTGAGTCACTCTTTATGCTATGTTCAGGAACTTCAATTTCTGCGCTGTCCTGTTCATTATGAATCTCGCCCGAATCATCGATCAAGCTTGTTTCGTGGTCTTCTTCATCGTCTTCGATTTCATGCTCAGGAATACCTAAGCCCTCAGCGAGAATTTCATCCAAGGGCTTTTTAGATAATTCAAGGGCAGCCTCTTCAGCTAGCTTTTCTTCTTCGCTGTCATGTATTTCAAACGCATTCTCGTCACTGACATCCTCAGGCAGATCAAGCACTCTAGCTTCTGACATACCGTCTTCTAGGTCGAGTTCTTTAGACTTTTCCACAAGGTCTTTAATATCTGCCAACGGCGGTAATTCCTGCAAGCTTTTCAAATTAAAATAATCTAAAAACTGCCTCGTGGTCGCAAACATAGCCGGTCGACCAGGCACGTCACGATGACCAACCACTCTGATCCATTCTCGGTCAAGTAAAGTTCGCACAATGTTAGAACTCACTCCCACCCCTCGAATCTCCTCAATATCGCCGCGCGTAAGAGGTTGACGATAAGCAACTAAGGCCAAGGTTTCGAGCAAGGCTCTTGTGTATCTAGGGGGGCGCTCTTCCCAAAGTTTTCCTACCCATTCACTCAGTTCCTGCTTAACTTGAAACCTGAAGCCTGAGGCTGTTTCTTTAAGCTCAAAGCCTCTATCGTTGCAGCTTTCATCTATAGCAGCCATAACCTCTTGTAGCTCTGACTTCTCTGGTATCTCATCATCGTCAGCAAATATTTGACCAATATTTTCTAAAGTCAGCGGCCGCCCTGCCGCCAAAAGCAAACCTTCAACAATCATTTTAACTTTATTATCTACATTGTTCATTCTGACTATCTTTCCTAAACTTATCGAGTAACAAAAACCATAAGGTATACATCATTTCTGGGGCTACGGTTCTTTAATTTTTATTATTGCAACATCTGCCTATTACTAACTTCTGGCCTTGATGTGAATAGGTCCAAAAGCCTCTGTCTGAACTATATCTATCATCGAGTCTTTCAGTAATTCCATGATCGCCAAAAAGGTTACCACCACACCGAGCCTGCCTTCCTCTCTTATCAGTAAAGATACCAACGGTACGAATTTTTCTGCGGTAATTCTCACCAAGATTTCGGACATTTTTTCACGGGTGGAAAGAGTCTCCCTTTGAACATGGTGGCTCTCAAACATGTCAGCTCTTTTTAAAACTTTGGCTAAACTCATGAGCACCTCGCTGAGGTCCACTTCCGGTTCAGGGGCGATACGCTCAATAATCGGCAAGGCGGCGGCGGCCCTATGAATATCTCTATCCATTCTTGGCAGCTCATCAAGATCCTGTGCTGCCTGCTTGTATCGCTCGTACTCTTGCAAACGGCGAATAAGCTGCATTCTAGGATCGTCTTCTTCGGCTTGTTCTTCGTCCTGGCGCGGTAGCAAAATACGCGACTTTATTTCAGCCAGCATCGCCGCCATAACCATGTACTCTGCTGCGAGCTCAAACTGACTGGATTGCATCAAATCAACATACGACATGTACTGATCAGTAATATCAGAAACATTAATCTCAAGAATATCGATGTTTTGCTTTTTGATAAGATAAAGTAAAAGGTCCAGAGGTCCCTCAAAAGCTTCTAAGAATATTTCAAGAGCGTCCGGCGGGATATAGAGATCCTTGGGTATCTCAGTAAACGCCTCACCTGCTACCAACGCAAACGGCATCTCACCTTGTTCAGGGTTATCAGCTTCAACAACAGCCGCAGAAGCACCAAGCCCTTGCAGATCAAGAGTCTCGGTATCAGTTTGAGGGCTGGTTTCTGTGCCGATAGTGGTCAATCGAAGTGCCTATTTTAGGGCTGTAATTTTGGGGTGAAATTTAGAGTGCAGCTGGCAACATGTTTAGAGATCTAATTCTAACAAAAAAACTTATCTAATGCTCATTCAATGAGCAGTTCCCTAGCATAAACAGGGGCCTGAGTAGACCGCTACATTACCCAAGACCTACAGCGACTCTCACATCGTGCAAGGTCTCTTTTGCTGCCTCACGTGCTTTTTCGCTGCCCTCCGCAATAATAGACCTCACTAAATCTGGGTCTTTCTCATACTGTTCTGCGGCCTTTTGAATTGGCTCTAGTTCTGCTATAACCGCATCAATGATAGGGCGCTTACACTCTAGGCACCCTATGCCAGCGCTTGTACAACCCTCCATGACCCATTTCTTAGTGTCTTCACCTGAATAGGTTTGATGTAACTGCCAAACAGGGCATTTATCCGGATCTCCAGGGTCAGTTAACCTAACCCGAGCAGGATCTGTAGGCATTGTGCTGATTTTTTTTGCAACATCCTCTAAGGGCTCCCGCAGACTTATCGTATTGTCATAGGACTTAGACATCTTCTGACCATCCAATCCAGGCATTTTAGACGAGGGCGTCAATAAGGCCTGAGGCTCGGCCAAGATCATCTTACCTCCCCCCTCCAAATAGCCAAATAATCGCTCTCTGTCACCGATCGTAATATTTTGCTGTTCTCGTAATAGCGCCTGCGCCTTCTCTAAAGCCTCGTGGTCTCCCTGCTCTTGGTAAGCTGTTCGAAAGTTGGTATACATGCGCGCCGCTTTTTTGCCCATTTTCTTTATTGCAGCCAAGGCATTTTCCTCAAACCCTGGCTCTTTTCCATAAATATGATTGAAACGTCTGGCCACTTCACGAGTTAACTCCACATGAGCTACTTGGTCAGCGCCAACAGGCACATATCCTGCTCGATAGATCAAAATATCAGCGGCTTGCAACAAGGGATAACCCAGAAAACCGTAAGTGTCCAATTCCTTCTCGTGGAGCTTCTCTTGCTGATCTTTGTAACTTGGCACACGTTCCAGCCAACCCAGAGGCGTGATCATTGATAGCAGTAGATGCAACTCAGCATGCTCAGGAACTTTCGATTGAACAAAAAGTGACGCCGACCCCGGGTTTACGCCACAGGCTAACCAGTCGATAACCATGTCCAGAACGTTACTTTCAAAAAGACTAGGATCACCATAATGAGTAGTCATCGCGTGCCAATCCGCCACAAAAAAGAAGCAGTCATACTCGTGCTGTAATTTGACCCAGTTTTTAAGTACTCCATGAAGATGCCCCAAATGCAATTGACCTGTAGGGCGCATACCTGACAATACTCGCTGTTGCGAATCGACCGTTGACAAAATTAACTCCTAGTTTTAGTTCGATGCTTTGAAAACATCTATTTACTTGATAGCTCTTCTTAAAAATTTACTTGATAGTTTACTTGATAAATGGCGAGGCTAATCAGAACAACCCAGCACCCTACGCAAAGGGAGAAGAATCGCCTTTGCCCTCACGCATCACTAACGGTATACCCTCGACTAAATCAATCATCGTAGTAGGCTCCAAGCCGCCGGCTCCACCGTCTACAATCATATCTACTAGTTTGCCCAATTTGAGCCGCATTTCATATGCGTCAAATAGCTGTTCATCCTCATTTGGCAAAATCAGGCTTGTGCTCATAATAGGTTCACCTAGGGTCGATATTATCGCCTGAGCGATGGCATTATCTGGCACTCGCAAGCCTATCGTTTTTCGCTTAGGATGCATTAGCCTTTTTGGCACCTCAGCGGTCGCTTTTAAGACAAAAGTATAAGGGCCTGGGGTATAGGCCTTGAGTATTCGATAAGCGCTGTTATGTACCTGTGCATAGGTCGAAATAGAAGCGAGGTCAGAACAGACCAAAGTAAAATTGTGTTTAACATCCAACTGGCGAATCCGCCGAATGCGCTCTAACGCGGCCTTATCACCAATATGACAACCCAAAGCATAAGTCGAGTCCGTTGGATAAACTATGACCCCGCCCTGCAAAAGCACCTCAACCACCTGCTTAATAGAACGTGATTCTGGATTTTGGGGGTGTATTTGAAGAAATTTGCTCATTAATTGCAGTATTTCGTTTAGTTTTAAGGTGTTTGATAAGGGCGATGATTCTAAACCATCAACGCCCAAAAGCAGACACTTTTCTCCAAATGAATTACCATAGAAGCTCGTTTCCACATAGTTAAGCCTTTCGGCGCTAGGACTAAAACAATATGAAGCAGTTTCTCGATTACATCCCACTACTTGTTTTTTTTACAGTTTGGATGATGGATGAAAAAGTTGTCTCCGTAGCCGGTATTGAACACACCATAGGCGGCGTGTTCAGCGCTGCCGAATTTCTCATTGTCGCTTCCGTTTTAACCTACGGCTCAATTTTCCTAATGCAGCGGAGGCTAGACAAATTTCAGTGGATAACCCTTGGAGCTGTTGTTCTATTTTGTATTCCTACAATAATATTCAGAGACATCGCTTATTTAAAATTAAAAGCTCCTATCGTTAATTGGATTTTTGCTACTGTTTTTCTGGGCTCTAGATTTATTGGAGAAAAACCGGCAATCGAACATATGATGGGGCATGCAATTAATGCACCTAGAGATGTGTGGTTAAAACTCAACACTGTTTGGATAATTTATTTCATCGCCATGGGTATAATAAACTTAGTAGTGGCTTTTACTTTAAGCGAAGCACACTGGATACAGTTTAAAGTTTTTGGCAACATGATATTCACTTTTGGATTTATACTTGCCCAAATGCCGACGCTTTCAAAGTATATTGAGACTGAAGACAAAGACCCATCCGACACGAGTAAAGATTCAGCTTAAATAAAGAGAGATTAGTTTTATGTATTACGCAATTATCAGCGAGGATGTAAGCGAAAGTCTGGCTAAGCGCCTGTCAGTACGTGAAAAGCACCTTGCCCGCCTAAGCGAACTAGCAGACCAAGATCGTTTGCTGATTGCAGGCCCTCACCCGACTATTGACGGCGATAGTTCGGGTGAGGCTGGCTTTAGCGGTAGTTTGGTTGTTGCTGAATTTGATACCTTAGCAGCCGCTCAACACTGGGCAGACGCGGACCCTTATGTTTCGGCTGGGGTCTATTTAAAAGTAACTGTTAAACCATTCAAAAAAGTATTCTAAGAGAGCTTCCTCGCTTTTTAAACCACCGTTTTTAATCTCAATTTTTGGGGCTGGCCTAGGGCTAAACCGCAGGATAGACTTTTGACAGGACCAGCCATTCCTATTTGGTGCCTCTAGTTTATTACCCACAAGAGACGATGATTCAATTAAGACCCGTATATCTAATTCTACTATTAGGGTGTAGAGCGAAGATTTGAAAAATTTGCATCAAGCACCTCATTCCATTCGTCCAGCTTTTCTTTTCTTTTTTCAAACAATGAACTTAAGTCCCCCTCGATAGCAATGCTATTAATAATGTCTCCTTTTCTCAGCAGCTGCACTACTGGTAATCCCTCGCTGACCACACCAAAAACAGAATGCAGACCATTTAGATGCGGAGTCGCAAGGTGAGTGAGAAAAAATTGACTCCCATCAGTACCTGGACCTGAATTAGCCATAGAAATAATCCCCGGCTGATTATGTCTTAAATTAATTTCCCCTTGAAATCGATATCCAGGACCACCAGTTCCATTACCGTCAGGATCTCCGCCCTGTACCATAAAGTTTCGTTCTAAGCGATGGAAGCTCAATCCATCATAAAAACCGCGCTGGGCTAGATTAGCAAAGTTAGCAACACTTGTCGGCGCCGCTCTTTCGTTCAACTTTACCGTAATTTCCCCTTTCGAAGTATCGATTATTGCGAAGACAGTTTGGGAGCAGCTCAGGCTTGAGATAAAGCTGGCGCTAATTGTCAGCATAATGACGCTGATATATTTAGTTAATTTTTTCGTAAGCATAATTCTATTCCTTCTCCGCGGTGTCTAATTTGACTCTATCATTGCCAGCCATTTAACTTCAAAGTTTGTACTCCAGAATTACTGGCGCATGATCGGAAAAACTTTGCTCTCTATAAATTTCCGCACTGACAACTTTTGCCGCTGTCGCCGGTGTCACTACATGATAATCAAGTCTCCAGCCAACATTATTAGCCCGGGCTTGTCCGCGGTTTGACCACCAAGAGTACTGATGGTCCTCGTTATTCACTTCTCTAAACGCATCGACATAACCAACGTCATCATATAACTCATCAAGCCATTGCCTTTCTTCAGGCAAAAAACCAGAATTCTTCTGATTTGGTTTCCAGTTTTTAATATCTATTTCTTTGTGACAAATGTTCCAGTCTCCACAAACAATGAGCTCCTTGCCGCTGTTTTTCAATTTCTTCATGTATCTCATAAACTGCTTCATAAATTCTACTTTTCGGGTTTGCTTCTCCTCCCCAGAGGAGCCTGAAGGCAAATAGAGTGAAGCGACACTGAGATCACCAAAGTCTGCCTGAATGTAACGCCCTTCCGTATCCGCAACCTCGAACCCTAGTCCTGATGAAACCTTGGCAGGCTTTTGACGACTGTATATCGCCGTGCCTGCATAGCCTTTCTTCACCGCATCAAAATAATGGCAAGAGTAATGCTCTGGATGAAAAACTGGGTCTGAGAGCTGATCGATTTGAGCTTTAGTTTCCTGTACACAAACCACATCAACGTTAGCCTCCGGCAGCCAGTCAAAAAAGCCTTTCCGTGCGGCCGCTCTAATACCATTAGCGTTAAATGTCATTATCCGCATAGCTGATTGCCCTCGTAGAGAAAAAAGATGATTCTATCGTCTGAGGGTCAGAGGCGCCAGAGACCAAGTACATATCAGCTGATAGCGGATCATAGCCGGCTTTAGCGCGGTACCCCCGAGACACCCCATTTTCATCACCCAGTCAGGCATAGAATCAACTGAACACTCCAAGCAAGAGCTTGAACGCCACACAACGGCCAGCACAGTTAACAATAGCCAGTCCAGCGACTAGTTTTAACGGCTCTTTTCATAAAAGATTAGATAGAGGTCTTTGTAGAAGACATTTCTGAGAAAGCGCTATCAGAAACGTTAGTAAGCAGACGTCCATAAAAGATCTAGCCCCCCTGTCCAGTCTAAGAGAAGACTGTCCGTTAGCAACATGCCTTTTCCAGCCTTTCTAATCACCAAACGGCAAGCTCAAAACAACAGCCCCACCCAAAAAAGCCAAGTGTTACCCTTTGTTACGTGCCTACTTGCAATCTAAGCTAGCGGAAACCTGCCGTTTTACGGGGCTTAGTGAGAATTAGCTGTTATAACCTTGCCCACTAAAGGCTGAACTAAAGTTTTCCCCTCAATTGAAAAATTACTATATACCTGTTTTATATAGGGATTTTAGGATTTAAGTATGCATTTAAAATTTTATGTTACTTTCTACAACATTATTGAGATTTTCCCATAAAGTGTTACCTTTAATAACATTTTGTGTTACTATGTGCTCCGTTCTTTAGAGATAACTTAAGAACTGAAAAAGTTCCCCCTTTTTCAAACCCGAACCAATAAGGAGATAAACATGAGTGAAGCACTAAGAAAGGTGCGGCCAGTTGTAGAAGCAACAGTAGTGAGCATTGTGCTAGTACTAGCAGCACTTGCCGTTCCAGCTGCAATTCTATACGCTGCCGTATAAATTAACTTAATAGAAGGAGGCATTATGACTAGTCCTTCAACTTGCAGTTCTGACTGAACACCAGCCTAGGCAACCTTGCTTTCGCTGGTGTTAGTTTATATGCCCCCCCCCCTATACCCCCCATAAAAATTCTTGTCCTACTTTTCAGCCACAACAAATAGGTTAGGGAATCAAATCCCCGAGCGCATAAATATCTTCCGGCAATTAGATTGCTAAATGCGTTTTAGCTTGTCGACAAAATTACAGGGCTTGAAGCTCGAGTCGAGCTGACTAGATATGATTTTTGTCCAGCCCGTGAGACAGGCTCCTGGTGAGCCAGGCAGGCAGAAAATAA
>Ga0302130_1000037_pt1 | contig 113156 bp, 89 predicted proteins | sample CB9_surface_MG_FD_203117 | JGI IMG/M metagenome (GOLD analysis project Ga0302130, IMG submission 203117) | Marine microbial communities from Western Arctic Ocean, Canada - CB9_surface | ecosystem: Environmental > Aquatic > Marine > Oceanic | place: Canada: Western Arctic Ocean | collected... | reverse complement strand
GTCATTCCAGACAAGACAACGGGTTTAACCGCGGCACAGGCCATCACCGCGGCACTACTGTCAAGAGAGCGGACCGGCAAAGGCCAACATGTCAAAGTCGCTATGATTGACGCAATGATTTCCCTCACTTGGGCGGAGGGTATGGCGGGCTATACGATCATCGGTAACGAAGACAAGGTCCCACCGCAACTCGCACCGGATCTCATTTTTGAAACAAGCGACGGATATATCACCGCCGGTGCCATTTCAAATGCAGAGTGGCAGGGCATGTGTAAAGCCCTCAATAAAGAAGAATGGTTGGCGGATGAGCGTTTCAATACACCCGCCGGACGCGTTAAAAATAATGCGCAACGCCTTAATTTAACCGCCGAGGTAATCGCCACAAAACCAACCGCTCACTGGTTAAAGGTCATGGATGAAAACAGTGTGCCGTCTGCGCCCGTGCTGAGTCGAAAAGAATTACTTCAACACGAACAGATTATTGCCAACAAGCTTATTGAAGAAATGCATCAACCCGGCCTCGGCGCCGTTCGTCAGCCCCGCCCAGCTGCCAGGTTTTCTGAAACACCAGCGGTGATTTCCGGCCCAGCGCCTCTACTCGGGGAGCACACTCGAGAAGTACTTTCGAATCTAGGCTTGAGCGACACAGACATCGATGAATTGTACGCCCAAAATATTGTTCGTTAAATTTGCGAATGAAGGAGCGCTAAATCCGCCGCAGCATCGATTCTTGACTCGTGCTGAAAACCAGATTACCTGTTCGATCATAAGCTTCTCCTTCGTTCATGCCGCGGCCGTCAGCGGCAGCGGTGCTGCGCTGATCAAACAGCATCCAGTCAGACACATCGCAGGTTTGATGAAACCATACACTGTGATCTAGGCTGGTTAGTCGGTGTGTTTGGAAAGGCACGCCGTAGGGAATAACAGAGTTAAACATCAACGTGCCGTCGGACAAAAAGGCTACAACACATTGAGATAATTGTTTGTTGATGGCACCGCTATGATTAGACTTTATCCAACATTGCAATGCTGGAACTCGACCCGCCTCAAATTTGTTTGGCACAAAGGTTTCAGAGATGCGCAACAATGTGGCTCGATCACCTGCCATCATGGGCGGTCTAAACCCCTCCCCCTCAACAGCTATTTTCTCTTCTAACGCTTCAGGACTAATCACCGCTGGCATTTCTTTTTGATGATTATCACCTTCTTCCGGCAGCTTATAAGCGGCGATCATATGGAACACTTCCAGACCGGATTGATAAGCAGAAATACTGCGCGTATCGGAACCCCGTCCTTCACGTAACCGTTTAACCTCATAAATAATCGGCTGATCTGGATCACCCTTACGCAGAAAATAGGCGTGCAATGACTGCGCGAGTTTCGCTTCATCTACGGTGCCGAACCCCGCCGCCAGAGCTTGGCCAACAAAATGTCCGCCGTAGATACCTAACATGCCATAGGACTCGGGTTGACCAACGAACTGATCATTCTTGTCACCGGGTGCAACAGACATTAGGGTTGGCAGGTCAAACTCAATCACTTCTCTTTTGCTCATAGTCAGGGCTTCATTAACCGAATGTACTCAAATTTAAATTGGAATGTCGTTAGCGCCAGCTTCATTGGAAATCTGTTGCTTGAGATATTCAAGTGGGTGATCAGGCGAGAATTCTAACTGAAAAATGAAAGGGTTCTGCGTTCAGAATAAGCGTCTATAATTCAGCTGAATTAGAGCCTTAACGATCACGGAGGAAGTCTTTACGCGCATCGCTTATGTGTCTACGCGGCGAGATAAGCTAAAAAGTCGAGTTCAGCCTGAAGCTGCACTTCGCGCCGATGGGCGCTATCGGTGATGCCGGACAACTCGGTTTCGTTTTACATCGTCGAAAACAAAACGCTCGAACCCGCCAAGATCGACCCATGAACTGGGGTCGATAGCAAAGCGTGTAAAAATTGCAGCGCGAACGGCCTCAGAGAACGCCGCTAAAACATAAGGCGTCAAAAATTTTTAACAGCGACCTTTGCTATGGAGTTTTAGGGCGCCTCGATTAATTAGCGACCGAGCACCTCAAGCATCTGAGCAATGTGGGTGAATTTCACGCGAGGTCGATCAGATTGTTCACCTTTTTCAACTTCAACCTGATTAATCTTAGCCCAATCCTCATAGCTAACAACATCAGGCTTCTTAGCACGAATAAAGTCGTCTAGTGCTTTAACTTTCGGCTTACTAGGATCGAGAATTTTGCCCGCCTTGAGGTCTTCGACCATACACGCAACGGTTTCCTGCGCATCGGTTTTGTTCGTTCCAATCACACCTGTTGGCCCACGTTTGATCCAACCCGCGACATAAATACCCGGCACGACCTCGCCAGATTCCTGAGTGACGCGACCGGCATTGTTATGCACCGTACCCCAAGCTTCATGAAAAGGAATCTCCGGTAACGCGACACCACGATAACCAACCGATCTGAATACCAAGCCAACGGGAATTGTTTCTTCAATGTCGGTTGCTCGTGCGCGAATGCCGCCACTTTCATCTTGATAAGCTTCATTTTTAACAATTTTTATTGCCGAGACTTTTCCATCACTTTCAATAATTTCCGTTGGCGACACCAAAAATCGAATCGTTAGGTGTTTACCTTTGCCTGTCGGCGATGCGACAGACATCGCTTCAATAGCGGCGACATTCTTCGCGACGTTCCGATCACCGGAAGCTTCCATCTCGGCACGGCTAGCGTCATCAATCGTTGCCTCATCCACAAAAATCGTTACATCCGTATCTTCGAGCTCCGCCATCTCCTTAATTTCCGGCGGCGTGAAAGCAGCCTGAGCTGGACCTCGCCGACCCAACACATAAACCGTCTTGACGTTGCTATTGCGCAGCGCCTCAAGCGCATGATCGGCCATATCAGTGTTCTTTAGTTCACTATTCGTCTTACATAGGATGCGGGCGACGTCGATCGCTACATTGCCAAGCCCGATTATCGCCGCACTTTCCTGCGAGAGATCGAACTGCGCGTCGACGTAATCAGGGTGGCCGTTATACCAAGCGACAAAATCTGTGGCTGAATGCGAACCGACTAAATCTTCGCCGGCAATACCCAGATTTCGATCACTCGAAGCACCGGTACAGAATATTATTTGATGGTAATAGTCCCGCAGCATATCCAGACTAATATCGTCCCCGTAAGCGACGTTACCGTAGAATCTGAAATTATCTGACTGGGCACTTTTATCGTAGGCGCGAGTCACAGTCTTATACTTTTGATGATCAGGCGCGACACCAGCCCGGACCAACCCAAACGGCGTTGGTAATCGATCGAACATGTCCATTTCAACGTGGATATCTTTATGCTTAAGGAAATTGCTAACGGTATAAAATCCCGCTGGTCCTGAGCCAATAATCGCAACTCTTAATGGCTGCTCTGCACTACCTACCTCTGACATGAACTCATCGCTCCTAGTATGGGTTAACTTAAGACATTCCAAACAGCGTTGAGATTATCATCAAGTCGACAGGCAAATAAACCTCCGCAACACTTAATGGTTCAATCATTTTCGATTTATTAATTGAACTCTAAAGTCGATGCTGAAATGTCTCCGGCAGCGCCAGGAACATTGCAATGTACTCGCCACATTGTGGCGACTAACCCTAGCAAAGATGGCGCTCGTCCCCGGCATTGGGATAGCGCATAATAGCCGCCTGCCAACGGCTGCATTCAATTCAACGGACGACGATTGAACGACGATTTAGACATCAATAGAATCACAGAACTCACGCTCGCCGACCGACTACTCGCCCAAATTGGTGTGCGCAGAGTCGAACGTTCGCTGGTCGCGCTCTTGTTCGGCAATATGTTCTTATCTGGCTTGGCGACTGGCATTATCCGTGTTTGTGCGTTTACGCTATTTCTCGAACACTTCGCCTCGGAGGACCTAGCGCTTGTTGCCATTCTCCTTGCGGTCACCGGCACCATACTGACGCTTGTTCTGGATCGTTTCACCGGCGGCCTATCGACTCGGGGTTATATCTACACCGTTCTGGGAATTGTGCTGATCGGCATCATTACCATGCGAGTCCTGCTCGGTACTATTGCCAGCGAGTCTTTGTACTTTTTCTTGCCGCTCTTCTTCGAAGTCGTCTACATGTTGTTCAACTTACAGTTTGTCGCCCTTCAGGTGCGGCTACTCAATGTAAGGCAGTCGAAACGCCTGTCGGCATTGGCGAGATCTGGTGAATTCATGGCTGAGATGGTGGGCGGACTTTCTATCGCCGTGTTGCTTAATTTTATGAGTGTTCCAGATCTTCTGCTGATTGCTTCAATCTCCGTACTCGGTGTGTTTGTGGTGGTCCAAATTACGATCAAAAAATTCAGCAGCAAGTTGGCGTACACAACTGAAACAGAGGATCAGGAGGTACAAAACCAACGAATGATGGGCATGTTCCGCATTCCCTACGTGCGCATGATTAGCTTTTGTTATGCTACCTCCATGTTCGCGTACTTCTTTCTTGACGTTGCTTTCTATAAGTATGCAGCGATCCAGTTTCCCAACGAGCGCGAACTGGCAACCTTTATTGGCCAGTTCTTTGCTATCTCTGGCTTCATCACGATGCTGACGATGGTGTTCATTTTCGCACCCTTTATTCGCAAGTTCGGCATGCTCGCCGGTGTCATCGCATTCCCTATCGTCATAGCGATAGGGTCGGTAGCGGTCAGCATGATGGATGCCGGACTAGTCTTCATTGTTATCGTCATTACTAATGGCTTCCGCTTTGTACTTCAATCCGCCATCTGGCGACCCAGTGTCAGCATTTTGTTTCAGGTTCTGCCTGACAAACAGCGCACCGTTGGCATATCCTTAATCGAAGGTGTCGTCGATCCATTTTCGGGAGGACTTGCCGGGGTGTGTCTCTACATCCTTTCCAACATACTCGGCTGGGAGCCTAAACAATTTCTGCTTGTACTCGCAGCCATGCTCGTGAGCTGGTTAATCATGGGTTTCTTCATTCGACGTCGTTATATATCTCATCTCATGGAAGGTATTAAAAAACGCAAGCTAGGCGAACTGTCTCTGGCAGAGTTAGACAACGACAGCCTTGAAATCATCATGCGTGGGTTACACAGTGACTATCCAGCGGAGGTTTTCTACTGCCTCAACACGCTAGAAGAACTGGAACATCCCGACTACATCAATCATCTGCAATATATTCTTGAAAATAAGAGCATTGTGATTCGCCAAGATATCTTGCAACGTATCGAGCGCTTGCAGATCACCCGCCTGGCACCGCACATAAAACTGCGCATTGGTAGAGAGATCCCCGGCCCTGCTCTGGGACAAACACTTCGAACTTACGCAGCGCTTCAACTGCCAGACACCCTTGAACAACTCCTACCATTTATAAAGTCGTCGAACCAAGATGTGCAGCTAGGCGCCCTCGTCGGCATACTGACTTTTGATCAAAGCAATGAACAGGCTCAAGACTATCTGCTAAACGTAGTTCGCTCTGAAAATACAGAAGATAGGATCTTTGCTGCTACCGTCGTGGGTCAAATTGCCAGTGACCATTTCTCTGGTTTCCTAATAGAACTTCTCGATGACCAGAATAGTGATGTGGTTGACCAAGCAGTCATCGCCGCAGGCCAAATGAACGACTCTCGCCTCACAAGCATCCTGATCGAAAAGCTCAATGCACCCGGTCTAAGAGGACGTGCGGGGGTAGCGCTTCAACAAATTGGCATAGAAGCACTCTACGAGCTAGAAAACGCCCTCGTTTCGCCTGGCACAACCCGCCAGGTGCGAGAGAAAATAATTGAGATTATTCATGAAGTTCCGGGCGAACGCGCTCTGGAAGTCTTGCTCAGGCACATCGAAATCACCAATCCAGAGCACAGGCACCAGATTTATATCGCGCTTGCCAACAAAGGTTATCAATCCGATCCGGACGACTACTATCGATTCGTCAACATGCTGAATGAAGAAGTTTCTCGACTCACCTGGCTACTTGCCACTTTGGAAGAACTGAATCTCGCACCGGCTTATGAAAACATCCATTCTGCAATGAGTTACGAACTGGATATTCATCGCGACAACATGCTGTTACTGACATCATTCATCTTCAATTCGGTGGCAATGCTGGATACACGGGCCAACATTGATTCGAAAATATCCGATCTGAGGGTCTTCGCACTGGAAGTCTTAGACAATTTACTAACAGCAGAGATAAAAAAAATCGTCATTCCAATGCTTGACGAACTCTCTGCCGCAGAGCGACTCTCTAAATTATCCGAAAGATTCCCCCAACAATCTCTTTCAGCCAATGGTCGGTTTGACGATATCATCATCAACCATTTTGAAGAGGCTTTCTACTGGACCCGAGCAACACTGTTGTACTTTATTGGTACAAATAAAATCGAAAAACATATTGGCGCAGTTCAATCTAGCTTAACCCATTCAGAACCTGTCGTTCGCGAGACTGCGCTTTGGGCATTGGCACAACTATCACCGGCTGATACCAAGCGGACTTTGACGGCTCACGCCGACGACAGTAGCGATGATGTTCGGCGGGTTGTGGCCGAACTACTGAGCAATCTTGCCAAGCCCGTTTAACTTAACCCATCAGTCCACAAAGCTGGCATACTCATCCCAACGAATAAGGCACCGCCGAGCAGTAAATGTTACTTACCATTGAAAAAATATTGATTTTGAAATCCGTTAATATTTTCTCGTCTGTGCCCGAAGCACAATTGACCGATATTGCAACCATCGCAGAGTCTGTTGAGTACAGCGCAGGTGAATCTATAATCCGTCGTGGCGAACTGGGCACATCGATGTATATCGTAGCTAATGGAAAGGTGAGGATTACAGATGGACCGCAAGAACTTGGTATTCTTGGCACGCGTACGGTCTTCGGCGAGCTTGCCGCTTTAGATCCAGAACCCAGAACAGCAAACGTGGAAGCCGTAGAAGATTGCACTTTGTTGCGTCTTGGCGGCGAATCACTGTATGAATTAATGTCGAGTAACAAGGAAGTCACTCGGGGTATTATCCAGGTACTCTGTGGCTACACGCGAAGTAATTTGGCATTGGCAACCAGATAGCGACTTGAGGTAATCAAGTCAGTTTTGAAAACCAAAGGCAAAGACACGACGCCGGTGTCGAAGGAGAGTAGCTAAAGCATGTCACGATTTATCATTATCTTAGGGACCGTTATTGTCCTTCCGCTCATTACCCTCGTTGCAATTTTATTTTTTGTTCTCGACAACCCCGACGCTTACAAACAACAAGCATCTGATCTCGTTCGGCAAGAAACCGGGAATCAATTGGTCATCGATGGTGATATTTCTTGGAGGTTCTTCCCGCCAATTGCTATCGAAGTAACCAACATCAGTTTGGTCGACACCGCTAACAAGGCTGTCATTGTCAGTCTAAAAAAAGCCAGCGTCGACCTTGAACTCATGCCGCTATTGTTCGACAACGAACTTAACATCAGCGGCCTAAGTATCGATGGCATCGTCGTTGATGCTCAAATCGACAAAGACGGCACAACAAACTGGAGCAAGTCAGCCGCGCAGACCGAGCTTCAAAATTCGCCGGCGCCCACGACAGCAGCTGCTAAAGACACCACCGGCGAACAGCAAAAAGATGTAACCGAGCCCAGTGCCGCAAACAGCATGAATATCAATATCGCGTCCGTCAGCCTGACCAACGGGCAAGTCAGCTACACCGATGCCCGTACTGAAGAATCCTATGAAGTTACGATCACACGCCTGCAAACCACAGCGCTGGTGACGAATAAAGCCACCGACCTTACCGGCCAGTTTCTAGTCAAAGACAATCAAGCAGGTATCGCCGCCGACATCAAAATTGACGGCAGCATTATGATCAATGATCAACTTGATGTTGTCACACTGAAAACATTTTCAATTAGCGGCGATGTTGATTCAAAAGAATACGGTCTAGTTCCCCTTGCGATTGAAGTTGATGCCATTATTAACTCAACTGAAGGTACTGCAAACGTTCAAAGCTTGAAGCTCAACACCATGGATATCGAACTAACCAGCAATATGACCGTGACCTACATGGATAACGCGCCTCAGATACTCGGACACATCGACATCAATAGTTTCGATGCAAGGCCCATTGCAGCCAAATTACAGATTGAACTACCGCAGATGTCGAACAAAGACGCACTGAGCCAAGTCAGCTTATCTGCAGACCTCGATGGGTCAGCCGATCTGATGTCTCTAACAAATTTGAATTTGGCTTTTGATGAAAGCAAATTGACCGGTAAACTAACAGCAAACCTAAATAACATTGCTTCTTATCAATTCGACTTGAAAATCGACCAAATTGACTTAACCGGCTACATGGCGCCTGACCCATCGGTGGAGGCGGATAGCGGTCTATCTAATCCAACGAGCGCGTCAGAAAAGCAAAACGTTGCGAACACTACACCCACCAAGCCAAGCACCTCAAAAACAGCGTCAGCAACCATTGAAGACAGCGAGATTATTCCGGTGCAAATGCTCGTCGAAACGCCTTTCGACGGCACAGTAAACATTGAGGAGTTACGTTATGAGGATTATCGGTTTAGCGATTTGAAACTTGACGTTGAAAACAAATCGCCACGCCTGACGCTAAGCACGACGCTGAAAGGCTATGGTGGGACAATTGAACTCACAACGAACATTAAGGCCATAAGACTGGGCAAAAAGCCCATCACCGACGTGCAACTGTCGATTTCCAATCTCGATATTGCCAGTCTTGCCGCGACTGAATCAATTACCGGCGCACTCGACTTGACTACGCAGCATCGTTTTAAGGGTGACCTGATGAGCGAAATTTTGTCTTCAATTGCCGGCGACAGCAGGTACACAGTTAACAAGGGCACTATCGATGTGACTGCATTTAAGCAGGTTGCTACTATCACCGACGCTATTATTGGCAATCAATCCAGCATTAGCCATTGGCCAGACATGCTGCCATTTGAGAATTTAAAGGGCAATCACAAATTCGAAAAGGGCGCTGCCGCCAATCAAACCTTCCGCTTTTCCTTCACCAACATGGACGTATCAGGTAAAGGTGGCTTCGACTACTTCGGCAATGCGATTGACTACCGTGTTAGCACCACTTTTCGAGAAGATGTAAATGGACCTTTCACCGTCAATCCAAAATTTGCAGGCATCGAGCTACCCGTCGATTGCAACGGTTCTCTCGACCTTGATACAAGCGAGTTGTGTAAGCCAGACAACAAAGCAGTCGCAAAGATAATGCAGGACATCGCTGCGCAGGAATTAAAACGCAAAGGTAAAAAAGAGGTCGAGAAAGCAATTCAAGATAAAGTGCCAGAAGAACACAAAGAGCTGGCTGAAAAACTTCTCAAGGGGTTCTTCAGTTAATTGAAGCGTAACTTGGAAATTTGCCTGTGACACAAACCTTTAGCGACAGACTTCTTGACTGGTTCGACCACAACGGTCGCAAGGATCTACCTTGGCAGATCGATACAACGCCCTATCGTGTTTGGCTCTCTGAAATCATGTTACAGCAGACGCAGGTAGCCACTGTCATCCCCTACTATCTGAGATTTATCGAACGCTATCCAAACGTCAACAAACTCGCAGAAGCAACTCAGGATGAAGTCCTGCATTTATGGACGGGCCTAGGCTACTACGCCCGCGCCCGCAATTTGCACAAGTGTGCAATCCAAGTAAAAACCCAGTTCAACGGAGAGTTCCCACAATCCCAGCAAGCGTTGGAAGCATTGCCCGGTATTGGCAGATCAACCGCTGGCGCAATTCTTGCCATCGCATTTCAACAACAAGCAACCATTCTTGATGGCAATGTTAAACGTGTTTTGGCGAGATACTTTGCTGTCGCCGGCTGGCCGGCGCATAACGCGACAGCAAAGCAACTATGGCAACATTCGGAGGATCTTACACCGAAATCTCGAATAGCCGATTATACCCAAGCGATAATGGATTTAGGCGCTACCTGTTGCACAAGAAGCAAACCAAATTGTGATGGCTGTCCCTTTTCACTGGACTGTCGCGCAAGACATGAAGACACAACAAAGGACTATCCAGGCAAGAAACCAAAGAAAGTCATGCCGATAAAACAAACCCATATGTTGATCATTCGGAATCAAGAAAAACACTATTGGTTAGAGAAACGGCCACCTCAAGGTTTATGGGGCGGACTTTGGAGCTTTCCCGAAACGAACCCTACTGACATTGATCAATTATTACGACGATTAGCGATTGTCGGCAAAGGCATACCGTTAGCGCAGTTTAGGCATACCTTCAGCCACTTTCACCTTGACATTACACCGGTACTCATCGACACGAAAACCACACCCACTGTGATTAACGAACACGGCACAGGTTGGTACAATATTGAAGATCCTGACGAGATCGGACTAACGCGCCCGGTCACAATCATTATGGAAAAATTAACTAACGATTCCTCGTAATCGCTAGCGACCTTACTACAGACGCTAACAGAATCACAAAACTTCAACGTCTGTTCAGGCAACCCGAAAACCCGCTATTATCGATTCGCATTCTCACCAGCCATTGGTTGTAGAGCCTCTCATGAACGACAAGTCCCGATTCGCCGTTTCCTGCCATCAATGCAGTCTGAGTGCCCTGTGTATTCCTCATTCGCTAACAAGTGAAGAAATGGATACGGTCGATGCTGAAATAAAGCGGGCCAAACCACTCAAAAAAAATAGTCAAATTTTTGGTACGGGCGAAAAATTCAAATCACTCTATGCTGTCCGTTCAGGTGCATTCAAAGCTTATAGCATTGATGAATCTGGTGAAGAACACATTGTGGGTTTCTTTCTACCTGGGGAGATTATTGGGTTAGATGCCATCGATACCGAGACTCATCCGACGACAGCAAAGGCACTGGAAGAATCTACCCTTTGCGAGATTCCGTTCGATCAGGTTGAGAGGCTTTCAGCCAAAATTCATAATCTGCAAATGCATATGTACCGCTTGCTGAGTCGTGAAATACGAGGAGATCAAGAGTTACAAATGCTGCTCGGCAAAAAAACGGCAGAAGAACGGATCGGCACTTTTCTGCTTAATCTATCCAATCGCTGTAAACAGCGAAAACTTTCAGCCAGTTTGTTCCGGCTACCAATGACGAGAACCGACATTGAAAACTACTTAGGCCTCGCGGTCGAAACGATAAGCCGCGTCTTCACACGACTGCAAAGCCAGAATATTCTGTCGGTTGACGGCAAAGAAGTAGAGATTCTTGACCATCATCAACTCTGCGTTGTCGCCCACAATGATTTCATCAACGAGAGCTAGTCATCAATGGGTAGTAAAGTTGCGCTGTACGAAGCTGTCAGATCCCGATTAGTATCGAAACAATAATTAACGTAATCGTCACACCAATCAGAATCAACATGTTGATTCCCACCTTCTTCAATGTAGCAATATCAGCTTGCGTTAGAACCATCTCTATTCACCTGCTTCAGTTGAATTAAATCGTCATATCCAAAAAGCGATAGACAGTAGTTTGTTAAGTTAAGGGGAAAAATACATTGATCTAGGTCAAATAACGACTTAACCGTACGACGAACAGACACGAATCAATTTGACTTAGATCAATGACAAGACTGTGTTGATAGCGCAGCATAGGTTCATGAAAATATTGTCGATTCATCTCAGTGTCGAGCAACTGGATGCAGTGACTCAGCTACTTAAGACAGGTAAATTGGTCACTCACCTTTACCAAGCTGAAAATATTAGCGAAGCTTGTGCTCAAATTCAAAAAGACGACTATGCGCTGGTGTTGTATCAACTTGATCCAAAATTCGATCATTCGGATTTAGATACACTCGTCGGTTTAACCCTTATCTCGACGCGCATCATCGTTCTAGGTGAAGTGGCTCAAACGGCACCTTGCCAAGGCTGGCAGGACCTGGGCGTCACGTTTCTCGCATCGCCCGATTGTAAAATACTCACGAAAGAGTTCCAGCTTACGCTCCAGAATTATTAGACCTGATCATCTATCGTTTGAATTGTTCATTGATCCTTGTATTTTTTAGGACTACCCCACGGTTAAGCTTCGAAACATAAAATGCCAACGTCCCAGACTATAGGGTGTCGGCACGGATGCATTTAATTGGATTGCTAGCCGCCGACTATTCTGAGCTTCCCACCTTTGGTGGTATAGCTCAAAACCGAAGATTAACCGCGGGCACAATCATACTTGCTAAAGCGAAATAACCATATCAATGTAATATCGCTTATCCATAATATCTTTACGACTCGAGATGGGTGTTTCGTATGCAACACCCATCATCACATGCCGATTAACAATAAACCGTGAACCGATGGAGGCCGTTGTTCATGTGCCCGCATTCTGACTACCGAAGTTCACCAGATCTAGTCCCTCAAAATCAAAAGGCAGTCGATTGCCGTTATCCTGCACATTGAAAGAGTTGATCTCAAAAGTAGGATAAACGACATCATTGATCTGATAATTCACGGCTGCTGACACGTGTATCATCGAGCTATCATGATCATCATCCAATGCTTGGTTGTACCCAACATTTCCCTGCAGACCCCATTTACCCAGAACCATTGCACCGGTCACAAAGTAGTCGATAAAACCGTAACCCGCTCTTTTCAAATCGATACCACCGGTTTGCAGATGGCCGACCGGCGCCTCATATACAACACCCACTGAAACAATCCTGTTGGTCTTAGGGTTGGAGTAGGCCGCATATTTGACACCCAATGAAACGTTAGCAGCACCATGCTCATCTGGCAGCACAGCATCAAACTTCATATCAACATATCCATCCTTACTGGCAATGATGCCCCAACGATCATTCAACGCGACACGGATTTCTAATGCCGCAATATCGATAGTGCCACCAGTGGTGACAAAATCAGCTGGAATTTCATTGCGTAGTAGAATCGGTCGAAGCTCTGTCGTGATATAGGGAGACTCATTAAACAATGGATTCGACACCGAGGGGATATAGCGTGTGTGCTTGCCCTCGCCAAGGGAGCCCTCGAAATCAACGGCACCGGCGACAGGTGCAACCAATACAAATATAAATACAAGAATGAGTTTAGATAGATTGGACTTAATGCATTTCGTTCTCATAGTTTCCTCACTGAATTTAACTCAGCGGAAGTATAAGTAGCGACATGCAAAGAACATTGACTCAGATCAACGTTGAAAATTATCCCTAGCGAATAAAGGGATAAATTGATCCATATCAACGCAGCAGTAAATCTACGAGGCGCGTTCGCAAAGTCGTTTGACCACGAAACAAGATCGCAAAATATCGCTACAGCAATTCATTAGCAATAGCGTAAAATGAAGAGATAAAATCGTCCGCGCTTCGTTGCATCGATTAACAGACACGATTATTTGGCACAATTAACAAAAAGACTGAGAGAAATTATGACCCGGATGGTGAATTGCGCAAGACTTAACAAAGAACTCCCCGGCTTAGAAGCTGCACCCTTCCCCGGACCGCGTGGGCAGGAGATTTTCGAAACTGTCTCTCAGCAAGCATGGCAAGAATGGCAGACCCTACAGACTATGCTGATCAATGAAAAACATCTCAATATGATGGACAAAGAGTCTCGCAAGTATTTGAATGAGCAGCGCGACAACTATCTTGCAGCCAAACCCGTCGATCATGCCGATGGATATGTACCCCTGCAGAGCTAATCCCTCTGGCAACACACCAAACAACGACGACCACACGCATTTCACCCAAATTCAGAGGCTTTCAGCTTGACTCAAGCCACCTGCTTCGGTTTAATAGCGCCCTTTCTGCAAGCCAGTAACTGAACACTCTGTATTCAAGGACGCCCGTTACGCGTCTCGCGATATCTTCTTATCGAGATCGCAGAAAATTTTAAGTAAGGCCGGATAGCTCAGTCGGTAGAGCAGGGGATTGAAAATCCCCGTGTCGGTGGTTCGATTCCACCTCCGGCCACCATTTAAGTCGGCCGTGCCTGCGGCTCTATTTAAACCCCAGAAACGCACGATTAGGTTGCCCTGCTGGTGGCGCAGCATCGCCTTTGCGGCACCACTTTTACTCTGTTCCGTTACTCTCACTCCATTTTTTCCTATCAACCCATTTTACGAGCGCTCACCATGATTAAGAAATTACGTTACCTTGCAGTGGCGATACTGGCTGCTGGACTTGTCGGCTGTGCCTCTGAGCCACCGAGAGAAGTATCCTCCGTGTCGTCCTCTAAGACGAAAGCATTGAACGAGCCAAAAATCAGTAAAGCCAGCACAGATGGCTTAAATATCACCTATATAGAAGCGTCCATGGGTTTCGATGGCGGATGTAATCCCTACAAGTCCTTTAGCTCTGAACTCAACCAATGCAGTGAGTTGCCAGAAAATGTTGCAAAGATGGCCATAGATCATTGTGAAAAGTACGACAAAAAAGCGATGTTTCACGGCAACGGCACTAGCCTTTTGCAGATGACAGTTTCTAAGTTTACCTGCGACAAGAAAGACTAAAGCCAATGATTGTCGCTGCTCGAAATTCTGTCGACAGCGACTCAATCGGTTAATGAATTAGCAGCGATTTGGCTTCAATATAAGCATCATTATCTTTCGTTAAAAGCCGTGATTCCCTCAGCTGCCTAGCCTAAGAGGCTATAGCCATCGCTTCAATCTTCTCACTGTGAAACAGCTTTTCAAGCCCAGCACCGACCCGGACATAATCCAGAAATACTGGATCATCAAGCTGCTCAACTACCAGCGACTAAAACGACTACAGCCAGCCTTCCCTAAACCACTAATCTTCTACTGCGCCGGTAAGCGTCCCCTGCCCGATTAATAAATCGGCAATGCGATCAGCCCGACAGTCAGTAGCACGGCAGACCCCAGCCAAAAATGCCATTGACCATACAAAGGATCACCACGTCACAGGGTTTCAAATTTCAATCGTCATCAACCGTTACCCTAATTCGACCTTTGGAAAGGGAGGTTTATAACGACTATTGCGGATACGCAATACGGTAATCGGCGGGTAAGTCTAACGCTTTTAAGGCAGCCGGCATGCCAAAGACACTTAAACCAAATTCCAAACCACAGATGGGGCTGGTGATCCTCGCATGCCTTTCATATAGGATCTCGTTTACAGCGACATTTTCCGGATCGTGAACTCGCACTACCGTCAATGAACCAAGTTCCAGCCCGTAACTCGCAACATCTCTTGCAGCGATAGCACCGTATGCGCGATCGGTATCATTAAGGCTCGCAGCAGTAACCGCACTGACGTCAAAACATACCCCCTTGAGCTGACCGACAAGGGGGTTGTCTTGTAAGACATTTTTCATCGCAACGATTATTTCAGCGCTCTTGTAAATGCCGTAATGACGAGTAAACAATATCCCTTCTTCACTAATATAGCCTTGGTGCATTTACGCAAACTTCTTTTTCTAAAATACTCTCGCAGCTTGTCACAAACAGATAAGCAAAGGCAATATTGACTTTCAGGATGTTCAATATCTACAAGAGAATATGAGCAAGCGCTGAGAAGAACTCGAATGGCGAAACGTCTAATACAATCCAAATTCGTCGTAACTCGCCACCTTATTGGCGCACGTCTTGATGCAAATATATGACACCCACTGACTTGGACTCAACGACTCAAACGCGTCTTCAATATCGATATTACCGCATGTCTCTTGTGCGTTGGCTCCATGCGCGTTATCGCCGATATTATCGACCCAGACATAGTCTAAATAATCCTATATCACATCGAACCGCAACCACCACCGACTAAGCCTACTAATCACATTCATTCTTAATGCGCCTGAGTTAAAAGGTCAGAATCTCCCCTGCCCTTTAAAAAATCGGCTAAGTAATCAACCCAACAGCCTGTAAGACGTCAGACGCAGACCCAAACCATAACAGCCATTGATTAACCCAAGGACCACCACGTCACGGCGTCTTAAATTTAAATTATCGTCAGCGGTCACCCTACATGACGTTCTTTGGAAAATGGGGTTGATAACAACTATTTTCAGGCGTGAGCGTGTCGCTAAACTGTCTAGTTGTTCCTTGAATTTAACGGCCTGATCTCGAATCACATTTGTCTTGGTTGAAACTGCCTGATGTGCCAAGTTAATCGCAATATTCGCAAGAAAGCGCAGGTTGATGTATCGGGCAGCCTACTAGGTTATCGCTTCGAATGAGCGAGCTATTGCCTTAGACCTTTGCCCTGCACAGGCAGAATGTCCTTTATCGCTTCTGTAAAAGGTGACTCAGATCAATTTCTTGCTTATTGCAGCCCAATATTGTTACGGAGCGGTTGGGAGTGATACGGCTGTCTTTCCTTCTGGTGGGGTTATATTTCTCATCCTCTTAATACCGGCCATCACTTCTGGGCAACTGCCTATACACGCTTTGTGTCTTGGCAGTTTATTCTACTCACTGTTTAGATATCGGCATATCTTCGCCTTTGGTAAGCAGATGAGCGAGCTGATTAGAAAGCAAGAGCATGTTTTTATTACATTCTTTCATTAATAAATCCGCAGCTTTAAGTGTTTCTTTATTCATAACAATCTGCTGATTACGATCTTCGATTGTTTTCAACGCGCCTCGATAACGTTGCTTGTTTACTTCTGCTTCGTCCAGCGCAAGCTGCAAAACAGCCTGAAATCTGTCCATCCTCTCAAACATGTCTTCATGTACACCCACTTGCGACAGCAACTTAGCACCTTTACCAAAAACGACGTAAGTCGGAGACCAGTCAAACGCCTGCCAGACTTTAGTTAACTGCAAGGCACTAGGGCTTCGCGCTCTCACTGAACCGGCCTTGGCAAACCAGGAGCCCACTTGTGACTCCGTAAAGCCAAGGTTTAAAAAATCATCGCGGGTCTTGCCCGTCAAAGCCATCAATTCGTAACTGCGTACCTGCCGCGAATTTCTAGCTTCCTCTAAATCTTTGGACATTATTGATTTGTCTCTGTCTTTAGTGTTTATACACGCTTTGTGTCTTGGCAGTTTATTCTACTCACTGTTTAGGTATCGGCGTATCTTCGCCTTTGGTAAGCAGATGAGCGAGCTGATTAGAAAGCAAGAGCATGTTTTTATTACATTCTTTCATTAATAAATCCGCAGCTTTAAGTGTTTCTTTATTCATAACAATCTGCTGATTACGATCTTCGATTGTTTTCAACGCGCCTCGATAACGTTGCTTGTTTACTTCTGCTTCGTCCAGCGCAAGCTGCAAAACAGCCTGAAATCTGTCCATCCTCTCAAACATGTCTTCATGTACACCCACTTGCGACAGCAACTTAGCACCTTTACCAAAAACGACGTAAGTCGGAGACCAGTCAAACGCCTGCCAGACTTTAGTTAACTGCAAGGCACTAGGGCTTCGCGCTCTCACTGAACCGGACTTGGCAAACCAGGAACCCACTTGTGACTCCGTAAAGCCAAGGTTTAAAAAATCATCGCGGGTCTTGCCCGTGAGGAACATCAACTCATTTATGCGGACCAAACGCGTATTTCTAGCTTCGTTCAAATCTATGGACATTATCGCTTTGGCATTTATGTTAATGATCAAGCCCCCAACTTACGACAAGCCCAGTGCATACACAAATGTTAGGTTGTCGATAGAGCCGCTAGAGTTGAAATTTAACGCGCATAAAACCCGTTTTATGAGCTAATTTAAATTAATGAAGACCGATGTACTAAAAAAAAAGGGATCAACAGTGGCGTTGCGCACTGAAAAGTTTAAAAAGAGCCAATATATTCAACTTACCCAAGGAATGGGACCAAATCATGTCTAATAACGAGTCCTCGCAGGAGCCAGTAAAAATTGGCGAAGCCCTATTAAGGGTCGGCAACGAAACGGTGCTGCTGATTGATGATGAACCTATGATGATCAGATTAGTCACCAAAATGTTTACAAAGTCTGGCTACAAGGTTGTCAGCTTTCTTGATGCCAAAAAGGCGTTGCTACACTTTGCCACCCAGGGTCAGGATTACGATTTAGTAATAACCGATTACGACATGCCGAATCTGAATGGAAATGAACTAGCGGAACAATTGAACGGCATACTTCCCAATATTCCCATTATTCTAATGACAGGCTGTGATAAATTCGTAAATGAGCAATCACGTCATTTTCACAGCATTGTTGGAGTGTTAAAGAACCCTTTCAAGCACCAAGAGATTAATAACCTTCTTACAAAGGCGTTGAATACTTAACAGGATAGGAAGTTTAACCGCATTTATCCCAGATTCGAAAAGCATCTTCATTGAGGGTTTGCGAAAAGACGTCCGTGGGGCAGTTTTTCGGTAGAGGATGGTCAGCGTCTGATTGGCTAATGATGCACTGTCTTAAAGGGGCCCGAGTTAATCACTGAAAATATTTATATTCCGCGCAAAGTTGATTTGGCCGTATATCCACGATTTTTTTTTTGCTAGCTGCAGTTGGGCTAGCGCTTCCCTATCAACGAATGCATCACTTCTTTTTGATTTCTAATTTTAAAAAAGCAGATGCAGAGCCTGTTTCTCCATGAAAAAGCCAGCCTCTAACGGCATCTCCAATCCGGCAAGTACCCCTTCTTTCATTTTACGTCTCGCCATTCGCAGCTGCTTGGCAATAAGTCCGACTGTATTGATAACCTAACTCGGCGAGGAAAAATAAAAGGAGCGCTGGCATTAGCCTTATTCGACCGACCTTTGATAATACGGTCTATATTCCCTCTCCTGCTCCCTCACCCTATTGGGTAAGTAACGCCGATGACCCTTTAATCTAGCGGTGTCGTGGCAGAAACTAACAGGATCGTTTTTTTGCAAAATAAGATTGAAAAAACGCCGAGCATGGCCCGGCGTTTTTAATAGCAAGCGCAATAATATGCTAGTCCGAACAGATTATTCTGGCGGGGTGCGGATGACCAGATTACGGATTTCAGTCATGTCTTCCATCGCGAAGCGAATACCTTCTCTGCCAATCCCTGAATCTTTTACGCCGCCATAAGGCATATTGTCAACACGGTAGGATGGCACATCGCCGACGACGACGCCGCCAACTTCCATTTCATCCCATGCCTGCTGCACTTTGTAGAAGTCGCGGGTAAAGATGCCGGCCTGCAAACCAAATTTGCTGTCATTTACCATCGAAATGGCGTCGCCCCAAGTCGAGAATTTTTGAAGAACGGCTGCAGGGCCGAAGGCCTCTTCCACACAGAGTTCCTGATCGAGCGGAACATTTTCCAATAAGGTTGCATCTAGCATCGCGCCGTTGCGCGTGCCACCACAGAGGATCTTTCCGCCAGCAGCAGCGGCAGACTCTATCCAGCCGTGTAAGCGAGCCGCCTCTTTTTCAGAAATCATCGGCCCGATAAAAGTCTCACGCAGCTTCGGATCGCCTTTAATTAACGTGGCCGTTTTGGCAACCAATTTAGCTTTCATCACATCATAAATATCTTCATGGATCATGATGCGCTGAACGCCTATGCAGGATTGGCCGGACTGGTAGAAGGCACCGAAGATAATGCGGTTGACGGCGTCGTCAAGGTTTTTTGTATCCGCATCGACGACAACAGCGGCGTTACCGCCGAGTTCCAGTACAACCTTCTTCTTGCCACAACGTGCCTTCAAATCCCAGCCAACATCGGGTGAGCCGGTAAACGACAACAGCTTAAGCCGGTCATCGACGGTAAAAAGATCAGCACCATCGCGCGAACAAGCGAGGATTGAGAATGCGCCTTCAGGCAGGTCTGTTTCGGCCAAAACCTCGCCCATAATGATTGCCCCCAACGGGGTGCGTGAGGCAGGTTTCATGACAAATGGGCAGCCGACAGCCAGTGCCGGTGCAATCTTGTGCGCAGCGAGGTTAAGCGGGAAATTAAACGGCGAAATGAAAGAGCAAGGACCGATTGGCACGCGCTTCCACATGCCCTGGTAGCCTTTTGCACGGGGCGAGATATCCAACGCCTGCAATTCACCGTGCATGCGCGTCGATTCCTCGGCGGCGATTTGAAAGGTGTCGATCAGTCGAGTCACTTCACCCTCGGCATCATTGATCGGCTTGCCGGCTTCAATGCATAGCGCCATGGCCAGCTCGTCGAATCGTTCCTTAAAACGGGTGACACAGTGCTCTAGCACCGCCTTTTTTTCGTAGGATGGCATTTTCGCCATGGGTTCAGTCGCACGAACCGCACCTGCGATGGCTTCGTCGATGGCCTTGGGGTCAGCCAGCGCGCAACGCGTGGCAACTTCACCGGTATACTTGTCGGTGACTTCAAGGTCCTCGTTGGCGTAAACCGCTTTGTTGTTCAGATAGTAGGGATATTTGGCCTGAAGCGTCGACATTGACGGTCTCCTTGGAGTATCAGATGTTAGAAATGACAAGGGGCCCGCAAGCCCCTTGTGGTTTTCAGCAGAACTATATCGACGCTGAGTGTTTCTTGATGTCGATGTTGAGTATCTGGTCGTTGTCTACATAATCAACGGGACAATCGATCAAATGCACACCTGGCGTGGAAAGCGCTGTGTTTAGGATCCCAGGCAGAGCCTCGGCCGATTCAACCCGATGACCGATACCACCGTAGGCTTCCACGTATTTGACGAAATCGGGGTTACCGTACTGCAGACCCCAATCGTCAAAGCCCATGTTAGCTTGCTTCCAACGAATCATGCCGAATGAGTTATCGTTAAGGATCAATACAGCAATGTTCATCTTCTCACGGACGGCTGTTTCCAGCTCCTGCGAGTTCATCATGAATCCACCATCACCGCAGATCGCCAGCACCTTGCGATCAGGATAGACCATGTGTGCCGCCATCGCTGATGGCAGGCCAGCGCCCATTGTAGCCAACGCATTATCCAGCAGCACAGTATTGGGCTGATGGGCGCGGTAGTTTCGGGCAAACCAGATTTTGTAGACGCCGTTGTCGAGGCAGATCATACCGTCGTCCGGCAGTGCGTCGCGAACTAACTTAACGACATGTTGTGGATAGCAAGGGAAGCGTGCGTCGTCTGAGCCCGCCAAGATGTTCGCGTCGTGATGTTCGCGAACGGCCATCATGCGGGTAAAATCCCAGCCGGCTTCCGCGCTCGTCTTAACACCGTTCTTCAGTTCCCAAATGGCGTTACCAACGTCGCCGATTACCTCTATTTGAGGGAAGTAGACAGGATCAACTTCCGCAGTATTATATGAAATATGGATGACCTCGGTGCCACCTCTCTTCATAAAGAACGGCGGCTTTTCGATCACATCATGACCGATATTGAGGATCAAATCTGCGGCCTCGATTGCACGGTGGACATAGTCGCCTGCAGACAGCGCGGCACAACCCATGAACAACGGATGCCGTTCATCAACCACGCCTTTACCAAGCTGGGTAGTGACGAATGGGATGCCGGTTTTGTCGATAAATTCCGTCAGCATCTTCGACGTCATTTTACGGTTACCGCCAGCACCGATGATGAGGATTGGCGATTTCGCGTCGTGCATCTTTTCCAGTGCCATAGTGATGGACTTAGACTCTGGTACAGGACGACGTACCGCCGATTTTGGAATCGGCCGCTCTTCTGTTTGTTCGTCAGCGATATCTTCTGGCAGCTCAATATGAACAGCACCTGGCTTTTCTTCCTCAGCAAGCCGGTAAGCTTCACGGATACGCGACGGAATGTTATCACCAGCAACCAAGGTGACCGCGTACTTCGTGATCGGCTTCATCATCTCGACAACGTCGAGGATTTGAAATCGGCCCTGTTTTGATTTTTTCACTGGTTTTTGACCGGTAATCATCATCATTGGCATGCCACCCAGCTGAGCATAAGCTGCTGCAGTAGTGAAATTTGTTGCGCCGGGGCCAAGCGTCGAAACACAAACGCCGGTCTTGCCGGTCAGCCGACCGTATACAGAGGCCATAAAGCCAGCTCCCTGCTCGTGGCGAGTAAGTACTAGTTTGATTTTTTTCGAACGGCTGAGACTGTCGAGGAAATCAAGGTTCTCTTCTCCCGGAATGCCAAAAACATATTCGCACCCTTCGGCTTCGAGACATTCAATAAATAGATCCGATGCTTTCGTCATAGTTCCCTCTGTTTTTGCTTGCGGGCATAAATAAGCCCTTTGTTTTTTAATCAACCACCTTACAGAAAGACATGTGAAATTAGTAATACTTCTTAGCTAAATCACCCAAAAAATAGCTCGGAGCCCCTAATAAATTGCTGGCAGCGATGCTCTGTAACAGAAGTTGGGAAATCTATTAATTCACTACCGTTAATATGGAACTAGATTAATAGCTTACAAACCACCGCACCTAGAATAGGCACTAAAGGGTCTATGAAACAGTAAGGTGACGACAGCAGGAAATGTAGGTCGTTGACTAAAGGATGGCTGTCCAGAATTTTGCTAAATTTTGTTAGCTCCTTGCAGATTTACTGCCGCATCTTACCCCGACCCCAGAGCTACAAAATTTTAATGTCGTTGAATTAGATCAATCCAAACTGTCGCTTTACGCTGGTTTTTCTATGATACTTTGTCTTTTCAAGCAATCATAATGGCAATGTAAAAATTAGCGTTAGAACCGCTAAATCTGATTTCTTTTGCTCGCAGAGGAACGTTCAACACGAAGCCGACTCAAGAAAGGCTGTTCAAAAAGGGCGCTGCGGACATCCACTAACCCGCTAAGGGAGCTCAATGAAACTCGTCTACTCACATTCTAATTCTATGATCATAGGCGCCATGTCTGGTGCGTTGAATCAGGACGGTATTGAAACCGAAATTCGCAACGATATTCTGGGCGGCGCGGCAGGAGAAATTGCTCCCGGTGACACTTGGATAGAGCTTTGGGTCGTGAATTCGGCTCAAGCTAAAGCAGCCACGCAGCGGATCAAAGAGATACTAGAGCAACCAAAGCATGAAGACTGGTTATGTCATCGCTGCCAAGAATCGAACCCAGCAAATTTTGACGTGTGCTGGCAATGCGGAGAGACGACTTAACGCTCTAATGCTTTCTCCCCAACTAAGTTTTATACGCGACAAAGCGGAGTAACTGACGTCTAATTTTTTGCATAATTAGTGAGGGAGAAATTCAGGGCATTCGCTATCTCGTTAGAGCTCACATGAATTTTGCACAATGGTTTACAAGCCATCAATGCTAGTACCGAACTAACGACACTCAGGCGTGTAAGTTATTGGCTGCTGAAAAGGCAGCTGTGTAACTAAATAGCGGGTGTCTTAGTACTTCTCTATATTGATGCGCTTTAAGCTATCTGACTCTGCTCGAGCCAAAAATATAACTTAGATCAAAATAAAACATGAATAAAAGTTGACATAACTCAGCGTTCCAAATAACTTACCGCCCGATGAAATCTGCCTTCTCAAAAAACTTATCAATACTCGTGCTCAGCTTAATGCTGAGCCTGCCGGGTTTTGTGATTGCCGACCACATACACGAGACCACAGCAGAAGAGATCAATTGTGAACTTTGCACTCATACGGGCAGCGACGTCGCACTTGATAATGCGAAAAATGATTTGTCTGCGCCAGCGCGACAAAAAGCTCAGAGCTTTTCGCGCCGTTTCGCCATTTTTACTGAACTCCTTCACCGACACCCACGCGGCCCACCTCTCCATAGCTAAAAAAGATCAATTTGCATCTTGGAAGCTAATGAAAAGCAGCGCATAAACCTTTCTACGCTCTGCCGAAATTCCGACGCGACTTTGTCCGCGGCATCTCTTTTTCAAGCTTAAAGATGTTCTAAACCCCTTTTAGCAGGAGAAACCATGAAATCCTTACACCCTATATTTTTATCGATTAGTACTGTATTCGCGGGTGCCGTGATGGCAGCTGAAGACCCACAAGAATCTCACGGGATTCACGTCTACGAAGAAGAAATCGTTGTTAGTGCACCCTTTCAAAGAAACGAGGCCAATACGGCTCTACCCATCAATGTTTTGACAGGCGAGGCGCTACGACGGGAAGTAGAAGATGAGCTGGGTAATACATTAAAAAACCAAATAGGCATACATAGCACAAGCTTTGGTCCCGGCGTGGGTCAAGCAGTCATACGCGGTCAGTCTGGCAACAGAGTGCAAGTCATGCAGAACAGTGTAAACAACATTGATGTGTCGGCAGTGAGTCCGGACCATACAAATGGCGTTGAAGCGGCACTCGCTTCACGTATAGAAGTAATTAGAGGGCCTTCAACCCTACTCTATGGCAATGGTGCCGTCGGTGGCATTGTGAACGTTATCGATGATCGCATTATAGAATCCAGTTTAGACAAACCTGAGTTCGTCATTGAGCAAAGCCATAACACTGTTAATGATGGTGACAAAACAGTGGCGAAGTTCAACGGCTCCTTTGGCATAGTAAATCTGCACCTTGATGCTTTTACGCGAGATAATAACAATGTCGATATCAATGGATTCGCGATCGATGAGACGGCACTCGAACTTGAAGAAGAAGCACATGAAGGTGAAGAGCATGAGGATGAAGGTCACGAAGAAGAAATAACCAATAGTAAGGGTTATATCGCAAACAGCGATGCGAAATCTGATGGCTATACAATTGGTACTTCTATCTCTGGCGAGCAAGGCTTTATTGGTATGTCAGTCGCAACCTTAGACAGCAACTATGGTTTACCTGGAGGCACGCACGGTCATCATGAAGAAGAGCACGGTGACGAACACGAAGATGAGCATGGCGCTGATGAGCACGGCGACGAAGAAGAAGGCGAGGATTTTGTACGGATAGACATGGAGCAAACCCGCTACGATTTAAAGGGTGAGTATCGTTTTGAAAGTGGCTTTTTTGAGCAGTTCCACGCAAGTGTAAATTACACCGACTACGAACACTCTGAACTTGAGATTGAGTCTGATGGCACAGCTTTCGTCGGCACGGTATACAGTAACGAAGGCTATGAAGGCCGGTTTACCGCAACCCACAGACAGGTAGGTAAACTACAAGGTGTTTGGGGTTTGCAATTATCCAATACGGATTTTAGTGCCTTGGGTGAGGAAGCTTTCATTCCCAAGACCGATAGCACCGGCTTTTCAGTATTTGCCATTGAACGTATTGATGCTGAGCGTATGAGTTGGGAATTCGGCTACCGGTACGGCTACAATGAGACTGACCCCGGAGAAAATTGTGATCGGGACGAAAGCACCCATAGCCTTTCTGCCAGCATGCTCTATGACATTAATTCAGACAGCAACATCATGATCGGGCTGTCTAGCTCGGAGCGAGCGCCAACATTGGAAGAGCGTTATTCCAATGTTCAAATCAATGCGTGTACCACCTCCTCCGACCCTGAAGACCTCGTCGCTCATGTCGCGACCGGGCGACTCGAAATAGGCAACGCTAATCTAGACAAAGAAAAGGCAACAAATATTGAAATCGGTTTTCGCCAACATAGTGGCAAACTAACCGGCGAGTTTGGCGTCTACTACAACGAGATTAGCGATTATATTTTTCTTGAAGACAGTGGCGAGTTCGAAGAACAAACCATCTCCTCCTATACTGCTGACGATGCCACCTTCTATGGGGTAGAAGGTCGCCTGTCCTATGCAGCGTTGCAAAGTGAATACGGTGAGTTGGATCTTTCCTTGCAGGGAGATTTAGTCAAGGCAAGTTTCGATGACGGCGGTGATGTGCCGAGAATTCCACCTGCGCGCTTTGGTGTTGGCGTTGCTTGGCATGCAACCGCATGGTCAGTTGATTTGAAGCTAACGGAAGTATTCGACCAGAAAGATACAGCAATCGGAGAGTTCGAAACCGAAGGATATACAGCGTTGGAGCTATACGCTGATTATCATATCGACCTCAGTAGTGGTGAGCTGCTGTTTTTTGCTAAGGGGAGCAACCTGCTAGACGAAGAAATCAGGAATCACACATCCTTTTTGAAAAACTTTTCACCCGAGCCGGGTCGTGGTGTGCGGCTAGGTGTTCGCTATACATACTAATTAACTTGGTTTGATCACAAAAGGGTGCTTGGCAGCACCCCTTACCTCGCGGCTTGAATAGCCTTCGGTCAATACTTTGAATCTATTCAGCCGCCATATCCCCTCCTCTGTGCACAAAGGTGTTGCCTATAAATAATTGCAACCCGAGATCAACTGCTTGAAGTCTAATCTGAGGCATCTCATTGTTCCAAAGCCCAGCACATAATCTTCTGACGTTCGATCTCGTAACGCTCGACAGGTGCAGAGTACTGTTCTATTTCGCTAGTGCCTTCACTTGATCCTTAAACGCATCTGTTCTCAAGACCGCTCAGAATTTCACAGTACAGAATCTTTAGCCAGTAGTTCTGCCACTCGTCGATTGTTATTCGCTTTCGATAAGCTGGCTGCCTTTTCGATCGATTTGTACCCATCTGAACGCGCATGCCAGTTGAGTAATACCTCCGCAGAAAAGACGTCGGTAGATGTTCATCAATCAGCTAGATCCGAGCGACCTATGTCGAGCTAAAATTACCAACTGTATTAAGCTATATTTAGCTCTTTTTTCCATCTACAAATACCAAAAAATCTTCCCTTACTAGGCAGCTAAATATATCTATGCTATATTTTGTACAACTCAAACACCTTGTAATCAGCAACAGAAGTCATACTGCATGGATTCCCCGATAAAACAACGCGCACCGCTTCTTACCATTACTGAAGCGGCAACATTTCTAAACGTAAGCAAAGCAACAATTCGGCGGTGGACCGATGATGGCCGCTTGGCTTGTTCACGAATAGGTTCGCGCAATGAGCGTAGATTCATTCAAGCTGACTTGGCTCAATTGATCACAAAACCTGAATTAACATCTGAGCCAAAGCCCCAGCCTGCGAAACGCCCAAGCGAAACTGAAAAAAACCATTCCAATACAGTGCCCGAGTCTAATTCAGGCCATCACTGTATTGTCAGCGATACCATCGAGGAGGAATGGGCCAGCCTCGCGCCTGCCATTCTGAAAGCCCTCGATGAGGGCGCGCAAGTTTTAATAGTGGATGTGTTAGAGCGTGCAAAAAGGCTGGAAGGTTTGCTAAAGGCGAACGGGATCAGCATGCGAAAGTTATTGGACTCCCATACCCTGCAGTGTGTATCGATTGATGATTCTTATTTTTTGAGTGGTGAATTTCGCTGGGATAGATCGGTTGCCTTTATTGAGTCGGCTATCCTGGCTGCTAAGGCCCGAGGCTTTGAGCAAATACTGGTTGTTGGCGCAGACAGCGGACAGGCTGAGTCGATAGGCCTGGGCTACGTTGATGAGATGAAAAAATACGAGTTGGGTTTGGATGCTATGTTGACCAGGTACCCCGGCGCGTCTGTTCTATGCCCCTATACAGCCAGCGAGATTAGTGCGCAGCTAATGATTCAAGGTTTTCTGACACACCCGCAGATGTGTATTCACGCGACGCCTGTGCCAGGGCTTCTTGGGCAGGTAGCCCTATAATCCGCGGGATTTTAACGCGCAATAATAAAAGTAACGGAGAAAGTTATGACCCAAGCTCTATATGAATATCGTCCCAAGGATGTTGATGAACTTGTCGTAAGGGATTTCGCTTTCGATTTTCCAGCGAATATGGACCCAGTATGGGCGCCAGACAACGCTGTACGCTCGCATTTGTTTAACGGTTTTTCTCTAACCATGCCCTACCTTGAACCCTACCTGATACGATCAACGCTGCGGGCGCGCGAGCACATAACGGACCCGGAGTTACTGGAAGATCTGGCTGGCTTTAATCGCCAGGAGGCAAATCATTTCAAGTGCCATCGTAAGTACAATGCCTTGTTAAAAGCCAATGGTTACCCGGAGTTGGAGCGGGTCGAGAATCATATGACCAAAGCTTACGCGCGCCTTGAACAAAAAAGCTTAACCACGCAGTTAGCCTACTCCGCCGGGTTTGAGTCAATGACAAACGGTTTTACTCATTGGTTTGTCAACAAACGGGTATCACTTTTTGGCGGCGCAGACCCGCATGTTAGTTCCTTCTGGATCATGCATATGATTGAAGAAGCTGAGCACAAAACCGTTGCTCATGATGCCTATATGGCCTATTCAGGCAAATACCTGCCCCGCTTTATCGGTGTTTTTCATGGCAGTTGGCATGTACTAGGACTGGGGGTTTGGGCGATGTGTGTTGCGCTTAAAAAAGACAAAATAATGTATCGTCCAAAAACCTTATTTCAAATAGCCAAAGAAATGGCCAGCATGTGCGTAGAGGTTGGTCCCTTTATGTTGAGGGCTCTGCTGCCGGGTTTTAATCCCAGAAACGAGCCAGATCCGCAGTGGATGAAGGATTGGATCAAAGGCCATGCAACTTTACCGAAGGGTGCACTTATCCCGCTAGTTGATACTAATAACCCAGAGATGCCCGTGCCATTTTAATGCGTCAAGCATCTCGCTAAATGATAGAGAAATATATGGACGAAATTCGAAAAAGTCAGCGTTTGCTGGTTGGGCACGGTGCTCTGGTTTTATTGATGGCTTTTGTCATAGGCTTTGGATTTTTGTTCTTTTTAACAGGTGAGATTTCGCTCTGGCCGATCCCCGGATCCATTGATTATCAATTTCCGGGAACCTACGATGCTTGGCGCATGGCGCACATGGAAGGTATTACTAACGGTTTCGGTTTGTGGTTGTTAGCAGCCGTTTTGCCCTTGTTAGACTTGTCGGCCAAGACGTCTCGACGCATTGCCATAGGTATGATTATTACGGCTTGGACGATCGTTATCGCTTCTTGCTTCGACCCACTATTCCCCGCTTCCCGCGGTCTTGAATTAACAGGCGACTCAAGCTTAACCAACGATATTGCGTTCCTGCTCTTCGTCGTAGGCATTGGGATTGTGGTCGCAATCATGCTTAAAGTTGCTTATCAATGTTTGTTTGCTCGGCGTGAACTGTGAACTGTGAACTTCGATGTTCCGAACTAAGTAACATATCCTAAGTATTAAGGAGAATAGTACGATGGAAAGATATCAGAAGTTGATGATTGGCAATGCATTTTTGATCATTATGATCAGTATGCTGGCGGGGTTTATGCTGGGCTTCGGTCTCATTGGTGGACTGGAATTGTATCCGGGAAAAATAATTGAAATGCCTTATTACGGCAGTACCGACGGGTGGTCTCGGGCGCACGCGGGCGGACTGAGCAACGGTCTGCTGATTATCGGCGTCGCACTGGCACTGCCGCTGATTCCCCTAAGCAAGAGAATGCATAAAATCAATGTGTATGGTTTTATCTTTATTGGTTGGGCCAATACGGCATTCTATTGGTTCGGTAATGCCGCCGCTAGCCGAGCGCTAAGTTTTGGCGACAATCCTCTGGGCGCTACCAATATTATGGGAGCCATTGGTTTTGGCTTGGCATTTGCTGGCGCAGTGCTGATCATCTGGTTATTAACCTATGCCGCGCTCGCACTGTTGAAAAGTAAATAGAGAGAGGCTGCACGTTTATGCCCCGTCACTCTGTCGAGAGATCTAACGCAAGTTCAATCCGCGCATGCAGCACCTCGCTATTACTGTCCTAGAACAGGTGCATAGCTAACGTGAAAATAAAGGCCTGCTATGCAGGTAGATATAGGATCCGAGATTATTTTTTGGACGTCTAATTAATCTCGACACCGCATCAACACTTCTCCTACTTCGCCTTCTATCTGTTACTGCCCAGTCGCCCTTGACCTATGCTTGGAACAGCAGTAATTTTTACCAAATCTCAGCAAATAGCAAGGGAGAGCCTGAACATTTACCAAGCGTATATTAATGAAGATGACATCATGTTTATTCGTCATTATGGCAAATTTGAAGGCGCCGAATCGTTTAATGCACTTCTAGCGACCCTCGCATCGAATCCCGGTGCCGCTCAACTCAAAGCAGTCTGTTTTGATTACCGAGCTGTCACTGAAGCGACGCTTGAGGACAGCGATCGCGCGAACGACTACTATCTTCTAAAAAAACTCACGTCCTATGGTCAGAATGTTTATAACTTCAACCTCGTTCGAGTTATCGATGCTGCGAACGTCGTTGTCAACGATATTCTACGTGAAAGAAATCGGCGAGTCGCAAAGGCCTCGGCTAATTTAGAATCTTTTGACGAAGTCTTTAGTATGTCCGATGGACTAAAAGCGTTAGCTTTACCCGCCGATTACTGCATCGAGTATCCTACCGAAAAATAGGTTTGAGACCCCTCGTTACAGTTGTCAGAATCCCTATACTGCCATCAGGTTGCTCATCTTCCCGCAGGGGTATTGATCTACAAACACCACGCAAAGAAAAACCCCCGCTCAGTGCTGAACGAGAGTTGCTGATGCTTGTTCAGTTTCTAACATCTATCCTCTCTGCTTAGCGCTTCAAAGAGGATATATAGATCTAACTCGGTATTAAGTCGGCGGCCGACCCGGAGGAATCATCAGCGCGTGAGACAGGTTGGAACGTCCGAATGCATAGAACGAGCCGTTTCAAACCTATTTTTCAGTAGGATACTCGATGCAGTAATCGGCGGGTAAGCCTAATATTTCTAAAGCAGCTGGATGACTAAAGACTCTTTGAAAATTTTGTAAATCAATAATTTTAATTGAGAGTCGCTGATTTCTGTCAGTCACCATGTCAAATAACGCGGCATTTTCCGAATCGTAAACGCTAACGATACGGATCAGACTCATATCCTGACCATAGTGCTTTAGTTTGCGTACAAAGATTTCGCCATATGCGCGATCGCTGTTATCAAGCGTCGCATAAGTGACGTCGCGGAAATCAAAAAGTACACCTTTAAGCTGACCATTTGGTGCATTTGATGCTAACGTGCTTAGAACCGCACTAAACGATTCGGCGCCTTCAAATTTTTCATAATGACGTATAAACATTATGTCATCAGCAATATACGACTGGTACATGTCCGATTGCCTCCTCTCATCAACAAGACTATTTTTTAGCGTTAGAATTATGTCATTTATAGATCGCATTAAATAGTCGTCAGCAACAATATCGTGAGTTTTGCCCGCGCAGTAAGAATATTGTCTAACGGAAAAAAAGCAGGCCCATCATCGGCGCTAAAAAATCATAGGCCGAAAAACCATACCGCTGAAGGCCATTACGCACCGTGCCCATGACCGCTTGTCGCCTTTCGTTTCCAGTTTATTTGCTAATGGTAACGGTAGAAATATTCATTTATCGCTTCTTAAATCCTATAAAGGTCAATCTGCGCGAATGCCTTGAACCATTAAGTGATAGGACTGGTTGGTGTCGTTTAGCTAAGGGCGCTAAGGGCGTCAAAAAATGTTGAAGGCTCTCCTGAGTCCTTGAGGCTACAATCGTGTTACAACAAGTTAACTTGTGCGCTTGAGTTTTCTAGCCGTATTGTTAGTTCTACAATCCACTATGGCTGCATCTTGCGCAGTACTTCCAGCGATTCGCCGCCCTCTCAGAGCAAGTTAGCGATAGGAAGTCGTTGCCCGTTGCTTAATATAATGCCTAAGGGTTCGTTAGACAGCGCCTTGCCCCAGTGCCCAAAGATGATTCAGACGGTCGTCGTGAAAAAGACACGGGTATTCGTCACTGGCGCCATGGTCGTCGTTGCAATTGCTCGCAGCCAGCAAGACACCCTCGTCTCTGGCCTGGCGGAGGGGCCTCGAAAGGCAAATGGGAGCCAACCAGGCGGCAAGCCTGGAGGATGACCTTCATCTGATAATATACGGTGTCTGAAGATGACTTTTCGACGGTAACACGCGATTTGGAGCTATCACCGGCATCGTAGACTGTGGGTTTGCAACCGCGACAAACTTTACACCTCGGCGAATCTCTGACAGAGTCAGAGCACCTACGCGACAATGAGCATCATGACATGACTAACGCTGACCGAACCGCTGATGACCCGGTCAACGAAGGTTGGATGCAGGGTTTTCCGCCGATAAAAGAAAAGCGCATTAGGTTCGAAGCAAGTTCTTTTTATGCCTGGCCACAATTACGCTGGAGCTTTAGCCATCTTGAAGAGCTGATGCCAACCAAAAGTGTGTGGCGTGGATCAGGTGCCAGCAAACCTTTGCCCTACAATTTACAATCCTTCAGCGATGTGACCATCACAACCACCCTCGGTGAAAAGTTAACTTGGGATGAAGCCCTATCGCAAACCTATGCGGATGGTCTTATTATCCTCCACCGAGGTGAGATCATTTACGAGGAATACTTTAGCGCCACTGGGCCCCATACGCGGCACGTCATTCAATCCGCGAATAAATCCATTGTTGGCGTTATCGCTGAGAGTCTGATTGCCGAAGGTCGACTGGATGCCGAGGCGATTGTTTCGACAATCATTCCTGAACTGCAAGACTCAGCCTATGGTGACGCTAGCGTTCAACAGGTATTGGACATGCTGATCAGCATGGATTTCCATGAGGACTATCTGGACCCCGCATCCGAGATATGGCGATTTCACCGGGCCACAGGCATGTCGCCTCGAAATCCCAACGAGAACGCTGAAGCTGCAAGCGAGGCTGTCGCGGATGTATTACCCAGAGTCAAAAAAGATCAAGATCAAGATCACGGTCATGCTTTCGCCTATCGTGAGCCCAACATCTTTGTACTCGGCTGGATTGTGCGCCGTGCCGCGGGCCAGGATATCACCAGCCAGTTATCGGAACGAATTTGGCAACATATTGGCGCGGAACACGACGGTTACTATTTACTCGACGGCAGCGGCGCAGAATCGAGCAGCGGCTTTACATTGCGTGATTTTGCGAGATTCGGCGAGCTAGTTAGAAACGGTGGTGTGAATGACGGAAAACAACTCATACCCGCCACCGTTATCGATAAAATATTCAACGGTGGCGATCCAGAACTCTTTGCAAAGGCAAAATTTCAGAGCCTGCCAAATTGGTCCTATAAGTCACAATGGTGGATGCGCCATATCGATGGCAGAACTTGCGCTGTCGCCAGAGGCGCACATGGACAGGTGCTCTATATTGATCCTGAAAATGATCTTGTGGTCGCTCGAGTCGGATCCTTCCCCAAAGCGCCTTCAACTCAGATAGATCACGTATTTTTGCCCACCCTGGACGAAATCACAAGAAAAGTCATGGGGTCGCAGTAAAGTGCCGCACTAAACCCAACGCGAAAATATCGTTAATCGCACACGAACCCCGAGCAGCATCAGTATCAGTGTCGTCACCAAGGGTTTTATCCACTGCAGCCTGCAACAAGTAAGCACCGAAATACGTTACGCTTGGTTCCAAGTATCTGCCACTAGTCGTATGTCATTTAACGTCATTAAACCAATTTTCGCACTTATATTCAGCGGTCTCCAGTTACACGAAGGTGCATCTAAGTCACAATAATGTTACAAAGAATTGCAACCTTATATTACACTTTGCGAACCGGTGCGATTATAGTTTGATGGAGTTGCATTTTGAGTCGTAAACCAACCAATTATGAATAACCCGCTGGAATCTGAAGAGCTAGTAGATTTATCAGAGTCAAAAGAAAAATTTGCTAGTGAATTCCAAGGCACCTATGCCAACGCCTTCCTGAGGGTGTTAGCTGTTGTCGGCGTGCCGTTATCCGCCGCCATTGCGTACAGAGTATTAACAAACTCTTTACCCGCATATTTTTGGGTTGTAATCTTTTTGGTCGTGACAATAACCCTAGGCGCTTTCGTTCGGCAACGACTTTCTATAAAGCAAAAAACCATTCTGCTAATGGCACCGATTATATTCATCAGCCTATTTCAAGTCGCTAATCAGGGGCTATACAGCCAAGCACCCTTGACTATAGCTATTTTAATAGCCACGACCATCGTTTTTAGAAACCAAGTGTCCACGCCGATTATTGCCGTAATAGTCACTTGTCTGATTATGTACGCAGCAAATTTACACCTATCATCGGTAGTTTCGATCAATGAACTTAGCACCAATGGCGTCGTGTACATTAGAGTTTTCACAACACTTTCATTATTGTTGCTATTAGGCGTATTGATTCTTACTTTGGTCAATGCGCTATACGAGAGAAGTGAATTATTGATGATCGCAAATATTGAAAATAGCAGGGTTGTAGCGGATTTAACATCTACCCTTGAAGAACTGACGCTCTTACGAAAGACGATTAATGTCTGCGCCAACTGTAGAAAAGTTAGACGCGATTCAGACGATGATGAAAACGAGTCATGGTACACATTAGAAGAATACGTAGAGGAAAATACTAACACCTCTCTCAGTCACGGGTATTGCCAACAGTGCTTTGATGAGGCTATTTCCAAGGTTTGATAAAAGCAGTTTCTACCGAATAAATTAGAGACTATTTAGAGTCTGTTGCCCGTTATCGTCAAAACGCTTGTTAATAATCTCGTCTAGCTGCTTTCTCGTGAATGGTTTCTGCAACAACGGTATTTGTTCACCTACAAAATCAGCAACGGCGCGCTTTGTATAACCTGAACAAAGAACAACTTTCACTCCTTCATGGTGCTTAGCCGCCCATGAAGCTAGCTGATAGCCATCCATGTCACCTGGCATCAAGACATCAGAGAACAACATATCAATACTATCATCGAGATCGAGCAGTTCACGGGCTTCACTAGCACTCGAGACCGCCAACGTTTTGTAACCTAACTTATTTAACTCCCGCACCGTGACCTTGCGTACGCGACTTTCATCCTCGGCCACAAGTATCGTTTTGCTCCTAGACTCCCCTGTCGTGGCGGAACTTTCCACTGCACGTGCTGACGTTGTGATTTTTTCAGCCAGCGGGAAAAATAAAGAAATTGCTGTGCCCTCGCTTGACGTCTTATCAATATGACAGAGCCCACCTGACTGCTCAGCAAAACCATATACCATGCTTAAACCTAGACCCGTTCCATGGCCGCTGTCCTTGGTAGAGAAAAATGGTTCAAAAACTTTCGCAAGATTCTCACTGGCAATGCCCCCGCCTTGATCGAGAATAGTTATTCGAGCATATTGCCCCCGCAGCAGCGAAAAATCATTATTGTCACCTAGACTATTATCAAACACGCTGCATGAGATCACTATGTCACCGCCTGACACCATCGCATCGCGCGAATTAATGATTAGGTTTAGAAGGGCATTCTCAAACTGGGCTTTATCAAGATTGCAAAGGATCGGTTCATCGGTGAACTCGGTAACTAGCTCAACATTTTCAGCCAAAGTACGGCTTAAAAAACGTACAAAGTCCTTAATGGACTCTTTGCAATCCAGGGTAATTGGATTCAACCTCTTAGTTCTCGAAAACGATAACAATCTTCCGGTCAACTCTGTTCCATCAACAGCCGCGGATATTGCATCGTCGAGCAGTTCGGTGATTTCTTGCGAAACAGAGCCAAGATCTTCTTGAAGAAAACGCAAATTCCCCACAATAACGTGTAAGAGGTTACTGAAATCATGCGCAAGTCCGCCCGTCAACTGACCCACTGCCTCCATTTTTTGTGCCTGCTGCAGCGCCAATTCTTTTTCTCGAATTTCGGTAATATCCTGACCCACGCCGATAACACCGATGATATTACTATCGATATCACGTCGGGTGGTCGCGTTCAATATTATGTCGAGACGCTCACCCTCTTTAGTAAAGAGAGGGAACTCGAAATTTGTCGCCTCCTCGCCCTTCAGTGCTCCCTGCAGGACTGTTTTAACCGTCGACTGGAACTCATCGGTAATGAAGCCGGTCACTAAATCCTTCCCCATCACTTCAACTCTACTGAAGCCAGTAAGATCTGCAGCTTTCTGGTTCCATTCGCTGACCCGACCCTCGGTATCAATACCAATAATCGGCGCGTTGGCTGTGTCGATAAACTGTGTTAACTCCGCCGCCACTCGTTGCTGTGCATTTTGTGACGCCTTCGCCTCGGTAATATCTTGGCCCACACCAACAACACCAATGATGTTATTGTCGCTATCACGCCGGGTGGTCGCATTCAGCAATAATTCAAGTCGCTTACCCTCTTTAGTATAGAGAAAGAACTCAAAGTTCGCCGTCTCCTCGCCCTTTAGTGCTCCGCGCAGGACTGCTTTAACCGACGACTGGAACTCACCGGTACTGAAGCCGATCACCAGGTCCTGCCCCATCACTTCATCTTTACTGAAGCCGGTGAGGTCTGCTATTTTCTGGTTCCACTCGTTGATCCGACCTTCGATATCAATACCAATAATCGGCGCGTTGGCCGTATCGATAAACTGTATTAACTCCGCCGCTAGTCGCTCCCGTGCAAATTGTGCCGCCTTCTCCTCGACAATATTCTGGGCCACGCCGACAACACTGATGATGTTATCGTCGACATCACGCTGGGTGGTCGCATTCAGTAATATGTCAAGATGTGCACCGCTTTTGGTAAAAAGCGGCAATTCAAAGTTCACCGTCTCCGCACTCGGCGGTGATCGGCGCAGGGCATCACTGATCGACGCCTTGAACCCATCGGTAATGCTGCCGGACGCCAAATTCTGGTCCATCATTTCGTCTCTACTGAAGCCGGTAAGGTCTGCTGCTTTTTGGTTCCAGTCGTGGACCCGACCTTCGGTATCAATACCAACAATCGGCACGTTGGCCGTATCAATAAACTGTGCAAACTTCGCCGCCAGACGTTGCTGAGCATGTTGTAACGCCTTCATCTCGGTCATATCCTGACCCGTGCCGACAACACCAACGATGTTGTTGTCGTTATCACGCCGCGTGGTCGCATTCAGTAATATGTCAAGACGTGCACCGCTTTTGGTAAAAAGTGGCAATTCAAAGTTCGCCGCCTCCTCGCCCTGCAGTGCTCGACTCAGGACATCACTGACCGACGCCTTAAACTCATCGGTAATGAAGCCGGCCACCAGATCCTTGCCCCTCACTTCATCTTTGGTGAAGCCGCTAAGATCTGCAGCTTTCTGGTTCCATTCGTTGATCCGACCTTCGGTATCAATACCAACAATCGGTGCGTTGGCTGTATCGATAAACTGTTTTAACTCGCTCACCAGCCCTGGCTGAGCATCTTTTGACACCTTTATCTCGCTAAAATTCTGGCCCACGCCGATAACACCGATAACACCGATAACACCGATGATGTTGTTGTCTCTATCACGCTGGGCAATCGCATTCAGTATTACGTCAAGCCGCTTACCGTCTTTGGTAAACAGTGGAAACTCAAGTTTCGCCGTCTCTTCTCCCTGCAGTGCTTGGCGCAGGACATCGCTGACCGACGCCTTGAACTCATCGGCAATGAAGCCGGTTACCAGATCCTGCCCCCTCACTTCATCTTCACTGAAGCCGGTAAGATCTGCTGCTTTCTGGTTCCACTCGTTGATCCGACCTTCGGTATCAATGCCAATAATCGGCGCCGTCGCATCTTCGCTGAATTGGGGCATTTTTTTGAATCCTCAGCTATTGTATAAAGTTCACCAAATCAGCCTAGCGCACATCTTAAGATCCGCGGTTTTTGATTTACATCAGTGGCAACTTACACTGACCTTAAAGTTCACTTTCTGTTAGCTAAATGATGCCTCGTTAGGCAGAAAACAGCAATGCATACTTGAAAGACCTCTATGGTAGAAGCGCTTACTTCGAATGACATTTAAAGCTCTTTTTACGCCAATGACGACCCAATAGCACCACTTAAAGAGGGGGGCATCATTCATTCACTGTCCACTGGACAATTCGACTGAAGACTCTGACTAATCGGCCGTTTACGACAAACTAGATGAAACTATCGAAAAAGACGCGTTTTTAGACACTTTGGCCAACGAAATGATATCCTCCTTACTGACACTAACAAAACGGTAACCGTATCTGTTAGCAAGCGAGCCATTTTGGCGTTAACGAATCCTCAACAAATAAAGCCAATATTACTTGTAGGCCGCTCAGCAAACTCGGGGCTATCGCTAAGCTTAAGTTGTTGTGTACAAATTGACGCTAACGACGCAAAGTGTGGGTGTTAGATGCCAAGGTAAAACTTGGTTACGCTTTTTTGTTTGTCGGCTGCAGATTTCGCACGAAAAATTTCGCGGAAACAGGTCTATTACGCGAAATTTGAGAAGGGATTCCACGACAACATTGCGAGACAAGACCTTGACTTAGGTTACCGGTAAACAATGGAGGTCTAGCTAATGTCGTTATTGGGCGCGCTAGATGAATTCAGCCACATTAGAGTTACACTAGATATCAATGAACAATGACCCTAACCATAAGAATATTCTAATAGTCGACGACGATGAAAGTATTTGTCGCCTACTAGAGAGATACCTTTCGAAAAACGGTTTCAGCGTAGCGTCGATCCAAAGCGGAGCGATGCTCGAGGCTACTATGGCGCAAGTACATCCAAACTTACTCCTTCTCGACCTAGGGCTTCCGGACGAGCATGGATTCGATGTTGCTCGAAAAGCGAGAATGCTAGACCCCAAAGTCGGTATCGTAATCTTGACTGGCAGCACCGATGACATTGATCAAATCGTTGGTCTTGAGCTAGGTGCCGATGATTACATCGCTAAACCTTTCGATGAACGGCAGTTGCTCGCTCGAATCCGCAGTGTCATGCGTCGAGTGGAGAGCCAAGTAGCTGAGCCAGAAAATGATCTGGATATCATTACCGTAGGCAATATCGAGCTAAACCTGAATTCATATGAAGCCGCTGGTAGAAAAGGGTCGATTGGCTTTACTGTGCATGAATTTCAACTCCTTGCCTTTCTTGCAAAAGGTAAAGGCAGGGTGCTATCTCGGGATCAGATACTGGATGAATTGTGCGGTCGAGACTGGTCTCCTTATGACAGAAGTGTAGACGTTCTTATAGGCAAAATCCGGCAGAAACTAAAGGCTGCAGGCGAGGCGGATATGATAATTACCGTCAGGGGCGCCGGTTATAAATTACACGTACCAACAGCAGATATAGGCTAATTACTTACCCAAAATTACAATTGCTTACACAGAGTCGTGAATTTTCGCACATGCTACTGAGAAACTCTCTGACCTAAACCAAGGGAGCAATTCGACATGTTGTTAAACGAACAGGAATCAAATCCAGTGGCGAACAGTGATAACCCGGTACTACTATTTGTCGACGACGATGAGCGATGCCTCACGCTGCTGAAACGGGTATTCAAGGATACAAATTATAAATGTTTGTATGCAACGTCTGGGCAGGACGCGTTGAAGATTGTTAAGTCAAGAACCATTGACGCCATCGTTTCTGACATTCGTATGCCAGGCATGAGTGGTACCGAGCTTCTCGAATTGGTGAGATCGGTGCAGCCCGACACGATAAGAATAGCAGTATCAGGCAACTTCGATATAACCTCCACAATAGCCGCGATCAACAAAGGTGCAGTATCAAATTACATCGTAAAACCCTTTGTCGCCAAACAATTAAAGCTTACGATCTACAAAGAGATACTAAGCAGAGAGAAGAAAAGAAATGAGCTAGACAGAGTCAAAGCGGGCCGAAAAAATTCCGCTGACATCGCACGTCGTATGGGCAGCTCACTCGATAGTCTTAAATCCAATTTGGCAGCATTTGAAACAGCAACCTTTGAGCTCATTGAAATTCTGGCGGCTTTAGATAAAGACACCTTCGAAAGAGCGATGCTTCGCAAGAGGCTAGTTATGGTGCTTGCAAAAGAAATGTCGATCTCTCCAGGGGAAAGTATGGAGGCCGCTATGGCCGCGCTGCTGATCGAGCTTGACCCAAGTTTACTAAACGATACAAGTTTTCATGATTCAGACTCGACCTTTTTCCAAAACATTAGAGAGCTCTATCTTTTAGACGACAACAGCGTTCCGCATGGCGAGCAGTCCAGCCTTTTATGTGAAATCGTTAGAGTGGCCGTCTTTGTGGATAGAATGGTCAACTTGGAAGGTATCAATGATGTTGACGATCTTGTTATTCGTCTTTCCTCAAAAGAACCTATCGACCCAGCGGTACTGATCGCGCTTTCTGAGTTGGATCTATCGGAGATATGAGCGTCGTGCCTTTTATCGCTGCGACAAAATCTTTCTGCCCGACGGCAACAGATCACCTGTGGCTGACGCTATATGGCGATGAGAGCACCAAACATGGGTATAGGCGGCTAAACGGTGATAAATATTTGAACAAAAAATGGCGTTTAGATTTCAGCGCTGGTGCTGTCAGTCGAGTTGGCAACGCATAGCTGAGTACAATTGTAATAGATAACTTGCCCGGCGAAGACGATTTATGGATGCAAAATTTTTAAATGAGACACAGCGTTTGCTGGAAATGTCTCTCGAGGGAAAATCTTCCTTAATTATTTTCGAACAGTTACTGGCCGACGTCATTAACTTTACAAAAGCCGAATTTGGCTTTATCGGCGATGTCTTACATGATGGATCTGTCGAGACTTCCATTAAGGTAAGGGCGATATCAAATGTCACATGGGATGTGGCCAGCAAGAATCCCTATAGACCTGTGGTAATGGAATTAAGTAACCCAGATACTCTACTAGGGCGAGCATTAAAAAGTGAGCATTTCTATCTCACTAATGATCCGGCAAATGCCCCTTTTTCTGTCGGCCTGCCTTACGGCCATCCCACTCTTACAAGCTTCCTAGGAATACCACTCAAACAAGGTGCTCGCACTATCGGATTTTTAGGTCTTGGCAATCGTGACGATGGTTTCGATGAGGGCGTTGTTAAGAATCTCGATTATTACCTCACCGTTACTCGACATCTCATTCAGTCGATGCAGGAAAAAGATGGCCTAAGTACAACAAGACTGCCGTTGGAAAAACGCCAAGCGACAATGAGAGATGGGCACGGAGAGGTTATGGGAGTGATCGGCACGGGTCAGGGTGTTACCGCACTGCGTGAAAACGAATCAGTGTTACTGAAGAGTGCTAAGTTGGAATCTCTCGGACAACAAGCCCGGGACATAGCACATGATTTCAACAATCTGCTGACGATCATACGAGGAAACCTGAGGTTACTACTAGACTACGACATCGTTGTGAAAACAGATGATCTAGAGGATATTATCAACGACGCACTTTCGGCCGCTGACGAGGGCGTAATATTGAATACACAATTATCATTCTTCGCAAGAAAACAAAACCTACATGCGAACTACGTTGCAGTAGATAAGCTTTTACAGGATAGCCTAGGCCTCATTACAAAAGCGATCAGGGGCGAGGCGATCATTGAATTGAATATCGCATCGTTGGCGGGCGGTATAAATATAGACCGTAATTTATTTGAAAACGCACTTATTAATCTGGCGATTAATGCCAAAAACACACTACAGGATAATGGGAAAATTATCCTAAGCGGCAAGCGGAAATTGATCACCCGCGACGAAAGCGATCTTTTCGGCAACATAGAGCCAGGCAGTTATGTGGTTATATCGATGGAAGATAACGGCGTCGGCATACCCGAGGAGAATCGAAAAAAGATATTCGAGCCATTTTTCTCAACAAAAGAGCCAAGCTTTGGCTCAGGGCTTGGCCTTAGTATGCTCCATGACTTCGTGACGCAGTCTGGAGGCGCTGTCGACATCCAATCTGAAATAGGCAAGGGAACCATCGTCAGCTTGATTTTTCCTGCCGCTGATGACGATGAAATCATTCACGAAGCGGCCCTGAAACCACGCGAGCTTAAGATCAAACACGGCGAAAAGAAGACGGTATTGGTGGTTGAAGATGAACCTCGTGTACGACGATTCACTTGCCGGACCTTCAGGTCCTTTGGGTTTAACGTACTTGAGGCGGAAGATGCGAATCGAGCAATGCAAATGCTGGAAACTCACCAACAAGAGATCGACCTCGTGTTCACTGACATAGTCTTGCCAGGGAACACAAATGGACGGGCTCTGGCACAACATGCAATAGAAAAATACCCAGGTCTTGATGTGGTTTTGACATCGGGTTTTGATAAGGTTGATGTTGGATCAGAGACACAAGAGACTCATAAGCTACCCATTATGAAGAAACCGTTTTCTAAAGAAGACCTATCTATTATGCTATCGAATATTATGAGCCGATAGGTGCACTAAACAAAGAAAGATGTTGAAACCCAAGTATACTGCGACGATATAGGCTTGACCCACGAGCCTGTAGCGTAATTTCTCAACCGCAATTTTAGTCACATTTGAAGCTGAGCTTTAAGCTGAGCTTAGTATTCGAATCTCGCTCCAAAATTGCAGTGCGTCAGCGACCACTGGCAAACGACGATTAACTTGTCCACTCCTTCGTAATGAACCCCGTTCCTCTACGCACAATCTTCTCGAAAATTTATCTGAACACCTAACAAACATGACGTATATTCGACCCGCAAACAATTTCACCTTTCGCGAGGTCAACGGAGCGGCACCAATGGGAAGATTACAAAGAGACTATTTTGGCGAAATCTCGCCCGTATCTTCATTCGCACGAGTCCTCTACCGCCATGGCCTGACCATGGGCACGGCCGCCCTAATGTTAATTTTGCTAAGCACAAACCCTCAAGTGTTGCTTACAGCCCTTAAAGATTTTTCTGCTAATCCATCGCTATATATTTTAGGATTTTTCGCAACCCTGGCCTTTTTCTATTTTGTTTTAGTCCGTAAGCGGTTGAGTTTGAATCCGATTCAGGGCTTGTGGATTGTTTACCTACTCTACATATCCATTGCCGAAGAAATCGCCTTTAGGTTACTTCTGCCTATTGCGCTGGAATCATCAGTCGGTTTTATTTATGCGATTGTATTGAGCAATTTAGTTTTTGCTCTACTGCACTACATTACCCTGCGATGGAAATGGCAAAATTGTCTATTTGTTTTCTTCGGTGGAATTGGCCTTAGCCGACTGCTGGAAAATTCAGGCGACTTAACGTTAGTAATTTTGGTTCACTTTGTCGCAACTTTTTTGAACACGCCGTCCCAGCCCGTGGTCTCGCTGAAGCCTACCTAACGGAAGGTAGCAAGGAATGATAAAAATTGTCTGGCGCATTACGTCTGCGTTAAGGATGCAGAAGATTTTACAAATAAGTGCAGAGGTGTTTTAGTAGAGATAGGCTTTATTTCTTTAGATTTTCATGGCGTTTTACCGTAACCGGTGTGGTCGATAAGTCCGGTCAAAAAAAAAAGCTAAGAGGAGCATACGGATATGTATCAGTCCTTTATAAGTGATGAGAATATAATGTTTATTCGTCATTACGGAGCTATGCAAGGCGCTGAAACCTTTACAGCGACTCTGAACACCCTCAAATTCCATCCTGTTGACGAGCAGCTCAAGGCAGTTTGTGTCGATTTCAGGGACGTCACGAATGCGACTTTAGAGGATAGCGATGCTGCATTTAGGGACATTGTTTTGAGTAAACTCGATAGCTACCATCAGAATGTAAATTCGTTTAGCACTGTGACGCTTTATGATCCAAAGAATGTCCGGATAAACGAGATCATATTTGACAGAGGTAAAAGACAAAGTTCAGAAAATTTTGACTTTACAGCTGTTTTCAGAGCCTTCAGTCTGCCAGAAGCGTTAACACAATTAGGCTTACCCCTTGATTATTGTATCGAATACCCCTGCCAACAATAGTATTGAATGGTCCTCATTCGTTCTCGACCCCGATCAATGGTCAGGACATTCCAACGGATCAAGGTTAAGTGTCAGTAATATTTGGATGACACTTTGTGACGCGGGCTTTTTTACTACATCTTAATATAAAATTTATAAACCAAATGTATGCTGATGGCGTTTCTCAATGTGTCACGCTGACCGAGACTCAACGGGGCCGATGCCAAAAGCAAAGCCTGAATATAAATTGTCATTGTGTGATGTCATGTCAATTTGCTAATCCAGCGTTACCGTTATAGCAGGAGATAAAACATCTATCATTCATACATCAGTGCTGAGGGCATCATCTTTGTTCGTCATTATGGCACCTACGAGGGCGCCGAAGGGTTTACTGCGTTGCTAAGTGCGTTGGAATCTACGCCTAATATCCCTAAGATCAATGGAGTCTTGCTAGATACCCGTGCCGTCATCGATATGAGCCTCGAAGATACCGATCGCGCAAACGCCTCTTTTCTTATGAAGAAACTCCAGAGCTACGGCCAGATGACGACTTCGGTCACTCCCGTTCTGATTTACGATCCGGAAAACGTGCGGGTAACGAAGATCTTGTTAGAGAGAGATCAAAGAGTCTCAGACCCCATTGCTGATTTGCTGACGATTCAAAGAGTCTCTAACCCGGCAGATGCCCTGAAAATATTAGGCTTACCCGCCGACTACCGTATCGAGCATCCCCCCGAAGAAGATAATGATAAATAGGCTCGGATAAATAGGCTCGAAATCATATTTATAAAGGGGCCACACCGACACAGATGCGGATTGCGGCCTCTTTTCTTGAGCGATTGAGCAAAGCCTAAATTCGACCCCAACTCTGTCTCTAAACCGGAGTCTCAGCACTTGTTCCCAAAAAAAGGCTTGTTAGATAATTGATGTCTATGTGGCTTATTCAGCATGACGTGTTATTTACCCTGCTTTAGTATTGCCGTCGCATCCGCATCGCGCCAAAACAATTTGATGGGCACCAATTGTTCAATATTGGAAAATCCACAACGCAACTATGGCCAGTTGAAACAGCAACCGTCATTAACGCGCACAATAGGCTCTATGGCTATCGTGAATCCTCGCATCCAGTGATTAGGATCTTTTCAAGCCATGCCATTTTTAGTCATCTTTTTAATCGAGTATAACTACAACAAATACGAGACCTGTTACTGTGGATTGCATAACGACTTAGCGCAAAACCCGGAATATTCGAGGCAAAACCACATGGCAAAAAAGTCTTCATTTAAACGGGCTCGCCCGTCAGCACCCAGTCAGTCCGATTTATTTGGCTGGGTAAAGCAGATGGTTGAGTTGACCGAAACATTCCCTGAGTTTCGGCGCTTTGGCACCGCGGGTGATGCAGCAGGACGGCAGTGGATATTGCGGACGCTCAAAAACTTGGGTATTGAAAACGTCACTGAACAAACCTACCCCGTCACCGTTCGTCACTATCGTGAATGGCGACTTTCCGTCGATGGTCAGGACATTGACTGCTTCTTTATGAATGGCGCTGCATTCACCGACACAAACGGCATTGAAGGCGAATTGGTCTATGTCGGGAACAAGGTTGATCCTAACGTGGATCTATCCGGCAAGATTGTTCTATTCGATCTGAAAAGCGGACCTGCCATGAAGGGCGCAGCATTCGAACATGTGTCTGAATACATCTATGACCCCGAAGGCGTTTTGCCTAACACCACTGTCGGTGGCACCGGCGGACCAGCACCGTCGAACTTTCCATCACCCTACTACGAAGCCGCCAGACAAGGCGCTATTGGTTTTATCGGTATGTTTAGTAAACGCCCTGCCAACGTCGATTCCTTCTATGCTGATCCGACCGGTATGGTTCAAACCCGCATTCCAGGTTTATTTCTGAAAGATTCAGCAGCCAAACAACTGCTAGAGAAAATGCAATCAAAGCCTTCAGGAGAATTTGCCAAGATTACTCTATTGGGGGAATCCAAAGAATCTACCAGCGGCAATATTATCGTCCACGTACCGGGTCAAAAAGAAGAAGCGATGCTGGTAAACACGCATCACGACGCCGGTTGGTCAGGTGCCGTTCAAGATGCGTCAGGTGTTGCTGTGGTCATGGGACTGGCCGCCTTTTACAGTCAATTCCCTTCCAACTATATTCAAAAAGATTTGTACTTCGTTTTTAACGGCTGCCACTACAATTGGAATTATCCTTTTGGCGCCAATAAATTTGCCGAAATGAACCCTGACATCATGGCGCGCCTTGTGCTTTGTTTTGGTGTTGAACACATCGGCAAGCGCTTCATTGGTGTCGACGGAAAAATGGTAGACACGGGTGACGTTGAACCTAGGTTCATATGGGCACCACGCAACAAAATGTTATTCAACGCAGCCGTTAATGCTATCGAGAACAACGACCTCCACTCAACTGCGATCACCAAGCCAGGCGCGATACCGCTCTACGGCGAAACACAGAGTTACTTCCTTGGCGGCATACCCTGCTTCTCGATTATGTCGATGCCGGAGTATCTATTCTTCGCCGAAGACACCCTCGACAAGGTGGCAGAGGATCAATTGGTACCCGTGATGACGACGGTACTCGACATCATGGATGCCGCCATGTACATGCCAAAAAGCTGGATAGCGCTTATCGATAAATGATGGACGACGACAGTCAAACGCTGTGACGATCGGTATTTGAGGGCATTGTATTCAATGAATTAGAGCCTATACAAGGTCGGCAGAGTTGGCGCTGGCCTATTTATAGAGACGTATCTGTCGAAGGCTCGCAGCAGGCATCCGACGTAACCTTTGTGGACACGGATGGACGCTGACACGTTCGACAGCTATCTCGATTTGATCGACAGGCACCTTTACTCGTCTCTTTCGGCAGAAAACTCGATACGGTAATCGACGGGTAAGCCCAATATGCCAAGGGCATCAGGCTCAGAGAAGACCTTTTTAAACATTGCAAAGCCAAAAATGGCAGCCTTGACTCTCCGATTTCTTTCAACAAGGGTGTTGTTTACATCAACGGCTTCTGGATTGGTAATGGCAACCTTACTGATCCTACTAAAATCCTGACCGTAGCTCTCGAGTTTACGTAAAAAGAAAAGGCCGATTGCGCGATCGCTATCATCAAGCGTCGCATGAGTGGACTCACGGACATCAACGCAAATGCCCTTGAGCTGACCGACGCCAGGCGCAGATTCGAGGGTACTAAAAGCCGCAGTGGCAGTTTCAGCGCCCTCATAAGCACCATAATGACGAATAAACATGACGCCATCATCACTAATATAAGATTGGTACAATTTTCGACTCCTATCCATCTAAGTTAAAAGTGAGAAACGGCTTCCTTCCGTTTCCAGACACACTAGACATGACAACAACGCACCTTGTGATTACCGCTCTGAACAAGACACCGTGAACACGGGTGCGAGCGAAAGCTGCGCGATCCAACTACTTCGTAGCTAACTTTTTGTTCTAGTCTAGTACACTCATCGAAGAACTTTGGCAATAAGCGTGCCAGCTGATAAACGCCTTAAAATGGCCCGTTTTTGCATACCAGCACATCTGTACGCTCTACCAAGGTGCAATACGTTTCTTTTCGCACCCTTAAAGGGCGTTTGTGAATCGACAGTTGTTGAACAAGAAGCGTACTGGCTCCGTTGTCAGCGCTATATTGAACTAAACCCGTGCGAACAGGATTCACTTGTATATCACGCGAACGTTCGACCCGGCTTAACTTATGCCCCGGTTAGTCGGCGGATGGTAACTGTCAGAGCGAAAATTAAATCTATACTGGCTATGCGCCTGACGACAGTAATCTGCATCAATACAACCCGCGCCATAAATCCGTCGTTAATACCGATAGGGTCTCAAATAGTTTACATCTGTTAGGGTATTTCTACGCCACGATCCAGACTGATTCAAAAGGCCGATCCTGGCTTACCGCTGGTTGTCGTCGTCGATCAACCGTTTTTAGATGGGTATTTCTTAGCATGATTACCCTTAGGCTAGCCCTAACCCTAGAGTGCTACTCCCTTCACATTACAACCTCGCGGCGAAGGCTTTGTCCGAACACAGCATTTCCTCTCCGCCGTGGTCTGTTTACCGACGGAACTCGTACAACCAGTGCTGTAGTACTAATAAAACCGCGCTACGCCGCGAACTTGGAGATACATCATGTCGACGGTCACAGAAATGCGTGAGAACAGGGATAAGGACGACGCCACCCCGACGTTTACGGAAGCTATTGACGCGGCATCCACAGAAACTGTGAGAAAAAAACCCATTATTGGCCTACTACAGGTTGCAGGGGTTATCGCCCTGATCGCCCTCGCATTTGTCTACTCACGCGCGCCTATGGACGCCACAGCTCAGTTAGACGCACAATCGACAGGTCAATCAGCGAACCAAGCACCGGCGCAAAAAACCTCGACATTGATTGGCAAACTCGCGCCGTTAGTTTATGTCCTCAAACCGGCCATATCATCCCAACAGGTGGCTATTGCATCAACCGGGTCTGTGATTGTCCGAAGCTATGTGACGTTAACACCGCAGGTTTCAGGCAAAGTGGTTTCAACCTCGCAGGCGCTAAGAAGTGGCGGCAGATTCTCCGCCGGCGAGACCCTTGTGACACTGGAAAAACGTGACTTTAGCCTTGGCCTTGCCCAAGCCGAGGCTGACGTTGCCTCAGCACGCGCATCGCTGCAGCTCAGTCTCGCCATAGGCAGTGCTGCAGTAGCCAATTACCAAATGATCAATCCCGGCGAGAACGTGCCCACACTCGTCGCCAAAGAGCCACAGATTGCTCAGGCAAAAGCCCAATTGCAGTCAGCCATTGCACGCCGTGATATTCAGCAAACTAACCTTGAACGAAGCATATTCAGCTTGCCTTTTGCTGGCCGTGTGGTCGAAAGCTCCGCAGATCAAGGCCAAATTCTCAACGTCGGCCAGTCATTTGGCCGTGTCTATGCGCTTGACTCGGTCGAGATTGTCACGTCACTTGCACCCGAAGAACTCGCCAAAATTGCCCCAGCGAAAAACCGCACGGTCACCGTCACAACAGACGGCGGCACATTCGACGCACAGATAGATAGGGTGGCGGCAGAACGTGATTCGCGCAGCCGCTTCTCGCAGATTTTTATCACCCTCAACGACAACCAGACTTTGATCCCCGGTACATTCGTGTCCATTTTATTGAACGGACCGCTCATCAACGACACCTTCATGCTGCCGGAAAGTGCACTGCAGGTCGGACAGGTTTTCTGGATTGTAAAAAATGGCAATATTGCCGAGGTTGAAGCGAACATTTTGGGTCGCAATGACGGTGGATATCTGGTTAAAGCATTCGACTATGCGCAGGGGATCGTGACAGGATCAGTACCCGGTGCCCAAGACGGTATGCCTGTTCGATTGGCAGGACAAGACTGATGGCTGGACCTGCTCACCCCAATGCGCCGACGATTGATAATCATCGGGGCCTTGTGGCGTATTTTGCTAGAAACCCGGTTGCCAGCAATCTGGTTATGGTCATCCTGCTTGTCGGTGGACTATTAGCCGCACTGGGCTTAACCGCGCAAGTTTTTCCTACCATTGACCCTGGCACCGTCACTATCTCCGTCGCCTACCCTGGCGCCACGCCCTCTGAAGTTGAAGAAGGTATTACCCGCCGAGTTGAAGAGGCCGTGTTTGGCATAGACGGCGTGGATCGCGTGATATCGCGCGCTTCAGAGAATTTAGGTTCCGTCACACTTGAGCTCAAGGACTTCGTCGACGCAGATAAAGTCCGTGACGATGCGGAGGCCGCCGTGCAGCAACTGATTGACTTTCCGCCGGAAGACGCCGAACAAGCAAAGATCGTGCGGGCAGAAACCTTGGCCGACGTACTGACCATTGTCGTCAGTTCAGAAATGGGCGAGCGTGAACTTCGGCGCGGTGCGGAAGCCATAGAGGAAGAACTTCTCGCCTTGCCTGGGGTTTCACTGGTGACGCTGGTGGGCGCCAAGGACTACGAAATCGCCATCGAAATCACTGAAGCTTCATTGCGACGCTACGACCTGACGATGTCTGAAGTCGCCAATACAATCCGGCAATCATCCATCAACCTTTCATCAGGTGAAATTCGCACGCGGGGCGGCGACCTCTTACTTCGCACCAACACCAAAGGCACGACCGGCAAATCGTTCGAGAACATCGTGCTTCGCGCAAGTTCCGACGGCAGTGTGTTAAGAGTGTCCGATGTCGCAACCGTTCGCGATGGTTTCATTGACGTTGACCTCATTAATCAATTCAACGGTCGCGAGAGTATCTTCGTGAAAGTCCAAAAATCTGAGGCCGAAGATGTATTGGCCATCGCCGAAGAGATCAAAATTTTTTTGACGGATTACACACCGCCACAGGGCGTTGACGTATCTGTATGGGATGACCAGACTGAAATCCTCCAGGATCGTGTTGGCTTGCTGTTACGTAACGGCCTGCTCGGTTTTGCGCTGGTATTCCTGTTTCTTGTCATCATGCTTGATTTACGACTTGCGCTCTGGGTTGCCATGGGCGTGCCAATTTCCTTTCTGGGTGCTTTCCTTTTCTTTGACGCTTTTGATGTCAACATCAATATGATATCCCTATTTGCGCTAATCATTGTACTGGGTATTGTTGTCGACGATGCTGTCGTGGTTGGCGAGAATATCATTGCCGAACAAGAACAAGGCAAGCGAGGTATGGAAGCGGCAATGGACGGTGTCAAAGGCGTGTTCGGACCTGTCATGGTCGGCGTTCTGACCACGATGGCGGCATTTGCGCCACTGCTCTTTGTCACCGGCACCTTTGGACAAATTCTCGGCTCAGTGCCCGTGGTGGTCATTTTGGTGCTCGGCATGTCTCTAATTGAAGCCTTCCTGATTCTACCTTCGCACTTAGCGAATGGCGGCAAGTGGAGCCGTTGGCCGTTGGACCGCATACAAGACGCCGTCGCGGGTGTTGTTGAAAGATTTCGTAACAACATCCTGGCACCTGCCGTCGCCAAAGCTGTGCGCCATCGTTATCTGACGTTGTTAGGCGGCATAGGCCTGCTTGTCCTAGCGGGCTCTTTAGTCACCAGCGGCGCAGTCAGGTTCATCTTCTTTCCCGACCTCGAATCAAGCTCTATACGCGCAACGGTAGAATTCCCCGTTGGCACACCGTTCAATTCGACAAAAAGCGCCGCTGACCGCCTGGTTGCTGCAGCCAACGCCGTCAACGAAAAACTGGACGGTGTAGCCTTCGAATCAATTAGCGTCACCATCGGCGGCCAAACCCGAACCGGCGGTGGCCCCGGCGGCGGCGGTGGCTTAACCGTTGCCAGCCATTTGGCATCGGTACAAATTGAACTGGGACCCGAGCCGCCTAGAACACAATCGGCAAAAGAACTGGAACGATTGTGGCGCAACGAAGTTGGCGAAATAGCCGGCGTTGAACGTCTTTCCTACGTGGCTGACTTTTTCAGCGGCGGCGCAGATGTTGAATTCGAACTTGCGCATCAAGACGGCAACATTCTTGAGCAGGCTGTCGCCACATTAAAAACCAATTACGCGACGTTGGATGGATTCTACGAAATTCAAGATTCCAACAGTATTGGCAAACGCCAGTTCGACATCAATCTAACACCAACCGGTGAGGCTGCGGGATTGACGCCCGCCGATGTTGCACGACAGCTACGCAGGAATTTCTTCGGCGAAGAAGTTCAGCGCATTCAGCGCGGACGCGAAGAATTAAAAGTTATGGTGCGATACCCCGAAGCTAGCCGACAATCGACCGCCGACTTGTTTGGAGCACGCATACGCCTTGCTGACGGCACTGAAGCGCCACTTTCCAGCGTGGCACAGGTGACCGAGTCACGCAGCTATTCCGCCATCAATCGTGTTGATGGGCTGCGCATTGTTTCAGTCTCCGCTCAGGTTGATAATGCGGTGACGACGCCGAGCGCCGCTAACACCGCGGTTACTAACCAGTTTGTGCCTTTACTCAAACAACAGTTTCCGGGTTTACAAATACGCCAAGCGGGCCAAGGCCGAGAGCAATCTGAAGACCTGGGCGCCCTGGGCAGACTAACGCTGGTTGCTCTGCTGATCATTTTTGCGTTAATGGCTTCGCAACTCAAAAGTTACACCCAACCGATCATCATTCTCGCCGGCGTGCCATTTGGCGCTGCCGGCGCCCTCGTCGGACACTACCTGCTGGGATACAACCTATCGTTTATTTCTATCTTCGGCATGGTGGCCTTAAGCGGCGTGGTTGTGAATGACTCGCTGGTCTTAGTCGACCGTTACAACAAACTCGTTGAAGAAGGCTGGGACAATGCCGAGGCCATCATTGAAGCCTCGCGCCGCAGATTCAGAGCGATCTTTCTGACCACTGCGACTACCGCACTCGGCTTAACACCCATGCTGTTCGAAACCAGCACCCAAGCACAATTTCTGATTCCCATGGCCGTGAGCCTTGCAACAGGCATTGTCTTCGCCAGCGTCATTATCCTGTTTCTTATCCCCGCACTTGTGATGATAAGAGAAGACATGCGGATGAAGGGCAAGGGTGCTAGCAGTGATGAACTGGTTCTGCCTAACTCGGTAAACTAGGTTCTTGAATGATGTTTTGGGCGCAAAGGCAGCTCTAAATAAAAGCTTCACTAAAGCCTAACAACTTCGCCGCAATGTGTTCAAAAGTGAGTCAAACACGATTACGGCGGAATAATATTTTTACCTAGCCAAATACCGGCAAGGGTTTAAAACTTGCCTTGAGCACTTGATTAGCACTCTTTTGCTGTAACCAACCATTGATCGCTGTCGCGTAAACTTCACGAAAATCCGTTGTGTGTTTTAGGTTATCTCCAGGGGTTAGGTCCGTCAGACTCGGCATCTCGCCATAATGGCCGCCGTTGACAGCACTACCGGCAAAAAACATCACATTGGCACTACCATGGTCAGTACCAAGATTAGCGTTCTCCGGCACGCGCCGGCCGAATTCTGAGTAGACCATGACCGCCACTCGATCGCTAAGCCCAAGCCTCTCCAGATCTCTGACAAAACCATGTATGCCGTCGCAGGCGTAGCTAAGCAGACGACGTTGCAGCGCAGGTTGCTGCACGTGGGTATCGAACGCATTATTGCGAAACGAGACATGGTACAGGCGGGTCGCAAGTCCTTTGTTAATACAGGCCGCAACTTTCGGCAGGTCCATAGGCGCAATGCCATAATCAACCGGTGTTTGATAATGCTCCCAGGCATCCCGGATCAGGGACGAGGACGCAAGCGCACCGGAGGCCACCTGGTTAAGGTATCGCCGCGTCGCATTAGCGTTGTCGGCAATCGAAATACTGTTCAGAATATCTGTCTGCTGAACGAACCCATCGCGTTGAAAGCGAGACGGATCATCGAACACAACCGGCGTTTGGTATTGACTCTTGACCGCTAATGACTGGGTACTACCGACACCGATTATCGAATTAGGCGTTGCGCGCGGGTTCATCGAATCTGCTAGCCGCCCCATCCAGCCATACTCGTCGCCACCGTTCGGTGCTGCGGTATGCCAGTTTGCCATGGAGGTAAAATGCGAAAATGACGGGTTGTCGTAACCACACCCGTGCACGATGGCCAGATCTCCCGACTGCCATAGTCGTTCAAAACCCAACATCCCTGGGTTGAAACCAAAGTGATCATCGAGGCGCAACAGATCCGGCTTCTTAATGCCAATTGATGGCCGATGGTGATAGTAAGCGTCATCCGCATAGGGCACGATCGAGTTCAGACCATCATTGCCGCCGGAAAGCTCAACCACCACAAGAATGCGATCACTATCGGCGCCGCTATTTTTAGAATCACCCAGCGCGAGCCGCCAGGGTGACAAAGCCGCACCGCTGGCAATCGCAGCATTTGACAAAAATTTCCTTCGATTAAGCGTCATGGTTAATCCTCATCATCCTAGCTGGTACTCGGGTCGACTCAATATCACATGTAAAAGCACGCGCAGTGGTTCTTCAAGGTAAGATTGCGCCCCTTCAATATCGTTTGTTCCAATTTCTTTCTCAAGGAACGCCGCCAGCATCTTCAGTGTTTCGGGGTCGAGCGGTACTGACAAAAAGCGTTCAACAAAATAACTAACGACCTCCTGCGGGCTCTTCAGATTAGCTTGCATCACCTCTTGCGAAAGGTTCAGCCTTGCGGTGTGTCGCGGAATCGGCTTTACCCGCTCTATCGCCATCTGCCAGCCTCGGTAGCTTGCGTATCGCGTGTTAAACGCCTCATCCCTGTCGGCCAGCAAATTTGAGGCAGCCATCATCGCGTTGTCTTTGCCGGGTGGCTTAGTGGCATTGGTAATATCCATGCCCTGCTTTAACCGTTTATGCACCGTGACGATGGGTGAGCCGTACATCGGATAACGATCCGGCGGGATGAAAGCGATATCGGGGAAAACCATGTCTAGCACAAAGTTACCTCTTTCAAACAACAGGCTCGGTGTGATCCAGCTTCTGCCTTGCGACCACCCCGCCACGGTCGGTGGGTGCATCAAGCGCTGGCCGAGAGCCTCCGTTGTGAGATTAAAATCAGGTACGCCCGGAACTTCTAAGAATCCGGCCTTGTGATAGGTTGAGACCACAAGCTCAACCGGCCCTTTGATTCTGGTACCGATCGATGCGGGTGCGTAAAAATCACGTGATAAGAACAACATCTCGAGATAGGCGGCAATGTTGTAATCGAGCGCCTTTAGCCGACTTCCTAACCGAGCCTGCAGGCTAGCATCGAGATCTTGCCGAACAAAGTACCGGTAAAGTTTAGCGGCAATATATTGCGCAGTGACATCCTGCTCAAGGATGATATCAATGATGTCCACCCCATCGAAATTTCCGCGCTGGCCAAGAAATACTTTCTCTGCATCGTCATGCAGCACTTCTGATACTTGAAAGTCGAGCCCTTCAAAATTCCAGCCCGTGAATGCACGGGCGGCTTCCCGAATATCCGTTTCACTATAGTGACCAACACCCATGGTGAACATTTCCATAATCTCCCGGGCAAAGTTCTCATTCGGCGCACCCTTTACATTAATCCCGGCATCAAGAAACGCCAGCATGGCCGGGTCCTGCGCCGCACCGAGGAGTAATGTACGGAAATCGCCAAGTCCCTCACGCTGAAACAGCTGCAACTGCATCAGCATTTTTCGATAATCCCGCACCTTGTCTTCGTTTGTGGCGAAATGGCCATGCCAAAAAAGCGCCATCTTTTCTTCTAGTGGTCTGGGCGAATTCAGCATGCGGTTAGCCCACCAGTAGGACACCCTATCTGTCTCCAGTCGACTGGCACGTAACCAATAGAAGAACTTGTTGGCCACCGGCTGAATCGGTCTGTTGCCCGATTCTTTAACCTTAACCCCAAGGGCTTCGCCGGACGTCCTAGCAAGTTCAGTCGTCGCTGGCCTGCTCGGCGGGAATGGATCAAGGCCAGCATCGAACACACCCGAATGGTCAAAATCGGGGCCGTCCTTACGGCTAACACCCTTAAAGCGCACAAGTCTTTTCACTGCTTTGTTAGGGCCAAGCTTCGTAAACAGCATGACTTCTTTTTGGTTGCCGCCAAATGCAGCACGCTCCAGCAGATGCGATGCAGTTTGCTGACTCCACTCATCTGCGCTTATTGGAGACAAATCGCCAACCCAGCCAGCGTCGGCATAACTTAGGGAGGCCGTTGTAAATGCCAAAATGCCAATGGCTAGCGCACTTTTCATGTAATGCATTAGAGACTCTTGCGTGAAGGTCCGCGAAGTATAGACTGCCGCCGATCATTTAGCATTGGCTCTGCCGGCGCAAAAAAATCGATTTGGGGGCAGAGCAAAGGGGCAAGTTCAGCCAACACGGAAGCGGAAGCCTATCCCAAAGAAACTTGAAAAGACCTTCATGCGGTGACCGACTGACGTGTTTCTAACGTACAACGATTATGGAAAAATTAAAGCCAGCAAAGCCCGCCTATCAGACAATCCGCCTTATTCTCGGCGATCAACTCAACGAGCTACATAGTTGGTTCAGCACATCAGATCCCGATGTACTCTACGTCGTCGCAGAAATGCAGCAGGAAACCGGATACGTTCGTCATCATGTACAAAAGGTCTGTGCATTTTTTGCGGCGATGTCTCGATTTTCAGCGCGGCTGTCCGACCTAGGTCACAAAGTTCAATACCTGACTCTTGATGACACGGCGCATTACCAAGACCTACCAGCGCTACTGAGTCATCTTACAACGCAGCATGCGGTACGTTACTTCGAGTACCAACAGCCGGATGAATATCGATTACAGGAACAACTTGGCAAGCTTGACCTGAGCGAGGTTAAGATCGCTATGTTCGACACAGAACACTTCTTTCTGGCTCACGCCGACCTGCCGAAATATTTCAAAAAAAACACTTCTCACAAGATGGAAATGTTCTATCGAAAAATGCGTAAAGAACGAGATATTCTTATGCAGGATGGCGCCCCGCTCCATGGTCAGTGGAATTTTGATCAACAAAACCGAAACAAATTAAAAGCCGCAGACATAGACGAAATCCCAAAGCCCTTGCTGTTTAGCCATGACGTACAGGATATATTGGATCGGTTGGATAGACATGATATCGACACCATAGGTGTCAGCAAGACAGCTTTAATCTGGCCTATCACAAGGCGCGAGTCGCTCGAATTACTCGATTTTTTTTGCAAAAACATGCTGCCCGCTTTCGGTACCTTTCAGGACTCTATGACCGATCAAACTGAACACAGTTGGACGCTCTATCACAGCCGCTTATCCTTTTCTCTGAATGCCAAGCTTATTTCACCAAAGGAGGTCGTCGATGCGGCCATTACAGCGTTCCAACAGTCGTCTGAGATAGAGATTGCACAAATAGAAGGTTTCGTTCGACAAATACTCGGTTGGCGCGAGTTTGTGCGCGGTATCTACTGGCTAAATATGCCGGAATACGCCGAAATGAACAGCTTGCAGGCAGAAAGACCTTTACCGGCATTCTACTGGACCGGTAAAACTAAAATGAATTGCTTGTCCAAGACAATCGAGCAGTCACTCGATCACGCCTATGCACATCACATTCAGCGCTTAATGGTAACAGGCACTTTTAGCCTACTGGTTGGCGTCAACCCAGACGAAGTGGATACTTGGTATCTAGGCATCTACATTGATGCCATTGAGTGGGTCGAGCTGCCAAATACCCGCGGTATGAGTCAGGCCGCCGATAACGGCATTGTGGCGACGAAGCCCTACGCCGCATCGGGTAATTATATTAACAAAATGAGCGACTACTGCAGGAGCTGCCACTATAAAGTTAAAGAAAAAACGGGCAGCACCGCCTGTCCCTACAACAGCCTGTATTGGCACTTTATGAATCGGCACCGCGCCCAGCTAAAGAAAAATCCTCGCATCGGTATGGTCTATAAAAACTGGGACAAGATGGGAGAGGAGGCTCAATCACTTGTGCTAGATCGAGCCGAATGGTGCCTCGAACATCTGGAAGAATTATAATTTAGTCGCTAAACGCTTGGCGCGACGTATCGACTCGAGTCAGCATCAGGCGAGCCACTTTTGCGGCCAGGCGCCTTGGCTCATTTTCTCGCAGACAATGTTGTTACCAACGAGCGCGTCGCGTGAATCGGCAACCCAATCATAAAAATGTTGCAACTCCTCAGGCCTGTAAAACATTGCGCACGGACAGATAAACAACGGAACCTTAATTCAAGTTACTAAACTCTGACGTGCTGCAAGACCTCGATTCACCCTGCGACTGCTGGTAGAGTCGGGTGCCTACTGACATTTGGAGCGACGATTGAGTAATAAACCGGATATTTTTGAGGACGCAGCATTTGTTCATGATACTGCTCGAGTATATGGCAACGTAAAAATCGGACACGGCTCCTCTCTCTGGCCTTACGCGGTAGTTAGAGCGGAAATATATGAGGTTGTCATCGGCACCAAGTCAAACATTCAAGACTTCGTCATGATTCACGTCGGCAATGGTACGGGGACAATTGTGGGCGACTACTGCTCTATTACCCATCACTGTACGTTGCATGGTTGCACAATCGGCGATAACTGCCTGATTGGCATCAACTCCACCATTATGGATGGCTGCGTCATTGGTGATAATTGCATCATCGCCGGTCACACAATACTTAAAGAGGGTACTGTCATTCCTGACAACTCAATCGTTGCTGGATCGCCGGGAAAAGTCATTAAAACCAGAAACAGTTATGAGCCAAACCGTTTCAATGCGATGGCCTACTACGAGAATGCACTCGGTTACGCTGAAGGTGACCATCGACGTTTGTCGGATCCTGCTGTGATGGAAAGGCTTAAAACAGCAACAGAATAAATCTGACGATACTGCGCGGCTTCGGTCCGACGTCAGTCGCATCGCATGGGGGTAAATTGCATTGGCGTAATTTGCGTTAGAAAGTACAGGGACACAAAAATATCGTTAGGTCGCAGAGCAACGCAATCGTTTAGAACACCATTGCGTTGTTGACCGGCACAATCTTCCCGCTAATTTCCAATCAAGATGCACAAAAGGTACGACAGGAACTTCTTGCAGCCAATTAAAAAACTAAACCACACCTAGATCAATTAGGCTTTTTGCGCCCGCTTTGATTGCGTCCTCAGGTGATCTGGGGTTCCAACCTAATGCCTTTGCAGGACTGCAATCGTACTCTATCTGGGTGCCGAGTGATTTCGCAGTAAACGCCATGACCGGATCGAACAGAGCGAGAATTCGAATCACAAAGTCCGGTAACTCTCGGGTCGCCAACTTGCCTTTATAAGCAGGAAATTCCTCAATTAAACAGGCGGAGACCGCTTTAAACCATCGGAACCCGTTACTGCACAGCAGGCGCTGCCCTGCGGCGTCGGCTTGCTCAAAACCAATTCGATGCAGATGCGCGACGTCTCTGACATCGACAATACTAAAACCCATATGAGGCAACATCGGGTACTTGCCCTGCATCAATACATAGACGGTTTCTAGTGAGCTGCCGTAATCCGCTTCAAGGGCTGGTCCTAAAACCACAGCTGGCTGAATAGTGACAAGCTCCATTTCTTCATGTGCTTTGACGAAGTCCCACGCAGCCTGTTCTGCCAGAGTCTTGCTCTGCCCATAGGCATCTGCGGCGGGATGATTAACGTCTGTCCAATCCTCAGCGGTTTGCGGCGCAGAATCACGCTTCTGATTACTACTTACAGCAGCCACGGAAGAGGTCAGTACAATTCGTTTTATGCCGGCAGCTTGTGCGGCTTTCAACACGTTCAGCGCACCTTCTCTAGCAGGCTTAATCACTTCATCGGGATTTTTTGGCTGTTGGATTGGCACAGGTGAGGCCACATGAATGACACCGTCACAACCCGCCACTGCTGCCGGCCAGGTGTCCGGATCCGTTAGCGATGCTGCGACAAACTCCAGCTTGTCGATATGCTCAGTATGTTTTGCTAGCATCGCCTTAAGAGCGTCTGCTCGAGCCAGATCGCGGATACTGCCGCGAACTTCATAGCCATTGTTCAAAAACTCTAAAACAGTGTGACTGCCAATAAAACCCGATGCGCCTGTCACTAAGACTTTAGTCATTATGAGGATTCCTATTAATTTTGAACTGCGAATATGCATGTATGAACTTTACGGGCACAAGTATAGAGATATTGCTCGCCAATCGCTAAAGGCAAGATAAATGGGGTCGGGGGGGGGGGATTTACAAAAGGGTCACACTGACGGCTGATACAGTTCACAGCCTCTTGGCTTATACCATTGAGCAACGCCGGTCAGCTACTCGAACTGCAGGCTACACTTTTCAGTTCGGAGAACGAAGCTGTTTGTTGAGCATGTCTAATTTCAGAGAACAGCTCAGCTGCGAACGCCGCTTCGAATAATCTGCGTTACGCAGTTTTCCTCGCACTTTTGGTCGAACCTAAATGCTCAAATTCCGCATGCCAGGGCCCACATTCTTACGTGTCGACCTACGACTAACCGTAATAGTTCGACCAATTGTATTCATATCGGCGAGATACTAAATCCGCGCGCACAGCGTTCAATTCGATAAAACACGAACACCCTATAAAGTACTACGCTGATTTACCCTTACGCGATTCAGATTATTCGCCTCTGACATACCGCTCTAATTGTTCGATCTTGAAATCTTGCTCAGAAATAATTGATTTGACCAGATCGCCAATCGATATCATTCTAATTACCCTACGTTCATCGACGTTGACAGCATCGCTCATCACAGGCAGGTGTCGTATTCGAAGATTTGTCATCATACTCATGCACTCATGAACCTCGCTATCAAGCTGGATAGTAATCACGTCGGAAGTCATGATTTCCGCAACATGGGTATCTTTTGATGACTTACCTTCAAGAATGACCTTCCTGGCGTAGTCTCGCTCAGAAATTATTCCAATCAACTTGCCTTGGTCGTCAAGCACCGTAAGGGCTCCCACTTCTTTTAGCGCCATCATTTCAATTGCTTGAAAAACAGACTGAGCGGGACCAATGGACCAGACAACTGCATCGATTGAATCAGCATTGTCAGCGCCATTATTGGCCGATAGTGATGAAGAAGTCGACGCGCTGGATTCACTTAAACTGGACGATAAAGAAGCTTCATCGTTGTGAATAAAGCGTTTATTTTTTTGATTAAAGAGGTGTTTGATACGTAACATAGTAAATCCCTCCAGAGTGGCGTATCTAAAAGATTTTCCTCTTCTCAAAGACATACGCCAAGAATATATATTCTGCACTGTATTGCGTTTATATGCTCAGGCGGAATAAGAAATGTTTTTTAGCCCTCGCCTCATTGGTTACCTTTTGGCCGCGCCTTTAATCCAGTTTCCCCAATGACTTTTAGAATCTGTCTGCAGGTGACTTGACCAATTATCTTCCCATCAAGCACCACTGGTCTACGTCGGTGCTTATGCTCAATCATTGATAAAGCTACATCAATAATATCATCATGAGGGTTTTGGCATTCAACATCGCAGGTCATAATATCTGAGACTATTGCCACACCAAATTCCTCATCATTATAAACGCTACTCAAAATCGCTTTGAGGCAATCGAGTTCAGAAAGCATTCCAACAAGATGATTATTATTATCGACAACGAGAACGCCTGATATTTTGTTTTCCAAAATGTGATGCGCCGCTTCATAAACAGTCATTTGAGGTGTGACCGTTATGGGCCGTTTTAGCATATATTCGCCTAATTCCACTGTGTGCAACATAGCAAACTCCTTCGAATTATGTCATCGCCTGGGCCATACGACTGACCCATTCAATAACGGGGGTAGGGTAAATACCAAATACCAACAGTAGCAGCGTCACGGCGGCCAATGTCCACCCCGCTGTCTGGGGAACGTGAACCACCGATGTCACCATTGTTCGTTTTGTCATTGCGAATATCGTGCGTAAATAGTAGAAAATCCCTATACCACTACCAATCACAACGATTACAAGTAATGACCATAGCTCGGCATCAACACCACTCACTACGATATAGAACTTGCCGATGAATCCTGCTGTTAGAGGAATTCCCGCTAGCGAAAGTAACATAACGCTAAAAACAGTCGCCAACATAGGACGTCGCCAGAATAAGCCTTCGTATTCATCCAACCGATCAACATCGTGATCTGATGCTTCTGTCGACATAACCGTCACGACACCAAACGCGCCGATGGTTGTAAGAAAATAAGCAAGCAAAAATATCGCAGAAGCTTCGATGGCAAGTGCACGTCCACCCACCGAGTCCGCTGCGATAAATGCCACGAGCAAATACCCTAGATGAGCAATCGATGAATAAGCCAACATTCGCTTAATACTAGACTGAGCCAACGCCAACAAATTTCCGAAGATAATCGATGCTACAGCCAGTAAAAAAAGGCCGTCCAAAATAGTTTCATATTGATAATTATCAACTGATAAGAAGAAACGAAATAGCACAGCGAATATTGCCCCTTTTGACACAGTAGCAAGCAGGGTAGTAACTGGCGCAGGCGCCCCCTCGTAGACGTCAGGTGTCCACATGTGAAAAGGAGCTAACGACAGTTTGAAGGCGAGACCTGAAAGCAACATCGCGGATCCCGCCAGGATATAAAGCGCATCCAATTCGGAATTTTCGCGCTGAAGGACGGCCATTTCAGCGAATGACAATGTACCGAAGGCAGCATAAAGAAGCGCAATGCCAAATAGAATAATCGCGGAGGAAACACCGGACAAAATCAAATACTTAAGCGCCGCTTCTAAACTAAAACGACCCGCCCGTGGGTAGGAAATCATCGCGTATATCGACACGCCAAGCAGTTCGAGACCAAGAATAAACATCGCGAAGTGTGCAGCCTGAGAAAGCACCACCCCTCCGAGTGTCGCTAGCAGCAACAACAGATAGAATTCATCTTGGTGCTCGCCTCGAGCGCGATGATAGTTGAACGAAAGCAAACAGATGCAAAGGCTCGAAAAAACCATCAACCCCGAGAAAAACAGAGCATAAGCGTCGACTATAATTAAGGGGGTAACTAAAGCGTCGACTAAAGAGGCGGTCTGAGCAGCTTGAATGTCTATCGCCATCGCGCAGATCAAGAGCAAAGTGACCATCAGACCTATGCTGCTAAACGCGCAGGTGAGTGATAAATTTCGACAGAAAGCGATCAGCATCATTAAAGTAAGTATGACAGTGCTCAAGGAAATTAATGGCAGCAACAAATACACATCAAGATTCATTTGAGACCCCCGACCCAAGGTATTTGATTGACACTCGTCGAGTAGAGATTTGAGAGTGCGGGGCTAATTAAATCAAATATTGGTTGAGGATATACCCCTAAAAATATCAACAAAATCATTAAAGGGATCATTGCAGTCATTTCCCGCACACCGAAATCTCTCAAATTTCTCGTTAACTTGCGCTCTCCTTGAAACACACGCTGCATAGCAATTAGTGCATAAACAGCGCCCGTAATTAACCCTATCGAGGCTGCCACGGCGATAGGTGGATTTACTTTAAAAGTACCAAAAAGCACCAAAATCTCGCCCACAAAGTTTCCTAACCCCGGCATGCCCAGCGAGGCGACCATAAAGAACATCGCGACGGCACCCATGCGCGGCATGTCGTGCCACAGCCCTCCCATATCTCTTGTGTCTCTTGTATGTAGCCTATGCTGAATAGCACCTGCCGTCATGAACAGCGCCGCTGTCGATAACCCGTGCGCAACCATTTGGATCACCGAACCCTGAATCGAGAGCTCATTCCACGCATAGAGGCCAACAAGCACGAAGCCCATATGGCTGATGCTGCTATAAGCAACCAGCCGTTTAAAGTCTGTCTGTGCAAATGCCAGCATCGCACCGTAGATAATACCGATCACACCAAGCGTCATGGCGATATTGGCAATCTGCAAAGCGGCCTCTGGAAACAAGGGAATGGTGAAGCGCAACAGCCCATAGGCCCCTGTCTTAAGTAAGATACCTGCTAACAAAACACTTGCGGCGGTAGGGGCTTGAGTATGAGCGTCGGGTAACCATGAATGGAAAGGAAAGCCGGGTAACTTAACGACGAAGGCGACAAAGAACCCCCACATGATCCAGTACGAAACATCCGGTGACAACTGATGTTTCATCAGCTCAAAATAATTGAATGTCAGTACGCCTGAATCAGCGCCGTTAAGTATCACAAGAACAAGAATTGCGATCAACATCACAAGCCCACTCAATTGAGTGAATAGAAAAAATTTCATCGAAGCATAGGATCGATTCTCGTGTCCCCAAATAGCGATCAGCAGATACATGGGAATAAGCATCACCTCCCAGAAGAAGAAGAATAGAAACATATCTAAGCTCGTGAAGACCCCAACCACGCCCGCCAAGGTCCACAGAATATTAAATTGGAAGAAGCCAGGGCTTTTTTCAATTTCGTCCCAGGAAGAAACAACAGCAACGAATCCTAGAAATATCGTTAGCCCCACCATCAGCAAACTTAGCCCATCAAGTCCAAACAGTATGTGAATACCGAAACGGGGAATCCATGGGTATTCGTAGAGCTCTATCCATGTCGACGAGTCAGCATCTGAAAATGCGATCAGCGAGTCTGCCTGATAGACGAGCGGCAGCAAGACGACGCCGGCAATTACACAGGTGCCAACAGCAACCCACTTGGGCCAGTCTTTGTTCCACGCCTCGCTGAGCCAAGCAATAATGCCGCCTAGAAAAAGTACAACCATGATGGCAATAACAGTCATGGCTGTACTCCAGTAAATAGCCCGACAAATATCGCAAATATCACGACTAAACCAGCCACCATAACCACAGCATAGGTACGCATCTGCCCTGTCTGACTCGTGGTCACAAAGTCATGAGCAAGCAAAATAGTCTCCGCAATAAACTGGTAAAGCGAATCGACAACATCCCTCTTGTTAAACTGCGTCACAGTGACATAAGGTTTAACGATCATTCGATTATAAAGCCAGTCCATTCCCCAATGGCTGAACCAAAATCGAATCAGTAATTGGCCCGCTGCAGAATCCAGCATTGGCTGAACATCAAAACTGTGCCTTAGGAATATCAAGTAGGCGATGATCACACCCACAACGGGAATCGACGTCGTCACTAAAGGCACCAAACCTGAATGGTCTATAGCGCCTGCGACAGGAAACACATCGCTGACTGGCACAACGAGCCAACCTCCTGCTGCGGCAAGTAAACATAAAATCACCAAAGGACCGGCCATCAACCAACCCGCTGGCTGCTCAGGTTCAGTCTTCATTTCACCAAAAAAAACGATGAAAAAAAGTCGGAAACTATAGATCGCTGTCAACAGCGCGCCGAGAATTCCCGCGCCCCAAAACCAGATTCCGAAATCAGGCTGCTGGAATGCAGAAATCAAAATGGCGTCTTTCGAAAAATATCCAGATGTTAATGGTAGGGCAGCGAGCGCTGCACTACCGATGAGGAAGCTCCAGAATGCAACGGGCATTTTTTTGCGAAGCCCACCCATTCGGAAAATATTATGCTCATGATGCAAGCTGTAAATAACGGCGCCGGCACCTAAGAAAAGCAGCGCTTTAAAAAAGGCATGGGTCATTAGATGGAAAATAGCGGAGGACCATGCGCCGACGCCCAGGGCGAGGAACATATAGCCTATTTGGCTGATGGTAGAGTAGGCAAGAATTCGCTTGATGTCGGTTTGAGTCATCGCCGTAAAGGCAGCCATAAGTAGTGTGATTGCGCCGATAATCGCCACGACGAGAAGCGCAGTGGGTGCCAACAGAAATAACCCGTGTGTTCGTGCGATAAGATAAACACCCGCAGTCACCATCGTTGCGGCATGGATGAGCGCACTCACAGGCGTTGGACCTGCCATGGCATCTGGCAACCAAGTTTGCAAAGGTAGCTGAGCAGATTTACCGACGGCACCGCCCACCAGCAATAGGCAGGCAATAGTGATGGTCGAATCACCTGGCTGCCATAAAACCGCTGCTTTGTGAGCCATCGGTTGAAAGTCTAGGGTACCCAGGTGAAGAAACAGCAAGAACATACCCAAGGCCATCGCTGTATCGCCAATACGCGTGACGACGAAGGCTTTCCTCGCTGCCGCACCGTTGTTTGAATCGAAGTGCCAAAAGCCCACGAGCAGATAGCTACAAAGTCCCACCCCTTCCCAGCCAACAAACAGAAGCAATAGATTATCCGCGAGCACAAGAACAAGCATCGCCGAGACAAACAAATTCATGTAGCTAAAGAAGCGACTATAGTCATCGTCGTCATACATAAAGAGTGCAGAATAAATATGAATCAATAACCCTACGCCCGTGATGACAAACATCATCGTGAGCGTTAAACCGTCGATATAGAAACTGACTTTTGGAGTAAAACCGCCGAGATTCATCCAAGTATAAAGTGACACTGAATAAGCTTGCGGCTCCTGTAGCGAGAGAAACTCCAGACCTACTAGCAGCACCACAATTGCTGAGATCGCTATCGAACCCACACCTACCAGCCCAACTAACGGCTTGGGTAAATTGCCCAGAGTTATGAATAAAATAGTGAACCCTAAAAGGGGCATGAGCGGAATGAGAAAGACAATATCGGCCATAATCAACCTCTCATCCTATTGGCTAGGTCAATATCAAGAGAGCTGAAACGGCGATACGCTTGAAGCAGTAAACCGAGGCCAACAGCGACTTCCGCTGCGGCGATACTCAGGATCAGCATAAACATGATCTGACCATCAGCCTGCCCCCAATGTGCCCCCACAACAACAAAGGCTAAGCCACAAGCATTGAGCATAATTTCAAGAGACATAAGAATAAGAATGATATTCCTGCGCACAAGTACACCGAGCAACCCAATTGAAAACAGCACCGCCGCAAGCAGCAATCCATGCTCCATTGGTATAACGATTGACTCAATCATTTGTCTCATTCTCCGCCGAAGGCTCGCGCACATCCGACAAATATCTTCGGCCCAAATGGTATGCGCCAATAAGGCCCGCTAACAGCAACATCGAAGCAATTTCTACGGCTATCACGTAAGGCCCGAAAAGCTTGATCCCAACTTGTTTTGGCGTCACCACAGTACCGGCTAACATGTTATCGCCGGTCGACAAGACGATGATGATTTCAATCAGCAATACGAAGCAAAATAAAGACGGCACAATCCACATCGATGGTTGCAACCAATGGTGTTCTAAATCATCACCCGCTGAACCTAGGTTAAGCATCATAATTACGAAGACGAAGAGCACCATAATGGCCCCTGCATAGATCAATACCTCTAGAACCGCTGCGAACGGAGCCCCTACCACGTAAAAGATAATCGCCGATGCAAGCAATGAGATGATGAGGTAAATTAACGCATGGGCCGCGTTGTATCGGGTCACCGCCAATACAGTCGATATCAGCGAGATCGTTGCGGCAACATAAAATAAACCAATCTCTAACATTTTCGTTCCTATCAAAATCCCATTGCGAACCTATTAGGGAAGTAAACTCCGCACATCTACGGGCGGAGATTCGTTCAATGCTTCACCTTTGTCTTTACCAGCGATCGACTTGCCAGCAACATTGTAAAAGCTGTATCCCGGATATTTACCCTGCCCGCTAATGAGCAAATGCTCCTTCTCGTACACCATGTTTTGGCGGTCGTATTCACACATCTCAAAATCTGGCGTGAGCTGAATCGAATAGGTGGGACACGCTTCTTCGCACATGCCACACATGATGCAACGGGAGAAATTTATGCGGAAAAACTCTGGATACCAGCGCCCATCTTCATCCTCAGTTTTCTGCAACGCGATGCAGTCGACCGGACAGGCCACCGCACAAAGATTGCAAGCGACACAACGCTCGTGACCATCTGGATCACGCGTCAACACAATTCTGCCCCGGTAGCGTGGCGCAAGATAAGGCATTTCTTCCGGGTACTGCACTGTATCGGCCTTTGTAAACGTGTGCTTAAGCACCTCTGCTAACGTCAACAGCTGACTCCAAATTGCGCTTAGCATGTCAAGCAGCATCAACCCTTTACTCCCGTCATTAAAATATCAACTTTCAAAGCCATAGTTCTATCGCTCCTGTCACCAACAAATTAATAAGCGTGAGAGGTAGCATCACTTTCCATCCAAACGACATCAACTGATCGTAGCGAGGCCTGGGTATCCCAGCTCTAAGGAGTATGAAGAAACAGATTAAGATGAACGTTTTGAAGAAGAACCAAAATATTGGTGGTAGAAAACCCGGCCCCAACCAACCCCCGAAAAATAGAGTGGTTATCATGGAAGAGATGAGAATCAGACCAAGATATTCACCCAACATAAACATGCCGAACTTCATTCCAGAATATTCTGTGTGAAACCCTGCGACTAACTCGTGCTCAGCCTCAGGAAGATCAAAAGGCAGTCGATGGCTTTCCGCAATGCCCGCAATAAGGAATACAACAAAACCAAAAAATTGGCTGATCACAAACCAACCTCGCTCAGCTTGCGCATTCACAATGTCGACTAAACTGAAGGAACCGGATAGCATCACCACGCCCATTAACGATAGCCCCATAAAAACTTCGTAGCTGACCATTTGAGCAGCTGATCGGAGCCCACCTAAAAGGGCATATTTATTATTGGAAGCTAGACCACCCAGCAGTACGCTATAGACAGCCAGTGAGGTCATGCCGAGGAAAAACAACAAGGCAATATTCAAGTCGGCAATATGAAGTTCGCTGGTATAGGGCACAACAGTGAAGCCAAGTAGCATCGCCATGACGATAGCGGTCGGCGCAAAGATGAAAACGAATCTATCCGCGAAAGGTGGAACCCAGTCTTCCTTAGCAAAGAGTTTAATAATGTCTGCAAGCGCCAAACCTATTCCTAACGGGCCGACGCGATTAGGTCCTAGCCGATCTTGCCAGATACCTAATAAACGTCGCTCGAACCAGACCAAAATGGCTGCGCCGGCAAACGCGCCCCCCAAGGTGCCGAAGACCAACAAATAGAGAACTAAATCGCTCATCAATTCGTCCTATCTGAGGTGATGATTGCGGGTGGTGAATGCCATCCATCTATGCGAACGAATGACGCATTGTCGAGGCCATTTAGCTCAAACAATTCGGCTATTTTTGGATAAACCATGCAGTCTACGGGTAAATCATCATCAATGATGATGCGAAGTGGCGTAGACTTTTTAACTTGATCACACATCACCCCATCATCCTTAGTAAGACCAAGACGCTGCGCATCTTCACTGCGGATTCTGAGATAGGGTAAAGGCACGCGCTGTGATAACTCATCACTAAAGGCTGAAAGCTCGTCACTACCAAAAATATGAAATTGAGGAATCAGAACGTTGTTCGAAATATTCCCCCGCGGATAGTGACAAAATGATTCTGAATCACTAAAAACGAACGAGGGTGGGTTTGCAGCGACATCACTACCGTTCACTTCAATTTGAAATTTGTGGATCGATTGATTCGAGTTCCAACCGGGCGTCCATGTGTATGCCCGAAGTGCAGAAGGTGACCGGTTCTGATTGCCTTCCATGGAAAATGCCATTGCTGAATCTTCGTCAATCGGCTGTTTGGGTTCATGCACAGATATATCCGCATACATCGCCGTTCTGCCGCTGGAACGATGAGTCATGCGCGGCTGTTTACCGCCAGCGTCGCGGAATTTTTCATCCGGCGCCGCATCATCTAGTACCTGTAATTCACTGAATTGATTGGCCAGTGCAGCGCGAATTTCAGAAGGTACGCGCGTTACATCTCGCAACGCGTCGAGCCAATGGTAACTTGCAGCGATATTACCCGCTGGCTTGAAAACTGCCATTGAACGTTGTGCTCTACCTTCAGTGTTTATATAACTGCCTTCACATTCTGGATCTGTGGCGGCGGGTAAGACGATGTCGGCTTTCGATGTTGTTAGATGATCAAGGTGATCGACCGCTATGAGGCGGGGCATCTTCGCTATCCAGCTATCAAACCGATGACCTAGCCTTAGGGAGAGGTCATTCTCGAGCACAATGACCACCTCCGGCGCTTCGTCTAAAATGGACTCTAGCGAGTGATGGTTGTCGATTAGACAAACACCGAGGCTATTAACTTCGCTCGCACACAAAAAGATGCCCGCAGTTTTCTTATGCTGCTTTAACGCTGCAGCGAGATTAGCGGCTCGCTTGAGTAGTTCAGGGCTTCCGACACTGGTGCCTGAAACGATCAGGGGTCTTTCTGCCGCAAGCAAAGTTTCAATAATCCCCCGCACAACTTCGTTAGATTCGCTGCTACCGGCTCTCTGCTTCTCGCCAGATACATCGCTAGTCAATGCGTCGATCAAACCCTGAGTCAATTTCGTGATATCGCCAAAAGACATCCGAAGGCTCTGGCTTGCTATTTCATCCAAACGGTCAGTCATAGGTGTTACAACGATGAGCGGACTTCGTTGATTCTGCGCGAGTTCTCGAACTGCCGCATCTTGCCATTCACTGAGTTGTGTTTCGGCAGCAAGTTTGAGTGACTTGTTTCTGGTGGCTTGGCGAATCGACAAAGCCAGTCTGGGCGCATGATTTGTGACGTCTTCACCAAGCACTAATACGGCGTCAAAATTCTCAACCTCGGACATACTGGGTGAGTTCAGATCGCTTCTTAAAACATCCAGTATGACAGCGTGCATTTCTCGCTCTGTGTTTGTCATACCGCTGCAATAGTTATCCTCCCCAACAAGGTCCCTAAGCGATTGGTTTGACTCAAGGCTTGCTCTGGGTGAACCAATGCCTTTGATTTTCGACGCATTGGCTAACATTGATCGCACATGCTCAATCGCGCTATCTTTACTCACAACATCATAGAGACCCGCTGCATTTAGCATCCCCGCCTGGCGAATTCGTTTTGGTGAGTCAACATATCCTGAACCAAATCGACCTCTGTCACACAGAAAGTATCCATTCACTTCTTGATTGTAGCGATTGTGCACCCGCCTCAATTCACCATAACGCTCTGATGTATAGGTGTTACAACCTAATGAACAACCGGTGCAGACTGTTGGGGCAGATTGTAGGTCCCACTTTCGTGTGTAGTTTTTTGACAGGGTTTTATCAGTGAAAACGCCTGTCGGGCAGACTTCAATGAGATTGCCTGCAAACTCATTTTCTAGCACACCCGATTCCGCTCTCCCAAAGAAAACGCGATCACGGGAACCAAACGCGTTGAGATCATGACCGCCGGCATAATCCTGATAAAAGCGTGTACAACGATAACAAGTGATGCAGCGATTCATCTCGTGTCCTATAAATGGACCAAGGTATTGATTTCGAAAGGTTGTTTTACGCCCTGTATATTGCCGATTTCGATGGCCTACCATAACAGTCATATCTTGCAGGTGACATTCGCCGCCTTCTTCACATACAGGACAATCATGAGGATGGTTCAGCATAAGATTTTCAATAACTGATTCGCGAAAAGTCACCGCGTTGTTCGTGTCGACTGAAAATATTGCGCCCTCGGTCACAGCCGTCATACAAGACATGACAATGCGGCCTCGGCCATCGTCCTTATTAGCATATTGAACAACTGCACACTGTCGACAAGCCCCGATACTTCCCATCGCGGGATGCCAACAAAAGTAAGGCACGTCGATGTTTCTAGAAAGCAACGCGTCCAATAAATTGGTACCCGCTTTGACTTCCAGCTCATAACCATCGACCGTAATAATTGGCATCAAGCGTCTCCCGACTTGAAGTGACATCGTTGGTTACGAATATGCGCATCGAAGTCATCGCGAAAATATTTAAGCCCACTCACCAACGGCTCAATCGCGCCGGGTGCATGTGCACAATGAGTATTACCTATGGCACCTATAAATCGCGATTGGCGTTCAAGAATTTCGATATCTTGAACCGACCCACGCCCCGCCTCTATGCCTTCAAGAAGCTGTTGAACCCAGGGTAAGCCCTCGCGACAGGGCGTGCAGAATCCGCAAGATTCTCTGGCGAAGAACTTTTCAAGGTTTGCTATCATTCCGACCGGACAAGTCCGGTCATCCAAAATTATCATCGTGCCTGTACCCATTCGACTACCCGCTTTCATGATGGATTCATATTCCATCGCGACGTCCAAATGTTCAGAAACGAGAAAGTCTGTTGATGCACCACCCGGCAGGAGTCCTTTAAATTGATAACCGTCTTGCATTCCACCGGCGTGCTGTTCAAGGATTTCCCGAATTGAGGTGCCCATCGGTAGCTCCCAGCAACCGGGGTGCTTTACGCGCCCACTCGCCCCAAACAGTTTGGTACCCGCGTCAACACCCTTACCTAGCGACTTAAACCAATCTGCACCTCGTGCAACTATGTGGGGAATATTACAAAGCGTCTCGACATTGTTGACGATTGTTGGCCGTCCCCACAATCCACTCACCTGAGGAAAAGGTGGCTTAGCACGGGGCGTCGCTCGTTTACCCTCTAAGGAATTGAGCAATGCCGTCTCTTCGCCGCAGATATATCTGCCTGCGCTTACATGGACATGAAGTTCGAAAGAAAACTCACTACCTAAAATACGCGTGCCGAGATAGTGCCTTGCTTTTGCTTCGTCAATAGCCTGCCGAAGTCTTCGGATCGCCGTGTGATATTCAGCCCGAATAAAAATGTAACCAATATTTGCCGATATTGTGTAGGCCGAGAGGATCATGCCTTCAATCAATTGATGGGGATCAAACTCCAAAATCAGTCTGTCTTTGAACGTACCCGGCTCCATTTCATCTGCATTCGCCACGAGATAGCGATGTCCACTGTGGTTGTCCGGGGGTACAAAACTCCATTTCATTCCGGTCGGAAAGCCAGCGCCGCCGCGCCCTCGCAGGTTTGCCTCCTTGATCAACTCTAGGACCTCCGAGGGGTTTAAGTTCGCCAGCGTGTCTCTCACCGCTAGATAGCCACCATTACCTTCATATTCGACAATACCTGTCGGTCCGCGGTCGGGGTGTATATTCTGGGTGAGTGGCGTAAGAGTCATCTGAAAATCTCCTCGACACGGGTAGTCGTGAGATCGTGATGCAATTCGTCACCCACCATCATCACGGGCGCATGATCGCAGTCGCCAAGGCACGTCACAGGCAATAAGGTGAATTTGTTATCCGCCGTTGTCTCGCCTTGCTCCACGTTCAGATGAGATTTAATTTTTTGACAAATTTTGTCACCGTCCATGATCCAACAGGTCACGCTGTCGCAAAGTAAAATGACTTTTTCACCCACCGGTCTGCGATAAATCAGGTTATAAAACGTTGCAATCCCATCCAATTCCTCGTTTGACATCTGAAGCAGATTCGCAATTGCACCTAAACTCGCATCAGAGATCCAACCCCGATAAGACTGTACTATTTTGAGTGCGTCTATCGCCGCAGATTTCCGATCGGGAAGGTGAGATATTTCAGCCTCAATATCACTTATCTCAGCTTCACTCAGGGGGCTCGGAATATTCTGATTCAACTTCATTGCAATCCTTATCGGTCTACGTCTGCCATAACAAAATCAATGCTGGCGATGATCGCAATGAGATCTGCGATCATTAGCCCGCGACTGATCAACGGTATTTGCTGCAAATGTGGAAATGATGGCGTTCTAATTCTGGTTCGATACGAAGATGTTCCACCATCACTGGTTAAGTAATACATATTCATCCCCTTTGTAGCCTCGATCGTCACGCCGCACTCTCCTGCTGGAATAACGGTGCCCCAACTGACACTCAGAAAATGGTGTATCAACGTCTCGATATCGTACATCGTGCGCTCTTTGGCTGGCGGCGTAGTGAGTTTGTGCTCAGACTTGTACATCCCGGCCGGCATGTTATCCAAGCACTGGCGAATAATTTTTAAGCTCTCTGTGATTTCATCGACTCTAACGCGTGCTCGATCGTAGGCATCACCGTTGTGATAAACAGGCACCTCGAAATCAAAATTTTCATAGCCACTATAAGGACGATCGCGACGCACATCGAAGTCGATACCGGTGGCGCGCATACCGGGCCCAGTGACGCCCCACTCCATCGCTTCACTTTGCGTGTAAACGCCAATATTTTTAGTTCGCTGTTTCAAGATGCTGTTGTTCATTGCCATCTTTTCGTAGTGAGCTAGTCTGGCTGGCATCCAATCTAAGAAATCACGCACCATCACGTCCCAGCCGCGCGGTAAGTCTTGTGCCACGCCGCCGATACGAAACCAAGCAGGGTGCATTCTTCCGCCGGTGATCGCCTCAATAATTCGAAAAAGGCGCTCACGATCGGAAAACATATAGAACACGGGCGATAGCTGACCCACGTCTTGCGCAAAAGTGCCATAGAACACAAGGTGGCTTGAAATCCGAAAGAACTCAGCCATCATGACTCGGATCGTTTGCGCGCGCGGCGGAACTGGGATTCCCGCCAACTTTTCAATCGCCAAGACATAGGGAAGGTTATTCATCACCCCGCCCAGATAGTCGATCCGATCTGTATAGGGAATATAACTATGCCAAGTTTGTCGTTCGGCCATTTTTTCGGCGCCACGATGGTGGTAACCAATTTCTGGCACAGCATCAACCACCAGCTCGCCGTCTAACTGAAGAACAATTCTAAATACACCGTGTACAGAAGGATGATTGGGCCCCAGATTTAGGAACATGAACTCTGTTTGATCGTTCTTTCGCTTCATGCCCCAGTCTTCTGGCCGAAAGCGTAACGCTTCTTGTTCCTTGTCCTGACGCTCAAAATCCATTTTGAAGGGATCCATCTCCGTTGCTCGAGCAGGATGGTCTTTACGCAGCGCATGACCCTGCCATGTAGGGGGCAGAAGAATTCGGCAAAGGTTGGGATGATCGGAAAAATTGATGCCGAACATGTCCCATGCTTCGCGCTCATACCAGTTAGCATTTAGGAAAATGAGGTGAACACTTGGTACATCAATGCTGGATTCAAACAGCGCTACTTTGACCCTAACATCACAGTTATGGCGTATTGAAGTTAGGTGGTAGACCACTGTGAAGTCACTTGGGGGAAGTCCTACTCGGTGGTTGCGGGTCCTTTCATCAACACCACAAAGGTCGAAAAGCATTTCGTATCGAGGCTTTAGGCCTTTGAGTATTTCTCGGATATGACTTCGAGAGACCCAAAAAGTCGGAATCTCATCGGCCGTGCGCTGAAAATGCAACGCAATATGAGGGAACAGTTCGGTCAGCTCCGACTCGACATCTACAACTTGTACAGCTACTACAGACAAACCTTTCCCCTTTGGGTTACGGCTCTCGTAAACAACCTAAAGCATCGATAGACGTTATTTCAAATACAAACTACACATGGTCCGGCTCCTCAAAACTGGTCGCCTTCATGCGATCTTCATTCATCAAATCGCGTTGACTTACTTTCACAGACTTAGTGACTGTTTGGTCATCAACAACCCAACTTAAGGGTCTTCGTTCTCTACCTACTGCATCTTGCAGCATCATAAGCCCCTGCAAAAAAGCGTCAGGCCTCGGCGGGCATCCAGGCACATACACATCGACCGGTAAAAATTTATCGACACCTTGAACCACCGAATAAATGTCGTACATACCCCCTGAGTTTGCACAAGATCCCATCGAAATCACCCATTTGGGTTCGAGTAACTGCTCGTAAAGCCGTTGAACAACTGGCGCCATCTTCAAGAAACAAGTGCCTGAAATAATCATCATGTCAGCCTGTCGGGGTGAACCTCGAATGACTTCCGAGCCAAATCGTGCAACATCAAACCGACTGGTCAATGACGTCGCCATTTCAACGTAGCAACATGAGAGACCAAAGTTAAAAGGCCAAATGGAGTTTTTCCTACCCCATGCCAACATATCCTGGAGATTGGTCATGATGAGATTTTGTTTAAGGTGTTCGTCAAGGCTTGAATCGATGTTAGCCACGGGTATGTTTTCATCGGCTGGGGTAAGACTCCATTCCATTATCTGCCTCCTATCTTTTGCAAATCAAAAGTCTGTTGTGGAAGACTCGGTGCAAGACCCTTTCTTGTTTTAACGCCCCACTCGAGCGCACCCGACTTCCATTCGTAAATCAGTGCAATTGTTAGCACCAGCACAAACACAGAAATCGCAAAGTATCCGAAAACACCAAGCTCATAAAAGGCTACTGCCCACGCAAATATAAAAACCGTCTCTAAGTCGAAGATGACGAAAAACATTGCGACCAAATAAAACTCTACAGAAACAGGAATCTGAGCAGAACCAATATGCACCACGCCAGACTCGAATGGCTCGCCAGTGGCTCGGCTCATACTAGACTTTTCCCCTACGAGTGAAGAAAGAATTAGTATCGCGATGACAAGTATTAGGACTAAGGAAAAATACAGAACGAGAGGCCAGAGAGTCGATTCAACCACAATCGCCTCCATCTGGCACAGCATCACACAAGACATCCATCAAGCTAAAAAATGATGTCAATTCGATACCGAATCCATTTACCGCTACAACTTTGGCCACTCAGTTTCCCCTTTGAAAGGATTACTCTGGCCGACTACTGCTGAGAAAACTCACGCCGGTAATGAAGAACTCTACTCCTCTTAGATACGGTATTGCAATATGGTGAGGCGCAGAAACCTGACTTCATCGCTTTTAGGGGTAATGCTAATCGTTAACGCAATAAGCGGAGTCGGCGAAAAATTTACAAAAGGCTTACGTTTACAGACGCGGCTCCAGGCCTCTATTTTTGTGCGATTTAGCAAATTCGTATTTTGCCCTGCCTCCATTTAACTGCGACCACCCCATAACGCTTCGAGGCGACTATCCCTGCCGCAACTCTTACGATAAAACTTATACCGAAGTGGATTTTTTAGATAGTAATCCTGGTGGTAGTCTTCAGCGGAGTAGAAGCCCGGACTATTTAGCGGTCGAATATCTGTCGCTATTGGTCGGTCAGACACTTCACTCAAGGTCGCTGCAATTTTAGTTTTACTGGCTTCGGCGAGTTTTCGTTGCCGCTCGGTCTGGGTAAATATTGCCGTGGCATAACTCTGTCCGCGGTCACAGAACTGACCGCCGCCGTCAAGCGGATCGACGTTTCGCCAAAACACCTCTAACAAGGTCTCGTAACTAACCTGCGCTGGATCATAGGTAATCTGCACCACCTCTAAATGCCCAGAGCGTCCACCGGTTACATCTCGATATGTAGGCGCTAACACGTGACCACCTGCATAGCCGGAGATTGTTGAGATAACACCCGTCAACTTGTCATACGGTGGCTCCATACACCAGAAACAGCCACCGGCAAAAACCGCGGTTCGATAGTTAGCCGCTGTTTCCAACGATGGCGTCTTTTCCACCCATCGCGTTTCGGCAGCACTTGCTTGCACACGAGAACTCTCAGCATTATTCGCTGCGTATCCTAACAAGCTCGCGCCAAATGCAAGCAATAACCCCCAAAATAGTTTTTGTCTCAATTTCATAAAATATTCCTGTTCCTATTACTATTGCCAATCTGTATATAGATAAGACCCGACTTCTGCAAACTTGTTACAAAACCAATCGCCTTTGTTATCTGGCGCGTGCTGCATGGAACGCCAAAATCAAAATACTATGCCCGCTTCACAAACAACAACCTACCTTTACCCTAATGACGCGTGATCGGCGCCGCTTCAACATGGTGCGGGCGATTCGAAAATGTCTCAATAACGCCCAGGCAAAAGCCGCCACGTCGGGTCCAACACAAGACTTACCCGGCACAGCCGGTTGCCATAGCCTGCTGTTTAGCAGGTAACTCAGTTAAAATGCGACACATCATCAAGACGGCCTACTAATTGCTATTAGAGACGAAAGATTGGTATTAAAGAGGTTTGTACAGTGAGCAAGAACACAGCAAAAGGAATGATCGTTTCAGAAGTCATGTTAACCATTGTGCTTGTGGCGGTCATTGCAGCCGTTGCTCTGGGAATCTATGTCAGCCATGAGCGCGATAATCGAATGCAAGACGCCAAAGCCTCCATCGTCCTTGTGAAGGCAAAAGCGGCTCGGGTGGATGCCAGTCAACAAGTTGCTTGTGATGAATCTTTTGTAGCAGCAAGCGTCCTGGCGAATGACTTTGTGTCACTGACAATCGTTGCGGTGCCGATCAAGGTAAACGGCCTGACGAAAGGTTTCGGCCCCGGTATTCATATCAGCAGTAGTCGAGAAACCGACGGCAACGACAGCTTCGTCACATCTGATCGTTTGTTCAAAGCCTTAAAAGACGAAGACCGGGGGTCATTACGGTCGATTGTTGCGGAGGATGACGATATCAAATTCACCGTACTCGCTTCGAACATGCCCATTTGCATCGACCCTCTTACACAAATGGCAAGTGAAGCAATTAGCCCACCGGTTGATGAAACTCTGGTATCGCCAACAGGCGCTGCAGGTACAGACTTGGACACATCGGTTTAATCTATATCGCTTGCGTTAGAGAACAGTCTGAAATACGCACGACGAAAACTCAGCTGATTCGAATTTAAGCTTAAACATCGACACCAACTGATGAGAAATCGCAGCGCATAGAACAGCGATGAGGTATTGCAGCGATCCGGCCAACCTTTTATCTGCCAAATCAGGGAAGCCTACGTCCATGCTCTGGTAGATAAAGTGTCGGTAGATAAAGTGTCAGTTCCACCCAGACCAACCGTGAAATTTTTTAATCCTTGAATCATAGGAAGTATTCTCCAACACTGTAAGATTCTCATTTTCAATGAACATCTAGAACAGCAAAGGGTAGTTTCTATGTGGCTAAATCATGGGCTAATAACCGACAATGCGCTAAGCGCATATCGAGAGACATTGCTAGGCGCTGTACCTAATTTCGTCGTGATCGATCGCCTATTTGACGAAGCCAAACTTGATCAAGTCACCAGGATTTTGCGGCAACCGCAATACTGGCAAACTCAAAAACACACCTATTCTGCTCTATATGTAGATAACGCCCAGTGGCACCAAACCGCTGGTGATCAACGCTTTGTACATCGAGATGTCTGGCGACGTGGTTCGGACAGCGACAACAAAAGCAATGCCAATCCAGCCCAGGACTTCTTGTTATTCTTGCGCAGCAATGAGTTTAGATCCTTGTTATCACGTATTTTTAATACGCCATTGTCCGACAACAATCTGGCTGAGCCTGAAAATAATACAAATTATTTTCGCTTACGTGGCGCAGATTTTGTCAAGCAGCATGTTGATGAATCACCCGGCAGAAAGGTTTGCATGCTGCTGTATCTGAATAGAGACTGGGACGATAGTGCCGGAGGGGAGCTAACCTTTATAGGTACTGCAGATGATTCGATAAGCATCGCCCCTTTATACAACCGGTGTGTTTTTTTTGACCCTGCCTCAAAGGGCTCAGAGCACTGGGTAGAATCGCTCAATTTTGACCGCACGGATGAGTATCGCTACAACGTGACCAGTTGGTATTGGTCTGAATAATGTGAGTTACTCACCAAGCACGCATCTGCGGTACACCCTGTATTGGTCTGGCTGAAAGAATGTGGAATCAATGAATCTCTCTTGCTTGGAATAGATACCGCCGGCCTTGCGTAACTCGGTTTTATAGGGCAAAACCCGGACGCCCCCGTTTTCAGGGCTTTTACTACAGCCTCTCATTAGCGGCCTATCTGCCAAAGCAGCTTCTTTACACACAATCTGCATGTAAACAACGCGGACATAGCAGGGCGTGATTCGACGCGCTATAATCTCCGTATCAAACATTTAGTCGGAATTATTGAATTCCATGATTCGCAGCCGCCACCCCGCGTTCATTTACGAGTCGCGTCAGCTTCTACCACAAACGCTTCTTGCATCGCTGCACCACTTAGAATCGGCGATACGCACTTCTTGTCATGCGAGCACAGCAAAATTTTTAAGCAGTTAAATCCACTAATTAGAGATATACAATGGCCAAGATCGAAGAAAAAGTAGAGCAATTGCTCGCTAAGCACCCGAGCCTAACAAGGCCTGAAGCAACAAAGATTATAACCGCGAAGAACACGCGGAAGCGGGACAAAAGATCCGAAAAAAATAATAGAATCAATGAAAAAATTAAACTGCATGAAAGCAAAGCGCGTTGAGACAAATCACAGCAAAATGCGCCTGCTCGCAGACATCACAAAAATGTCGAACAGCGCATTGCCGTTGTTCTGTCATGCTTGCTTAAGGAACGATACCGTTGTTGGAGCTTGCTAGCATTAGAGGCTCGACGTGTGTCTGAGCGTCGGATGTGACGAAATGCAGCCACGCGCGCGTCTAACACCGAGAATATTTTTATTATTGGCGCCATGCCTGTTTAGAAAACTAACGTTGAACAGTGATCGCCTTCAAAAAGTGACGTGCTATCGCAGTCACAGTATCGACTAACTCATCTCTCACTCTGCTGCGAACAGATTGACAATACCTCCCCCCCCCTTTAACGATCAGACTATTGTTAACAACAATCACCCTGGCGATAGACATATTGACGCTTGTTCGGGAGCCGTTGTTAGACCGCGTAAATGGGTGTCTGTGGTAAAGATTGGTTAACCTCATTACCAACAGTTGATGGATATCAGCGCAGAAAACACACTCTATTACACGACGCTAGCGCGTCCTACTACACTAATCGCCAACGTGTTGAATAAGGTGCAATTTCGACTATAATCGCCTCGACTGCGCTTTGTGCCAGAGTATTTTTGACCCAAGCAGTCCTGACATTATGAAGACCCTAATTCATACGACTTCAATCGACAACTCAATGAAATTCACTTGTTTTCTCACACTAACCCTCGCTTTAGTCTCGAATTCGAGCTTTGCAAATCACCACGAAGGCGGTGAAGCAGAAATGACGATGCCCTCCTTTTCAGCTAGCCGGGCTGTCACCGCAGACGCTCAAGTTATCGCCATTGATTACGAGACGCGTATCGTAACCCTGCGAGGTGATGATGGAATTCAAAAGACATTCACCGCCGATGCAGATGTCGTTAACCTGCCTCAGGTAAAAGTAGGTGATCATGTGATTGCGGAATTCTATGAAGAAATATCTCTTTCAGTACACAAGCCTAATTCAGTGATGCTTGGCAGTGTGTTGGCGTCTGATGTCGCCGTCGCTAAAGAAGGTGAAAAACCTGCCGGCGGATTGATGAGCACATTCGTCACAACGCAAACGGTAGAAGAAATTAATTTGGACAACAACACCTTTAAACTAAAGGATGTCGAGGGCACTGTTACAGAGTTCACAGCAAGAGACCCTGACAATCTTAGGCGTTCTGAGGTCGGTGATATTGTTGTTATTAAGATTGTTCAGGCCATTGGTATCCCAGTCGGTCTAGACATTAAGACCCTCGAACAGTAAAGAGTAAAAAGTCGCTGTTAAACTGGAGGTCGGGGTAACATTTTAATCAATACCGTTGCAACATCTCGATAATTGAGTGATATATTTTACACAGGTACACCTCTCTGCTTTACTCCACCCGACCCTATTCGATTCTTTTATAGAGACAATTTTTCCCTCACAATGACATTGATACAAAAACTTGTGGTATCCATGACGATATTAAGCACATCAGCCTTCGCCGAACCTATGCGGGTAATGGGCATAGATTCGGCGCATACCGGCTTAGGCTGGCAAATTGTCAACGACACGATCATGGGCGGGCGTTCAGAGAGTGGTTTCGTTAACGAAAATGGCCAACTCCAGTTTAGTGGCGTGCTGAATACGAATGGAGGTGGCTTCGCATCCTTGCGCAGCAATCGCCAAGCGTGGGACTTGTCAAAGTTTTCTATCGTCCGCCTCAAGGTTCGCGGTGATGGTCGCACTTACAAGTTCAGGTTGTTTATAGATGACGATCGCGCCTCGTACCAAAGTGAATTTGCCACTGCGGCCGAAGAATGGCAGATTATCGAGTTACCGATAGAAGCGTTTTACGCTTCATGGCGTGGCCGCCGATTGGACCGCCCTGCTTTGGTCGCCTCTGAAATAGCCGGTATGGGCTTAATTCTGGCTGATGGCATCGACGGACGCTTCGATCTAACTCTGGCTTGGATAGAGTTCGACTACGCGCCTATGCCTGACAATCTAAAACCCAGCAAGATACAGTGAAAACTAAAGTACAGGGACGAAGCGAACGTGCCCGGGACAACCGTTTCTGCGCGGATACGATCCAACTCGATACATCAGCAGTTAGCCGTTATGCTAGTTGTTACTCAGTTTCCAAAGCCTAAACCAACACCACAACCCCCCTTTATAGAATGCTTGGTACTGCCTTGCATTACGAAGACAGTAACAAAGGTGATACCATCTGTGCACTAACCGCCTGAGAGTATGCTTTGACTGACCAAAAAGAAATTAACGAATCAACATCCTCCGCTTCAGGGGAAACTCCGCCTAAGAAAAAAAGTAGCCTACTGAAACAGGCCATACCGTGGCTGATCACCATAGGCTGTTTCGCTTTTCTGTACACGAGAGTCGCTGGCCCCGCTTCCGCTCAGGATATGAGTGTATTCGCTTATTTGGGCGGCGTATTTGCTAGCGTGAACTGGTGGCTTTGGCTGGGACTGATGATTCCTTATTCATTGTTCTTCTTTTTCCTCGACTCACTAATTGTTTGGAGAGTTATCAACTGGTTTAACGCCAAGGTGTCATACACCGATATCCTCCCGGTTCGAGCCAGCACTTACATATTGTCCATTATCAACGAGCAACTAGGCAAAGGGGCAATGGCCCTGTATCTGAATCGCCGCGAAGGTGTGCCCGGCTGGAAATTAGGCTCAAGCATGCTGTTTATCATGGTCTGCGAACTCATTTACCTGTGCGCTTGGGCCAACATTGGCCTTGCATTGCAGTGGGAAACGTTACCCGAGGTTTTTCGGCTATTGCCGTGGGTTGGCATGGTGATTGTTGCAGTCTTCTCAGTCGCGTTTTTGTACTTTCGAGGCATGATTTTGCCTAACTTCAATTTGCGGGACAAAGACATTTTATTTTCGTTCAGAGAAGCAAAACTGGGCCAATACGCGCTAATTCTCGTCCTTAGATCACCGGCACTGCTTGCTGCAGTCTTTGTTTACTCTGAAGCGTTGTCGTTATTTGGGATCGAGTATTCCTATCTTCAAATGCTCGGCATACTACCCGTCATTTTCTTTGGCGCATCAGTACCCGGCCCGTTCCGCGCCGTCGCTGTTTCAATGTGGGTGATATTGTTCCCTGAGTATCCAGCTGAAATGGCTGCATTTGGACTCGTTCAACACAATTTCTTCATCCTGTTTAATGCAGTTATTGGCCTGTTTTTTGTAAACCGTGCGCAGAAGGAATTGTTCGAGTAATCGCCTCTCGCGGCGCAGCCAATTTGGACGCGCCGCCATCCATCAGTTAAGCCATCAAACAAATCATCTGAACCAAAATCAAGATGCATTGCGAACATTGGCTTGATTGCCCTTTCTAATAATTGACGAGGGCTCCTTTTGCTGGTTTAGTCAGGCTTGAAAAGGGAGAGTGTTATGTCGAGTGCCATCGAAGTTGATTCAGCCACAGGTCTAAAGAAGTTCAATACCAGAGCGGCTAAGGCCAGCAATAAGATTCAAGGCAACGGTTATGCCGTGGTCACGGACGAATCTCTGAAAACCCTACCAGATGCGCCAGTCGGTGCTGTTTTTAGCGCCGAAGAGCAGGAAAAATATCGTCAATTCAAGGAGTCCCGTGCAGGCGCGGCCGACTATATCGGACTTGAAGGTGAGTTTAGTGAATACCTTACTGACGTCTACTCTGACGACCCAATACCCAGAGAAGCGCTCCAAGATGAATGTGAAATTCTCGTCGTTGGCGCCGGCTTTGCTGGTCTACTCCTGTGGTACAAACTTAAAAAGGCCGGCTTTACCGACATACGCTTCTGTGAAAAAGGTGGCGACGTCGGTGGCACATGGTATTGGAATCGATACCCGGGCATTGCTTGCGATGTCGAGGCGTACAGTTACCTGCCTCTTCTAGAAGAGATGGGTTATATCCCCAGCATGAAGTTTGCCGGTGGCTTTGAAATAATGGAGTACTGCCAAAGCATGGCAGAAAAGTTTGGTTTCTATGAACGTTGCTTGTTTCACACGACGGTTGAGAAGACCCAATGGGATGAAACAACCGGGCGCTGGACGGTAAAAACAGATCGCGGTGATGCGATGCGTGCAAGACATGTGATACTTGCCAACGGTATTCTGACGACACCAAAATTAGCGAGAATAGAAGGTATGGAAACGTTTCAAGGTGAAGCGTTTCATACGTCCCGCTGGAAGTATGATGTTGAGTTAAAAGGCAAGCGCGTTGGCATCATCGGTACGGGTGCGACATCGGTTCAAGCTGTGCCCGAGCTCGCCAAGACTGTCGGTGAGCTTTTTGTGTTTCAACGCACGCCCTCATCAATTGATATCCGCGATCAGCGTGAGACTACCCAAGAAGAAAAAGAAACTTGGGCGAAGGAACCCGGCTGGGCTGTCGCCAGAAGAGGCAGATTTGCCAAAATATCCGCGGGTCGCACGGCGATGAAAGCCAATGATGACTTTCTGGCGGGCAAGGTAAAGGATTTCAAAGTTCGCAAACAGCACGATACAGAGCTTTCCCCCGAAGAGCTGGTGCAAAAACAGCTTGATACCAACTTTCGAATTATGGAGCAGATCAGGGCAAGGGTTGATGCCATCGTTGAAGATCCCAAAACCGCTGCCGCATTGAAACCCTATTACCCCTATGGCTGTAAACGGCCAACCTTCCATGACGAGTATCTACCTGCTTTCAACTTACCTCATGTGAATCTCGTTGATACAGCGCCACGGGGCGTGAACAAAATTAACGAGCGAGGCGTCGTACACGACGGCGTTGAATACCCGCTCGATGTATTGATCTACGCAACAGGCTTTCAATGGATGGCAACCAGCACATTCAACATGATCGAAGGCCGTAACGGTCGCTCGCTCACTGAAAAATGGCAGTCAGAGGGCACCAAAACATTTCTTGGTTTACACAGCGAAGGCTTTCCGAATTTGTTTATTGTCTCCGGCCCCCAAGGTGGTGGTGGTAGCTTCAACTTCACCAATGCCATTGAAGAACATGCGGACTATGTTGTGTGGATGCTCAGCACAATGCGCGATCGCGGCGCGACAAAAGTGGACGTAAAGAGAGAGCCCGAAGAGGAGTATGCAGAGCACTGTCGTCAAGCTGACATCATGACGGCGCCACTGCGAGACTGTATTACCTACTACAACGGCCACGGTGAAGGTGAACCAGGCGCGCTAGCCTATTACGGCGGCGGCCGCTGGCACAAATTTCGTGAGCGTGCCCAAAATTCGCTCGCCCCTTACATCTTTGAGTAACGTAACGCATTAGCGGCGAACGTAAGCAGGTCATCTTATTCAGGTCATCGTCAAGAGATAGGACAATGTCGTTAAGCAATCAAACCTCTTAACCCATTTGGGCAAGCGTGTTTGGCAGCCGGGGACACAGTCGCAGCGCGGCGCAAACCACTTTGTCGCGCCATCTGAAAAAAACCAACAACGCAGCGAGATTTGCCTGCCTGAATATACGCTGCGCGTTTTGTCGTTATCGCGAATTTCGAATCATGTAAACTGGCGTCTCTGTTGAGTGGCTAACAAAGGAGAAGATAGTGTCCTCGGTACTGCAAAGAAGACAACAATTGCTTGGCGACGCCACGCTTTTTTACGAAGACCCTATTCAAATCGTAAAGGGTGACGGCGTTCTTCTCTACGATGAAAAAGGCAAACAGTACATCGACATGTACAACAATGTGCCTTGCGTTGGTCATGCCAATCCAGTCGTTGTAGAAGCGATGGCCAAACAGATGTCGACCCTCAACGTTCACAGTCGATATTTACACGAAGGCATTCTCAACTATGCTGAGCGGCTACTGGGTTTGCATCATGCCGATCTAGAAAATATTATTTTCGCCTGCACAGGCACTGAAGCCAGTGAAATTGCGCTCATGACGGCACGCATCGCAACTCGGGGCCGGGGCATCATATGCACCGATGCGACCTATCACGGCAATAGTAGCGAAGTCATCAAAATGGCAATCGCCGCAAGCTTAGGCGAACCAGCAAATGCTGAGTTCCGCGCCATACCGTTCCCGCAGAAATACCGACCACTGCAGCAGGGATTAGATGAAGAGGCCCTGTGCGAATTGTATCTCGACAAAATAAGGCAAGCGATTGCCGACTTCGAAGGAAACAAAATTCCTTTTGCCGGTATGTTCGTCTGTTCTATCTTCGCCAATGAAGGGTTGCCCGACATACCCGGCAGTTTTATGGCAAAAGCCACAGATATCGTACACGCCGCAGGTGGCTTAATGATAGCCGATGAAGTTCAGGCTGGCTTTTGTCGCTCGGGTGATTTCTGGGGCTATGAAACCACCGACTTTAAGCCAGATATCGTCTGTATGGGCAAACCAATGGGCAACGGGCTACCCCTATCAGCGGTGGCTGCAAGTGCTGATCATGTCGCATCGTTTCGCAAAGCAACGCGCTACTTCAATACGTTCGCCTCCAGTCCATTACAAGCTGCCGTTGGCATGGCAGTGCTCGATGAAATTCAGAATCGCGATCTGTTGCGACAAAGTGCTGCTGTTGGTGCATATATGCGCAATGCACTTAAACGCATACAAGAAGACCATCCGAGCATGGGTGATGTCCGTGGTTGCGGCCTCTTCACAGGCATAGAGTGGGTCACCGAAGACAATCAAGCGGATCGAGAAGGTGCCATCGCTGTGACCAACAAGCTAAAAGAGAAAGGATTTTTACTCAGCAATGCCGGCATATTAAAAAATGTCATTAAAGTGAGGCCACCACTAGTTTTCGAGAAGAAACACGCAGATCAGTTTCTTGAAGCCTTTAAAGAGATTGTTAAGGATGGATGATCCTGTTGCGATTCTAGAACAGGTCAAAGGGGCGCTCGATCATTGGTCCCTTGAACCGGTAGAAATTGATGTTGCGTCTCAATCTGAGAACATCGTTTACAAGGTCACAACCTTGGAGGGCAACTTTGCGTTAAGAATTCATCGACCGGGATATCACACGCTTGAAGAGTTAAACGCCGAGCACGAATGGACCGGCGCGCTTTCTCAAGCGGGTTTTCTTTTGCCCACAACCCGACCAGCCACATCCGGTGAGTTCTATATCCCCGTCCAGGTCAATGGCGGTGTTCGCTATGCGGGTCTAATCGAATGGCTCGATGGCAGCGCGATGAAAGATCAGGAAGACGGAGAGCCCGCAGCTGAGCTGCATCACCAACAGCTCAGCGCGCTGGGTGAGTTGATGGCACAGTTGCACAATCACTCCTCGGCATGGCAACACTCTGTCTCTTTCACCCGTCATCACCTCGATGTTGACGGTTTTTTTGGCGCATCACCTTTTTGGGGCCGATACTGGGAGTCCCCTAGCATCAACAAAGATCAGCAAGCTCTGCTGCTTTCCACACAAAACACCATCGCTGGCAGGCTAAAAAATCTCGGTAAAGAACGTAACGTGTTTGGCATGATCCACGCTGATTTGCATCAGGGCAATGTTTTCATCTCTCACGACAAGATGTACTTGATTGACTTTGATGACGCCGGATTTGGATGGTATCTGTACGATATTGCCGTCGCGCTTTACGAGTACAACTTTGAGGAAGACTATCAAACAATTGAGGCTGCATTCTTAGACGGTTACACAAAGCATCGGGTACTAACGGATGCGCATCGAGCTTTGTTACCGATGTTCTTGCACATAAGATCGCGAGCCATCATTGGTTGGGCAACAGCACGACCGGAACTAAAACAACAAGCGCTTATCGACGGTTTGGTACAGCAAACCTGCAAGGAAGCCGTTTTTTATAAGTGACTTTTGAAGGGGTTCGGTCAGAGTAAAGAGCGAACATTAACGGGAAAAGTAACAACCCTAAAGAATCAATTGCCCTGCTGTCGCTTGATATTATTGATCGCCACTTATTTACCCGATAACTGCATAACCCAACATGCTTGTGCCGCCCTGATGTTCAATCGCCCGAAGACCATCTGAGTGTTACTTACGGGTTCAATCTGAGTCTTCGTTAAGACCCCATGGTCTAAACCTTAAGCCATCGCGGCAACGACAACACAAACGATCGCTGTGCCGGCAAGCATAGACAACACCCTATCAACTGAGGTCGAACTAGTGACCCAGTAAAAGCCTGTTGCGACAATTAATAATCGCAGCAATGCACCAAACACAGCAAAACGCCAAAGTATTGAGTACGTAGCTGACAAGATAGCAACGCAGTCCGAGTGCGAAAAAAGCGTAGGTCGGCGCGACCATCCGTAATAACTGACGGCAGGTCTTGCTGCATCTAATTTGGACCCAGCAAACATATCGCGATTTAGGAGTAATGCAGCGTGAAAGACGTGACTATATTCAAACAAGCCAATAAGATACTGCGATGAAAAAAGTCGTTGGTGGGGGTCCTAAAAAAGTACTCTACACATTAAATGCTGTTAGACGCATAGGGTTAACAAACTCAGCAAAAGCCCTGTCCTCAAAAAATACCTGCAAAGCTTGCGGCCTTGGCATGGGTGGTCAGCAAGGCGGCATGACCAATGAGCTTGGTGAGTTTCCCTCGGTATGCAATAAAAGCGTTCAAGCCCAATCCACTGATATCCAGCCGCCTATTCCGAACGAAGTCTTTCAACACAGCATTGAGGAACTTAAAGAACTAAGCCCTAAAGAGTTAGAACACATCGGCCGTCTTGGCCAACCGATTTTTAAGGCAAAAGATAGCGAACACTACAAAACTGTAGACTGGGACTGGGCGTTAAATTACGCCATCGATCGTTTCAAACAATCCAATCCCAATCGCAGCTTTTTTTATGCCTCTGGACGCTCTTCAAATGAAGCCGGTTTTTTGCTGCAACTTTTAGCAAGACTTTATGGCACAAACAATGTCACCAATTGTTCCTTTTATTGCCATCAAGCGACCAGTGTCGGCTTAGGCAGCACGATCGGCACTGGCACCTCGACCATAGAACTTGAAGACCTCGCCCACTGCGATACGATATTTATCGTTGGTGCCAATCCTGCGTCGAACCATCCGCGGCTTATTCACCAGCTTAAAAATTGTCGCGATCGCGGCGGTAACGTCATCATCATCAATCCCGCTAAAGAACCTGGTTTGGTTAAGTTTTCTGTCCCCAAAAGCCCAGTCTCAATGATCACGGGTGGCACTGAAATCGCATCACTGTATCTGCAACCGAATATTGGTGGTGACATTGCACTGTTTAAAGGGATTGCAAAACAGCTTATTCAAAACAACCAAACCGCACCCGAATTTATTTCCAAACATTGTGATAACTACGAAACCTTTAAGGAAGACATTACTGAGACATCTTGGGAAGAGATCGAAACAAACTCAGGCATCAATCGCGCTCAGATTAAAGAAGTTGCCGACATGTATGGCCACGCGAAAAAGGCAGTATTCGCTTGGGGCATGGGCATGACCCACCATCAATTTGGCTCAGCTAACGTCGAATACCTAAGTAATTTGGCAATGCTCAGAGGGATGGTAGGTACACCGCATGCAGGGCTACTGCCCTTACGCGGCCACAGCAACGTTCAGGGCATCGGTACCATCGGCGTGAAGCCAGTGCTATCTCAAGAAGTGTTTAGCAAACTTGAAGAAAACTTAAAGATCGAACTACCCACCAAAGCGGGGCTCGACACACTTGCTTCGTTAGAACATGCCCATCGTGGCGAAATCGACAATGCCTGTATCGTCGGCGGCAATTTATACAGCGCGACACCCGATTCCAAATGGGCCGCACAAGCACTCGGTAACATTGCATTCAAACTATTTCTGACCACGACGCTCAATCAAGGGCATTTATATGGCATTGAGAACGATGTGTTGGTTCTGCCTGTTTGCGCAAGAGATGAAGAAAGTCAGCCAACCACGCAAGAGTCGATGTTTAACTATGTTCGCCTTAGTGATGGCGGTATTGAGCGACTTAACAACGTACGCTCAGAGGTCAGTATACTCTCGAGTTTAGGACAGGGTTTGATCGATCACGCGCTACCTGATGATTCGCCTTTTAGTTTTCAAGAATTTCAAGCTCACGATAAAATTAGAGCCGCGATAGCCAATACTGTTCCCGGCATGGAAGACTTAAAAGACATCGACATTGCGAAGAAAGAATTTTACGTGCGAAAGAGAATCATGCACGAACCGACATTTAACACCGCAAACAACCGCGCGCATTTTCAGGTACACCCAATACCGCAAGCTAAAGTGAAAGGCTTTCCATTTTTATTGGCAAGTATTCGCAGTGAAGGACAATTCAACTCTATTATTTATGAAGAGAATGACACCTATCGGCACAATGCAGGACGCGATTGCATATTAATGTCAAAGCAGGACATGACCGAGCTTTCTCTTAACAACGGCGATCGAATAAGTGTTAGCTCTTCGGCAGGCACGTTAAAAAACAGAAAAGCATTTTCTTTCGACTTAAAACCTGGAAACGTTTTAGCTTACTATCCCGAGGCCAATGTACTGTGCGAGCGCAAAGTCGACTCGCGGAGTTTTACGCCTAATTTTAAGTCAGTACCCGTCAAGATAACCAAACAACAGCTTATTGTTTAGAACCAAATAGTTTTAAGAAGGTGGTTTCGCTTTCTGGTGTGCCGATCAATACGATTTCACCTTCCTCTGGCAAAATCGAGTCGGGACTCGGGTTGGTTGTGGTTTTGTCTTTTGTGTCGATGCCAATCACCGTGCAATTTGTTTGCTCCCGAATATTAGATTCAGTCAACGTCTTGCCAGCAAGTTCCGCTGGAACCGGCACTTTAAACACATCCAATCCTTCAGCTACCATCAGTAAGTCACTGCGCTGCATAAGGTTAAACAGCGCATTGGCCCCCATTGATGCGTACGACATTACAAGATCGGCACCAGCGCGATGTAAAGCGGCGACACTGCGCTCTAACGTTGCACGGGAGATAATCTGTATATCGTCGCGCAAAAGGCGGCTGAAAATGGCGAGATAGATGTTAGTTTCGTCATCTCTTGTCGTAATGATAACCGTTGACGCATGCTCAATACCCGCCAGAGTCATCACTTCCGAGCTGGCACCAGAGCCGTGAATCGTTACTGACCGGTCCACAATTCGTTGCTCATTGCTTTCGATAATACGATATTCAACTCCACGCCTTGCCAATTCTCCGGCGGTGGCGCGGCCGACACGCCCGCCGCCAATGATGATTACGGGCCCCTTAGCAATACCAGAATCGTCTATTTGATACAGCCGGTCGAATTCTTTCAGTTGTTGTCTTGAGCCCGCTAGCACCAAAGCGGTGTTTGCGTTGACTGTACTGCTCTCTTGGCCTATCTCAAATCGACCGCGGTCCCAGAAACCGACAATGCTGACGCTGGTCTCGAACTGGGCTTGCAAGTAAGGCTTGCCAACAAGTGTAGTCTGGCTTGCGTTCACCTCGGCAATCAGTAAATCGTCAATTTTGCCAATGATATGCGTAAAGTTTTTACCACCCGCCACTCGACGTGCGAGCGCACCTGCCATCAACTCGGTTAGATTCAGTACGCGCTTGCAACCCGCTAACTTTAAAACCGGTACCGAGCTATTATCTCGCGCAGCAGCAATGATGGGGATGTCATCTGAAATACCTCGCACCGTGAAAACCACCGTGGCATTCGAAATGTCGGAACGTGTCGTTGCAACCAGCGCGGCTTGACTCACTCTGGCATTGATAAAAGTCTCGGGGTCGCTTAGGTCACCGTGGATGACATTGACGCCTGCGTCGTGCAACAACTTCACCTCTTCAGCCTCAGGCAGTATGACCACGTAGGGGTATTTGTATTGCTTTAACTTTTCAACCAGCACCATTGTGATAGCGCCATAGTTGGTCAGAATGATGTGGTCTTTGGTTCTGCGCGATATTTTCCGCGGCAGCCTGCTCGCAGCCCGTGCTTCCATCCAGGGTTCATAGAACAGTTCGATAAAGGTAACCGGCAACAACACGAGTAAAACAATAATGCCGGACAACAAAACAACAATTGAGAACAGACGACCGTAGTCGGATGTGAAGGTAATGTCGCCATAACCCAATGTCGACATGGTAGTTAAGGTCCAATACAGCGAGTCGATGATGGAATAACTACGACCTTCAAACGCCATCAGGACATGGAATACAAAAGAAAACAGGGTAATTAACGATGAGAAGATGAGAAGGTAACGTAGCAACGCGCGTAAGCGACTCTCGACCATCCACGCGGGTATTGAGTCAGTTAGCTTTTGACGCAACTGACTTTTTAGTTGCTGCCATGGCGATCGTGTTTTATCAGATTCGGTCATCGTTTGCTTGCAAGCACCTCAATAGGTTTGGAGATCTGAGTAAAGAGGTTAAAGTGCCAGAGTGCACCCATCAAAGGCAACCTTTGGATAGCAAACATTTTGCACCGCGATATTGATATCGAAGCGGCTCGCTAATGATCAGAAACATTTAACTAAATAATCTAGGCAGGATGCCATCTCGAAAACCGTCGCTGAGGAGATATGGGCTAGCTAGGCTTGTATAAAATAAAGAGGCACTGGTCTAAAAACCAACAAATGCCTCTTCACTACATCTTTGCATGAGTGACAGATTTCACTCAGCGTAATTGAATCAGCGTAAAGCTTACTTTGCCATTATAACGGCTAGACGCTCCACACTGACCCAGGCTATTTACTAAAATTCAGCAGCTAGCCGCACATACCAAAACCCACCATTAAATCCAAATGGTGACGTTAATGATTGCGTCACACCAAGGAAGTTTAAGGTGCCATTTTGTTCATCGTCTGGCTCAACATCAAATACGTTCTCAGCACCAACAGTTAGGTGATAGTTATCAGAGATCGTTAGTGTCGCCTCAAGGTCAACCAGTAGCTCACCACTGTAGGTGGTTCGGTCAGAAGCATCACCAGGGCTAAACAAACCGCCTGTTGACGCCCAATCATCGTAGTTGTTTAACCGAACCAATCCGCTAAACATACCACCGTCAGTATAATTCACTGTAAACGTTGTACGATTCTGCGGCACATGGTTCTCAAGGTCAAAAACTCTAGACTCATTGATTGTTCCAGCAACTACATTACTCACTTCCTGTTCATTGAAATTATGTCGCAGGTCAAATGTCATTGAACCGTTAAACACATCAACGCTGGTTGTGACCGCTAGATCAACACCAGAAATTTCAGAATCGAAGCCATTAACGAAATAATTGGCACTACTACCTAGCAGTAAATTTGCATTAGGAATACCAGCATTGGCTAACAAAGTTACTTCTGCTGCACCAACTGTATTGTTAAGTAGCGCAAGTCGATCCTCAATTTCTATTTCGTAGTAATCGACAGTGATACTAAACATATCAATCGTCCATACCGCACCCAAAGTAAAGCTGCTCGACTCTTCCGCATTCAGTGGCGAGGCACCAAGCGTTAGGGCAATCGGGTTATCCACCGGGTAAGTACCGTTAGGTATGAGATTACCATTCACATCACTGGTTGTTGTTACGTTAAGCGTATTCACTTGGCCAGGTGTAGGTACTCGGAAACCGGTTGACGCAGTGGCGCGAAGTGCAAAATCCTGAGTCAATTGATATCTTGCAGAAAATTTATAGTCGAATGTTGAGTCAAACTCGTCATAGTCCTCGTAGCGGAAAGCAACACCGGCAGAGAATTTATCCGTAATGTCAGCTTCCAAGTCAACATACAAACCAAGACTTTGACTTTCGAAACTACCACTTGATTCAGCAGGGAAACCCTGGAATCCGTCAGAACCGACACCAAAAAATGCAGCAGTTGGACCGGCTTCGATTGAAGCTTGGTCACCTGCACCTATTTTGTAAGTCTCATCTCGCCATTCCAAACCCGTAGCAATGTTTAGGGGTGATGCAAAATTAGCAAAATCGATACTCTTAACCAGGTCAATATTCACGCTGGATTCTTCCTGCGTGAGGGTTCCAGGCTTAAAACTTACCGGTGATAGAGCACCCAGACTTGGGTTAATAGTCTCGGAGATATTGTATTTAGCTTCGGCTTCCGAGCTACGCACTTTTACATCCCAGCTAGTACCATCGGAAAACTCGCCTCGCATACCAACAACGACCGCATAATCTTCGAGGTCAGCACCAAAATTTGGGTTATATCCGCCCGGGAATAGTGTGTGAATCGGATTAAGCAAAACGAAACCACTGGCACTTGTTGAATCAGCTGTAACGTAGTCACTGGGGTTAAGCCCTGCTGCTTGGATGGAATTGATCAGTGTTTGCGGCGCCGCGTCTGGCAGAAAATCACCATCAAGGTCTACCTGCAACGTGTCTCTAGCGGCTGTCTGGTGTACAGCGTCAAGAACAGGTCCACGATAGAAAAAGTCAGAAAGTGTTTCGTTTTCTGACCAGTTAAAGTGACCGTAAATTTCGGTGGTGTCGCTGATTTCATAAGCCGTGTTGATAAATAGCTTTGTCGTTTCAACTTCCGGATCACCCCAACGCTGACCGAAGCCATCTAGTGGTACAAGATTTGCGCCAACGACCGTCGCAACAAAAGCTGCATCGGGTCTTGCGATACCACGTGAGGTTGTATCGGCATCTGACATTTCTAGCGTTGCATTAACAAAGCCTTTATCCCATAGACTGAATCCGCCGTTGAGGCTGATTGATGAGCGTTCACCATCACCTTCGAAGTACTCACCTGTCTGATAAGAGATAGAGAACCCCTCGTCCGCATCTTTCAAAATAACGTTTATGACACCCGCTATTGCATCCGATCCGTATTGTGCAGAAGCACCGTCACGCAATACTTCGACACGTTTAATCGCTGCACCCGGCAACGCTGAAAAATCGACTGCCTGAGCACCTTGGTTAACCGTACCCAGTGGCGCCAATTGTAGGTTCACGAGTGGTGATCTATGGCGACGAGAGCCATTCACTAAAACCAGCGTCTGGTCTGGCGAAAGATTCCGTAAAGAAACAGGACGAATGAAGGCTGTGCCGTCGGCTATCGGAAAGCGCTGCGTGTTAAGCGCCGGTGATAGTTTCGTTAGACCGTCGGTTAGATCAAACGTCGCTTGCTGTGTGACCGAGTCGCCACCAAAGACGTCGACCGGCGAGAGAGTCTCTGTGGGTGACATGCCCTCTTTACGGGTACCCGTAACGACGACCTCCTCCATCTCGATGACAGCCTCGGCCTCAGCCATCGCTATCATTGGCAGCCCGCTAGACAATGTCATCGCGGCTATCAGAAATTTACTGTTCTTTTTCACAATTGGACCCCCCAAAATGCATATTTTTTCGGCCATGATTGACCATTCCGGCAATTGTACTGATTGAGACCTGCATCTCTACTTTTTTATCCATCGATTGCAATCGATAGCACAAAATGCTTAATTCTGAGTAAAGCTCCACTAGATTTTTGACCTAATACCGTTAAAAGGATCTATTACTGGATGCCGTGAAAAGTACGTTATCGCAAGATAACGTACCTGACCAAATACCGGAGACTAAGACAACAACGAGGATTATTAGGCAGCGCAAATTCGACAAAAAAATCGCCCGATTCTACTCTGACCCTTTACTCTGCCCGCTTTTTTTTACATGCTCTAAATTAAGTTCTATTGTGACTCAGCGACATGGCCCCTCCCTCTGGAAGTGTACAGATCATCAACCCTCAGGCATCACATTGCCTGTATGACATACTGCAGAACACCGCCCAAAAGTTTCCAAGGGACTTTATTGATGCGCAATTTCCTGACACGGCACAAGCTTTTCGTCAAAATTACGTTCACAATTTGCCAAGATTCGAAGCGGCTCGGCTTGCCAGTCCAGTCAGTACACTGATCGCCCGCGACCTGGCACTAAGCTTTGAAAAACAATTAGTGTATCGCGACGCTTCGAGCGAGCAGGCCGTACATTCATTTTTAGGCACACCCAGCAACCCTCTGGCGCTGACCACGATAACAGGCAAAAACACATCATTGTGGCAGCCGGCTTTTGAAGATAAGGGTGTTTTGCATCACGACCTTGCCAAACTTGGCGCAGTGCTGACAAATAGAAATGTCATCACACCGAGCGCCGCAGACGCACTCGGTTGGCTACAACAACACTTTGTAGGTAAAGGTGTGTCCCTCGCCGGACGAAAAATTGCCGTTCTCGGCGCAGCTGCAGAAATGGCGCCCACTGAACAACTGCTAAAAACGGGCGCACAAGTCTTGTGGGTTGATCGAGTGGCGCCGCCTGCAGCGTTAAGCTCGCCAGCTGACATTAATGGTTCCCTAAGCTACCACCCCGCGGGTATTGATCTGCTCTCGCAACCAAAGGAAACCTTGGCAACGCTTATTGCGTTTGCGAATGGGGAACCACTCGATTTATGTCTGTATGCGTATGCGCCTGGCCAGGGGCGAGAAATGCGCCTCACCGGCATTATGAACGCCCTTGTGAACAGTTTGCCTCCGCAACTCATCGGCAGCGTCACCTTACTGGTGTCCCCAACAACGCCCACCCGACTTGGCAAAGTCGATATAGCCGCCATGAGTAAACGCCTCGAAACACGACCTGCCTGGGAGTCTGCTTTGTCGGCGATCGGTTTACTCGGCAAACAGAGTGGTAAAGTTACGGTAAATTCAGCTTCGGTGACGAATACCGTGGTCAGTATTCAAGGTGCAAGCTATCAGGCTGCTCAATACCTAGCAAAAACCATCATGGCGGACTGTTGGGCGAATCATGGCAACCCACATGATGCGGTAACGACAAACAACACTTTGCCCATCAGAGTTTCTGCCAACACTGCGGCTATTACGCAAACGCGCTCTTTAGACCATCCTGTTTTTGACGCGGCTTTTGGCGGCGCAGCAGCAATGCAGGTTGAAACCTTCACGCCAAATCAGTCTCGCGTACTAAGCGGCCTATTGGCAATTCATGATTGGTTACAGCCAGCATATCCGGCACTAGGCCAGATACGCGTGCACGGTGGCATCCACACTCTACCCTATCCGCTGGAGCTCGCTCTCAGACCTGCTGCAGCGATTGGTTTCGGCCGCCGACCGAAGCTACTGGCGGGGTTGTTGCGCTAGATAAAAATTAGCGCATTTAGCCATTGATCATATGATCGAAGCGCGCTGAACAGCAGACTTCAGATGTATTGTAAAAGTAGCTTCACCGCAGTATTCGACATTTTTTTTGCGCACAAGAAACATACCTGTTCGCTTAAAGCATTGAGCCTTGACGCTGCAACAGAGGACAGGCAGGGCCTGCACCGGCACGCTCGTGCGACGCCATCTTTCATTTTGTTTTCCCACTGTCTTGCAAGCACTTGAGGAAATGCCCATATTACGTTCACTTCAAAAAATCTAACGGTCAAGGGTAGTTCATGATGAAAAATAGTGATCGGCAATTCACGGTTGATAATTGGGGTTACCCACCACAAAACCGTCAATCCTTCCAACACGTTCAATCTCTCTTCCCGACCGCCCGTCTTCGTCGCGGGCCTGGTCCAATCACGACATTTGACAGTCATTCAAAAGACATCCTCAACATGACCTATGCAGGTGCTGACGGATCACAACGGACCGTGCAGCAGATGTTGGATGATGGTTATACAGACGCATTTATCGTCGTGAAAGATAACGCCATCCTGTGTGAACACTATGCCAACGGTATGGCAGCGGACAGTTTTCATTTGCTCAACTCTGTCACCAAGTCATTCGTTGGTATGTTGGCTGGTATCCATATATCAAAAGGGCTGATCCAGGAAACGGATCTAGTGACGCAATACTTATCTGAATTGGCAGACACCGCCTTTTCAGAGTCCACTATCCGACATCTACTTGATATGACAGCGGCGCCAAAATACGGTGAAGATTATGCGGACCGATCTGCGGACTTCTGGGTTGAGGCTGCTGTCGTCGGCTGGCGCCCTGCACTGAGAACCAAAGAATCTGCGACGACGCTGTTGGCACATGCGACAACACTCACTGAGAGTGAGCAAAGCAATGGCGAAAAGTATCACTACAGAACTGTCTTGACTAACGTTTTAGGCATGGTGCTAGAACGAGCAGGCCAGGGTAGTTTACAAGAACAATTACAAAATGAGCTTTGGCAAAAACTCGGTCCACAACAGGATGCCGCTATTGTGGTAGACAGTGTTGGATTCCCCTATGTTGGCGCGGGCATGAATGCGTGCGCACGCGATCTTGCACGCTTTGGCCAGATGATGATTCAGCAAGGTGAATACAATGGCGAGCAGATTGTGCCACAGCAATGGATCGATGATACGCGCCATGCAAATGATCAGGCCAGAATTAATTTTGCGCAAAGCGACTATGGCGCAATGATGCCCGGCGGGCATTACCGCAACCAGGTTTGGGTTGAGGATGCGGACAAAGGTGTCTTGGTGGCCATTGGTATCCATGGCCAGGTCATCTACATGAACATGCAAACTCAAGTGGTGATTGTCAAACTTTCAACACACCCCGAGTCTTCCAGTTCATTATTCCAAGATGGTTTTATCGCAATGAGGGCACTCGCCGAGTCGCTTTGACGCGGACTTGAGAAAACCAAAATGCAGCAGCCCAAAAAACGCCGGGCATCCTATCGAAACCCTTATCCGTCGCACTTGCGGGGCAAGTCGAGGGTTGGATTCTGATCAAAGAAGCCAACGGGAATCAAATGAAAACCGGTGTATTCGACCGGCATGACCGGCCAGTCTTCAGGTCGTGGCACGTGGGTCAACGCCACGGTATGCCACATCACAAGATCGCAGTCATCGATATCCCGATTGCCCGCTGTGATCTCAGCAAGCCCACCTTGTCCCGCATGCATCACAGTATTGGCACCGGCCGCGCTCAACTCGTCTTCGTTAAACGGCGTAGCCCATAAATTGTGGCTGGCAAATGCAGCACGCAGTGCCACTTGAGAACCGGCTTGCGCAAATAATGTCGGTGAAGCGGCGGGCAGCAGTTTGTAGGCAACCGGCACACCCCATTTGTTTTTTGATGCGGGGTTAACCACCTTCCAGTTTCTACTCACATGTGGCGCGTTATCCCGAATCGCTTCGGATTCTGTTGTTAAAGGCCGAGACACCGACTGAAACTGAGTACCTTCGGGGTTTTTCGATGATATCGGCATTACCTCGATCTGATTCTCAAACAATGAATTGGTGCCACCATCGAGATGCCAATCAAGCCGAAAACAGAACAGATGCTGGTGTACCGGTGATGAGAGGTTTTCGCCGACGACCGGTGACTGCGCCGGATTATAGGTTTCTTCCGTAAAAACACTAATGCCAACAATACCGGTTAGCTTCACTTCCATTTGGATTGTTCCGTCAAGATAAAGATACCAATAAAAACCGTAGTCGTAGTTGCCGACGGTGAACACAGAGCTGATAACCAGCCGTCGAGAGCGCCTTACTTCTGTCGTTTGCGAAGATGAATCATAGTGCTTCCATTGAATACCATAGTCTTCTTCATGGATACAAATGGCATTTTCAACCGCCTTATGCTTACCGTCAAAGGTAACCTGATGGCTGTCCAGGTAGTGGATTTCACCGACACAATCACAGCCAAGCTTCAGGCTGTTGATCATCGTACCCATGTTGTACTCGCTCGCATCAAGCACATGTTTCCAACTGTGCATGGGGTCACTGTCGCCGTAGGGCACAACCATTTCGGATAGCGCCGCACGATAAAGGATCGGTCTATCCTGCAAAGACAACTCATGCAGCACCAGACCATTCACAGGGTGGACAGAAGCTCTGACATCAAAACCCTGCCATGAAATTTTGTTACCGCTCACCTGAAAGCTTGTACCTTCGGGTTGGGTGATTTCCAAAGGCTTCAAGTCTGATCGAATCGAGCTCTGGCTTTCGCTATCGAAACGTCCCGATGCGGTTGGCATTGGAACCACGCCACTATCCTCAATGTGGGTAACCGTTCTGTCGGTAACATCCACATGAGCAATAAGCCCGTGAATCGGTCTTGCGTAGCCATTGTCAGTCGCATCCTCTCTAACAAAAGAAATACACCGCAACGCGCGGTGTCCTTTTGGAATGCTGTCGTGGGCATAACCGCCGGCTGGCCACGGATCGATTTGTATCAGCGCCAGCGCTTCTTCGGTGGAAACATCAATGCCTCTAGCGGAGACTGCCTCCAACCATTGCGTGTTGGATTTTGTCAGCATTATCGCAACACCGAAATCCGCGTAGTTGTAAGCCACCTGCGCGTCCTTTGACAACCGCGTGGTCGTTAGAACCTTTTTCTTCGTGACATCGATCACCGAGACAAAACCACCATCGGCTTGCTGATCAACTCCCGTCAACGTGACGACCCTTGATATCTGCTTTTCCTGCAGCACATCTTGTTTGTTCGGTTCTTTTATCCCTATCGAAGAGAAAAAGGCCTGCTCGTCAGAATGATGTTCGCGAAAAAGCTTAACTGCGGTTGATATTTCACTCGCGGAAAGAGCTTCCAGGGGATGAATTGTCATGCGATGTTCCTGCGTGTAGTTTTGATATCGTTAACGCACCTAATGTATCAGCCTGATTAATACTGGCACACAAAGATATATCACCTAAGTTAAAAGAATATCTATGCTTAATGCAAACCCAAGGTGGCGTTACTGATTCAAGTCCGTGGTATAAACACAGACTAAATCAAATACTCTCCGATAAAAAGAGGCAAGCAGCATGAGACTAGCGAACAGAGTTGCAATCATCACCGGCGGTGCAAGTGGTATGGGGCTCGCCAGCGTCAACCGTTTTTTGGAAGAAGGTGCGAGTGTCGTCATCGCTGACTTCAATGAAGATACCGGACAGGCAGCTATCGCAGCAGCCGCGGCTAACGGCTTTGCTGATCAAATCGCATTTGTTCGTACCGATGTTGCTAACGAAGCCGATATCGCCAAGTTGATTGATCACACGCTTCATAAATTCGGCAAGCTTGATATCATGTTTAACAACGCCGGTGTTGGCGGCGCTATTGGTCCCCTAACAGAAACAACCGTTGAGTCATGGGACTACACCTTTGATGTGCTAGCAAAGGGCGTATTTTTAGGTATTAAACACGCGGCGATCGCCATGCGCGCCGCCGGCAACGGTGGCTCAATCATCAATACCGCATCGATTGCAGGGCTTAGCGGCGACGCAGGGCCACTGGTTTACTCTGCAGCGAAAGCGGCCGTGATTTCACTGACACGCTCGTCCGCCGTTGAACTCGCCGCTGACAAAATTAAAGTCAACGCTATCTGTCCCGGCTTCATTGTCACGCCACTCGCCGATGGCGGTCGGCCAGAAGCCACCAAAGCCAACTTCGCAAAATCACAACCCTGGCCCGATTACGGTCGAGGCGAGCATATCGCTGGTGCCGCCATGTTCCTGGCTAGCGATGATTCTGAATTTGTTACCGGTGAAGAGATAGTCGTCGATGGCGGACTCACCGCGGCAGGGCCAGAGCTGTCTCGAAAATTCCCTAAAACATCCGGCAGAAACTCCCATGTTGCCGGCGTCACAAAAGGCTCGACCGGTGAGCCACCTGAGATAAAGCGGTTCTAATCTACAAAAAAACATGGCGTCGTGTTGGCTACCAAGATGATTCCATCGCAGATAACCTTGCCGAAAGCTGCTTGCGTGAATATACCCATAAAGCGCGGAGACAGAGTAGGGCCACAGTATATGCTCCGCTGAATTCGTCTTGGTTGTCGACGATTAGCACTTAAATATCAGCATCAATGCGAACAGAGATCTAACGCACACTCTTATTAACAAGTGAAAAGATTTTCTCGACCACCCTACTCTCACTCGCCAATTACTAAAACACGTCTTTGTATTGTTGAAACGCGTCTTAATTTAACTTAGTCTATCTGTCCTCACCAAATTCGGCTCAGACATGGGAAAGCGGCAAGACAACCGTGACGAGAAGCGAAAGCTGATTGTCGATTCAGCACGGCGCTTGATGCAAGCGCGATCCACTTCCGATTTTTCGATGCGCACCCTCGCCGACGTTGCTGGCGTCAGCAGCGCAACCCCTTATAGTTTGTTTGGCTCTAAACAAGCCGTCATTGCCGCCGTCATGGATACTGACTTTGATAACTTCACGTCGGCACTGACAGCAAAACCCGCCGTTGGACTCGACATCTTTTTCCGCATGGTTGATGTGACCGTTGAGTTGTTTGCGGCCGACCCCGGCTACTACAAAAAAGGTGCACTTGCTATTCAGGCGGCGTCAGACAAGGCATTAGCATCACACTTCGGTTTGCCCCGGCATGGTTTGCTGCGGGATTTTATCCGTGATGCCATCCAACGCGGTGACATCAATCACCGCATCAATGCGGATTCTTTTGCACTTACCTTAGGACACCAGTTTTATGGCTGGATACAGGCATGGGCCAGCGGTGATATCGAACTTGGCGATCTTTCGAATCGGGCCAAATACGGCATGAGCATGGCCCTTGCTGCGGCAGCAACGGCTGACGTACGCGACGCACTAATGGTTCAGGTCCTCAGTTTTCAGGACGCGTTACCTGAGACCGGCGCGAGGACGGCCATACACGCCAGCACGAACAAAAACCTAGATAACAACAAGCATATAAAAGAGGCATTGGGATGAACACAGTACGCAAATCAATTTTTCCATCTGCACAAGATACCTGGGCGTCTATCGCTGCCCGTGAGTTAGACAGCACAAACACCGAAGAGAGCATCGCCAACCTGCAGAGCTGGAATCTGCATGTTTTTGCCCGGCCCCCTGCGCCTGCCGACTCGCCACGAGCAGGCAACCCTATATTGCCCAGTGATATTTTATTCATAGAGCCACCACTCGCCTGATGACTGGCGCAAAAATAATTGCCGTCAAGCTTAGCGCCGCCCACGAAGGTGATGCTGAGCTTATTGTGGATATTCGCTACAGCAACGGCGGTATCACGCAAGTGCCACTTGACCGTTATGCCAGTGAAGCACTAATGACAGCGTGCACCGCCGACACAGCCGATGATTTAATTGGGCATGGTTGGGAAAAAGTGCGGCACGCATTACAGGTTTCTTATAGCCGATATTGAAGTGGCCGGTTGGCCAGGAGTTTAATGATGGATTTAGTAATCAGAAACGGAAACATTGTTGATGGCAGCGGTTTGCCATCGTATTTAGGGGATATTGCGATCAATGATGGTCGCATTGTGAGAGTCGGCAATGTTGCTGATACGGGGACAACTGAAATTGATGCACGCGGTAAAATTGTGTCGCCAGGGTTCATCGATCCGCACACGCACTTTGATGCGCAGTTGTTGTGGGACGGTGCGGCCAAGCCGGCCATCGAGCATGGCGTCACGACGATTGTGCCCGGCAATTGTTCTCTGTCACTGGCACCGCTTAAAGCAGACCACCGTATGAAGTTGGTTGGCATGTTTAACCAAATCGAAGAGATGCCATTTAAAGCCTTCGAAGAAGGTGTTGTTTGGGATTGGGAAACCTTTGAAGAGTTTGTGACGCGTATTAAGAAAGACCTGACCATTAACGTCGCGCCATTAGTCGGCCACAGTGTCTTACGCCTGTGGGTCATGGGTAACGAATCGATGCATCGCACGGCCACAGCGCAAGAGACTCAAGCCATGCAAGCGCTTTTGAAAGAGTGCCTAGACGCAGGCGCGATCGGCCTTTCAACCAGCTTCATTGATATGGACGAAACACTTCAGCCAGTGCCGAGCCGCTATGCTGATGCGGCCGAACTTGATGCATTATGCGCTGTGTTGGGACAACACAATCGCATACTGCAAGCCGTTCATGAATTTTACGATAACGATATCACCGTGGCGCGAATTGATCAGTTAGCTGACATTAGCCGCAAACACAAAATCACCACCACGCTGTCGCCGTTGTTTGTCAATAATGACAACTTTGCCGGTGTCGATCAGGCCATCGCTCGAGTTGTAGAACAAAACGAAGCAGGGGCAAGAGTCTGGCCTCAGGTACAGACAAGGCCAATTGATATCAGCTTCACGTTCTCAGTGCCTAGCCTGCTGTTTATACGTCTACGTACTTGGTACGCCGTTATGCGTTTTGGCACGCCGGAGACCATCATGGCTGCGTTTCGCGATGAGGCACAACGAAAGCAATTGGTAGCGGAGGCCAGCAATATGATGGGTTTATGGCAGCGGTTAATCTTGCGTCAGGTCAAGACCGAAGCTAACCAGCAATATGTCGGCAAAAACTTGGCAGAGATTGCAGAGCTGCGTGGCACCGATGCTTTGAATGTAATGATTGATTTGTCCCTAGAGGAGGATCTCGATGCTCACTTCCTCTCTGCTGACATGGGCCACAACAACGACGAGAAGGTTGGTAGCTTGTTGCGCCATCCTCACGTGATGATTGGTGCCAGCGATGGTGGCGCTCACATCCTGTCATTTTCAACTTACGGCGACACAGGCTATTTGTTCAGCCGGTTTGTCAGGGATAACCACTCGATGTCGATTGAAGAGGCAGTCAAGAAGATCACGTCAGACACGGCGGACATCTGGGCGATTGCTGATCGTGGCCTGCTGAAGTCTGGCTATATCGCTGACGTGACCATTTTTGATGCGGATTTGATTGACCGCGGTCCTGAGTACTACGTGCAGGATGTACCCGGTGACGGTCATCGTTACGTGCGTGACAGCGTTGGTGTTGAGACGGTCATTATTGGCGGCGCCGTCGCTTACACGCAGCAAGGCGGCTACACCGATGAACGTCGCGGTGAAATCGTTGGCGGTCGACCATAAATGATTAATACGCGACGCATTGCCACCAATGGCATAGAACTGAATATTGCAGAAGCGGGTGAAGGTCCACTGGTTCTAATGCTGCATGGATTTCCAGAGTCCTGGTACTCTTGGCGGCATCAATTTAAACCCTTGGCCAACGCCGGTTACAAAGCGGTGGCACCTGATATGCGTGGCTACGGTGAGAGCGACAAGCCTAACGATATTACTGCCTATAATCAGGTTGAGGTGGTGAACGACATTATTGGCCTGATTGCCGCACTCGGTTATGAGACAGCCATCGTGATAGGCCATGATTGGGGCGCGCCCACCGCATGGAGTTGTGCGCTTCACCATCCCGACAAAGTCACCGCCGTCGGCGCTTTGTCCGTACCCTTCACGCCGCGAGGCGATGTTGCACCGCTGGCACAAATGCAGAAAATGTTCGAAGGCATGTTTTTCTATCAACTGTATTTTCAAGAACCGGGCGTTGCTGAGGCTGAACTTGAAGCGGATGTACGTGTTTCGTTGAAAAAGTTTTACCACATGGCATCCGGCGACTTTGACTTAACCACACTCACGCCACAGGGACCGGATTCAGATTTACTGTCTGCTCTGCCGGAGCCAGAAAAAATGGGTGCATGGTGCTCGAACGCTGATCTGGCCTTTTACACGGCTGAATTTGAGCGCAGTGGTTTTCGCGGACCCGTTAACTACTATCGTAATCATGATTTGACTTGGCAAAAGACAGCCGGCGCGCCGAACACTATTTCGCAACCGGCGATGTTCATGGCGGGCGACAAAGACGGTGTCATCATGATGGCGGCTGAAGCGTTGCAAGCCCTACCCGAACGTGTCCCTAATTTGCTACTCAACGAACTGATACCAGGCGCCGGTCACTGGACACAACAGGAAGCACCGGAGGCTGTGAACCGCGGCATTCTCAAATTTTTGGAGGCAGTCAAATAAATGAACAATACGAAACCAAAAGTTGTTGTCGTCGGCGCAGGCATTACCGGGCTTTGCACGGCACTAGCATTAGCCAAAGATGGCTTGCCAGTCACGATTTTAGAGCGCGATGCACCGCCACCAACCGGTGGTGCGGATCAAGCGTTCTTTGAATGGAACCGCCGCGGTGCGGCCCAGTTTCGTCATCCGCACGCATTCCTTGCGGTCATGAGCAACCTGCTACAAGAAAGTTTCCCCGGCTTGATGGAGGATTTTTTTGCCGCCGGTGCGCGCAAGGTTTCGTTTGAGGACATGCTGTCGCCTGAGATGGCAAAGAACTATCAGCCTGAACCCGGCGATGAAAAGATGTGGCTGTTGATGTGTCGCCGCGCGACGATGGAAACCGTTTTTCGTCGATACGCCGAAAATCAGGACCTGGTCACTATACAAAGCGATACGAACGTGACGGATCTACTACGACACCTAGAAGACGGACAGATTATTGTTGATGGCGTTACAGTTCAAAAAAGGGGTGAAGAGCCCGTCGACCTGCACTGCGAGGTGTTGATTGACGCGGCCGGCCGCAACAGCAAATTGAAGGCCTGGTTGCGCGAAGAAGGCGGTCAGATAGTGACGGAAGATGACGATGCAGAAATCGTCTATTTTACCCGCCACTACAAACTATTGCCCGGTGTTGAGGAGCCAGAGCGAGGCACGGGTAAAGATCGTTCCTCCGGTGACCTCGGCTACATCAAGTACGGCGTATTTCCCGGTGAGGGCGGACACTTTGCCATTATTGGCTGTCTGCACAACGACGAAACTGTGCTGCGCGAAGCAGTAAAAGAAAGCGATCAATTTGATCTGATCTGCCGCAACATTCCGGGGCTACAACCATGGATCGCACCCGATAAGGCTGAGGCCACAACAAGCTCATTTGGTTTTGGGGACATTCACGCTGTATGGCATAACTATGTCAATAATGATCAGCCGGTTGCACTAAACTATTTTGCGGTTGGTGATTCAGCCGTGCGCACCAATCCACTTTACGGCAGAGGCTGCAGCACGGGCATTATCCACGCCCACTTGCTTAGCAAAGTGCTGACGCAAGAGTCCGACCCGTTGTCACGCGCATTAAGGTTTCATCAAGAGACGGAGCAAGAGTTGCGCCCCATTTTTAAAGCCAGTTTGTCTGAAGACCGAAAAGCGATACTCAAAGCGAAGGCTGAGATTGCAGGCGAATCCGTTGAGAAAACCGACTCTTTCAAAGCATGGTTCCGTGTCGCCTTTGGCGATGCACTGGGTATGGCAGCGACAAAAAACATTAACGTGCTGCGCGGCGTGATGCGCACATTTAACCTGCTGGAGAAACCCGGTGAGTTCATGAAGGACTGGCGTATCGTGTTAACCACTTTTCGCTATATGTTGGCAGGCCGAACGACTAACGCGAATGCCCGCAAAGTCAGCGGTCCATCACGAGACGAAATGCTTAAAATCGTTGAGGACTACCGAGCGACGCAGCAGGATAAAGCAGCCTAGTTTATGTTTTGAGTCCGATTGCCAATCGTCATTTTAAATGTCGTTAGTTTTAACGTTGTATTATTTTTGCTATGCTTTTTTGCTAATAGCTATTTATCTTTTGAGAATATTTATGGAACTTGTAGAAGAATTTGTCTTTAATGCCAAACTAAAAGAAGCACTGCCGATTGGAGCAGGTCCTATCGGCACCCGCAATTACCTCGACATCATTAGCGGCGAAGTTGTGGGCGAAAGACTCAACGGCAAAGTGCTAGGCGGCGGTGAATGGGCGCTTATCGGTCCTGACGGCTTTTTGCGTGTGGATGTGCGCATGCAGGTTCAAACCGATGACGATGCTTTTCTGTATGTGCAGTACGTAGGACTTTTGGGCATGACCGACACGGTTCAAACAGCGCTTGCCAGCGGCACTGGAACTAACTTTGGCGATCAGTATTTCTATACTAATCCACGCATAGAAACTGGTGACGAGCGTTACGCTTGGCTTAACACTACCTTTTTTGTCGGTGAAGGTAGATTTCTTGAAGGCGGCGGCGTTGAATATCGCGTTTCTCGCGTAGCCTAAAAAAAATTCGGGTTGATCATTACATTGCACGCAAGCGACAAGGCCATCTAGCCCGGTATCTTTTAATTTACCGTGGCTACAAAACCACGGGTTTTTCTAGATATACCGTGGGAATTTCTTTACGCAGCATTAACATTGCCTTGAGGTTTTTGCTTAGCTGATTTAAACGCCAGATACCATTCAACTAAAATCAAGTTTGGCACCCAGGCAATCCAGGCGACTGTCGGATAAGAATCAACGAAATCAACACCAGCCACTGCGAAAAGACCAAGATAGACTCGCAGCATCACCGCACCAAAGGTCATTGAAAAGTTCCGCATCATCCACGCTTTATGTGATGCGATGTCGCCGCGACGAATACTCGCATAGGCCTGCCAGCCGCTGAACAGCCAAAGCACGGCAAGCATGCCAAAACCAAAGTGTGCCACCAAACCACCATCAGAATTTGGCGAAAGCACAAGACCACCCACACCACCGACCAGCACAAACGCCAGATAAATTCGGCCAAGCCAGCGATGAATATTGATATGGTCACGTCGTAGCTTGGACCAAAATTGAAATCCTCCGATGACGATGACGACGCCGCCACCGATCACGTGCATGGACGAAAATACAGGCCACTCTGCAAATCTGGCATGAGTATCCGGATCTCCCTGCATGCCAGCTTGAAAGGCAAACGCATATAAACCGATCGCCACACTGGATAAAATCATTAGCCAGAGAGAAATACGGCTTAGCCAGTTCGACCTCGGCTTGCTTGATTTAGCAGCATTCCCTTTTTCATTGTTACTTGCTTGGATGGTGTGTGTACTCATTATTTAGTGCCTGCTCTGTTTAACTCTTTTCTTTTCGTTCTCTTCTCTTCTTCGACTTCTCTGTTTCGGTCTTCTTTGCTTATTCAGCATCTTTACAGTGACAAGTTGTCTTTTTAGTGTTTAATTTTGACAATGTCAAGATTAAATTTATACTGTTCGCCCAAGTGGGGATCTCATGCAAGAATCAAAACAGACCTACCATCACGGATCATTGAGAAAGAGCCTGCTTGAGGCCGGCGAAAGCGTGCTCGTAGAGAAAGGCTTCAAGGGTTTTACGCTACGGGAGTGCGCTCGCAGAGCCGGTGTATCCCATGCGGCACCGAAACATCATTTTGGCGGGGTTACTGGTTTTCTGACGGAACTTGCTGCGATCGGTTTCGATCGATTAACAAAGGAACTCAAGTCTGGTATTGCCAAAGCAAAAGACCTTGATGGCGAGTTCATCGCGACAACACAGGCATATGCCAAGTTTGCGGAGCAATATCCTGAGCATTTCAGAATCATGTTTCGCGATGATCTGCTACAAGTCGAGTCGCAAATCCTTGTCTTGGCTTCGCGCAAAACATTCACAGAACTCACCAACGTGATCTTGAGACAACGAGGTGAGGCGGAAATAACCGTGGATGTGTTTAGCGACTTTCCGAAGTTCGAAGATCTTATCAATGACATTGTCATTGGCTGGTGTCATATCCATGGATTTGCTCATCTAATGCTTGAAAAGCAGCTCCCGATTGTCGGCAAAAATATGGAGAAACGCATCGTTAAAAGTTCTTCCACTCGGCTCGCACGGCTGATCCAAAATGATGCAGCAACAAGAAAGTCCGACTGAGTTAGTTTAGTACTATTGTTTAGAGATCAACATATGACAAGGGCTGCGGCAGCACACTACTGCTGCCGCGACGACAGGATAGGTACCCGTGCCCAACTTTACGCGCCGCATACCTAACCGCCCATCCGTCTATTAAATCGGTTCAGCAACCTTAATCATCAATTTGCCGAAATTCTCGCCGGTGAACAACATGCGGAATGCTTCAGGTGCATTTTCCAAGCCTTCGACAATTGATTCACGGTATTTTAAATCACCACTTTGAATCCATTCAGCCAGTGCTTTCGTTGCATCTTCAAACTCTTCAATCCATTCAGTAACAATAAAGAAACGAGATTCTGGTGGATGCTCCAGGGCACCTAACACCATTTCAGGTGTTTTAATCTGGTCTTCGCTCGTTGCGTTATAAGCCGAGATAAAACCGCAAACAGGTACTCGAGCACCTTTGTTTAGCAGCGGTGCGACAGCGTCAAGCACTTCCCCACCGACATTTTCAAAATAAACATCAACGCCATTCGGGCAGGCTGCGGCTAGTTTCTCAGCAAAATCGGCTTCCTTATAATCAATGCACACATCGAAGCCGAGCTCATTGACCACGTAATCACATTTCGCTTTACCGCCCGCAAGGCCCACTGCGCGACAGCCTTTAATCTTCGCAATCTGGCCAACAACCGAACCCACTGCACCGGATGCTGCTGAGACAACAACCGTCTCTCCGGGTTGCGGCTTGCCGAGTTTAAGCAGGCCAAAGTATGCCGTCTGGCCGGGCATGCCTGTCGTACCAACGGCTGTTGAAATGGGCGCAAGATTGGCGTCGACTTTAAACAGACGGTAATCGTCGGGTTTAGCAATGGCATGGGACTGCCAACCGTACATGCCACTGACAATGGTACCAACGGGATAGTCTGCATTGTTAGATTCAAGTACCTGACTGACAACACCGCCCGTGATGACTTCGCCAATTTCTAAAGGTTTGGCATAGGACTTACGGTCACTCATTCGGCCGCGCATATAGGGATCCAACGAAAGCCAGAGTGTGCCGAGTAACATTTCATTCTCACCGGGGCTGGCGACAGGTTCTGACTGAATTTCAAAATTATCATTGGTCGGCATGCCAACCGGTCTCGACTTCATTACGATCTTAGTGTTGGTAAAGTCTGTCATGTGGGTTCTCCAAATGGGTTGGGCTGCTAATAATATGATTACATTTTCATGTTTGATCTTTTTTTTCAGGTCTTCTTGTTCTTGTTCTTGTTCTTCTCGTTCGTCTCGTTCTTCTATTTCTCAACGTCCGGGTTAGCGTCTGCGACAAATATTGACACACGTAATTTTTTATCGGCCATGCTTTCAGGAAAATCAACGCCGCTCGTCAACCGAGTTTGAGGCAACAGGCGCTGCCCCGATGCTTTTTTTACCTGGTTCTCAAAGTCATCCCAAGAATAATCGAAACGATGCAGCATACCGACAATCCAACCGCCCGGGTTTAGTAACTGTGTGCAATATTGTATAAGCGCAGAAAAATCCTGACCACTGGTTTTATGTTTCGCATAGCGAGATTGATAAACTTTGGGTGGTGGATCCAATATGATGCCATCAAACTTCTTACCGGCCTTGATGGCTCTAGGCAGATGTTTATAAATATCTCCCCGCAAAAAATTTCTCGATTCAAACGCAATATCATTGGCCTGATAATTTTCTTCGATTCTAGGTAACAGCTCCTTTGATCGATCAAGATGAATAACTTCAGACGCTTTACCATAAGCAGAACTCAGACCTAAACTACCGGTGAAGGCAAATAGGTTTAAGACTTTACGATCGGCACTGTTTTCAATTAGCCAGTTGCGGGTATCGCGCGCATCAAGATACAAGCCGGCGTTGTGCGGCGTGTCTAGCTTCACTTTGAATTTCAAATTATGCTCATGACAGATGGCCACATCGCCCTCTCCATGAAGCTTATGGGTTCGCTCTTTTAGACTTAACCCTAGAGATTGATGCCCCTTAGCGATAATGTTTTTGAATGGAAATACATTCAATAGTGCCTGGGTTAGATCGGCTAATTCTTCTCGGATATCCGTTTTATAGTCAATAATCGCCGCATCATTGAACTTCTCTATCACTGTGCCTTTTGATCCTTCCTCGTAGCCATGAAACACGCGAAAGCAATCAATACTCGTATCTTGCCAAAGCGGTTTCCTTTTTGCCCACGCAGCATTAATCAACGCTTGCCAATTAACGGCCGTTGTTTCTTGTTCCATTACCTCTCCGACGATTGAAGTTTCGTTACTACAAATAAAATTTTTGCAAAGACATCAATTTAACGTTGATTGCTGTCTCTATTGAGTGGGGCTTGTTTCGCAAATAGGCATGTTAACCGCAAAGGTGACCGCGCACATACTTTGCGAACTCGAGTGTAAGCCATTGGGACAAAGTTCTGGTCATCTTTCTGGTCAGCGTTCTGGTCAAAGCTCTAGTCAGCGTTCAACTTACCTGAGTCGTTTACTCTTCACCCTGTTAACTCTCCTAACCCTTTCGGCCTTTTCAGCAACCCAAAATCAGGCAGTCATACCCCCATCAACGACAAACTCTGAACCACTGCAGTAGGTGCTCTCATCTGACGCGAGAAACAGCGCGAGATTAGCAACCTCCGAGGCGTCCGCATAGTGCCCCATTGGGATCTGCTGGCGTACATTCTCGTTGATACCTTTGCGGCTGAACTCATCAACCATCGCGGTTTCGATGATGCCAGGATGAATCGAGTTGACACGAATACCATGCGGTGACAACTCCTGAGCAGCACTCTTGGTCATGCCACGCACGGCCCATTTGCTTGCGCCGTAGGCAAAGGCGCCACCCGAGCCCCGCAAACCGGCAATAGATGAAATATTGATGATCGATCCTGACTTCTGGCGCGTCATAATGGCTGCAACAGCCTGCAGACCCAGAAAAACGCCGGTCTGGTTGATCGCGATGGTGCGATCCCAGAGTTCCCTTTCGGTATCGGCCATGCCCATCATGTGGAAGATACCTGCGTTGTTGATCAGCACATCCAGATGCGCATGTTCGTTTTCAATGCGCGCAACAATTGCGGCCCAGGCATCACTATCAGTGACGTCATGTTCAATGAAAGTAGCGCCAATCTTGGCGGCAGTCTCAATACCCTCGTCGACTAATACATCTGTCAGATAGACTTCGGCACCTTCAGCCCGAAACAGCTTACCCTCTGCAGCACCTTGACCCCGCGCCCCGCCGGTGATCAGTGCAACCTTGCCGTCTAGTCGTCCCATCGTTTGATGCCTTCTGTGATTTGGTTTTAAGGTTGCGACTAATAAGCCACATTTTTTCAAGGTCGGTCAAGCACCAAAAATCACCACAGATTCATTACATCCCGCAAACACTTGAGTCTGCCAAAATAAAACGGCGACGGCGGGTCAATCCAAACCAGCCTTTTTGTGGGGCATAAAACCCGAGCGCGAATCGCGGACACCCGTTCCCTGCCTGAGGCAAAGTAACAGGCGATTAGGCAATAAAGGGTGGTTGAAATCTCTCAAAAAGCAGCTGCGCAGCAAACAAAGACCGTAACAGGTAGCATCGACCTAAACGCCGTTGCCTATCCTTGTGTTCTCTAATTTGTTTCACTGCCTTTAGCGTTGCTGGGTAGGTTCAGATTTTAAATGGCTTTGAATAACAGCACCGAAAAGAGACTGTCTTTGTCGACCCAGCTGTCTGCCATTTGCCAGCCACATTGCCCGATCAGTTTCTCAAGGGCTTCGATCTCGAACTTTCGTGAATTTTCGGTATGGACAGTTTCACCCTGTCTGAAATCGAAGATTTTCCCTGATATTTCGACAGATTGGTCGCGCTCGCTGACCAGATGCATTTCTATTCTTGCATCATCATCGTTCCATCTTGCTTCATGGTTAAAAGAGTCGACATCAAAGTTGGCGTCCAACTCTCCATTTATGCGCCTCAGCAAATTGAGATTGAATTCAGAAGTAATGCCGGCCGAATCGTCGTACGCCGGAATCAGAATATTGGGATCCTTTTTTAAATCTGCACCCAGAACGAACTGTGCACCTGCACCTAAATCCTCACGCGCGCGCTGCATGAAGCCTGTGATTTCCGAGCTCTTCAGATTTCCGATGGTAGATCCGGGGAAGAACCCAACACGCGCACCCTTGATTGATTTTTCAGGTAATTCGACGGTAGACAAAAAATCGGCGACAACCGGCTCGATGTGCAAATCTGGATAATCTTCCTGCAGTGAAGCCGCGCTGGTTTGCAAAAATTCTGCAGAGATATCGACGGGTATGTAAGTAGTCAGTTCTTCAAGCGCATCGATGAGTATGCGCGTTTTGACCGAGGCACCCGCGCCATACTCAACAACTGTTGCGTGAGGGCCGACATGATCTGCGATTTCCGCTGCGTATTGGGACAAAATGCCTGTCTCCGTGCGGGTCGGGTAGTACTCTGGCAGCACGGTAATTTCTTCAAAAAGTTCGGAGCCCCGTTCATCGTAAAGCCATCGGCAAGGAATGGTTTTTTGAACCTGGGAAAGTCCATCAATCACGTCGTCTTCGAACGAGTTCTGAGAATCATTAGTCATTTCAAGCATTAATTAGGCTCGCCGCATCGGTCAAATAAAAAAACCAACGCATATAGGGGTTAATGTTTATGGGCACTGAGTTGCAGAGGCGGTGTTGGATGCAATCGTACAATCTGCGACGTATAGTCTACCGGAAATGAGCACCGCTCG
>Ga0302130_1000034_pt1 | contig 117480 bp, 97 predicted proteins | sample CB9_surface_MG_FD_203117 | JGI IMG/M metagenome (GOLD analysis project Ga0302130, IMG submission 203117) | Marine microbial communities from Western Arctic Ocean, Canada - CB9_surface | ecosystem: Environmental > Aquatic > Marine > Oceanic | place: Canada: Western Arctic Ocean | collected... | reverse complement strand
TCGAAGGTCTTGAATTCTCAGCGTCGCATCAGGAAATTGATGGCAGTGATGGCAACCAAGACTTTGGTGCTATCTTCGGTAAAGATTTCGGCAACGTGCATTGGGTCACCTCGTTCGGTTATGAAACTCGTAATGAACTCAGCCTACGTGACATTGAAAACTCACAGGTGTCTTACGCTGAAAACAACCAAGGTGGTTTCTCTTCTATTGGTAACCCAGGCGTATTTTTTGACCCAGCAGATGCCGGCTCAACTTTTGGCGCTCTACCTCTTTTGTCTCCGAACGGAACAAAAGATCCTAATTGCGCCGCTTTAGGTGGTGTTGACCAATCTATTTTCTGTCGGTTCAGATATACAGATTTTGATAACGCTATTGAAGAAGAAGAACGGTACCAATTGTTTTCTGAAATCAACGGTGAACTATCTAATGGTATGAACTTCCATGCGGAATTCCTCTACTCGAAAGTAGACGTGCCGGAATGGAAAACATCGCCATCTTATCCACCACAGGCGTTATTCGGGGATATTCAAACTGTCCAGAATGACCACCCTGGTCTGCTCGATATGGCTGCTCAGTTTCCTCAGTTTGACAAGTATATCACTCCAACGATTACGCGTGCTGATGATCCCTTGACTGCTGCCGATGAATCCGTCACTACAAGTGGTACAGGTGCAACTTTCTACGGTCGAATTGCCGGTGTAGGCGCTTCTGTTGGCCGTGAAGCAAAACGTGAATACGATACTTATCGAGTAGCTGCTACTTTAGACGGCGAATTTGAAAACGGTATTGGATGGGACGTTGGCGTCAGTTGGTCTCGAAACGAAGGCGAACTTGAAGGTGTTGATGCTCAGATAGGCAGAACTAAGTTGGCATTTAACGGTTTTGGCGGTGAAAACTGTGCTGCTGACCTGTCTACGTCAGGTGTACTTCAGACAAACGGCGCGACTGCTGGAGCGGGTGATTGTCTTTACTACAACCCATTCTCAAATGCGATTCCAGTGTCTAATGCGGAATCAACCTTTGGTGTTGCCAATCCTAGCTATAATGCTGCAGTGGCAAACAGCGCTGAAGTCCTAGCTTATCTTGATGATACATCTTTGACTAAAACTCAGTCTGAACTACTCGTCCTAGACGCAGTATTCCAGGGCGAGTTTGCCGGTGGCGAAGCAGCTTGGGCTATGGGTTATCAGTATCGCGATTTGGAAATCAAGTCTGAATTGGATGATTTGATTAACTTGAACATCAACCCATGTGCTTTTGTTGGGCAAACTGATTGCGCCGGCCAAACGGGTCTTCGAAGCTTCTTGAGTGGCGGTCGCCCTGTAGATACAGGACAAGACGTACACGCATTTTTCTTTGAAACAGCAATGAATATGAGCGAAAATCTCGATGTTCAATTGGCTGTTCGTTATGAATCTTATGGCGAAACAGATACCTTCGATCCTAAGCTAGCTGGTCGATACACTGTTAATGATTGGTTAACCCTACGTGGTTCTGTTCAGACTACATTCCGTGGTCCGGATATTGATTCACTCAGCCCGAATGCTGTAACAGCACTTTCATATGTTGGCCCAACGGCAGCATTTAAAGCGATTGATGCAGTGGGTAACCCTGATCTTGAACCAGAACAAGCGTTCACCTATAACCTTGGTGCAGTGATGAACTTCACTGACAACCTGACGGTTACTGTTGATTACTGGAACTATGATTTTGATAACCCCATTGTCCTAGAAGACTTTAATGCGCTAGTAACGGCTTATTCTTCTGGTGGCGCTGCGAAGGCCGCTGTTCAGGAACAGATTTTCTGTACAAATGCTGGTAATGACGGTAGCTGTGCTGCTTCAGGTCTTGAGCGAATTGTAGTGCAGTCGGTTAATGGTCCTTCAATTGAAACATCGGGTGTTGACGTGTTTGTTAACTACATCCTTGATAGCTCAGTTGGTCAGTTCACATTTGGTGCTGACGTCAGTCACACGCTTCAGTACGAACAGGACGAATATGTGAAGAATGGTGCTGTTGTTCAAGAATCATATGATGCAGCGGGCTTCCTTAATGCTGGTCGAGGCGCTCGTCCTCTACCTGACACGAAAGGTCGCGTATTTGGTGAATATACTCTTGAAAATCACAACGTCCTACTTTATGTGAACCACACATCTGAGTACGAAGATGAGAGATATGCAAATACAACAGTTGATTCTCAAACAACTTATGACTTGCACTATCGTTTGAACTTGTTTGATGATTCGACCGCGTTAACTTTCTCTGCGATCAACTTCACAGACGAGCAAGCGCCTCTTGCACGTGTTGACTTAGGTTATGATGCATACACGCATAACTCTTTCGGCGCGATGTACAAGGTTGGTATAGAGTACAGAATGGGTCAGTAAGTTAGAGCCATTTAGAAAGATGAAAACGCCGCTTTTTAGCGGCGTTTTTTTTTGCCTGAAATTTATCAAACAAATTTGGTCCAAGCGAATTTTAGTGGCATGCTATGCAGTCAATTTCGTTGAGGACGTATGTTGAAAAAGAGTCTTAAAGTATTCGCCAAACAGGCCGCCAGCCTGCTTGCTTTGACGTCAGCGGGCGTAAGCCTGAGGCGTTTGTTGTTGGTCACAGCGATGACGTCGCTGTCGGTATTCACGTTGACCGGCTGCGAAACGAAAGAGCTGCAGGGTGTATTGCTGACGCAGCCTTCTGCCAGCGAAACCGCTCAGGCCCAGCATAAATGGGTGAGAAGTTGTGCTTTATGTCACGTCAACGGCGAGGGCGGCGCGCCGAAGGTTGGTGATGCTGCCGCCTGGCAACCACGCTTAGAGCAAGGTGGCGACGTCTTATTAGCGCATACACTGCAAGGTCTTAATCGTATGCCGCCACTCGGCTATTGTATGGATTGTAGCGAGTCAGATTTCAGGATTTTGATCGACTTCATGTCGCGAGGTGCGCAATGAGTATTACCCGACGGAAACTCCTCGCATCCAGTCTGCTTGCCGCTGCGTTTAATCCCCTTGGAAAAACGTTGGCAGCTGGCGCCGACGTGGCCCATTCATCAGCGCCTTGGCATAACTGGTCTGGGTACTTGCAGTCAAATCCAGCCCAGCGATTCGCACCTAAATCCGAACAAGAACTTGCAGACTTTATGAAGGGCAACGCAGGCGGCGTCAGGCCCGTTGGGGCAGGCCATTCGTTTTCGCCGCTGGTGCCGACAAATGACGCGTTGGTTGTGCTCGATAATCTCAGCGGTGTGGTTGCATACGATGACGCGTCGACAACGGCCGTGCTGCGAGCGGGCACGCGGTTGAGTGATTCCGGACCCATGTTGGATCAAATTGGCCAAGCGATGATTAATCTGCCGGACATTGACCGCCAGACAATCGGCGGTGCGATTGCCACGTCAACTCACGGTACGGGCTTGGGTTTAGGCTCTCTTTCAGCCTACGTCACCAGTGTTCGACTTGTTACACCTGAAGGTAGGGTTATTGACGCAAACCGAAACGATAACCCGGAAATCTACCAAGCTGCACGAACAAACCTAGGCGCATTAGGCGTATTAACGGAAGTCGGTTTTCAGAATCGGAAACCTTTTAAGCTGAAAAGTATGGCGTGGGTAGAGAAGACGAACACCGTCATTGAAAGCTTTGCAGAGCGTTGTCTGGAATATGAGCATTATGAATTTATGCCGTTTCTGCATGCGGACTTCTCGTTGGTGATTGCCCATAAAGAGACCGATGGTGCGCTTAAGCCGCCCGTACCTGAAGAAGATCAAGGTGACATATTTGGTGTGTTGTCGAACCTGCCAGTTTTTGCTCGGCGACCTGTGATTAATTTTTTAGTCGAGGCGATTGAGCCATCAGAGGCGGTAGAGGCTTCATATCTTGCTTTGACCAATATTCGTAACGACCGATTTAACGAAATGGAGTACTCGGTAGCCGTTGAAGACGGATTAGCCTGTGTTAGGGAGATACTAGACACGGTCACTAAGCTTGGCATCGATGCGTTGATACCATTGGAATATCGCGTGATTGAAAAGGATGACAGCTGGCTCAGTATGTTCTCCGGATCGGCGAAGGCTTCAATTTCGATTCATCGAATGGCGGGCTACGACTACAAACCTTATTTTGATGTGATTGAGCCTATATTTTGGAAGTATGGCGGCCGGCCGCATTGGGGCAAGGTTCATTCCCTAGGTTACGATGAGCTGTCGAATCTTTACCCACACTTGGATGATTTTATCGAAGTACAAACGGAATTAGATCCGAGCGGTAAAATGCTCAATCAACATATCGCGAAAATATTGAACAGGAACGTTTAGAGATCGATTGGATAGGACCGGTCGAATAGGCTTTGAATATGTCTCACTCACTCGACTCGTCGATTAATCGCGAGTCGAGTGGGTAAAGTCATACGTGAGGTCTAGTTGGTAAGTGCGGAAATTACCTGACTGAACACGGCCTCAGCTTTTTCTTTCATCTGCTCATCGCTCGCATCTTGAATCGGATGCTGCACAAAGACACATTTAGCATCCTTCAACCCAAGCGCCTTAGCTTGAATGTCAGCTGCTTCCGAGAATTCTTCTGAGGCAACGCTTACAGAAGGAATACCCTGGATTTCGAACCATACCGTATCATGCAAACTGCACGTGGTACAGGAGCCTCAATCTGCGAGGCCTTCGATTAAGAAATCATTTTCCGCTTTTATTTCCGCCCGCAGCGCGTCGGGTGCTGGTTTGGTAAAGGTAGGTTTTCGATAACGATTGATCGTGACGTTCGGTAACCGTTCGGCAAGCAGTACTTCAAACTTATCGAGTAAGATGTTGCCGCGCGGTTTGGCGATATCAAGAATCGCTAGCCGACCGGTGATCTCTCCGTGTCTAGCGGCTAACTGTCTCTCGACGGGAGCCTTCTCGTTGGTTGGATCCAAAATGGTAGTCATGTATTAGTCCTCTATTTTTTGGGAGACGACGATGGAGCCACCCGGACCGGTTACCCAGCCGTGGAAGGCGCCTGAAAATTTTCCTGCATCTGAACCAGCGATGACAACATGGATATCTTTCGCTGACGCAAACTTTGTTAGTTGCCCATTCTGAAACTCTTCGGGCATAGACGCAAATTTCTCTTTTGGAATTCCTACACCCGATTTATGGTCCTGAACCAGATCTTTGGTCGGTCTCCGCGTTGCCTCAAGGATTTCGTCTTTGAGGCGCTGTTTTGTATAGCCTGTTGTTCGCATGATGGTATCCACGTGTTCGGGACAAACAACTAAAAGCGTGTCTGAGCTCATGTAGGATTTAGGATGATGCGTACTCTCCAAGCTCATGGCCATGCTGCTGGCGAGCTGTGAGGCTTCTAGAGAGGTTTGATCAACAACCAAGGTTGGGCCGCTTGTCATGCAAAACAAGGTCACAACGTTCTCATCAGCCGCAAAGCCACGCTCGACATGTAGTGGCTCCCAGGGGCTGCGCTCTTCCCATTCGGCAAAACACATGGTGAATTTCATCGGGTTACCCAGCGTCGGTCGTTCTGTACCGCCGGGTACAGCGCCGCCAATATTGCGTATGACAAGCCTCAACGCACGACCAATGGTTGCATTGGCACGGTTACCCTGGCCAAGTGCTGATAATTTCATGTTCATGCCAATCTTTTCGCGAATGGGTCCGTTAACTACCATCACTGGCGAGGCGCCCATGGTGGTCGCCATCACGCCGTGAATATTGAATTCATCGGTGCAAGCCGCTTGCACGGAGGCAATAACGACGGGCAAATACTCGGGCTTACAGCCGGCCATCACGGCATTAATGGCGATTTTCTCGACGGTTGCCTCGGCCAGATTGGGCGCGACCGTGGCAATCACCTCCTGCGGATCACGTGTTGTGCCCGACAGCATTCTGATGACGCGTTCGGGTGTCGGCGGCACTATCGGTAAGCCGTCGGAGAAGCCTTGGTCGAACATAAATTCGAATTCGTCATCAGCCGGTGCTATTTCAATCTTGCGTGCTCTTAATGGGCTGTTTTCAGCCTCTGCGCGCAGCTTGTCTGCAATGATCGGGTCGACAGATAATGAGCCACAGCCGGGGCGCCAGTCAGGCAGGCTATCCCAGTCCAGTTCAATGTCGGTGCCAGCATCGACTAAACTTTTAGTCAAAGCCTGCCAGTCAGACTTAACAAAACCCTCTTGCAGTTCAACCTGTTTGCCGTTTTTATCGGCATGAATGAGTGTCGGCACGGTTTCAATGTCGTAAGCGAATGATACCTTTAGCTTCTCATCATTGAGTATGGGGAAGGGTAGATCAAACGCTTCAATGAGTTTGTTGTTGCCTAATACAGTTTGGCCAATGACGAGAATATTCACGCCTGCATCGAACAGTGCTTTCAATACAGGGATTACCGTACGACAGGTGGGGCAGTCTTCTTTAACGAAGCACAACAGTGTCTGTTGTCCGCCATCGAAACTCACGTCGATACCTTTATCGTCGGCAAGGCTAAATGGCGCGAGTAATTGTGCGGATTCTGGCATGATCTCTCCGAGTGTCACATAACATTAGTGCTAACATGACGACGTTTAATTAAGCCTAAATATACCTATCTATGACGAGTTAGTCAGCCTAAAACATCCTGGTAGACCTGATTCGATCGATGCGTCGATCTCGGCTGTAATCGAAGGCTATCGCCAGACCCTGTTGGTAGCGCGATTGTCATCGCCGATGAGGTCAAATTTGCCTGTTATCTTCGGTCGTTGAAACCCACTTGATCGATTGTCACCCTAGCGAATATAAGCAACGTTATTGTGGTCAACGACCGCAAGCGGAGTACGGAAGTGTTTACCTGATTTCATGCGCTTGATATGGTCAGTTTTCTTATAAGGTTAGTTTCTATCATGACAAAATTTATCATCTCAATCGATCAGGGTACGACAAGCTCTCGCGCTGTATTGTTCTCGGAATCGGGCGAAATCGTCGGAACTTCTCAGCAAGAATTTACTCAACATTTTCCGAATGATGGTTGGGTTGAACATGACCCCGAGGAAATATGGCAAACAACGGTTGAGTCCGTCAGTAACGTTTTGAAAGAAACGAATACAGCGGTCGGCTCGGTTGCCGCGATAGGTATTACCAATCAGCGAGAGACGACCCTGGTTTGGGACCGCAATAGCGGCGAAGTTGTCTATCGAGCGATTGTTTGGCAAGACCGTCGAACAGCCGACTATTGCGAGAGCCTGCGTGAAGCCGGTTTTGAAGACGTCGTTAAGCAAAAAACAGGTTTGTTGCTTGATCCGTATTTCTCCGGAACCAAACTGCGCTGGATCCTAAACAATGTGCCCGGCGTTAGAGATAGGGCAGAAAAGGGTGAGCTTGCATTTGGCACGGTCGATACTTTCCTGCTTTGGCGGTTGACCGAGGGTGCCTGCCATAAAACTGACGCGACCAACGCGTCAAGAACACTTCTGTTTAATATCCACACGCAACAGTGGGATGACGAATTACTACAAAAAATGGATATCCCGCGCTCTTTGCTGCCCGAAGTGCTGGATTCCAGCGCGGCGTTTGGTGACACTGCTGAGCACTTATTCGGCGCATCGATCCCTGTTGCTGGCATGGCGGGCGATCAACACTGCGCCCTTTTTGGCCAAGGCTGCTTTGATGCCGGTATGTTAAAGAGCACCTATGGCACGGGTTGCTTTGCGATATTGAATACGGGCGAGCAGGCATTGCAGTCAAACAATAAGCTGTTGACGACCGTTGCTTACAGACTCAATGGCAAAGTGACATACGCGCTAGAGGGAAGCATTTTCGTTGCCGGTGCTGCGGTACAATGGTTGCGTGATAGTCTTAAGATTATTGACCACGCGGCCGAAACTCAAGCAATTGCTGAGGCGACGGAGGATTCAGCCGGTGTATATCTCGTGCCAGCATTTACCGGGTTGGGTGCGCCCTACTGGGATGCTGACGCAAGAGGTGCACTGCTGGGGATGACGAGAGACTCGGGTGTGAACGAAATCGTTACGGCAACACTACAATCCGTGTGTTACCAAACCAAGGATTTACTTGAGGCGATGAGTTCAGATGGCATCCAGACTAATGTACTGCGAGTCGATGGTGGCATGGTCGAAAACGATTGGGTTATGCAGTACTTATCCGATACTTTGCAGATTGAAGTTGATCGCCCGGAGGTCATCGAAACGACCGCCTTAGGGGCTTGTTTCCTGGCTGGCTTGCAAGTCGGCATTTTCAAATCATTGGATGACCTTAAGGCGAAATGGCAGCTGCAGCGGAAGTTTTCGCCGCAACGTTCAGCCAACTTGATGGACAGCCGTTATAAAGGTTGGCAACAAGCGGTGAGTCGAGTTAGAACCAACGAGTGAGTCGCGCTTTTTATCTGAATAATACTAATGCCTCGCATTGGACCTCAATGTCGTGACGGATAAGCTGCGACAATGAATGTACGACAATGAATGTACGACAATTAAAAAATGTACGACAACCAATGCACGACAACGAATGCACGACAACTAAAAGATGACCATAAACGTATGGCAACAACGATATGACAAATAAAGCATGACAATTTCTTCACGGTTTACGCCAAATACGGCGATGGCAGTTGTTGTCGCGAACATGATTGGTACCGGTGTGTTCACCAGCCTGGGTTATCAGTTGCTCGATATTCAATCGGTATTTCCGTTAATGCTGCTTTGGCTTGTCGGTGGGTTAGCCGCTCTTTGCGGTGCGCTGAGTTACGCCGAACTGTGTGCGAGACTGCCGCGTTCCGGCGGCGAATATCATTTTCTGCGCGAGACGTACCACCCAGCAGCGGGTTTCATTTCAGGTTGGGTTTCGGCGACCGTCGGTTTTGCCGCGCCGACAGCATTGGCTGCTATGACGTTTGCGGGTTACCTAAGCTCTGCTGTGTCAAGTGTGATTACCTTGCATGAAAAAGCATTGGCGGTTGGCTTGGTGCTTGTTTTGACACTCACCCATAGTTTTAGTCGAGAAACCAGCAGCCGGTTCCAAACCATCTTCACGCTGATCAAGGTTGTGCTCATTGTGATTTTTTGTTGCGCTGTCTACTTCTCGGTAGACACTCCACAGAGCCTAAATTTTTTACCTGTTTCAGGTGATTGGGAACTGATTTCCGGCGGTGCATTTGCTGTTTCGTTGATCTACGTTAACTATGCTTATACGGGCTGGAACGCCGTTACCTATATCACCAATGAAATAGAAGAGCCGCAAAAAAATATCCCCAGAGTTATGTTGTTGGGAACTTTGTTGGTGATGGTTTTGTATCTAGTCCTCAATGCAATTTTTCTCTACGCGGCGCCGATGGCTGATATGGCGGGGCAGTTAGATATCGGCGTCATTGTCGCGCAGGCGAGCTTTGGGCCAAGTGGTGCAATGCTCATGGGTATAACATTGTCCCTGCTATTGATTTCGACGGTTAGCGCCATGGTGATGGCGGGTCCGCGAGTACTGCAAGTTGTGGGTGAGGATTTCCGTTTGTTCGAGTGGTTAGCAACAACAAATGTTAAAGGTGTACCGGCTCGTGCGATTAACATGCAGGCAGTTATTACGATCATTTTTATTGTCACTTCATCATTTGAATCAGTGCTAATTTTTTCCGGTTTTATTATGGGGTTCAATACGTTGATCGCCGTATTAGGTGTTTTTGTACTTAGATTTAGAAGCTCAGATGAAGAAAACAAAAAAGTGTCTTATCTCACATGGGGTTATCCGGTAACGCCATTGATATACATTGGGATTATGCTTTGGACCTTGTTCTTCATCGTTAAGAACCGACCGGAAGAAGCCGCTGTGGGTTTGTTTGTGATTGCTTCGGGTCTAATTTTCTATTGGCTGAGTCGCTTCCTAGGTTCATACAAGCGCTGATAGCGTGATCGCAGCCTGGGTTTAATTTTGCAGAGTATATATATGAGATGTTTGTCCGCGGTTTTTCTGCTGCTTTTTTCTGTTGTGTCAATTGCAGAACTGAGCGATGTTGAAAAAAGACTCTCCGTCATTGCCAAAGCCAGCAAAGAGGACAGCATTGCGTTACTTGAACGTGTTGTAAATATCAACAGTGGCACAATGAATCACGTCGGTGTTAAGCAGGTAGCGGACGTCTTTGCGGCGGAATTTGAATTGCTTGGCTTTGAGACGAATTGGTATGACATGTCTGAGGTTGACCGAGCAGGCCATCTTTTCGCTGAGCGCGCGCCAATGCCGTCAGCATTAACGCCAAAGGGTCAATGCCTCCTGTTAATCGGCCATCTGGACACCGTGTTCGAAAAAGAGAGCCCCTTTCAGTCGTTCAAACGAGACGGTGATTTTGCCACTGGCCCTGGTGTAAATGACATGAAGGGCGGTGATGTTGTCATTATTCAAGCATTGAAAGCGCTAGCCTCTGAGGGGGTTCTGCAAGACTTACACATTATTGTGGCGCTGATCGGAGATGAAGAAAAATCAGGCAATCCAAAATCAATTAGCCGATACCATTTAGTTGAAGCCGCTAAGCGTTGCGATGTGGCTTTAGGTTTTGAAATCGCCACGGGTTTACAAGCGGCAACAATCGCTCGTCGGGGTTCCAGTGGATGGATGCTAGAGGTGTCTGGCAAACGCGCACATTCCTCCGGCATATTTAGTGAGTCTGTCGGTAGTGGGGCAATATTTGAGGCGGCCAGAATACTAAATGCATTCCATGAGCAACTCACCGGCCGCGAATATCTGACCTTTAATCCGGGCGTCATACTGGGTGGAACGAAGGTCAACTATGACCCTACGTTAAACAAAGGCGATGCCTTTGGTAAAACCAATGTCGTCGCGCAATCGGTGGTCGTTCATGGTGGCCTGAGAACTATCTCGAGTATGCAGGAAGCGGAAGCCAGAGCCTCCATGAAAGCTATTGCAGAGACGAATCATCGTCCGGGTACAGAGGCCATCATTACCTTTTCTGACGGTTATCCATCAATGCCGCCGACGGAAGGTAACAAAGTGGTTCTATCGAAACTCAATCAGGTCAGCATTGATCTGGGTTATGGTCCCGTCGAAGCTTATGACCCTGGCAAACGGGGCGCGGCGGATGTGTCCTTTATTGCCGAATACGTTGATGCAATTGACGGTATTGGTGCTGAAGGCGCGGGTGCACATACGCCAGACGAGAATATTGATCTAGCGACACTGCCGATGTTGGTCGAACGTGCGTCGATTTTAATTTACCGGTTGGGCACACAAGAGGATTTATGAGGCAAACGCAGTTTCTTACAGTAACAACGGCAGCCGCGTCTTTGGGTAGGTCGACCCAGGGGTTTATTCGTTGGTATTACTCGTGTCGCTAAACACGTTGCAATTGGACGAAGGGTTAATACGGCTTTTCGATAAACTCAGTGATCACCGCAGCGAAGTAATACGCATCGGCGAAATTGCGTCGCGTCTATCTCAGTATGAGTCCGTGCCGCCTTTCTTGAGATCACTGCTTGTTGCGGATGGTACGGTGACAATGGCGTTGGAAGCATACTTTCTTGAGCAAATTGAAATTTGCACATTGCGCCAAGGCCAAGTACTTGCGCCACGAGATGTCTCAGCGCTCGACTTGAATAAAGGCGAGCAATGCCTGATAAGGGAGGTGCAGTTGTTGGGTATCGAATCGTCTAAGTGTTATGTACACGCAGTGACGGTAATAAACCCTAGTCGCTTGTCACCGATTTTATTTGAGCAGTTGGTCGATGAAGAGGAAGGTATTGGTGCGATTCTAAGAAATGTCGCCAAAGGTAGTTTTCGTGAGGTTATCCATATTGGCACAGGAGGTTTAATGACCGACGCTGATATTCACAGGCGTTACCGCGTAAGTCTCAACTCGCTACCCGCTCTTTTGATAACTGAAGAGTTTGAGTTGTCATCTTATCGTTAATAACTCTGTCAAATTGTGGAGATCAAATATAAGCCTGCGATGTGTCTCGACTGAATGAATATTGGGTTATGTGCCATTTTAACTTAGACTGGCGATCCGATTTACATCCGAAGTTGTAGTTCAAGCAATCCATGCTGTCCCGTCAATTAAACAAATTTAACCAAGTCATTAAGCCCAATGGAACCGTTTTCTTTGGCTGGTACATCGTGGGCGCGGCAGGCGGTATTCAAATGCTTTCTGGCTTGCTGTGGATGCAGTCCTATGGCGCTTATGTAGTACTTCTACAGGAAGAGTTTGGCTGGAGTAAAGCGCTGGTTGCTGGCGCGTTTGCGCTAACGAGAATAGAAAGTGGCATTTTAGGTCCTCTGCAGGGTTGGCTTGTTGATCGGTTTGGGCCAAGACCCATATTGCGAATTGGCATTACGATATTTGGTCTCGGTTTTATAGCTTTCAGTTATGTCGATTCAATACTGAGCTTTTATTTGACGTTTGCGCTGATTGCGATCGGATCTAGCTTGGGCGGTTTTGCGACCGTTATGGTCTCTTTGGTGAATTGGTTCAGCCAGCATAGGGCCAAAGCTATTTCGATTTCCCAGATGGGCTATTCCATCGGTGGGCTTTGCGTGCCCGCGGTGGTGATTTGCCTCGAAGCTTTTGGTTGGCGAACAACAGCGATGATGTCTGGCGTGCTCGTGCTGCTGGTGGGCTTGCCGCTAGTGCAGATTGTTCGACACCGGCCTTCAGAAACGGGGGACTGCGTCGATGGTATTGTCGCCGTGCCCGTTGAAGTGCCTGACGCGGTATCTGGCCAATTACAGGACCCGACGGGGGACAAAACAGCCGTGTCTGTTATACCTTTGAATAACGATTTCACCGCGCGAGAAGCGATGAGAACGCATTCATTTTGGTTTATTTCAATCGGACACGCCTGCGCATTATTAACGGTTTCCGCAATTATGGTTCATCTGGTACCACACCTGATTGAAGCAAAAGGCTACACATTGACTGAAGCAGGTGGTGTCGTTGCTTTGTTGACGGGTTTTCAGATGGTAGGCCAACTTTGCGGAGGATACCTGGGTGACAAAATGAACAAGCGGCTGGTTTGTATTGGTTGTATGTTCGCGCATACGGCTGGGTTGGTGTTGATTGCCTTTGCTGATAGTGCGGGCATTGTGTTTTTGTTTGCCATGCTACACGGCTTGGCCTGGGGCATTAGAGGCCCTCTCATGGTGGCGTTGCGTGCGGATTATTTTGGTCCCAGTTCATTTGGTACAATCATGGGGTTTTCCTCTCTCATAGTCATGCTGGGCATGTCCACCGGGCCTATTTTTGCCGGCTACATGGCAGACCTTCAGGGGAATTATGAGATGGGCTTTGTTTACCTGGCGATTGCGGCGTTCTTGGGCTCTTTTTGTTTTCTTGCTGCAACGCCACCGAGAAGCATGCCAAAAAGAACACTCATTGTGGCAGCCTAATAACTAGCGGAGGGTAGATTGCGTTCATCATTGCAAGAGCTGATTTCGATTCTCGATATTGAGATGCTCGAAGAAAATTTGTATCGTGGAAGCCATCCGCTTGACAAAAAGGGCAGGCTCTATGGCGGTCAGATTATGGCGCAAGCCGTGATTGCCGCAGGCCGAACGGTGCCCGATGATCGGCCGCCGCATTCTTTACACGGATATTTCTTACGCCCGGGTGATGCAAAGATACCCGTTGTTTTTTCAGTGGATCGAATTCGAGACGGTCGTTCTTTCACGACTCGCCGAATCGCCGCCATCCAACATGGCAAAGCCATTTTCAGTATGGATATCTCTTTCCAGGTGGTGGAAGCAGGTCTTAGTCATCAAAGTGTCATGCCAGCTTTTGAGCCACCGGCGGAACATAGGATTACAGAGAATATGCTGAAGGACTCCTTTGTCACCTATATGATGGAGTACAAGCAGCGTCTAAAAGAAGCGCCCATGCCGGCAAAGCAGCATTGCTGGTTTCGTACTAACGGTGCCGTTGATGCGGCGCCGACGCAAGGTGATGATGCGCTCTTGCATGCAGCTTTACTCACCTATCAATCTGATGATGCGCTGCTGTCGACCGCTCGCCTGCCTCATCGGGGCAATTTCAAACGCGAGAACATGCAAAGTGCCAGTCTCGATCATGCTATGTGGTTTCATCAGCAGGCTAGAGCAGACCAATGGATAATGTACGCGCTTGATGCGCCTGAATCGAGTGCAGGCAGAGGTTATAATCGTGGCTCTATGTTCACGGCAGACGGCACCTTAGTTGCCAGCACGATGCAAGAGTCCTTGATGCGACTGTTGCGATAACGCAAGCAGATCGTCACACTGGGCAGCAGATGCAGTTCAACAAATAGTCGTGTAAAAAAACAAGGTAAGCGAAACGCACATGGAATCGGGACAACAACAGGCAAAAGTTCAGCAAGGCTCCCGCTTTGGATCGCGATCGCGTCAATATTTGACAGCGATGGGAATTGATATTTGGCAAACCAGGGTGGCAAGATCGGTAAAAGACCCCGCGAGCCTTACTGAAGAATCTGCTGAGAATACCGAAACATTGCAAAAGGTTGCCGTTGCCGCTGCAACTTCTGGCCAGCCCAGTCGAACGAATGCGGCAAGCCTTGACCAGAAAAACTCGCGTGAATCGCTGTTGAAGCAAGTTTCTGCAAACGTTGAGCCCGAAACACCTTTATCCGATGTCGTTGAGCGTCAATTGCGGCAGGAACAGCCTGTGACGCAGCAAGCTTCCGCCAAGCTCGAATTCTTGTTGTACTTCATGAACTATGATTCGTTCACGATTGTATTCGCTCTGCCCTATGCGACGGCTGAACTGCCACCAACTTATAAAAATTTCCTTGAAGGGGTCAGCTTGTCGCTGGCCCGTGAGCGCGTTGCACCCTCTATTCGCCAGCTGCGTTGGCCTATCGTTAAGGCTTCTCATATTGATCAGTCAGAGCATGAGGCCAGGCAGATCGTTCGAGATTCCTTGCGTCAATCGCAAGGGCAATCACAGCGGCAATCTCAAGAACCGCCTGAAGGTCTAAGTCCTGTGCTCGTTTTCGGCGAGGAGGCTTGGCGATATCTTGTGACGGATTCCGAGAAAACTGTCTTTCACATAGGTGATACAGAGCAGGAGGCGAGTTGCCTTTTTCTGGCGCTGCCGACAATAGACGATATTTCACAAGACGTTGCATTAAAGCGACAGCTTTGGCGTCAACTTTCGCCCGTGAGAGCAATCTTGTATGGCTAGTCCGCAGTTGGAGTTCGAGCTAAGGGCGATGACCTTTGATGATCTTGACGATGTGCTGATCAACGAAGGGTTAAGCTACTCTCATCCTTGGGCAAGGGGCATATTCGACGACTGTATTAAGTCGGGCTACGAATGCTTTGTGTTCATAGTTGATGCAAAGGTCGTCGGTCATAGCATTTTGTCAGTTGCGGCGGGAGAGGCACATCTGCTCAATGTATGTATTAACCCAGAGGTTCAAGGTAACGGTTTTGGCCGTCAACTGGTTCAGCATATTTTGAGTCGTGCTGTCGCCAGAGGCGCGTCCAAGGTGTTTCTTGAAGTAAGACCTTCGAACCTCATCGCATTCAAATTATATGAAAGCTTGGGGTTTCAAGAAATAGGCTTTCGGAAAGATTACTACCCCGCAGAAAATGGCAGGGAAGATGCTTTGGTGTTCTCATATCAAGTGCCTGACGCGTTCCCCTAGCGACCTATTTTGCTAGATGAGTTTAGCAAGCGGTAAAATATAACCGCTGCTATATATTCTTAGGGGTGCGATCTAATGTGTATAATAGCGCCCATTTTTTAGCCTGACGCCTTATTGATAGCCCGTCGAAAATTAGGAAGTACTCCCCTTGGTCGATACAAACAGCAGTGAAGAAATTAGTAGGCGAAGAACCTTCGCAATCATCTCTCACCCCGATGCCGGTAAAACGACAATCACTGAGAAGTTGCTACTATTGGGTAGGGCGATTCAGATGGCCGGCACCGTAAAATCGAAAAAGTCTGACCGTTATGCGACATCAGATTGGATGGAGATGGAAAAAGAGCGCGGCATTTCTGTCACGACTTCTGTCATGCAGTTTCCTTACAGAGGCAAAATGGTCAACCTGCTCGATACACCCGGACACGAAGACTTCTCTGAAGACACCTACCGAACCTTAACCGCAGTTGATTCTGTGCTCATGGTCATAGATGGCGCCAAAGGTGTTGAGCAACGAACAATTAAATTGATGGAGGTTTGTCGGCTTCGTGATACCCCTATCCTTACTTTTGTTAACAAGCTTGATAGAGAAGTGCGAGATCCAATTGATGTTCTGGACGAGGTTGAAGATGTCCTAAAAATTCAATGTGCACCTATGACTTGGCCGATCGGCATGAGTAATCGTTTCAAAGGTGTCTACCACCTATATGACGATCAGATTCATATATTTGAAGCGGGTAAAGGCGAAGTGTTGACCGAGCCTGAAATTATTGATGGTTTACTAAGTGAACAAGCCAAAGCTTTTCTAGGCTCAGATTATGACGATTATTTAGAAGAGATTGAACTAGTGAAAGGGGCAAGCCATCAGTTCGATTTACAAGCTTATCTCGACGGCAAGTTGACGCCAGTTTATTTTGGTACGGCGTTACGCAATTTTGGCGTCATGCAGATGCTCGACGGTTTTGTTGATATTGCACCTGAACCCTTGGATCGTGCAGCGAATGATCGCTCTGTGAGCGCGTCTGACGCAAACTTTTCAGGTTTTGTTTTTAAAATTCAGGCAAATATGGATCCCAAACATCGGGACCGCATTGCTTTTCTGCGGGTGTGTTCAGGACACTATGAGCAAGGCATGAAAATGCGGCATGTGCGCCTTGGTAAAGAGGTTAGGGTGAGTGACGCAGTTACTTTTCTAGCCGGCGAAAGGTCTCAAGCAGAACGCGCTTGGTCCGGAGATATTATTGGATTGCACAATCACGGTACCATCCAAATTGGTGATACGTTTACAAGTGGTAATGACTTCCGGTTTCTTGGCATACCGCACTTTGCGCCTGAATTGTTTCGTCGTGTTCAGTTGAAGGATCCGCTAAAAAGTAAGCAGTTGCGACAGGGTTTAACACAACTCTCTGAAGAGGGCGCAACGCAGTTGTTTATGCCGCTTATTAATAATGACTTGGTTCTAGGTGCTGTTGGTATCCTGCAGTTTGATGTGGTGGTCTATCGACTTCGCGAAGAGTACAAAGTCGAATGTGCGTATCAATCTGTGAGTGTTTATACCGCACGCTGGATTGAATGCGACGACCCTAAGATGCTGGCGGAGTTTAAACGAAAATCCGAATCCAATCTGGCGATTGATGGTTCTGGTCATCTGACTTATTTAGCACCTTCCCGTGTAAACCTTATGCTAACGCAAGAGCGTTGGCCTGATATTCGATTTAGGTCGACAAGAGAAATTGAATAGCCGGCGGTCTTAAAATAAGTTTGATCGATACGCCAAGCGGCAATTTGGAATCGTTTGACTAGGGTAGGCTGTTCGGCGATATTAGAGCGCACGAGTTAAGCGCATTAACTAGGCTCACGAAATAAGCTCACGAACGAGACGCGCGAACTAGGGACACTATCAATCCAAGGACGTTTTAATGGACGGTATTCATGATCTAGGTGGTAAACACGGTTACGGCAAGGTTGATCGGCAGGCCGGTGCGCCGACATTTGCAGCGATTTGGGAAGCTAAAGTATTTGCCATAATGATGGCGACCGGTGCTGCAGGTGCGTGGAAAAGCTCTGATCAATTTCGTCATTTTGTAGAAAAAATCGAACCTGCAGCTTATCTGTCCCATGGCTATTATGGTCGATGGCTGGGTGGCGCCGAAACCGCATTGGTTGAAGCGGGTTTGATCGAGTCCGAACAGCTTAGCGCTCGCGTTGAACAATTGGGCGGAAGTGGCGGCGATCTTATTGCAGCTAGACCCCAACTGCGCGGCCAGTCAATCAATCGCGAAACGCCCAGCGTCAGCCGTGCCAGAACTGCAAAACGTGATGTCGATGCGGGACTATTTTCTGTTGGCGATGCGGTACTCACCAGCAGTGAAGTAAAACCGGGTCATACTCGATTGCCGGCTTATGCGCGGAATAAGGTTGGTGAGATTGTCACCATTCATGGTGGCTGGGTTTATCCTGACAGCAATGCGCATGGGCTCGGAGAGCAACCGAAACAGCTTTATACCGTGAAGTTTGCATCCTCTGAATTGTGGGGTGAAACATCTCAATACGCAGAGGCCAACGTGTCTGTTTATCTAGACTTATTTGAGCCTTATCTCCAATCCGACTCCGTTAATGAGTGTTAGCTTCAGAGGCCGAATATGAATGATGACCAGAAGCATCATGACCATGATCATGATCACGAAAAAAAATCGCCGCAGGCAATCCGAACCGAAGCGTTAGAGTCTTTGTTGATAGAAAAAGGGCTTCTCTCCGAGCATGCAGTTGACGATGTGATTGCCAATTATGCGCAAAGAGTCGGGCCGATGAATGGTGCATTGCTTGTTGCGCGGGCTTGGACAGATGCTGAATTCAAGCAACGACTACTATCAAATGCGACGCAAGCAATCGCCGAGTATGATTTTCAAGGCGGCCAGGTTGATCATTTGGTCGTCGTGGAAAATACGCCAGAGCGTCACAACGCGGTCGTCTGTACGCTCTGCTCCTGTTATCCCTGGGCTGTGCTAGGTTTGCCGCCGAAGTGGTACAAGGATCCCGCATATCGATCTAGAATCGTTCGAGAGCCGCGGGCTTTGTTAGCTGAAATGGGGCTGCCGTTGGATAAAAAAATTGAGATTCGAGTTTGGGACTCTAGTGCGGAAGTTCGATATATGGTCTTGCCGATGAGACCAGCGCATACCGAGGGTATGACACAAGACGAGCTTGCAGCTTTGGTTAGTCGTGATTCAATGATCGGTGTCGAAGTACTTGAGGCATCTTCTCGAGCAGGTCAGCCATCGTGACGGACGAATTAGAGTCCATGTTGTTGGACGGGCGGGTTGAGCCGCCGAAAGCCAATGGCGAAGTCATCTTTGATGAGCCTTGGCAAAATCGAACTTTCGGCATGGCCAGGTCATTATGTGAAGCTGGGTACTATACGTGGGATGAGTTCCGGGCTTGCCTCATCCAACAAATAGAGTCTTGGCAAGCTGATCACTCGGAGCAAGAGCCTTACCAATACTTCGATCACTTTTTGGCAGCTTTAACAGATTTGATGGCGTTAAAGGGTTTGTGTGAAACCCGTGAACTTGACCAGCGCAGTCGAGCGTTTGCAGATCGACCGCACGGACACGATCACTGAAACAATCAAGTAGCAGCGATACTGTCGCGTTGATGAGACTCTTACGCCTCTATGCCTTTTAAGATGGTAATGTTTGCCGCGCTGGCGTTATGCCGGTGTTTGGCTAAGGCTTGATATTCATCCGATGTGAACCAATCCAAAGCGGTTTCTTTTGACGGGAACTCAATCAGCACGGTGCGTGTATAGGGCCAGCTACCTTCGAGCAGCTGAGGCTCTTCATCAACTGATAATAACTTGCCCTGGTACTTGATAAATATATCCATAAAGCCGCTTTCATATTTACCGTATTCTTCTCTATCCGCAATCTCTATCTGGGCGATGATGTAGTGACTCATTGTATTAACTCCGTTTTCTTGCGGTTGTCGCTCAACCTATTTTTTTGTGTCGCTGTCGATTTTATTGATCGAAGCGCCTGTCGCAGCGTGCGATAAATCAATCGTCTCGTATTGTTCTACTCCGGTTTTACTTTTACGGAGTCATGACAACTTTAAGTACGTCTTGTTCGTGATTGTCAAAAATTTCATAACCTCTAACGCCTTCGCTAAGGCTCATTCTGTGAGTAATGATTTCGGTGGGGTCGATGCGTCCCTGTTCAATCATCGGCAGCAGTTTAGGTATGTAATATTGTGGGTTAACGATACCTGACCGTAACGTAATATTTTTACCGGTCAACGTTGCCATAAAATCTATAGGGACTTCTTTGCCCATGAGTACGCCTATTACCGCTACGCGCCCGCCGTGTCTTACGACATCGATGGCTTGTTGTACTGTTGCTGGATTACCGACTGCTTCAATTGAGCAATCAGCGCCTCGCCCGCCTGTCAGTTCACGGGCAACAGTTTGCAAATCCTCTTTGCTTGGATTCAGTGGTCGGCAGCCGCGCAATCGCGCTTTTTCCAATCTTCCATCATCAAGGTCAACCGCGATGACTGTTGCGGCGCCGCGCATTAATGCAGATAGCTGAGCGAATACACCGACAGGACCACAGCCTATGACGACAACGGTGTCACCGGGTGATACCTCTGCCATATCGGCGCCCATATAGCCTGTCGGTAGAATATCGGTAAGAAATAACGCCTGCTCGTCGGTGACATTTTCTGGGATTTTGAAAATATTGGTGTCCGCGAAGGGTACGCGCACGGCCTCCGCTTGGCCGCCTGGGTTCAATTTGGAGCCAAACACGTTTGTTACAGGCCCGGTTGCAGTGTTGATTTCACAACCTGTGTAGAGATGATTGTCACAAAGCACACAACTACCACAACCAATAGTGCATGAGACCAGAACGCGTTCGCCTTTCTTAAACCGTTTCACATCGTTGCCAACATCTTCTATGGTGCCGAGGAATTCGTGCCCTAAGGTGAACTCTTCGTTTCGGCTCGGGCCGTGATAGAGGTGTAAATCTGAGCCACAGATCGCTGTTTTCTCTATTTTGACAACCGCATCACTCGGACTTTGCATAGTGGGGTCGGGCACATCGGTATAGCTCAGGTTCTTGTGACCCTGATAGACAATGGCTTTCATAGTCTCTCCTGTTAATTGCTTCACTGTTAATTATCATCGAGTTGAAGTCAATGGGCTATTCAAAACGCCGTTTAGTACACGCTCAATTGCCTTTAGATACAGTATGATGAGCCGATATTGATCGAGTATGATTCAGTTGCTAGCAATAACAATGAGGCAAGCTTCATGTCTGAAAATGAGAATTTAACGAACCGGCAGTTACAAGAAAAATATGCGATCGACGTTGATGTCGATCCATACTCTATTCCACTGGACGCGTTAGACCCGTCACACCCGTCCTTGTTTGAATTCAATAAATTCGCCCCCTATTTTGATCGCCTAAGAGCTGAAGACCCGCTGCATTACACCCAAGATAGTATGTATGGCCCCTATTGGTCGGCAACAACATATAAAGACATCATGTATATCGACTCGCATCATGAGTTGTTTTCTTCTGACATTGATCAGGGTGGCATTCGTATGGGAGGCAGACCGACCGAGTCTCCTTCGGCGGACTCGCCCTTTTATCTGCCGATGTTCATTATGCAGGACCCGCCGGTGCACGACGATCAGCGCAAAGTTGTTGCGCCGTCTTTCACACCGAAACGCATCGCCGAACTGCGTCATCTTATCGTCGAACGTGCAGGTAAAATTTTAGACAATTTGCCGAGAAATGAAGAGTTCAATTGGGTAAAAGAAGTTTCCGTCGAGTTAACGGGACAAATGTTAGCAACGATATTTGATGTGCCGCAGGAGGATAGAAGTAAATTAATCTATTGGTCTGACACGGTAGAAAATTTAAGTAATCCTGATTTTTTTGAAACTGCCGATGAAGGCTTTGCTGAACTTTGGAAATGTTTCGAGTATTTTGATGCTGTTTGGAAAGAGCGAGCGGCGCGGGCCGAGCCTGGCGACGATTTGATCTCTTCATTGGTGCATGGCGCCGCGACCAAAAACATGACCCCGAATGAATTTCTCGGCAATATGCTGCTGCTCATTGTTGGTGGCAATGATACGACAAGAAATTCAATAAGCGGTGGTGTGCTGGCGTTGAATCAACATCCTGACCAGTATGCCAAGCTAATGGCGTCGCCGGCGCTTATCCCGAAGATGGTGCCAGAGATTATTCGTTGGCAGTCGCCTGTTGCACACATGTGTCGTACCGCAACGCAGGATGTAGAGATGCGTGGCAAGACAATTAAAAAGGGTGATAAGGTGGTGATGTGGTACATCTCTGGCAACAGAGACGCGACAGTTATTGATCGAGCAGATGAGTTTATTATTGATCGGCAGCACCCCCGCAGACATCTGTCATTTGGTTACGGCATTCACCGATGCGTGGGTAACCGATTGGGTGAAATGCAGCTTAATGTGCTCTGGGAGGAGATCGTGAAACGATTCCCCAAAATTGAAGTGGTTGGTGATCCCGTCTATTTAAAATCCCACTTTATCCATGGGATCCGCGAACTGCCGGTTAAAATTCCCGGCTAGATCATATCGTCGTAAGGGTTTTCAACTTCGAGGCTAATTTTTTGACTGTGACCAGGGATTGAAATGCTGGTCTCAGTTAACTCGAGCTCTTCACCTTCAATGACCCCTAGGCCGAATTTATAAATGAGTTCGTTTTTGCCGGCAATCGTATCAACATCATATTGATGTGTACTTTCTGCGACCTTCTCATTGAGTTTTTGATGCTTTGTCATCGCGCTCTTGCCGTGTTTCTTTTCAAGCATTTGCGCGGTGACTGTCGGTGATAGAATTGACGCTGTTGCGTTATTTCCACCGAAGCCCTTTGAATTGATAAACACAGCATCCATTTTTGTTGGATCTATTTCTTTGTGTTGAAGCAAAAATTCCAGATTGCTGGCATGTACATCCTCTGCAATATGATCGACGGTTTTGATGCCGGGAATAATACCGTGCGCCCAGACACCAAGTGAAGTTGCAATCTGGTCACCGGCGGCGGTCGCCAGTGAGTGGCCAATATAGGCTTTAATCGCAGCGACGGGCCAATGGTCGATCTTAAATGTTTTGGCCAGTTCATTGATAATATGGGACTCTGTGACTCGATTTTGCGGTGTACTTGTTCCATGAGCCTGAACGTAGGTGCGATTTCGTAGGGCCTCTTCTCCAAGTAACGATCGAACCATGCCCATGGATTTGCCCATCGTCACATAGTTGCCGATTCCGGGTCCTGGAATGGACTTTTTGAATCCATCCGCATTGATAAACACATCGCCGACGGAGCCATAAATGTTCGCGCCTAACTCTAATGCTAATTCATCATCAAACAGGATAACGAACTGCGAGGCTTCAGATAGTGTGAAACCACAGTTTTCAGAAAACGGCCGGCATGCGCGGGTGTTATCCGTAGGGCCGACATGACCATCAAGTTTGTTTAAGGCGTCATCTTCGGCCAGAGCACCCATGGTGCGATAGCCTTCGATGACCTCAGGTGTGATTGGTGCTTCACTGGCGCCAACCATAACGGCGCGGAAGCGACCTGATCGTATGTCCTGAATACCTTGTCTTAGATTATAAAGGAATGTTGCGCAGGCGCCGACGTTTGCGCCCGTTGCACCAACGCTACCAAGCACATACGCATTGACAAAGTCGGCGGTCATCTCGGCTAAGCTGAGTGGACAGTTTTTCGAACTGACTCGTTTGCCGAGTAACGACGCCTGTAGCATGCCGCCTGCACCGTTGGTGTCTAGTTGGCCCATTGCACTGCTAGCGTAGACAGAGATTTGATCGCCGGGGACCTTCTGGCGAACAGTATCCCAGTCAATACCTAACGAATTTATTGCGTCTGAGGCGGCATAAACGGTGAGTTGAAGCCCCCTTGGATGATTTCTTGACTGGTACAAGGACCCAGGGTCAAAGCCGGTGGGTAATTGTCCCGCTGAATTGACTCTTGAAGCACGGTAGTCTGGGAATAATACATCCAGCGGCAAGCTTGATGTGACGATCACACTAGAATCGTCCAGGTTGGTCACATGCCAGTCGGCGGGAATCTGTCCGGGCAGTTGACTCTTCTTGAGTTTGAATGAAAAACCATCGTTGTTTGATAACTGCGCTGTTTTATTTGTACGAATTGCGCTCGGGTCAAATAGATTTTTCTCAATCTGTCGAATGAGTGTCTGGGATAAAATCGCACCCTTGTCGACGGTTGTCATATTCATCAGCGCCGCAAGAGACTGATAAGTGCTGTCAGCCTTATTGCTGTCCAGTTGGTCAATCACCATCCGCTTATAGGCGTGATGAGCGGAGCTGCGTCCGGCAGGGTTAATGCCGCCGAAACCGACAATGACGGGAAGGCGTGACAAGTATTAGACTCCTAGAGAAAGGTTATTGCGGTAATGCCCGTATTGTACGGGCTCGACGGTGACAAGTCACCGTTACACGAGTTCAATAGCGATGGCGGTAGCTTCACCGCCACCAATACAAAGTGCTGCGACACCTTTTTTTAAGTTCAGTCGTTTTAGTGCATACATCAATGTAACGATGATTCTAGAACCTGTCGAGCCGACGGGGTGACCTTGCGCGCAAGCGCCTCCAGAAATGTTCACCTTCTCTGGGTCCAGGCCAAGATCTTTGATCGCAGCCATCGTAACCATAGCGAAGGCTTCATTGATTTCAAACAGATCCACTTCGTCCGCACTCCAACCTACTTTGTCTAACAGTTTTTCAATCGCGCCGATCGGTGCAATCGTGAACTCTGATGGATGGCGTGAGTTAGTCGTATGACCGAGTATTTTTGCCATGGGTGTCATGCCGTTTTTCGCAATGGCCTCTTCGCTGGCGATAACCAAAGCTGAAGCGCCATCTGAGATTGAGCTGGAGTTTGCAGCGGTAACGGTGCCGTCTGCTTTGAACGCGGGTTTAAGGCTTGGGATTTTATCGATTTTTGCTGCGCCGGGTTGCTCGTCATCTTCGACAACGGTCTCTCCAGCGCGTGATTTGATTGTTACTGAGACACTCTCTGCCTTCAGGTGACCGGCGTCGATGGCTTTTTGTGCGCGCTTTAACGAGCGGATCGCAAAGCCATCCATGTCTTCTCGCGTCATTTGATATTGATCGGCCATGTCTTGCGCGAATGAGCCCATAAGTCTGCCTGTTTTGGCGTCTTCTAAGCCATCTAGGAACATAGAGTCTTTAACCTCGGTATGTCCCATACGATATCCGGTTCTTGCTTTTGGCATTAGGTAGGGTGCATTGCTCATGCTTTCCATGCCACCGGCAACCATGATTTCATTGCTACCGGCTTTTATTAGGTCGTGCGCCATCATTGCGGCTTTCATGCCAGAGCCACAAAGTTTGTTGATTGTCGTTGCGCCGGATTCAACCGGTATGCCAGCTTCAATTGCAGCTTGCCGGGCAGGCCCTTGGCCCAAGCCTGCAGGCAGCACGCAACCCATGATAATTTCGTCAATTTTGTCCGCCGCAATGCCCGCTCTGGCGATGGCTTCACTTATCGCAATGGCACCGAGTTCGGGTGCAGTTTTTGTTTGTAATGCGCCCTGAAAACCGCCCATTGGCGTTCTCGCGCCGTCGGCGATATAAATGTTAGTCATAGTAGTTCCTGCATCTGGTGTTGGGTTAGGCGAACTGTTGCGTCAGCATGCGCCATTCTCGACGTCGAATATTCAATTCCGATTCGAGGTGTTTTAGTTTTTCAGAAAGTTCAGTTTCGTCGAACTTTCGACGTAGTGATTGTTTCTTAACTTCGAGCCATTGTTGCCGGCAATCTGCCCATTCATTAATAAGTTCAACGAGCTGGTGATACTCCGAGTCAAGTAATGACAGCCATTTGTCTGTGTTGATTGAATTGAAACGAGATACCTTGTCTGTTGCATGTTTGAGTTGCATTAGAGCGAGGCTTTTTTCGATCTTCTCGGGTAGCACGACCTTCAAGTCCCAGGTCAGTTTGAACCATGCAAGTCCTGCAATTAGCCATTTCGTCGGGTCGAAATGATACCACCGAATACCGTTGCGATAGTCCCACTGAAAGGTGTGATGGTAGTTGTGGTAACCCTCGCCGTAGGTCAGCAGAGCTAAAACTGTGTTGTCTCTGGAGCTGGTTTTGTCTGAGTAAGTCTGCTTGCCCCAGAAGTGAGCCAGCGAGTTGATAAAAAAGGTCGTGTGATGGGAGATGACAAGTCTGGAGAATCCCACGAGCAGTAAGCCTGCCAGGAGATCGCCTGCCAAGGCGCCGATTCCAAGCGTCACAATCACGTTCATAGTGAAAGCCAGCAGCCAGTAATAATCATGTTGCCATACAACAACCCAATCTTTCTCGAGATCCCTGACATTTTCAAAATCAGTATGAGATGCAGGGTAATCCCTTAGCATCCATCCAAGGTGTGCGAACCATAGGCCCCTGCCAGCAGAATAGGGGTCTTTGTCGTTATCGTCGGTATGTTGGTGATGGGTTCGGTGGTTGGAAGTCCAAACTTTAATCGAGTTTTGCAGTGCGAGTGCGCCGCCCAACGCAAACATAATTCTGACAATCGTGTGAGCACGGTAAGACTTATGCGACCAAAGTCTGTGGTATCCGGCGGTGATGGAGAGGCCATTCCAAAACAGGAACACAAAGAAAGCTACCCAAAGGGGTAATCCAAAGCCCCCTGTCACGATGCCGTACCAGGGTGTGGCGATGAGGCCGACGAGGCTTGTCCCGATGAAAACCGCCGACACATCGTATCGTCTGCGTGCTGAACGGGCGTCATGTTTTGAATCATTTGTATGCATTGCCGAATCCTATTTTAGCCTCGGCAGGAAATCAATGGAGCGCGCTTATTTGCTGCTTTTTTTTGGCATCATTTTCAGTAAATCCTTGTGCTAAGCTGATGGACCGAAATTTTCAGTGGGATTTTTAGTGATATTGCTAATAAATACATACTGAATGATTTTAATCGCACAATCGACACAGCATTAGGAGATAGTTATGACAACAAAAGCAGAAACGGCATTAGAGCTGTTTAATTCCGTCATGGGCGAAGAAGAAGGTGTAGGCGAGTGGTTTGAAGTGGACCAGGACAGAATTAATCTGTTTGCTGACGCAACACTTGATCATCAGTTTATCCACATTGATCCGAAGAAATCCGCGGAGTTGTCCCCCTACAAGGTGACGATTGCGCATGGCTTTTTGACCTTGTCACTAATTGTTCATCTTGGTGCCACCATTGCTCCGAAAAAACCCGAGGCGCTTGAAGGCGTTTACATGGGGGTTAATTATGGCCTTGATAAAGTACGTTTCCCCGGTCCTGTGCCGGTCAACTCAAAAATTAGAGCGCGGCATCGTTTGATTGGCGCTGAGCTCAAAAATCCGAATACTTTGCAGTTAAAGCGTGAAGTGACTGTCGAGCTTGAAGGCGCTGATAAACCCGTATGTGTTGCTGAATCCTTGATGCGGTTGATGTACGGTTAATCGTCAACGAGAGCCAACCTGCGATGCGGCAGATTGGCTCTTGGATACTATCTTTTGGCACGCAAGCAAGGTCGCCCATACAATCAATAAATTTCATTCAGAATTGATGGGTCTGTTAGGTCTTTTTCAGCCTCAAGGCTGGTAGAATGGTGGGTAACAGAGATATATGTCTACCAACAGGCATTAAATGGAGTCCAGTAAACCATGACCGTTGTAACGAAAGATGACCTGATTCAAAGTATTGCCGATTCCCTTCAGTATATTTCCTACTATCACCCGATAGATTTCATAACAGCATTGAATGAAGCCTATGAACGGGAAGAATCCGGTGCCGCCAAAGATGCGATGGCGCAAATACTTATTAATTCCAGAATGTGCGCGCAGGGCAATCGCCCGATTTGCCAGGACACCGGTATCGTAAACGTATTTCTGCAAGTCGGAATGGATGTTCGCTTCGAAACAGACATATCACTTGAAGATATGGTGAATGAAGGTGTCAGGCGAGCCTATTTGTTGCCTGATAATATCCTGCGTGCGTCTGTACTCGCCGATCCTGCCGGGAAACGCATTAACACCAAAGACAACACGCCCGCCGTCATATATACCGAGCTTGTGCCGGGCGACAAAATTGACGTGCACGTCGCTGCTAAAGGTGGTGGTTCTGAAGCTAAATCTAAACTTGTCATGTTGAACCCTGCTGACAGCATTGTTGACTGGGTAATCAAAACAGTACCGACGATGGGTGCCGGTTGGTGCCCGCCGGGTATGTTAGGCATTGGTATTGGCGGCACAGCCGAGAAGGCTGTTTTAATGGCAAAGCGGTCATTGATGGATCCCATTGATATTCACGAACTACTTGCGCGTGGTCCATCGAATCGTGTTGAAGAGTTACGATTAGAAATATTCGATAAAGTGAACTCTCTCGGCATTGGTGCGCAAGGATTGGGAGGTTTGACTACGGTACTTGATGTGAAAGTGATGGATTATCCCACTCACGCGGCGAATCTGCCTGTTGCGATGATTCCAAATTGTGCAGCCACGCGTCATGCCCATTTTGTGTTGGACGGGTCGGGCCCAGCGGAACTTGAGGTTCCAAAACTCGAAGATTGGCCTGAAATTACCTGGGAAGCGGGACCCAGTTCTCGTCGAGTCAATTTAGATACAGTCACCAAAGAAGATGTGCTGCAATGGCAACCGGGTGAAACCCTGTTGTTGTCCGGCAAAATGTTGACCGGTAGAGATGCTGCCCATAAGAAAATTAGAGACTTGTTTGCTGAGGGTAAATCTTTGCCCGACGGCGTCGACCTAAACGGTAAATTTATTTATTACGTTGGCCCCGTCGATCCGGTAAGAGAAGAGGTTGTCGGACCTGCAGGACCAACGACGGCGACGCGCATGGATGGGTTCACAGATATGATGCTCGAGAAAACCGGTCTGCTCGGCATGATCGGTAAGGCAGAACGTGGTCCCGTTGCAATCGAATCCATAAAAAACCACAAAGCGGTCTATCTAATGGCCGTCGGTGGCGCCGCTTTCCTCGTTTCGAAGGCAATACGTAAATCGAGGGTTGTTGCATTCGAAGAGCTTGGAATGGAGGCGATTCATGAATTTGAGGTGCAAGACATGCCAGTGACCGTGGCGGTTGATACGCAAGGGGAATCCGTTCATGTGTCGGGCCCCAAGTTGTGGCGTTCGAAAATCGGAAAATTACCAGTATTAGAAATTTAAATCTATAATATTCAAGCAGTTACAGATTGTTTCTGTTTCAGTTTCGTTGAATGAGAGCGGAACTTAAGGTACATTAGCGGCTTTTGATACAACGTTGGAAGATGGCCTGAATGAATTCAAGGTGTCATCGCTAGAATCAACCAGTTGGATCAACGTCATGAATTTTTTGGGCACTGCCCACGCTAACATTGGAACTTTAATATGGAGCAAGAAAAGGCTTCCGTTGATCAATTGTATCTTGCCGCAGAAACGCTCGCGCAGGATTTTTCACTGTTTCCGAGAAAAGAGACTGCAGCGGTCATTAAGGGTCTGCTGACCGAGCAGCAAATCGAGATTGAAGTTGAGCGACTGCGTGGAATGGATGTTGATGCCTATATCGCAGCGGCAGTCAGTCCAGCCGAGGAAGGTACGAGGGCAGGTGCAAAGGAGATTATTCAGGCGCTGGACGTTCCGATCTTAAGTGAAATGCAGGATGGTCCATTTTACACTGCAGTCGTTGAAATGAACTTCAATGGTATCAAGCGTCAAGTTGGCTTAATCGCGCAGGATCGAGCATTTGCCTCAGGTGTTTGGGGCCCAGAGCATCACACCCATGCTGCAGATGCCGCCGGTGATTATGCGATTCGATCCTTGCCCATTATCTGTTTTATGGATACACCGGGCGCTGATGGTAACGAACTTGCTAACGCGAACAATCAGGCTCATTCAATTTCACAGCTTATTGCAGAACTATGTAATGTTGATGTGCCAACGATTGGTATTGTTGCAGGTCAAGGCTATTCCGGTGGTGCGATACCATTAGCCGCAGGCAATTTGTTGCTTTCTCTTCGAACCGGCGTGTTCAACACGATTCATCCTAAGGGCCTCGCTAACTTGGTGCGTCGATATAATTTGTCTTGGCAAGAGTGTGCCCAATCGGTGGGTGTGTCGTCTTATGAGCTTTATAAGCAGGGTAATATTGACGGCATTATAGACTACGACCCTGGCGAGACTAACAATATCGCTAATCTGCGGAACGCAATGGTGTCGGGTATATTGTCGATTGAAGAAAGTACGCGAGAATTTGTTAGTGATCATCCTGAAATACTTGATCACTATCAGCGCAATATTAATCGCTATTTGCACCCCTCTGAATCTCTGTCAGCGGTTCACGCTAGCTCGAACCTGAAGTTGCGAACTTCCCCTACGCAATACCCGAATGTATTTGGTGTTGCCTATCGATATCTACGTTACTTAGGCCTAAGACGTCGAATCAAAAGTATAAACTTAAGTCAGTATGGTCGCTTAGCATCTGTTGAGCTGCCGGAAGGCGAGTTGTTTCAGCGCGTTCGTCGTGAACGTCGAACGGCCTTTCTCGATTGGTTACTCGACCCCGATAAAATTCTCTATGAGGATACACTGAACAAAGCGTGGAAGAACTACGTTGATAAGAAAGCCGTGGTCGGCGACGAGCGTGGTCGGTTTGCTCAGTTAATATTTGGTGAGCCAACAAAGAACTATGAGAATGCTAAACGTGATCTTTGTTTGCAATGCGGGTTACATCTTTATAACCGTTGGAAGGCAAGCTCAACAGCGAACCTAGAGGCGTTGATAGAACATATCGGCGACCAGGATGCGAATGCCTATCTATTGAAAGTTTCTGATATTCGCGACGTCAAGGCGCTACTGCGCACTATGGTGTCGACAGATCTTGCGTTTGTTGTGAAGCTAAAGTCTCAATTCACCCACGAAGGCAAGAAACTTTTCGGCAAGGATTATATCAACGAAAAAGCGGAGGATTTTCTCGCCACTCAGCTAGCCTCGGAATTGAATCTTATAATCGAAGAAACGAGTCTCTATGACACGAGTGTCCTGTCCGACGAGACACTTTCTGATTATGCTCAACAACTTATTGCGCAGGGCGGTTACGAAGAAAAGCCGTTGAAGCTCAATCGACGCTTACTCGAAGACACAATGTGGTCATACATCAGTCGAAAGACGGATGTCGAACAAGCAAAAACAGACCAGAATCGAACTATTTTGGACGTTGTACTTGATGAAGACATTCGAGAGGATTTCGTTCAGGAATGTCAGAATTTAATCGTCTTCAGTCATGTTTACGACAATCTAATCGGCCAGTTGGCTGTCGTTGCTAAGCAGGCGCAGGACTCTCGAACACTATCTAAAGAGTTCATTGAAGAACTTGTGAATAAAGCTATCGGTGATATGAATGCAGATGAAGGCTTTAAAGACATTGGCGAAGAGGAAATTAAACGTCGATTTTCTGCATGGATTACTGGGCTGTCTAGTCACGCGGTCAGTGCGACATTCTTAAAGTCTGTTGAAGAATGGATTCGTGTTGTTCACAAGGATAAATCCGACACGCTGTTTGTTGTCGTGAGTTTTTTCTTCGAGAAACTATTGCCCGAATTCTATGCGTCCCAGTCGGGCACGAAGCGCTACGAAGGAAAAGTTGAGCCCGTCAGGATTGGTCGTCGTAAAGATTTTTGGAATCGCCTCACCATTGCCTATCGAGATCAACTGTTCCATGAGATTTTGACGAAAGAAAAGCGTAGCGGTCGGACGACTTTTGAAACCCTGTTAGATAAGTATGTGTCTAACTTCCAAGAGTTGAATGGCGATCTAATGTCATCTAACCCCGTCGCTTTTCCGACATTCAGGCCGTCTATTGAATCCGCATTGAAGAACGGCGTGAGACCACACGGCCTTGTTACAGGTATTGGTGACTTTGATACGGGTACTGGCTGCTATAAGGTCGGTCTCGTTATGCCAAATGTTGCGTTCCAGGCTGGTAGTATCGACAGCTCTGACTGCGTTCGGTTTTGCAAGCTGCTGGTTGAATGTGCGATACAAAGACTTCCCGTTGTATGTTTTATTTCTTCGGGCGGTATGCAAACCAAAGAAGGCGCGGCAGCACTCTTTACGATGGCGGTTGTGAATGATCGGATTACTCGATTCGTTCGAGACAATGATCTGCCGATCATCATGTTTGGCTATGGTGACTGTACCGGCGGTGCACAGGCAAGTTTTGTGACACACCCATTGGCACAAACTTATTATTTTACGGGTACGAAAATGCCTTTTGCTGGTCAAACGGTGATCGAGTCGAACCTACCATTTACCTGCTTAATGAGTAACTACCTTTCGGTCAAAGCCGGTGCGATGGCTGGCATGGTTAAACATCCGTTCTCCGAGGATCTAGATAACCAGTTGCAGAGTGTTGACCCAGCCTTACCTATGCCGACGGAAACGATTGAGCAGGTTGTCGAACGCATCATGTCTGGCTCATTGTCGCCGTCAGAGCCTGTCGTTAAAAACATCACGATGTCTGAAGCTGAACTTATTCGCCCGATAAAACGCACGCTAATTCATGCACGCGGTTGTACCGCGGTGAAGTTAGTTTCTAAAGCCAAAGAATTTGGCTACGAAGTTGTATTGGTTCAGTCAGATCCTGATATGGATTCTGTTCCTGCTGATATGGTTCGAGATGACCCCAAACACGCGCTTGTTTGTATAGGTGGTAATACTTCTGATGAGAGTTATTTGAATGCACTGAGTGTATTAAGTATCGCTGAAGCGCAGCAGGTCGACTCATTGCACCCGGGTATTGGTTTTCTTTCTGAAGACCCGAATTTTGCCAAGATTGTTCGTCAGCGGAATTTAAATTTTATTGGTCCTAAAGTTGTCAGCATGGAAACAATGGGTAATAAATCTAATGCGATTAGTACGACCATGAGCATTAATGTGCCGGTAGTTCCTGGTAGTCACGGTATTGTCGATACGCCCGAGCAGGCTGCGGAGATTTCGGAAAAAGTTGTCTACCCTGTGCTATTAAAAGCTGTCCACGGCGGCGGCGGTAAGGGTATTCAGGTCGTCAACAAACCCGAAGAAATTCACTCGTTGTTCCACCGAGTCCGTGCCGAAGCCAAAGGTGCTTTCGGAAACGGTGATGTTTACATCGAAAAATTTGTTACCTCTCTGCGTCACATCGAGGCACAGATTCTTAGGGATACACATGGTAATTGTAAGGTGCTGGGTATTCGAGACTGTAGTGTGCAGCGGAATAACCAAAAGCTGATGGAAGAGTCAGGCTCAACAATGCTGCCTGAAGAGCTGAAACAGATGGTTTATGAATATGCCTATAAGATCGCCGATACGGTTGATTATATTGGTGCTGGAACTGTCGAGTTTATCTATGACGTGCCGAGTAATGCTATTTACTTTATGGAAATGAATACGCGCTTGCAGGTTGAGCATCCGGTAACGGAAGTTGTGACAGGCATCGATATAGTTCAAAAACAATTTGAAATAGCGTCAGGTGCATCAATAGCCGATTTGGAGCCAAGCGAGACGGGTTATGGCTTGGAAGTTCGAGTTAATGCTGAGAAAACGGTGCTCGATTCAGAGGGCAATGTTTCCTTCACGCCAACGCCAGGTGAAATCACTGTCTGTGAATTGCCAGAGCAAGAGGGCTTCCAGCTGATCTCAATGGCAGGCGAAGGAAAGTTTGTTTCGCCCTTCTATGACAGTTTGATTATTCAAATCATTTGCCATGGAACCGACCGAAAAGATGCGACTGAAAAAATGTTTGCGTATCTTGAACGGGTCAAGATTCACGGTATTTGCACAAACATAAGTTTGATCAAACGTATCTTGAAAGATGATGAGTTCCAAAATGGCATTTATGACACCAGCTACCTTCCCAAGTTTTTAAGTCGCATCGACGTTAATGCGCTGATCGAGGAGGTTGAAGAAGCTTCTGGTATGGCCGGTGGTGCACTTGATATCGAAATGCTGAAGATTGAGGGCAGTGATGAGCTAAAGGTTCTTTCACCTTCAACAGGTGTTTTCTATCGGACCCCTTCACCTTCAGAGCCTGATTACGTGAATGTCGGCGATGTCATTTCTACTGAAGATGTTATGTGTCAGCTAGAGGCGATGAAAATGTTTACGCCGATGAACTTGAGTACATTTTCGAGTTTAGATGGCGAGCTTTATCCGTCAGCTCAACAGTACAAGGTGACACGCATCAATCAGACCGGCGGCCAGCAGGTCAACGAGGGCGACCTGCTCTTTGTGATCAAGCCAATGCTGACTGCGACGTCAGCCTAGCTCGAGCGATTTCCGTAATACGAAGTGCGGCATCGTCTATCCGTTTTTAATGCGTATAGGCGCTAGCTGGGCTTAATCGACCTGCTCAATTGACCTGCTTAATTGGCAGGTTTAGTTGACACGAATGTTCGGTGACTCTCTGCTGCTGGGTGTGGACACCTTGGCTCGCTAAAGGGTGGCAAATGGTCAGACGGTATCAGTTTGGCATCATCGCCTGTGGTGCCGTCAGTACCTGTTCAACCGGCGCTAATTTAGCTAAACAGATCCATCATTCCTTTGGCTATGTACAGCAGTCCAATGGCCATAATTAGGTATCGGCCAATCAGTTTGAATTGGTGATCATCTATTCTCTCCACTATCGTTTTTCCGATAGCGTTACCGGCGATAGCAGCGATAATGACGCCGGTGTAAACCCAAACCGGCAGCGTAATGCTGAGGGAGAAGAAATAGGCGTAGTAACTCAGTTTAATCATATGACCGAGTGTTTGGGTGATCGCTTTAGTGCCTAAAATTTCGTGTCGAGTCAAACTGCTTTTGACGTAGAAAACATCGAGTACCGGGCCGGAGGCTCCCGCGAGCATTTGTGCCAACGTCACTACGATACCCGATAGAAACGCGATGCAGGTTCGCTGCATATCCAGATTGATGTTAGTCGGCAATGCCATTGCGAGAAAAGGAAAGCTGCCAATCACAATAAAGATAAGTGCCTTGTCAGGCACGAGTGTAAGCCAGATAAAGAGCAGAAGTACGATAAGACTGCCCAGGCCGTAGGGTATTAACACGGTCCATTTAATATGCCGACGGTAGAGCCAAACACGGGAGCCATTAGAGAAACTTTGCGCTATGCCGTGCAGAACCATCGCTGCCGGCACGGATAGGAACAGGCTAAAAACACCCATCAGTATCATACCGCCGGCCATACTAAGGACCCCTGAGATAAGACTGGTAGCAAGTGTTGCTAAAAGTAGCAGTAAATAACTCATAGTGTGAATGCCCGAGCGCGTTTTAGCATAATATGAGATTCAACCTATGATAAAAGAGAATATGTAGAATAGAATGTATATCTTTGTGGAATGCTTTGATGATTGAGAATCTGGAAACCCTGCTAGCGCTCTCTCGCACCGGCACAATGCTCGAGGCGAGTACGGAATTACGTGTTTCTCAGTCAGCTGTGAGCAAGCGAATTGCTGTCTTAGAAAAATACTATGCCCGCAAGCTTATTCAGAAGAAGGGGCGGCGGGTCGAGTTGACCCAGCATGGTCAGCAATTAGTCGATAAAATATCGCCGATTCTGTCGGAGCTTAGAGATCTGTTCGTTGATGATATGAATGCCAGCAAAGGTGAGCTCATTATCGGCGTGTCAGAAGCCATTCTTTCTTCTTGGGGTCCTAAAACCTTTATTCAGGTTCAAAGTGAGATGCCGGAAGCTCATTTCGTTTTCCATACTCACCGCACCCCGGTGGTGCTGGATAGAATACGTTCCGGTGAGTTTATGGCAGGGGTTTGTACGGGTTCAGATAATCACGATACTGATCTGCAGTCTGAGGTGCTGTTTCATGAGCCGATGGTTATCATTCCTTCAGCCCTTGAGAAGCTCAAATGGCCGCAGCAGGATAGTTTGGATGTGATCACGATTGAGGACTATTCGGGCGCCTGGCGCTCGTTTAAAGATGAAGCGGCTCGACTAAAGATCAGAAGGTCCGTGTCACTCGAATCCTTTTTCAGTGTCGCCCAAATGGCGATTGCCGGGTTTGGTCATGGCTTGGTGCCGATTGGCGTGGCTCAGACATTGAAGGTGCCTGATGATTGCCTGATTAATCTAAGTCAATCAGGCTTGAGTCGGCCTGTGCGCTTTGTTGCACGAAAGTCTACCTATTCACTGCCGATCGTAACCAACTTCTACCAATCGTTAAGTCGAAAGCTTTAGCCGATTTTGCATGGCCCCTTGCGCTAGCTTCTTTTTAAACCGATAAAAAGTAAGCCTAATAAGAGTAGGTGTTGCCGTCATTATTGGTCAGAGTAAGTCTGTTGATATCCGATGATTCGGTATGACCGATCCGCTTTGCATCGATTCCATAACTCTCGGCAATTGAAATCAAATTATCGACTTGATCTTCGGGGACATAAAGCTCCATGCGGTGGCCCATATTATAAACCTTATACATTTCCTCCCAGCGGGTGCCGGATGCTTTTTGAATCGCATCGAACAAAGGTGGCGTGGGAAATAAGTTATCTTTCACAAAATGCACATTGCGGCCAAACTTGACGCACTTTGTTTGCGCCCCACCTGAACAATGAATGATGCCTTTTATATCCGAGCCAATTTCTTTCAATGCGGTTTGAATGACAGGTGCATAAGTGCGGGTTGGGCTCAGAATTGCTTCACCAACAGAGAGTGCCGAATTCGGCAGGGCATCTTCAAGTTTGTAAGGGCCACAATAAACGAGTTCCTTCGAGACATTGGGGTCGAAAGACTCTGGATAGTTTTCGGCATAGTAATGGCTCAGCATATCGTGCCTTGCACTGGTTAGACCATTGCTGCCAATACCGCTGTTAGCATTGGATTCATAGGACGCCTGACCCGTTGACGAAAGCCCGACGATTGCCAGATTTGATGTGATTTCGTTCCGCACGACATCATCTTTCTTCATGATGGCGACAGCGCATGAGTCAACGACAACCGTACCCGTCAGATCGCCAACGTCTGCCGTTTCTCCGCCGCCAGAATAGATATTAATACCTAGGTCTCGTAGTTGTGCCATGAAGGACTCACTTCCTTCAATAAGTGCTGAGACAACTTCACCCGGGCAATTAAGCGCGTTGCGATTAATGGTGTTTGAAATGAGTATGCGACCATTAATGCCGACGCACAGGAGATCATCCAGGTTCATGACAATACTGTCTTGAGCAATGCCATGAAAAACTGAAGCATCACCCGTCTCTTTGTATTTCAAATAGGCGATGATAGATTTCGTGCCGCTGCCGTCCGCATGGATGATGTTGCACTTCTCTGGATCACCGCCGAGGTAATCTTCCGTTATTTTGCAAAATGCACCAGGAATGCTGCCGGCGTCCAGACGATCGACCACGTTATGCACTTCTGACTTGTCAGAACTAACTCCTCGAGCTTGATACCGACTGTTCGGAGAGCGATCTGAGGCGATGGCGACGGTGAATCCAGATCGATCTTTTGCTTCGATGACGCCGCGAAACTCGAGTTGCCTTAGCGCTTTTGCGACCGTATTGGCCGCAAGCCCGTTATCTTTGGCGAGATTGCGAATGCTGGGCAGCTTTTCTGCCGGGGCTAATTCGCCCGTGTTAATTGAAAAATGGAGCTGGTCGATAATTTGCTGGAAAACAGGAATGGGTGACGTGTTATCGATAGAGAGTTTCATAATGTCCGGTGGCCTGATGAATAGACTAATTGTATTAATCTAATAATACAGATAAGCGGGGCACATGAACAGACATAGTCGCCTCGAGTTTGTTTTCGAACGCATTTGTTGGCCGTCCTGTTTGTCTGACATCAAGCCACGTGGGCAATTTACTAGAAGGCGAGGTAGATACAGCAAATTATCTGAGCTGAATCGCGAATTATTACGTGCGATCTTCTATAATGCCGCCTTTCAAATATCCGGCAATGCTTGGATACATTTAGGTTTTGGTTATATTGAGGTGTGCTTTGCATGCGTGTTGCGATAGTTGATTATGATGCAGGCAATCTGCGAAGCGTTCAGCGAGCCTGCCAAGCGGTAGGGCTGGATGGATTCATTACGGCCTCGCCTGAGGAAGTGTTAGCGGCGGATAAAATCATCTTCCCCGGTGTTGGCTCTTCAGTAAGTGCAGTCGATACCCTGCACGATCGTGGTTTGTTTGATGTGCTGATCGAAGCTTTTCATAAAGGAACACCGCTGCTTGGCATCTGTTTGGGTAGCCAGATTGTGCTCGAACATACAGAAGAAGGTGACAAGGATTGTTTGGGTCTTATCGACGGCGTGGTTGAGCGTTTCGACTTTGCCGATCGCACCTATAAAGTGCCACATATCGGTTGGAACGAAATCAACATTGCTCAGCCTCATCCCTTACTGCGACAGGTCGAAGATGGTGATGAATTTTATTTTGTTCACTCCTATTTTACTCGTCCCACTCAGCAAGCCAATGTCGTTGCCACGACAGACTACAACATTAATTTCTGTTCGATTCTGGCAAAGGACAATTTGTTTGCGACTCAATTTCACCTCGAGAAAAGCGGTAGGAAAGGATTGAGCATACTTGCTGAATTTGCGTCATGGGAAGGAGGTTCAACATGCTGAGTAAACGTATTATTGCCTGTTTGGATGTCAGGAACGGCATGTTGGCGAAGAGTGTTAAGTTTGTTGATACGAAAGACATCGGTGACCCAGTAGAGAAAGCGCAAGAGTACTATGAAGATGGCTTAGATGAGTTGGTCTTTTATGACATCACCGCCTCCAGTGATGATCGCAACATCATGCTTGATGTTGTTGAAGAGGTGGCGAAAAAAGTTTATATCCCATTTTCAGTGGGCGGTGGTGTTCGATCAGTTGAGGACGCGTCAAAACTATTATGGGCCGGTGCAGAGAAGATCAACGTCAATTCGGCTGCGGTAAAGCGGCCTGAACTAATTGCTGAGTGTGCCCGCGCAATAGGTAATCAAAACGTCGTTCTGTCGATGGATATCCTGCGCCGAGAAGAGTGTCGTGAGTTTCCTAGCGGATATGAAGTCGTTATCAATGGTGGTCGCACCCCGATGGGTGTCGATGCTCTGGCCTGGGCCCTGCAAGGTGAATCATTAGGCGCAGGTGAACTCGTTGTTAACTCGATTGACGCAGACGGAACACGAGAGGGTTATGAAATTAAGCTGACAAGAATGATAGCTGAAGCGGTATCCATTCCTGTCATTGCTTCCGGTGGTGCAGGAAAGCCGGAACATTTGTATGAAGTCCTAACGGAGGGTAAAGCGGATGCTGCGCTCGTTGCCTCGATGGTGCACTATGGTGAGTATACCGTCAGTCAACTTAAGCAGTGGCTGCACGACAAGGGTGTAAAGGTTAGGCTGAAGTACTAGTGGGATATTTAGCAGCGATCGATTTAAGTATGAGAGATCAAAATGAGTGAGGAACGATTCGAATCGTTAGAAACCAAGATCGCTTTTCAGGAAGATCTGATTCAGAAATTAGACGATGCCTTGTTGGATCAACAGAAACAAATTCTTGACCTACGGATACAGCTGCGGCATGTCTCTAATCAGGTTAAAGATATGGAGAGTTTCACACCAGACTCTCCTGAACCACCGCCACCTCACTATTGATCCTGCATACTCAAAGCGCGGATCGACAATACTAATGTTTAGTTCCATTTGGAGATATTTATGAAAGCTGTGCTTGTTGATCAGGAATCGAATTTATCCTGGGGTGAGGCCGATAGACCCCAAATTAATGCAGATGAAATTCTAGTGAAGGTCCATGCTACGGCGATTAACCGTGCAGACTTGATGCAGCGTCGTGGCATGTACCCAGCGCCGGCCGGTGCAAGTGAAATTATGGGTCTGGAGTGCGCCGGTGAAGTTGTTGAGATTGGCGAAAGTGTTTCAAGTTGGAATGTTGGCGACAAGATTTGCGCGTTGTTAGCCGGTGGTGGGTATGCGGAATATGTTGCAATCCCTGCCATTAACGCCATGCCTATACCCTCTGGACTATCAATGAATGAGGCGGCAGCCTTGCCCGAAGTCTTTGCGACCGCTTGGCTAAATCTATTTATAGAAGCGGCGCTTGTGCCAGACGAGAAGGTTATCTTGCATGCGGGAGCAAGCGGTGTTGGTACGGCGGGCATTCAACTTTGTAAGGCATTTGGTAACCCCTGTTTTGTCACGGTTGGTAACGATGAAAAGTTGGCGGCGTGCATTCAACTTGGTGCGACAGCAGGGAGTAATAGGCATGAGGGTTCGTTTCTAGAAAAGGCAACAGCATTCGCAGACGGAACCGGTATTAATGTGATTCTGGACCCTGTCGGCGGCGGCTATTTGAATGAAAACTTGCAGCTTCTGTCTGTCGGTGGTCGGCTTGTTTTAATCGGCTTAATGGGTGGCAGCAAGGTCGAGATGGAATTGGCAATGCTAATGATGAAGCGAACAAGGATTATAGGTTCGACTTTGCGGGCACGATCACCGCTAGAAAAAGCCGTCGTTTTAGATCAATTAGTTGACAGGGTTTGGCCAAAGATAGCTTCAGGTGAAATCAAACCTATCGTCGATACCGTGCTACCGATTGCGTCTGTTGAAGATGCGCACGCACTTGTTGCCTCAGACAAAACAATAGGCAAAGTCATTTTGTCGGTAGACGTCTAAGTCTGCGCTGATTTGCTTTGACCTAATTGAGCCTGCGAGAATGTATGGAACGTTCAGGTAGTGCTGATTGCGCTTTAAGATAGAAGCGAAGTACGCTGAGGTTTATTCGACCTCAGCTACATCTTCTGCTTGGAAGCCTTTGTCGGTTTCTGATAAATCATATTCGACTTGAGCACCTTGCTTTAATGTACGATAACCTTCGCCACGAATAGACCGAAAATGGACGAAAATATCATCACCTGATTCTCTTTCGATGAACCCGAAACCCTTGGCGTCGTTGAACCACTTCACGGTCCCTGTCTGTCGCTCCGACATGGCCAATACCCTCTTTTATCTCTTATTATTATTAATGCTATTTATTGTTATAGCTTAGTCCTGATAATTTAACTCAGGAATAACTGATTAAGCAAAAATAGTAAGGTGGGCGCAAGGGTTAATATTGAAAAAAAGCCGTTAAGTTATAAGAATATGCGTATGAAAGGGCATTACCCCTTCCATAGTAAGTCAGGCTGATAGTCCGGCGAAGTACAATAAACGAGAGTGATTTAAGCGCCGATTATCCCGGTCAACTAAAGGGCTTCAATTTTTCGCTTTTGGTCGCGAAGTTGTGTAATTGCGGAGCCAAGCTCGATGACCTTATCCTTCTCCTTTTGAACAACTTCGGCAGGTGCTTTAGCAACGAAGCCCGGGTTGTTGATCTTACCTTCAGCCCGTTGCTTATCCTTCTCTTTGCGATCAATTTCCTTATCGAGTCGCTGGATCTCAGCATCCTTATCAATTAGCCCACTCATTGGCACGAGGACTTGCATGTCGCCTACCAGCGAGGTGGCCGATACGGGTGCCTGCGCGTCGGCTTCTAGCCAAGTAAGACTTTCCGGCTTAATGAGAAATTGTAGAAGTGACTCGTTGTGTTCAAGTCGCGACTTATCTACTGCATTCCCATTTTGGAATAACACCGGGATCTGCTTGGCGAAAGAGATATCCATTTCGCCTCGAATATTACGGGTTGCGGTGACGACGGACTTTATCCATGCCACCTCAGCCTCCACTTCCACGTCGATCAAAGACGTATCTTGTTCGGGGAAAGGCTGCAGCATAATCGTCGCTCCGCTGTCACGAACGCCGGCGGGTATTTGCTGCCAAATTTCTTCTGTCATGAAGGGTAGGAACGGATGGGACAGTCGCAGTACTGTTTCCAGTGTTGTTAATAAAGTACGTCTTGTACCAAGTAGCGATTCAGCGCTTGAATCTTCGCTATTTAATATCGGTTTGCTTAACTCTAGGTACCAGTCACAAAATTGATCCCAAACGAACTCATATATCGCTTTTGCGGCCAGGTCATATCGATGAGTCTCCATCGCAAGATTGACTGCGCCGATGGTTCGCTGCAGTTCCGACGTGATCCAACGATCAACAACGTTGATATTGGCATCCGCTGTCATGAAATTATCATCAACGTGCTCGAGCGTGTTCATAAACGCAAAATTAGACGCGTTCCAAAGCTTGTTGCAGAAATTTCGATAGCCGTCGACGCGATTCATATCAAAGCGAATTGTGCGGCTTCGAGTGGCAATCGAATAGAACGTGAATCTCAGAGCGTCGGTGCCATAGGCTGATATGCCGTCCGGAAATTCCTTGCGAGTTGATTTTTCAATTTTCTTCGCCATCTTCGGCTGCAACATGTTCGCTGTGCGTTTCGCGACGAGCTCTTCAAGACCGATGCCGTCGATGATGTCGAGTGGGTCAAGACCATTTCCCTTCGATTTAGACATCTTTTGGCCTTCGGCATCGGTAACCAAACCGGTGACATAGACCATTTTAAATGGAACCTCGTCCATGAACTTTAACGTCATCATGATCATTCGAGAGACCCAAAATGTAATGATGTCGTGTCCAGTCACCATGACGTCGGTAGAATGAAACGTTTCGAGGTCTTCGGTCTTGTCTGGCCAGCCGAGTGTAGAGAAGGTCCACAAAGCGGAAGAGAACCACGTGTCCAGCACATCCTCGTCCTGACGCAGTGCGTACTCGTCTGTCAGGTTGTGATTTTTCCGCACTTCTGCTTCGCTTCGACCGACGTAAACATTGCCTGCCTCGTCATACCAGGCAGGTATACGATGCCCCCACCATTGTTGTCTTGATATACACCAGTCTTGAATGTCGCGCATCCATGAGTAGTAGGTGTTTTCGTAATTCTTTGGAACAAACTCAATATCACCATTCTCTACCGCTGCAATTGCAGGTTCTGCCAGGGGCTTGGCTTTTACGAACCACTGGTCACTGAGATAGGGTTCAACCACAACGCCAGATTTCTCGCCCCGAGGCACCATCATTTTATGGTCTTCGATTTTTTCTAGTAGGCCAAGCGCCTCTAAATCGGCAACGACCATCTTGCGTGCGTCGTAACGATCGAGTCCTTGGTACTTAAGTGGAACGGCATCATTGAGTGAAGCATCGTCATTTAAAATATTGATCAGTTCTAGATCGTTGCGACGACCGACATCATAGTCATTGAAATCATGTGCGGGTGTGATCTTTACGCAACCTGTGCCAAATTCTTGATCGACATAATGATCGGCGATGACGGGAATTGTTCGACCCGTTAGTGGCAACGCAACACGCTTCCCAACTAAGGCTTTGTATCTTTCATCATCAGGGTGAACAGCAACCGCTGTGTCGCCCAGCATGGTTTCGGGTCGGGTCGTTGCGACCACAAGAAATTGTTCAGGGTTATCAACCAGGGGGTATTTGAAGTGCCACAGGTGACCGTTTTCTTCCTCGGATTCAACCTCAAGGTCAGAGATGGATGTTTTTAATACCGGGTCCCAATTGACTAAGCGCTTACCGCGATAAATCAGACCATCTTCATGTAGGCGCACGAAAACTTCTAGAACCGCTTTGGATAGACCTTCATCGAGGGTAAAGCGTTCAGTTTCCCAGTGTAACGACGCGCCTAAACGACGGAGTTGTTTTGAGATACTACCGCCGGATTCTTCTTTCCATTCCCAGGCTTTTTCAAGAAATGCTTCTCGACCTAGATCGGACGGTTTGACACCCTGTGCTGCGAGTTTTTCTGTCACCAGCATTTGTGTGGAAATACCAGCGTGATCGGTGCCCATCTGCCACAAGGTTCTATCGCCTTTCATTCGGCGATAACGAATAAGTGAGTCGACGAGACTGTGTTGGAATGCATGTCCCATATGCAATGTCCCCGTCACGTTAGGCGGTGGAATCGCAATCGAGAATGGTTGGCCATTGCCTGAAGGTGCAAAGTAATTAGCAGCTTCCCATTTTTCATACCAGGCTGTTTCAATATCCTGCGGTTGGTATTTGTTCATACTTTCTTCAATTTAACAGACTCAGCGGAAGCGGAATTATACACAGATTCTTGCCTCCCGTAGGCGAACCGGCAGTGTCATTTATCTCGGTGATGCTGCAGGTGAACTTCATGTCTAGTTTCGCTCAACCGCTTTTTCGAGTGTTTGTTCTACAGCGGTTTTTTCAGGGAACTGTCGATCGTGTGTTGATGGCTTTTCTTATTCTTTCTTGGAATCGCCTTGACCGGTGTCAAGTTCGTCGAGAAGGGTGGTTAGTTCATCTTTAAGTCTGCGCACGATTTCTGTTGAATACTCTTCAACTAAAGCGTCCACCACCTGCGAAGCCTGTGCTTTTACCTTGGTCTTTTTGCCATCAATATCATGCGCCTGATATTGCGCGGAAAGTGGCCCAAGTGTTGCTGTTTCTGGTGTGCCGCCGAACAAGTCGGTAGGCCTGGGTACTGATTCACCGGGTCCGAGGCTGGGCTTTGGTTTCTTTGTTGTTACTTTTAATGGCAGGCTGGTGTTGAACACAATATTGTCGAGTAAAGGGACTTGAGACGGCGCTGAGACTTCGTTGCGATGCGTGCTGGCGGTTTGTTTGATTTCGTTTTGGTCAGTCGATTCAGGATCAACATGCCTATTGCCTTTGCCAGGCTCGGTTAAGGTGTCGGCATCATTGAGCGTCGTGTCCTGCCCAATCATACCTTGGTCAGTAGCGTTGGCAGAATTAGCGTCAGTGTCTTCAGTGTCTTCAGTGTCTTTAGTGTTCATAGTCATCTATGTTGATTGTTTATATGTCTGAATTTACTTTTAGTACCTAATATCGCGTTTATGTGATGCCCTACTTTGATTTCATGGCGTGATAGGCAAGTGGGTAACCCCGATCTTTGTAAAATTTATAATTGATTCTGGCGGCGTCTCGCTTTGTGTCATCCAAGGGCACAACTTCGGCGACCCGCGAGAAGCGACTAAAGAAATCAGGGACTACACCCGATAGGTTAACGAGAATATCCTGATGACCCGGTTCGGCTTGGTGCGAGATCTTCACGGCAAGTCCATCGTCGGCATATCCTGCCTCGTTAGCGCAATGTGCATGAGGGATGAAGCGATCTTCTCGAAAAGCCCAGAGTAAACTGTCCAATTCCTGAGACTGTTCAACATTCTCGGTGTGAATATGAATTTTATGCCCGAGATGAAAAATTTTGTCGATAAGTCGACAGGTGAACTGCAGTGCCGGTTCATCGCTTTCAATCTGATAAAAATCAATCTTAGTCATCTATTTCTCAATTAGAGTCGCTCTGTCTCCGAGCGACTCCTCAACTAGGCTTTGAGTGCTTTGCAACAGCGTCTACTTCGACTCAGCAACTCGATCCATCAGATATTGAACTAATAATCCAACGGGACGACCAGTCGACCCTTTGGTTGTTGTGCCGCCTTTAAATGCGCTACCCGCTATGTCCAAGTGAGCCCAACGGTACTTTTTTGTAAATCTTGAAAGAAAGCAGGCGGCGGTGATAGACCCAGCTTGTGGCCCGCCAATATTAGCCATATCGGCGAATGCGCTGTTAATCTGCGGTTGATACTCATCCCACAAAGGCATACGCCAGACTCGGTCGAGGCTGTCTTCACCTGCTTCGGTAATGTCTTGCGCAAGCTTGTCATCGTTCGCATACAAAGCAGACGCATGTGAACCCAGGGCAACGACGCAAGCGCCTGTCAGCGTTGCGACATCGATCACAGTTTCGGGGTCAAATTTATCAACATAGGTCAATGCATCACACAGAACCAGTCTGCCTTCCGCATCCGTATTCAATACTTCAATGGTCTGCCCGGACATACTGGTGACAATATCGCCGGGACGCGTGGCTCGATCTGAAGGCATATTCTCAGCGGCGGCTATGACAGCGATAATATTTATGGGCAGATTTTGCTCCGCTACCGTTTTCATCGCCCCCATCACGCTGGCTGCACCGCACATATCATAAATCATGTCGTACATAGTGCCTGCCGACTTAAGACTGATGCCGCCGGTGTCAAAAGTGATACCTTTGCCGACGAGTACGTGTGGCTTAGCCTTGGCTTTGCCGCCCTTATGCTGAATAACAATCAGTTTTGATGGTTCCGCGCTGCCGTGACCAACAGACAGTAGTGAGCCCATGCCGAGCTTTTGCATTTCTTTTTCGTCGAGAACCTTGCAGGTTAAACTTTTATAAGCCTTGGCAAGCTTCTTTGATTCGTCCGCCAGGTAGGTGGGTGTGCAGATGTTGCCTGGCAAATTACCTAAATCTTTGGCGAAGCTAATGCCCATTCCTATTGCACTGCCGTCCGCCAGCGCCGCTTTCGCAGCCGCATTCGATTTTTTGTCGGCAACGTAGACATCAACACTCTGCAGTGCATTGTCTGACGCCGGTGGTTTACCCTTTAGACGGGTGAGGCTGTAGTTGCCCGAAGTAAATGCTTCTGCCAGTCGCCGAGTTTTCCAGGCTAGGTCATTTTTACCCGCGCCTGTTTCAGTGAGGCAACACAATGCACTTATTGCAGAGGATTTTTTTAGCGTCGCAACCGCGGCCTTTAACATTTGAAGGTAACGGGCGCCGGTGGCCCCGTTGATGTCGCCGCAGCCAACCAACATGACTCTTGGCGCGTTGATTCCAGGCACATCATGAAGCATTAGCGTTTGGCCGGCTTTACCGCTAATGTCTCCACGGCCGATCACTTTCTTCAAATAACCTTTGCTGGCTTTATCAAAGAGCTTGGCGGTGTCGCTTAATTTGTTATTTTCATAGATACCGACCAGAACACATTGGGTACGTGTTTTTGCAGGATTTCCAGAACTTGTGCTGAATTGCATGCAAACTCCTAAAGACTTTGGGTTGAGTGAAGGGATAATATAACGCTTCTGGCCGTTAGGGTCACATCACTGTAAAAAAAGCGATAATTTTCTTTGATTCTGTATCGATATTTGGCAAAAGAAGTTTTCTCAAGCATGTTGGCAATCACGCTGGTTGTCCTCGTTATTTCGATGGGTTGGCGATTTAGTGGTTATCTGGATCAGGCCGCTGAAGGCACGTTAACCGAAGATATTCTTTTTTTGATCATGGCCTATCGACTACCCGGTTTTCTTGAGTTGATACTCCCCATCAGTTTCTTCCTATCGATTATGTTGACCTATGGTCGCATGCACGCCGATAGTGAAATGGTCGTCTTGGAGTCGACAGGTATGAGCCCGCGTCGGCTGGTGATGATGACGATGGGACTCGCCTTGATTGTGATGCTGCTGACAGCAATGTTTAGCCTTTGGTTGAAACCAGCGGGCGAGGCTGAAGTCGAAATGCTTTTTGCCGATCAACGTAACCTGACAGAGTTCGATATGCTTGCGCCGGGTCGCTTTCAAAATCTCCGGTCAGGCAAACGCGTGACCTATGCCGAAGACATTGAAGATCAAGGCACAATGCGCGGTGTTTTCATCAATGAGACGGAAGGTAGTGACACGCGTTTTGACGTAACCAAGAGTGTGACCGTCAAGGCGCAAAGTGGCGAAACACTGATTGATAGTGGCGGTAATCGATTCCTCGTTCTGAAAAATGGTACGCGAGTCACCGGCCGACCCGGTAAACTCGACTTTCAAACCATCGAATATGAGGAGTATGGTCAACTCATCCAAAAGGAGCAGGCCGAGCAGAGGCGGCGCAAACGCACTGCGATTTCAACGAGCACGTTGTTGGACGAACCAACCTTAAGAAACGTATCTGAGTTCCATTGGCGTATTTCGATTGTACTTGCCGTACCGCTGATTGGCTTAATGGCGATTCCCTTAAGTAAGGTCAATGCAAGGCAAGGGCGCTTGTCCCGCTTGGTCCCAGGCATGCTTTTGTGCTTTCTTTATATTGTTGGCTTGTCTGCTGCCAGATCAGCTTTGGAGAGGGGACAGACGCCTGAATCGGCAGGGTTGTGGTGGGTTCACGGCATCTCTATTTGTATCGTTGTAGGGCTTTACTACCTTGATGATCTAGGCGAATGGCTCGCTCGGTTGAGACGGAGTCCGAGATCATGAAGCAAATTAATTATTATATTATCTCGACAATAGCCGCGACCATGGGACTCGCCATCGTAGGCTTGGTTGGTATCCTGAGTGTCTTCAGTCTGTTAGATCAAATTGAAGATCTTCGCAATAACTACACCATCTTTGCGGCGATGTTATTCGTACTCTACAGCGTTCCGTCGATTTTTTGTGACGTCATTCCCTATGCCGCACTCATTGGATGTTTGGCCGGGCTGGGCATGATGGCAAGTAGCAGTGAGTTGATTGTGATGCGCGCAGCGGGCATTTCAACCTGGGCAATCTGTTGGAATGCGATGAAGCCTGCCTTGTTATTGGTTGTTGTTAGTCTTTATTTGGGTGAGTACATTCTGCCAAGTATCGAGAAGTCTGCTCGAGTCGCCCGAGAACAAGCCATGTCGACTGACGGGAAAATGTCGACTGAGTTTGGCTTTTGGTATCGCGAAGCGACTGTCTATATGCATTTTGGTGAAGTGACTCAAACTGGCGTGATTAATGGCGTCAGTCACTATTTCTACGACGAGAACAATGATCTTACTCGGAGCCTCTTTGCAGAACGGGCGGTGTTTCATGATGTGCGACAAACAGAGCAATACTGGTTACTTGAGGACGTATCGGTAACGCATATTGGTGATGAGGGGGTCCATGTGTCGAAATTTGCCAGCCAACGCTGGGAAACTGATTTAACGCCGGAGCTCATAAGTTCGGAGGTTTTAGTCAAGCCCGAGAAGATGTCGATCGCGGAACTCAATGTGAAGATTGATTACATGCAGGAACAAGGTTTGAATAGCGGTAAATTTGAGTTGGGGTTTTGGCGCAAAGTACTGCAACCCTTTGCAACCATTGCGTTAGTTTTTGTGGCGATCTCCTTTGTCTTCGGTCCTTTAAGAGAAGCGACAATGGGTATGCGTGTCATCAGCGGTTTGGTGATTGGCATTATGTTTAAGTTTTTTCAGGATCTGTTATCACCGGCAAGTTTGGTTTTCGGTTTCGAACCAATTATAGCCATACTCTTGCCAATAGTGGTTTGCGCTGTGGCGGGTTATATCCTGCTGCGGCGTGCAGGCTAGCGATGCCGAGTTGCAACTTACTGTGATTTCACAAGTGGGCTCGATGTTACGGCTGGATTTCTGACTCATAAGGTTTCGAACCAAGGTAAACCACGCGCGTTCGCGCCCATCGGTCATGTAATGCTAGCCGTTTTGGGTCAACCAAGATCCATAGCAGTCCCGGTAGCACAAGCGTCAACGTTGCCATCACAAAATGTAATGTACCTTTGGCGATATCGACCATCTCGCCGTTTTCGTCAACCAGACGAATCTTCCACACCTGCATGCCAAGGCTTTGGCCTTTCATGCGCCAGAAGTAGATATAAAATAAGTAAATCTCAACGTATAGCGTCAATTGCAGGGGCAATCCGACCACCGCTTCACCTTCGTTAAAACCGGCAACAAAGACGCCCACGGTTAGCATCCATAATGCAACGATCAGGAAGCCATCGTAGAGGATGGCGGCGAAACGTCGAATGAGACTAGCATTTGGGTATTGATTAGACACAGTAGGCATACATCGTTTTCAGAGGAGGACATGATAGCAGAATTCGCCGGCGGGATTTATCTTAGGTTGGCAATAGTGGTTCAGCGCAACCCAATCTACCGTATTTGTTGACGAGGTGGATTTGGGTAGCGAGCGAGCATGATTCGAATCATCTGTTTGTCGGATGCGTTTAACTTTGAAATATGCCTATACTTTTTAAAAAACCTGAGACGATCACTGCGGCTGAGGTGCAGTCTTGCCTGTTCGTCCAAATTCGCGAGATCTTTTATTCTTCTGTAATCAAAAAATGGCCAATTGAAACGCCGTCCAAAGGGACAGTCGATCAGCGCAATTGTCGGTTCGGTTTCTTCGATAACGAGGATGTTGCGCCATTGGAAGTCGTTGTGACAAAAGTTTGTTTGATGCAGTTGACGCGCAATGACCGCAACTTTGTCGATGATTTTGTGACGCCACGTCTGGTCCTTGAAAGCGGTAGCGTTTTCAGCGATCCACTGTAAGTCGTGACTGTTGTCGACATTTTCGGTAATAAGAATACCGCGCTGGGTTCTGCCATTTTTTCGTTCGATACCGTGCGCGACTAAGTTGCCACATCGGATACCAAGGGCTTCGAACCGTTTAATGTTGCGTATTTCGACTTCACATCTTGAGTAACCAAACCAGGCGCTTATGCCGGTAGCCTGAAAATATTGTTTGACGAAGAATATACCGTGATCGGTTACGACTTTATGGACATGACTTTGCCGACCCACAGAAATCATTTCACCGTCGGAGTCTGCTGCAGCCTTAAAGCTGCAGTATAATTTGATGATGGGGTGGTCTTGCCAGGCAGGTTCAATGTTCCAGCTGGCAGGAGTTGAAGTCTGTTTAGGCACGTGTTGAGTATCAAAATAGCTAAAAAAGTGCAGTGATTGTCCTTTAAACTGCCCTTTTTTGCTAACTATTCTTTTTCAACTATTTCTAAATCCACATTCAAAACTGAATTAGGCTAAGACTATTTGTTACCTCGAGCGATCAGGAAATCGATGCTGATACGGCCTGGACCCATGACGAGCAGAGGTATGAACATAACGATATAAATCAGTGGCAACTTATAATTCCCCTTGCCCTCATCGGAAATTGCGTAGCCGCTTAACATGTCGCTGACGCTGGACCAACCTTCTGGTGGAATGTGAACCGCAATTGCAGCAACAATTGTCAGCACGATAAGAGAAAGTGACGCGTAGCGCGTCCCCAATCCAATCAATAGCGCGATGGCACCGAGTATTTCGAACCAGGTTGCGAGAAACCAACTGATGTCAGGATCGATAATGCTAAAAGGAAATGGGAACTTATCTTGTATATGTTGGAACCAATTTGTGCCGTTAAATTTCGTGCTGCCTGCTTCCCAGTATTCCCACGCCAGTAACAACCTTAATGCCAGCGGTCCGACGTCGGTGAACTGACTGACTGTCTGGCGAAACCGCGTATCCCATTTCATCATGAAGTTCATAAATGATCCTATTGTTTAGATTCTTGTTAGCTTTGTGTTTTCAATATGACCGAGTCACAAAGCTGATTATTCCCCAGAGTCCTATTCTGTCCTATTTTCGATTCAAGGGAAAATTTCCAATGTTGCTAACAGGCTAAAGCTTGTTTGATCTGTATAGAGTGCCTTCAATGAAAGTCTTTGCGCTAAGCCAAGTGTTGCTAATAAATTGCTCGCGATGACAGGTGTGAAAGGGCTTAACAACATAGCCGGTTTCTCGATTGCATTGCACGCCTGCCATAAAGTGTCTTTTGAAAAGAAGAGAGTCCAAAACAAAAAAAACCGGGTAGTTACCTATCCGGGGTTTTGTAGCGGCTTATCCGAAAAGGGTTGGCTACCTTTGGGGGAATGCAGGAGGTCAGGCTATCGCGTTTGCCAGAGACATTATGTCGCTTAGGTCGTAGTTTAGGTCGTAGTTAAGATGGTAGTTAAGATGGTAGTTAAGTTCATAGTTAAGTTCATAGTTCGGGACATTGATCAGATTGTTGGTAACGCAGTTGTGAAACTTGCTGTGAACCTTGTTGTGAACATTATGGTGAAGATCGGTGTAAGAGTTTCTGTTCATAGTGACGAGTCGATTCTCGTGTTCTATTTTGTTTGCTTTGCGCAGTTTGTAATAAGCGCGTAGAAGTTTACATCGCTTAATCGCTGTAAAAAAGCAGTCAGAGGGCCCGCCTCAACGAGACTTGATTAACAGGCTTTGCCTGCCTTCAGCAAGTAACAGGTCTTCCTCATCGTGTATCTCGAATCGCCATACCTGCGCATCAGTACCTAATTGCACCGGCCTTGCCATTGCCGTAATCGTGCCTTCGGTCGTATTGTTAAACTGGCTGATATTGATTTCGGTTGTTTTCGTGCTATGCGTTTGAGTGTTGATGCAAGCTTCTGCGGCGATCGCGACAAGCGTGTTTGCTGTCATCAGTAGGGTGGCTTCACGCAGATTCTGTTGCTCAGGATCAGCGTCATTCGCCATCGATAGCGTCGCGACAAGAAAGTCTTCGCCAATATGTGCAATTTTGAACCCCAAGCCCTGTTGAACGCTGCCCTTTAATTTACTGTTCAATTCCCTAACGGTGCACTGATTTTTCCATATCGCCATAGGTCTTCAACTTATATTACAAATTAATAATCAGTTGCGGATCTAACCTCAGCCCTGCGTTCGAATCAAGTTATCGTTTTACTGTTATGAAGAATTTCACGCCGCAGGCAATGATCCTTCACTTTTCGGTGCATTGTTCTCTGTTATCATCATGTTTGTATTAGGCGGTGGATACCTACTGAAAATGTCTTTTAAAAAATTGTTAAAACTTGGCATCTCGATCATCCTTGTAACAAGTTCAATCGCGCAGGCTGCAGCGGTGGAAATTGATGCAAAGGAATTCAACGCTTGGCTGTTAGAACTTCAAGATGAAGCGGCGACTCGTGGATTTAGTCCGTCGACGCTTGCTGCGTTGTCAAACATAGAGCCTGATCCTCGGGTGCTCGGATTTGATCGTAAGCAACCGGAGTTCGTTCAAACGTTTGAGCAGTATCTTGGAAAACGGGTGACCACTTATCGAATCAACAAAGGCCGTGAATATTATCAAACAAACAAAGCCCTGCTCGAGCGCATAGCCGCCGAATATGGTGTTGATGCGCAATATCTTGTCGCCTTTTGGGGATTAGAGTCTAATTTTGGCACCTACCAAGGTAAGTATTCCATCATTAGGTCCTTAGCCACACTTGCCTATGACCCCAGACGCTCGACATTCTTTCGTAAGGAGTTATTCAAAGCCTTGCAGATTCTCGATGAGGGACATATTTCAGCGCAGGATTTTGTTGGTGGTTGGGCTGGAGCGATGGGTCAAAACCAGTTTATGCCCTCCAGCTTTTTGAATTACGCACAAGATTACGACGGTGATGGACGCAAAAATATTTGGCAGAGTAACGAAGACGTTTGGGCATCTATCGCCAATTACTTGAGCAAGAATAGGTGGAACGAGGGGCGCACCTGGGGAGCCAAGGTGCTGCTGCCGAATACGGATGTTGATTTTGTGAGTTTGAAACGGACTAAGCCACCTTCTGGCTGCAGGGCATTTCGCTATCACACCAACGAGATGACTCACGAGCAGTGGGGTGCTTTGGGCGTAAAGGTGCCCGCCAATTCAGATTTGCCAGATCCAATAGCGATGGTGATTCCCGAAGAGGGCGAGAAGAATGCCTATCTGGTTGGGCCGAACTTCTCTAGAATTTTGGCCTATAACTGCGCCAATAAATATGCTGTATCGGTGGGTCTACTGGCTGACGAAATCATTGCAGATACTGAAGCTGAAGGACAATAATTAGCTTTTGTTATCGACCATGAAGCTGGCGTCGGTTTCTGCAACAACTTGATCATTGTCTATGCGGGTCATGATCCCCTTCATCTGTACCAGGCGACCTCGTTGCTTGGTGCAGTGTCCCTCGAGTCGCACGGCTGTGCCGGTTGGGAGAGTATCTTTGTAGCGGATTTCACACTTGGCTGTGTAAGCGCGAATACCCTTTAGAAAAATCCAGTTTGCCATCACGTCATCAAGTGCAGCAAAGACGATGCCGCCGTGAGTGACTTCATCGTAACCGCAGTGAATATCTAAAGGCGTAAACTCTGACCGGCAGATGTCGCCGTCTAAACGGAACTCAAGTTTTAGCCCGATTGGATTTCCAGGGCCGCACACGAAACAGCGGTTCGCATCGGTTCGCATTTCACTCATATCAACTGTGCCTCGTATCTGTGCTGCTCATCTGCAAAGCAAACTTAAGCGTCGGTTCGCGTTTAGGGTGAAGTCGCCGAGTCTAGATCCTACGACGAGAGTTTGAAGGCGCGACCAACGAAGCTATTAGTGATCATGTCCCAAATAGAGCTGAAGTAAAGTTCTTCAGGGATGTTGTGCTTAATCTCATCATGCAATCGTGGTAGTTCTGACCAATGTAGCCCCTGCTTGTAGTGATGGGCGGTGTGATAGCCCAAGTTACCAGTGAGGGTATTGAAAACGACATTGGTATTGTTGTACGACGCCTTAAAGTGATCCTGGGTCTCGTCAAGGCCGGCGTGATGATCATAGGTTGCCCAAGCTGTCATTAATAAACCTGTCATCATAGGGAAGACAAAAAGCATCATGCCCTGTAGTGGCTGATACCAAGTAAGTGCGCCGACAATCGAAAAGGCTAAAATGGTGTAGATGACATGCGTGCGGTAATGTTTGGGATAGCGTTTACCAACCTGGTAGCCGCGATAGTAAGCAGTAAGTGCTACGTTTAGCGTATATTCGAGCTCCCCCATCGTTGAACCGTCAGCTCGCTTCCATCGACTTTCGTCGACGCTTTGATCCAAGTAATGATGATGATGGCCGAATACATGGTGAAGTAGCCAGAGATTTGTCGTGACCCCGGTATGAAATGCATAGGCGAGTTCGAGCAACCTATTCCAAGGCGTCTTATTGAATGTTTTAGTATGTTGATGATGGTGATTCCAGGCACAGATGCAGCCTTTGGGAATGATCATCGCCACAAAATAAATGAACAGGACCCAAAAATTTTCAACTGTAAAATACAGGAAAAAGTCGAGCGCTGTTAAGGATAGGATAAAAAAAAGTGGGACACGGTCCGCTGTATTTCTAAGCACTGTATACAAGTCTGCTGTCATTGATTTTTAAGTTTAGCACACTGAATTTTTGACTAATTTTACATTAGTGTGCGTAGGTCTAGCGGCATGGTATAAGGCTCTTAGGGAAAAGTAAACCGGACATTATTTGTTGGTATTAAGTATCTATATAGTGCCACGAGCGTCAGATGTCGGCTTATTCAGGCTGTCTTTGTGTGAGATTGTCATTTTTTTTAACGAGCGTTTACGATGGACCAACAGATAGGGTATCAATTGGGTATGACTAGTGACGGAAGATAAGATAATTGAACTTGATAAGGCGCGTGCGCCCCATGACGTTGCTCGCAAGGAAGCGAAAGTCGACAAGATTAAAAAAGCCTTTAAAGCCGCTAGAGCTGCTGTGCCATCTGCATCGGCGCAGACGCTAAAGAACCGCAAGCGGCGCAACAAGAAAAAGAAATAAACCGGCGATGGCGGTTGCGCGCCTTCAGGCGGTGTCGTCCAAGCAATTTTGAATGGCGTCACGGGTGAGATTTGATAACTCACCGATATCGTGTTCATCCATACCTGACGTCTCGATTGGTGGCAGTATCTCAAGCCTTGCATTGCCCGGTGCGAGGTCTGTTGTATCAGAAGGTAATATCTTGTTGGTGCCATGGATAACGACAGGCAAAATGGGTAAACCTAATTCCACCGCAAGTCTAAATGCGCCCTTTTTGAAAGGCATCAGGCTGCCAGAGCGCGATCGTGTTCCCTCGGGGAAAAACAGCACACTCATGCCATTGATAATACGCGCTCTTGCCAAATTGATGGTCCCTAACGCTGCGTTGGTGTTACTTCGATCTACAATGATGTGTCCCATTGCCTCGCAGGCAACGCCGAGGATGGGAACTGAGCGCAATTCTTTCTTCATCACCCATTTAAAGTTTGTTGGCAAATAGCCGTAGATGACATAAATGTCGATCAAGCTCTGGTGGTTGGCCGCTATGATGTAAGAGGTTTGGGGATCTAAGTTGTGTAAGCCTTCGACCTTCACGGTCACGAGTGAAACGGCGATGTTGAGTCTGGCCCATAAAGGACCGAATACTCTAGATGATAAGTCGGGCATGCCGAGTAACGACAAGAGGGTGATTAAGGAGCCGATTACAAATGTCGTAAAAACCAAAAAGGGAATGACAAAGAGCCACTTGTAGGCGATGAATGCAAACGTGAACAAGGAGTCGTCACGTTTGCTGAAGCTAGAAAGATCCACGATTATCCTTATCTCTGCCGTCGTTGGGCCTATTAGCCCTAAAAGGGCTGGTCACCTGCGACGGTGGTGCGGAGCATTTCTCGGCGATGTCCTTGGTAGTCCGACGTTGCGCAATGTTGCGTGCAACGATTATCCCAAACGGTCAGCGAATCTTTCTGCCAGCGCACTCGGCAGGTATTCGACGGGTTAGTTGCCAACGCATTGAGGTAGTTGAGTAAAGGCTGGCTTTCTTGCTCGGTCATATCCTTGAATCGAATGGTGTAAACCGGGTTTATCCACAGTGCTTTTTTGCCTGTTTGTGGATGCGTTCTGATAACAGGGTGTTCCATTGCCTCAGGCTCTTGCGAGTCGTTGATGATTGTCATGTTCTCTTGTGTGTCTTTCAGGGTTGCCTTTGGACCATAGGATCTGACCGCGCTATGGATTGCAGTGAGGCCTTCCAGCATCTTTTGCATGCCCGGTGAAAGCGAGTCATAGGCTTTGTAGAGGTTGCAATAAAGTGTGTCACCACCGACCTGCGGAACATCAACGGCGTACAATAGCGTTCTGCTAGGGGGCTGCGCCTGGAAGGTGAAATCGGTATGCCAACCTGAACCAAAAGTAAGCGCTGACTTCTCGTTAGGCTCTTTAATAACGGGGACTACGTCGGGATGGGTTGATAATCCGCCAAGATACGGGGTGACGCCGACGCCGCCCATTTTTTCTGTTATTTCAAGCAGACTGGTCGGATCAAGGTGCTGATCTCGAAAGCACAGCACCAGGTGCTCCAGAAAAGCATCCTCAATGATTGCTGTGCTCTCATTGTCGAGTGGTTTACTGAGATCAATCCCGGTTACCTCTGCGCCGAGTGAGCCGGCGATAGGTGTGATAGTGATGCTAGACACAATGTTAGTCCCGATGGTGATTGACGCCCATATTAAGTCAAAGGATAGCGGTGAGTACAGTTTAGTAGGAAGACCGGGTTGTGGATGGTTGCGATCACGTGAAAGCGGATTAAGAGAGCTTCAATAGTTGGCGATTTGTTATGTCGTAAATTATGTAGTTAACTACGTAGATAGCTACATAAATGGCGATTGAATTTATTATGCGAGTTCGCACAATGCCAATCACTTTTCCGCCGATAGTTCGGACTTTGTCTTATAGCAACGGTCGGTCACTCACTTTTGCGAAAAAATGGCGCATAGAAAAGAGGAGCTAACGGATGGATCTGATTCGAGAACTGGGCGCTCTGAGCTTGGCTAGCAGGCTCAAGCGTTTGTCCGATTTGCTCATGCAGGATGGCATTCGAATTTATAAATCGACCGGCTCTGAATTCCAGCCTAAATGGTTCCCTGTTTACTATCATCTTGCGGAAAAAGGTCCTTCGTCCGTCATGTCATTAACGACGAGTCTCGGCATTAGTCATCCGTCGATCAATCAGATCGTCAATGAAATGATTAAGGCGGGTTTTGTTGCAGCCTACAAAGATACCAAAGACAAGCGTAAGCGTGTGCTTGCATTAACTCAGCAAGGTAAACAAGCGAGACAATCACTAGAAAAAATCTGGCAGCCGATCCGCGGCGCCCTTGATGAGGTTATTGAGGAGACTGGAGTGGACCTGCTCGGCTATTTGGATATTGTTGAGGCGGTATTGAAAAAGAAATCCTTCGTTGAACGGTTCGAGCAGCGTTACAACATTGGTCTGCCGGGTGTCACCTTAAGCGCTTATCAAGGTAAGTATGCTGCAGCATTTAAATCAATTAACGAAGCATGGATAACCGAGCACTTTGAGATCGAAGCATCCGACCGATTAGCGCTAGATGATCCTGAGGGCTACATCATCAATCGTGGCGGTGAAATTCTGTTTGCGATCGATGATGGAACATCGCAGGTGTTGGGTACCTGCGCGTTAATCAAAACCGATCAAGGCCAGTTCGAGTTGGCAAAAATGGGCGTGACAAAATCTGCTCAAGGTCGCGGCATCGGTAAATTGTTGGCGCTGGCTGTTGTTGAAAAAGCCAAGAAAATGGGTGCGCAACGGATTCATTTGGAATCGAATGCTCGGTTAGCGCCGGCGATGGGGCTCTACCGATCAATTGGATTTGTTCGGCAACCGTTTCCTGTCGCATCTGATTACAGTCGCGCAGATGTCTACATGGAAATGTCTTTTTAGGTCTTCCTATAATTTGCACTCAATCTAATCTCGCAATCCGGTTTTCCGTCTGCTTCTGCGACCCTAGCTTCGTTACTATCTGTCAACACACATTGGCTATGTGAGGTTAACGAAATTTAAATACGTGTGCTAAATCACTAGAAATCTGATAAAAATTGCTGATAGAATTTTGAATCCCGCTTAAAGGGTAATCTAAGTCCTAACGTCAATTCTGGATTGATCGAAAGGGGTCTATGAGCGAACCAGTACAGTATCGTCGCGAACAAGTTCGGCAGGGCAAAGTGCCCGTTTCCACTAAAGTCTTCCAAGGTTTTGGCGGTCTTGTTAACAGCCATAAAGATTTCGCCTTTAATACCTTTCTGTTGCTGTACTACTCTCAAATTATGGGCCTTTCCGCCTCGCTAGTTTCGCTGGCCATCGCTATCTCGCTCGTTGTCGATGCAGTATCAGATCCGTTGGTCGGTTCGCTGTCAGATAACTTTCAGTCAAAGTTAGGTAGAAGGCACCCGTTCATGTTGGCTGCTGCATTACCTTTTGGATTAACCTTGTACCTACTATTTGATCCGCCAGCAGGTTTGAGTGATCCCATGCTGCTCGGTTGGCTGTTGTTGTTTACTATTTCCTGTCGACTTGCTTTCACTTTTTTCATCGTACCTTGGAATGCAATTGCTGCAGAGTTCTCTAACGATTATATTGAGCGAACTTCAATTATTACCTTTCGATACCTCGTCGGTTGGGTTGGTGGTATTGCCTTCTTCCTATTTACATGGGAATACCTGTTTCCAAATACCGAACAATACCCGGCGGGACAGTTGAATGGTGACTACTATCCGCGTTTCGGTATGGTGGTTGGGGGTTTAGTTACTCTGTGGGCGCTGGTTTCTAGCTTAGGCACACGAAAAGAGATCCCGTTTCTTTTACAGCCTGTAGATTCGGTGCCTCGCTTCAGTCTGCAAAATGCCTTTGATGAAGTTGTGCTTGCGCTGAGAAATGCGAATTTTCGGCGTCTGTTCATTCTGTTTCTGTTGTTCTCAGGTATTGGTGGTGTCGGTGGTGTGTTCGATATCTATATGAACACCTACTTTTGGGCGTTTACCTCTACAGAACTCAAATGGTTTGCACTCGCAGGTTTAGGCGCGATGGCAGCATTTATTACAGTGCCGTTGCTGCAAATAAAATTCGACAAAAATATCATGCTGCAAGTGTGTCTTAGTATGGTGATGGTGAGTGCTATCGGTAAGGTCTGTTTGCGATTTTGGGACGTGTTACCTGACAACGGCGACGTGCTATTGCTGCAACTGCTGGTGTTTCAAGCGACGGTTCAAGCGTATCTACTCACGATTTGCGGCATCATGGTTGGTAGTCTGGTTGCGGACCTGCTGGATGAACAAGAGTTGGAAACGGGTCGTCGACAGGAAGGCGTGTTTGCGTCGGGCTTGAGTTTTTCCGCCAAGGCGACCAGCAGTATTGGCATTGTGATTGGTGGCCTTATTCTTGATTTTGTTGTGAGCCTGCCAAAACAAGCAGTCCCTGGTTCTATAGATCAAGACACGCTATTTCGGTTAGCGTTCAGCGATGGTGTTGCGGTGCCTCTACTGTTTTTTATACCTATTTTTCTAATGTCGCGAATCACAATGAGTCGCGCCAGACTCGCAGAGGTCCAAAGCGCATTGATTGCACGCAGAGGAGAGTAAGGGCAGTTGCAGTGAGTCTTTTGTCGTATCGGATACTTGTCAGTCACTTGCCAACGACAGGTGGAAATCCCACTGCAATCGTGTCCTGTGATAGTTTTCATAATTTCCAAAAGTCGTGTCATCCTTGCCAAAGAATTAGTCAACACTGACCTTGTTGTTATGCCCCGAGAAAAACCAATTCATCACAATGTTGGTTTCCTTATGGTTGCCACTTTGTTATTTTTAGGCCTGGCCAGTCATAGCTAGCGGCGCTGGTTAGTGAGGCGGCGAGTATCAAAAATGTAACGAGCAAGGGTCTGTTAATTTTCATGACGCAGGCGCTCAAAGCAAAAACGTTGCCGAGAAAATTCTTCAGCAACGTTGCTTTGGCGTTCCCAGAGCATTCCCGGGATATTCCCAGAACATTTCCTGCAAAACGGATCAGAAGACGAGCCGGCCTAGGCTCTCGGCGACGCAGCATGGCTTTTCTTGCCCTTCGATTTCAACGACGAGCTCATTCATTGTCTCAATCATTGCGCCTTTGATTTCGACACGCTTGAGTGTGCCTGTGGTGCGAATTTTTGAGCCAGCGGGCACAGGCGATGGAAAACGTACCTTGTCGAAGCCATAGTTGATTGTCAGTGACTGGCCTTCAAGAGCAGTTTGCTTGTTGGACGCATCTGCCGCACGGGGCAAGTGACCCATAATCGACAAGGTCAATTGACCATGGGCGATAGGTGCACCGAAGGGACCAGCGTTAGCTTTCTCGACGTCGATATGAATCCACTGCTGGTCTAGTGTCACATCAGCAAAATCATTGATGCGTTCCTGGGTAATTTCGAACCACTCGGTCTGTGACGTCTGCTCACCGATTCGGCCGGTGAGAATTTCGAAAGCATTTTGAAGTTGGTCTGACATAGTGGCTCCTGATAGTTTAGTCAATCGTACGATCGACTGTTGAGTTGATGGTTTGGTGAGGATTATTCGCCAATCTGCGCTTAAGTGGAAGCCGCATAGATTTGCTGAATTGAAGCGAAATAGCTTCGTCGAACTATTTCCCGAGAAAATCTGGCGCAGTTGGACAAGTTTGCCTATACTTCGCGCTCTGTCCACCCATAGCTCGGCTGGATAGAGTTCAGTGGCCCGCACGCGGACTTTGAACCTTGGTTCGAAGAGAACCACTAAAGCAAGTAATATCGAAAATCTATCCGCCCATAGCTCAGCTGGATAGAGCACCAGGCTTCGAACCTGGGTGTCGGGAGTTCGAATCTCTCTGGGCGGACCATTTCTAAAGACTTCAACATCTTGTCGTTTTCTCTATTTTACCCAAGACGGAAAACCCTCTCTTTAACTCAGCGACGCTCCGCCATGAAACCAAGCATAGGATGGGGCGGGTTTCAGGGAGGCTGCGCTGGGCGATAAAATTGGGGCTTACTGAAATGTCGAATCAGATGCTAGTATCCTGTTTTAAATAACAGTTAGGCGTTAGATTCGAATGCGAAGTCTCTGGATCAAAATCCATCTCTATGTTGCTGCTTTTTTTCTCCCGATGCTATTGGCGACGGCTGTTTCCGGTGGTCTTTATCTTCTCGGTATAAAAGGTTCTATTGAATCGACTTCGGTTCCCTTATCTGTCACAAAGATGATATCGGCTGACTCGAAAACGCTGGAAAGTGATGTTCGCGAACTGTTGAATGCCAATGGAATAGATCACAATTTTGAGTACGTAAAAGTTTCCGGTGGCACGTTCATCACCCGACCAACGTCTTCTGATTATTATCAGATTAGAACCCGCGATGATGCGTTAGAGGTAACCTTCAATCAGCCGGATGTCATTAAGACACTGATCGAGCTTCATAAAGGACACGGACCTTTATTCTTCAAAGACCTGCAGAAGCTCATGGCCGTTGGTCTATTGATTGTTCTACTGAGCGGGTTCTGGCTTGGCACATCGTCACGAGCGCTGCGCGTGCCGACACTTCTCACGAGTATTGCGGGATTATTGGTGTTTCTAGCGCTGGGTTTTATGATTTGATCGATTTAATGAGAATTATTCTTATTAGATATTGATAATGATTCTCATTTCGGTTAACTTGCTGGCTTACAATTTAATTGAGGCCAATAAAGTGAAATCTGTAATAGTCCTACTTACCCTAATCCTGCTTAGCCACGTGGCACATGGCAACGAAGTACCTTTCATCGAGGAAATCACCATTGTCGGTCAGAATACCGACAACCACCAAATTAGCGGCGCTGCGCAATACATTGGTGAAAAGCAATTGCAGGAGCAATCCTATTCGGATATTCAGAGGATCTTGCGCCAGTCGCCGGGCGTCTCAGTCCAGATAGAAGACGGCTATGGCCTGCGGCCCAACATCAGCATACGCGGCGTTGCGACAGAAAGAAGCGGGCGCATAACCCTGCTGGAAGATAATGTGTTGATCGCACCAGCACCTTATTCGGCACCATCTGCCTATTACTTTCCAACCGCCGGCCGCATGCAGGCTATCGAGATCTTGAAAGGTCCGTCTGCGATTACGCAGGGTCCGTATACCATTGGTGGGGCGATGAATATGATTTCGACGTCCATACCAACAGATCGAGGAGGATCTTTGAATGCCGAAGCTGGTGAGGATGGGACCTATCGGGTTCACGCAACTTACGGTGGCACGAATAATAGTGGGTTTGGTTTTATGGTCGAAACTCACCAATGGCAGTCGGATGGCTTTCAGAGCATCGATCGCAGCAACGCTGATACAGGTCTTGATGTTGAAGACTATACTGCAAAATTTGGTTATTCGAATGACCGACACAGTATCGAACTCAAACTCCAATACGCGGATCAGGATTCAAATCAGAGTTACCTTGGTTTGACCGACGGTGACTTCGGTAATGATGCTTTTCGTCGTTACGGTTTGTCAGCGCTCGACAATATTACGACTAAACACGAGCAACAGGTTCTAAGATATCGTTTCGACATCTCTGATTCCCTGTCAGTTTCCGCAACAGCCTACAACAATACGCACGAAAGGGACTGGTTCAAGACTGAAGGAATCGATTTTGACGGCAGTGCTGACGCAGAATCGTTTTCAAAAACCAGTTGGTCAAAGGTTGTTTCAGCGATCAATACCAATGCTAGTCTATCCGGTTTTAGTCCAACGGAACTGCAGGGAATCGTAGCAGGTGATGACACGGCGATCGGTAGTGTCCAGGTTCGATCAAACGCTAGAGAGTACTATTCACGCGGCGTTCAGTTCGGGTTGGACTGGCAGTTTGCTGGCGATAATTTATCCCATGATATTCAAGTCGGCCTTCGGCTCCACGAAGACGAGGAAGACCGGTTGCAGCGTAACAGCACTTACCATCAGGAAAACGGCTCTTTAGTGCTTGATGACCTAGGTTTGCTGGGTAATGCTGGAAACAGGGTTCAGGAAGCCGAAGCCCTCGCGTTTCATATTCAAGACAACATTGCGTTTGGCAACTGGGTGCTCACACCGGGTTTACGTTACGAAGATATCAAGCAGAAGCGTACTCGATGGGAAACTCGAAATGGTCGGACGGCAGATCCTTCATCGCGTGATGATTCGAACCTTCGTAGCACTCGCAACAATGACACTCAAGTGTGGCTGCCTGGTTTTGGCGCACGCTACAGCCTGTCTGATACCACCACATTGATCGCGGGCGTCCATAAAGGGTTTTCGGCTCCCAGCAATTCTCCTGATGTCGATGAAGAAGAAGCAATAAACTACGAGTTAGGTGTCCGCTACAACAGCGACCGGATTTCCACGGAAGCGATCTACTTTCTAAGTGATTACGATAACTTGTTAGGCGAGTGCACAGCGTCATCTGGCACAGATTGTACCATTGGCGATGCGTTTAACGGCGATGCTGCAACGGTCCAGGGGCTTGAACTTATGTTCACGACAGATCTAAACCGAAGCGGTGGATACAGTATCCCTGTCGTATTTAACTATACATATATCGATAGCCAGTTTGACTCTGATATCGCGGATACTGGCTATTTTGGCGATGTATCTGATGGGGATCCTATCCCTTACATTCCTGAGCATCAGTTTAATCTGAGCGTTGGATTCCTTAAAAACAAGTGGTCTAGTTTTATGAATGTCAATTACGTCGATGAAGTTTGTGTCAGGGCATCTTGCGGTCAGTTCGAAATAACCGATAGCTCGCTTACCGTCGACATCAGTGCGCATTACGCGCTATCTGACAACTTGGACATCTACGGCAAAGTCGAAAATGTCACCGGTGAAGAAGACATAATGGGTCGTCAGCCTTATGGTGCTCGACCCAACAAAGATACAACAGCGTCACTTGGCGTCCGACTGGCTTTTTAAGCATTTAGTGCGAGCGTAAAGTCGTCTCTCGATTAACGAAACCTTGACAATCCGGTGAGTGAGAACGACTTTGCCCTGCATACGGCACAACCTTGTATCAACCTGTATAAAGCAACCCGGTCGGCGGATGCATTGCGGACATCCATGATAAGCCTAATCGCTGACTCTCTAAATAGCCAACCTCTCACCCACCCGTAAGAACCCAGCGCTATAGCGTTGCGTGCAAGTCATCTAAACTGCTCGCATGACCTATCCCAGAGCACATCTGATTGATCCCGACGGTGGTATCTACCATGTTTGTTCGCGCTGCGTTCGACGTGCTTGGTTGTGTGGCACCGATAAGGAAACAGGGTTTAACTTCGATCATCGTCGGCAATGGTTGGAGGATCGTATCTTGACACTGTCAGACATCTTCGCCGTAGAGCTCTTCGGCTATGCGGTGATGTCTAACCACTATCATCTAGTTCTACAGATCGATGCAGGCGTGGTGCAAAGTTGGAGCGATGAAGTGGTTGTTGATAAGTGGCTGTTGCTTTGTCCCAAACAGTTTGTCGGTGGCGTGTCATTGACGCAGCAAACTGTCCATCGAAACTCGTTGCTACAAAACAAGGAAAGGCTATTGGTTTTTCGTGAACGACTCAGTTCACTCTCCTGGTTCATGCGTATGATCAATGAACCTTTAGCGCGCACAGCCAATCAAGAAGACCACTGTAAAGGCAGGTTTTGGGAGGGACGATTTAAGTCACAGCGGCTGCTGGATGAAGACGGGTTGCTGGCATGCATGGTCTATGTTGATCTCAACCCCGTCAGAGCAGGGATGGTGGAGGATGTGATAGATGCCGAGCATACATCCGTCGCGCGTCGTCTAAAAGCCAATCCATCTGAAAAACAATTGATGACGGCTATACAAAGTACAACTGTGCTGCCGTTCGACTATCGTATCCATGACTATATAGCTCTGGCAAGAACGACCGCGTCAGCTCAGCGTGCGAACCGATTCAGTGGCAGACTCCGTGTGGTAGATGCACCTGATACAAGGCTGTCTTGGCTGGAAGCGATCATGCCGGTTCCTGGACGATGGCAACGCGCCATCGGCACGGTCCAAAACATGAAAGATTATGCGAAGGGGATTGGACAATGTTGGGTGAAGACCTACTCGCGATGTTAACTTCCAATCGTTTGCTATCTTCTAACATGGCGCATAGCCGTCGATCGGCTTAGAAAATGGTCTGGAAATTCAATTTTAAAAATGTCTATGTACCTCCAATCATGAATTGCAGTTAACTCGCTGCTAAAACTTTTCACGTATTAATCTTGTGCAGTATTTTGTAGGCATACAACCCAGCGCGATGTAGGTTATGGCGTTATGATGGCTGTCCTAAACTTCGCTGGTTCGATGGCGTTATGATGGCTGTCCTAAACTTCGCTATTGTGCAGTATTTTGTAGGCATACAACCCAGCGCGATGTAGGTTATGGCGTTATGATGGCTGTCCTAAACTTTGTTTCCTAAACTTCGTTCCTAAACTTCGTTCTTCGTCGTTTTGCTGTCCTAAACTTCGTTTTCTGGCGGTATTCTATAGCACTTTTATTCGCTAAAGTGTTGCGAAAGTAATCGGCTTTAGCTGAAAATCGCTATCCGATTTCGATCCTAATTTTAATCTCAATCATTCGGAGTAAGTGAATGAGCAACAAGCCTTTATCAGGTCTAAAAGTATTGGATCTCACGCATGTGTTGGCGGGTCCTTATTGTACTTATCAACTGGCCCTGCTGGGTGCTGAAGTCATTAAAGTTGAGTCACCCAGAGGCGATATGACTCGCCCGTGGGGTGGCGATGAAGAACAAATTGCGATGGGCTTGGGCACAGGTTTTGTGGCTCAAAATGCGGGCAAGCGCAGTGTCGTGATTGATATCACGACTGAGCGAGGTGCATTGTTAGTCAGTGAACTAGCTAAACAGGCTGATATCTTTGTAGAGAATTATCGGCCTGGCACCATGCAGGATCATGGTCTTGATTATGATTCTCTTGCGGCAGATAACCCTGAGTTAATTTACCTGTCAATTTCGGCCTTTGGCCAAAATGGTCCAATGGGACATCGTCCGGGTTTCGATGATGTGATTCAGGCGACGTCTGGCTTTATGTCTATTAATGAGCGCGGCGATGGTCCGATAAGAACCGGTGGTCCTGTGCTTGATTACGCAACGGGCATGCATTCGACATCCGCTGTGCTCGCGGCTGTTTTACTTCGCCAGCAAACGGGCCAAGGGCAACGCATCGATATTGCGATGCAGGATGTCACCATGCTGCTGATGAATCGCCACACCAGTATTGCCGCGACAACGGGTGTCGCTGTGCCTCCCGGTGCTAATCGTGATGGGCCGATGTTGGGGCGTTATCGGGCCAAAGACGGCTACGTCATGCTGGCCGGTTATAGGGCAAGTCATCAGCGCGGCATTCTTGAAGCGATTGGTTTGATGGAGTTTGCGTCGTTCAGTACGGCGCAATTAATGGCTCAAATGCCACAGATTGAAGCAAAAGTAGAAGAAGTCCTTCAGCAAAAAACTGTCGCCCAATGGGACGTTATATTTAGTGATAGCGGCGTTGTTGCCGGCGGCGTGAAAGACTTGGTTGAAGTATTCGAAACAGGTCAGCCCGAAGCGAGAGGGCTCACAACCAAAGTAGAAAGTGCCTACGGCGAACATCAGGTCACGTCAGCGGGATATCGAATCAACGATGTGACGTTCGAGCCGGGTACGCATGTGCCCGTATTGGGTGAGCACACCAATGAAGTGTTAACCGCGCTAGGTTATTCAGAGAGTGACATAGCAAGTTTGGTGGATCAGCAAGTTATTGCGACCAAGTAGTGGAGATTCTAGGACTCTCGGGCACCGCCATTGCAAAGCTCATAAAAAATGGCGAAGTTAGTGCGGTCGATGTGATGGAGCAGGCGCTGAATCAGGCCGATAAAGTTCAGGCGCATCTCAATCCCTTCGTTACCATTACCCGCGAGGCCGCCCTCGCACAAGCGAAGCAGGCAGATGAGCTGCTGAAAAAAACGCGGCCCGAAACATTGCCAGCATTTTTTGGTGTGCCTTTTACCGTTAAAGATCTATTGGATACGCAGGGCGTGCAGACGACCTATGGGTCACGTTCGCTCGAACACAACATCCCCGACAGTGATGTCGTCGCGGTAGCAAGAATGCGAGCTGCAGGTGCAATTTTGCTCGGCAAGACAACAACGCCTGAGTTCGCCAGCAAAGTCACCACTGACGCTGTGCTCACCGGCATCACGAGAAACCCTTGGGCACCCTCATTGTCCTGCGGCGGTAGCAGCGGAGGCGACGGCGTTGCTGTTGCGACCGGCACTGTTCCCTTTGGGGTGAGTACTGATGGTGGTGGCTCGTCCCGCATTCCAGCAGCTGTGTGTGGCGTGTTGGGCATGAAGGTGACCATCGGCGCGATACCGCACGAAAGTTGGCCGTTTCATTTTGGTAACAACAGTTCCAGTTCTATGAACTGTCGACACCCGGAAGACCTTGTGACGCTATTCAACACCATGTCCGGTGCACATCACCTTGATCCTTGGTCGCGCCGAGAGATTAAGACAATGAGCCCGCTTGTTGATCCTGCGCGAGCAGTGCAAGGTAAACGGGCGCTCTTCATCCCAGCATTGGGAGGGAATATCGCCGATGCGCAATACCAAGCGATAGTCGAAAAAGGCTTAGCGAAGCTTGGCGATTTGGGTTTGGATATTGATGTCGCATTGGATGACCCGACGGAATTTCAGCCAGGTATTGCGACTCAAATGATGACCAGCAATCTTGCTGCCAGGGTTCGGCAAATGCCAGTTGAAGCACAACAGCTTCTGGGACCTGTTCTGCAAAGTTTACTGGAAGAAGAAACGTTCAAATCCGACGGTGTCCGATTGCAATCAGATGCCATCGATCGATCACGCACCTACGACCGTTTGGAGCGGGTATTAAGTCAGTATGATTTTGTACTCACGCCCACATTAACGGCGCCGCCACCCCTTGCTGATCCCAACGGCGATCAACGTGTCACGATCAACGGCAACAAAGAGCGTGTTAACAAATGGTGGACGCACCTTTGCATTGCTAATTTAACCGGGCATCCGGCGATATCTATTCCCTGCGGTATAGATACCAATGACTTGCCCGTTGGATTGCACGCAATTGGTGGTTGGGATCGAGACAGCGATCTAGTGTCATTAGCCTTTGCAAGTATTGCATGTTTTGACTGGACCGAAAGACGACCAGTTTATTAATATCGTTAAACATCAACCGCTCAAGGTTAGTTAAGAACATACAAGTAAGTCACTGATGGGCAGCTTTGTGTTCCTGCGATGCTTCGACTACTTCGATTGAAGCGGGTATGATTTTATTTAAGTAAAAGATAGTCGCGCGCAGGGTGTGAATCAATTTTTCATTTAGGAGAAAGCTAGATGATATCAAAACGCCAATTTGTTCAAGGCACTCTGCTGGCGACGTTGCTACCCCTGAAGTTCCAACTGCTGGCCGAGGAAGGTTCTATGCAAAGTTCTGTACAAAGCTCTTTACAAAGCTCTTTACAAAGTGCCATGCAAAGTAGAATTGCTGAAATTATCAGCGAGTATGCCGCGCAGGGTATTCATCGCACCGGCACTGATGTTGATAACCAGAGTGCTGACTGGCTGATGCGCAGGATCGAGATGCTCGATGTCGCAGCCACTGACACCGCGTTTGAGTTTGAACGGTTGCAGCCTATTACGACCGAATTGTCCTTAACCGGCTCCGCCATCGCAGGCGTGCCACTTTACGACTGCCGCTACACGGATGCGAACGGCATAGCCGGCAGTATTGGTGAACTCGGCAGTCATGCTGATATCGGCGTTATCATGGCTTTGCCGTTTGACTCCGCGCCGAACGTTCGCCGTCTGCATGCCGCGAGAAAAAAAGGCCGTCATAAAGCAATTGTTGTCGTCACGGACAGCCGCTTGCCTGAAGAAGGTGTGGCCTTGCTCAATGCCGAGGACTTCACTTCGCCTTTTGGACCACCGGTGTTGCAGGTGGCAAACAAGCATTGGGCAGATATCCAAGCTGCAATGAAGTCGGGTACCCAAGCCAGCTTTGTACTTCATTGTGAATATGTCAAAGCAACTGCAAGAAATGTCGAGGCCAAAATTGAAGGAAGCAATTCCGAGCTTGCCCCGATCGTTGTGATGACGCCTCGCAGTGGTTGGTGGGTGAATGCTTCAGAACGCGGCGGTGGCATCGCCTGTTTTCTAGAGATCATGCGCGCGGTTAAATCCTCGCTGCCAAAAAGAGATGTCATCTTCACTGCAAATACCGGTCATGAGTTAGGCCATACTGGCCTGGACCTGTTCCTTCACAACAATCCAACGCTGATAAAAGATGCGCACATATGGATGCATCTGGGTGCTAATTTTGCTGCGAAGCTGGGTGCGCAGGTCAGGCTTCAGTATTCTGATGACAAGGCTGTTGCCAGCCTTGACCCTTGGCTCAAACAAAATGGTTTGGCGCCAGCGGCCGTCACACCGATTGGGCAGCGCCCCTTAGGCGAGGCACGTAACGTCTACGATGGTCAGGGTAGGTTTGTTTCTATCCTCGGAGGCAATGGGTTGTTTCACCATCCAGCAGACCGGTGGCCGGATGCTGTAGATCTAGAGGTCACTGGCAAATGGGTAAATGCTTTTACGCAATTGGCGGTCGCTGCGGCAGGCAACACAAACTTATAAAGCGGCGCAGCAATACCTCGATAGATCAACGACTCATCGACTAACTGCTAGCGTAATTGCGCCGCTAGGTCGTGATACCATTGGGTCGAAGTATAATTTTTTGAGACAGCCATGCCTTTTACGGGTGCCGATCATGTAGTGATATTGGTTCGAGATATAGATCAAGCCATACACACTTGGCAGAACCAATTTGGTTTGCCACTGAGTCACAGAGCAGATCTGCCGGAGGTAGGCATTTGCCAAGCGTTCTTTCTGCTCGAAGACAATACGTTTCTTGAGTTGATTGCGCCAATGGGGGAGCAGTCGCCGATTGAAAAGGTACTTGAATCACGTGGTGAGGGCGTTCACACCCTCGCACTCAAAGTTGATGATCTGGATGCCACCGTCGAAAAGCTCGAATCACAGGGTGTTCAGTTGATGGGGGTTGGCACACCGCAGGTTTTCATACATCCGAAATCGGCAAATGGGGTGCGCGTGCAATTATGGCCATCGACACGCCCACATCATTGGAAAGATAAGCCGAGTGAAGGTAGCAAGTGAATGAATAAACAGCACTTTCAAGTGACAGAGCAAGAATGGCGCGAAGGCAGCCTGTCTGAGAAAAAACTTGAATTGATTCAAGACAGCTTCAATTCGATTGGTTTTGCTGTTGTCTCAGGACTCGTGCCGGCTTCGGTTTGTAAACTCCTCGTAAAAGCATTTCTTGAAGACGTCGCGCTGATTCGCGAAAAGTCAGGTTTGACGATGCACGAGAAGCATACCGCAGAAGGGCATCTGCAACTGGGTCCGCGTCGTCACGCACCCTATGTTCAAAAAGAACTGGTCGCCAACCCCATACTCGAAAGTGTTGTCACAAAACTATTGGGGCGCGGGGCTTGGCTGGGTTTTTACAATGGTAATGTAAATTGTCCTAATAGCGGTTATCAGCCGCTGCATTTCGATCGGCCCTATGCATGGACGACCGAGCAGGCGGCCAAAGCGGCGGGGCAGAGCTGGCCGCCCAATACGACAACGGTTTCTTGCTCGTTGGCCTTGTCAGAGATTACCGAAGCCGTCGGTGCGACAGAAATATATCCTGGCAGCCACCGAGAAACGGCCGTTACTACTTGGAGTAAGGGTGAGCAACCCGTGCATCATCCGGAAGCTGTTGCAAAGTGGAGTCCGCCGGCGTCGATGACAATACCGACCGGTGGCGTCTGCTTTCGCGATCCTCGCATGTGGCATCGCGGCGTAAAAAATCCGTCCAGCACACCAAGACCGATGGTTGCATTGACCTATCATTCGACTATGTCAAAACATCAGCGTGGCACCCTCGTGAGTTTGTTAGATAAAGATGCGCGCGCTTGTGAATTAGATCCTTCTCTCAAGATGCTTGATTCTGGTGCTTTAGGTGACGGTCGGTTGGTGTTTGATGCAGACGTAAAGTCAGCGTTCGATGCGCCTAATTTGCATGGCGTGTATCGCAATGCACGATTTGTTGACGCACCGCTAGTCGTTAATCACTTTCTTGACGCCCATTTATTAGGTGGTGGTCGTGTGGTTGAGCATCAACCCGTGCATCCTTATCCCAACCATGACTAGCGTTCTCTACATTGGTGGTAGTGGGGAAATTTCCACGGCCTGCGTCGCGCATTCACTTGCCCTTGGTCATGACGTGTCTGTTTTTAATCGCGGCAATCATCCAATTGAAGGTGTCAGGCATTTCGCCGGCAGCATTCACGCGCCAAATCCCTATCAGGCGTTAGCAAATGCGTCTTTCGATGTGGTCTGTCAGTTTCTTGCCTTTGACACGAACACTGTCGAGGCGGATTTGGCATTTTTCGCACCGAGATGCAAACAATATGTTTTTATTTCGACAGCATCGGCCTACGAAAAGCCGTGTCAGCATCATGTCATCACCGAGCAGACGCCACTGTCGAATCCATTCTGGGACTACGCCAGAAAAAAAATAGCCTGTGAAGACTTACTGATCAGCCAAGACCAGCTGCCTTATACAATTGTCAGACCCAGTCATACTTACCGCAGCCGTTTGCCGGGTGCTGTGATTGACGGTAATCACCAAACTTGGCGACTACTAAACGGTAAGTCGATCATCGTGCACGGAGATGGACAATCGCTTTGGACATTAACCCACGCGGCAGATTTTGCCCGCGCGTTTTGCTGTTTGTTTCTTAACGATCTAGCGCTCGGCAAAGCATTCCACATCACCGACGAGCAAGCACACACATGGGACAAGTTGATCCTATCTAGCGCCAAGGTGCTCGGCGTCGAAGCTGAGCTTGTGCATGTGTCGAGTGAGCGTCTGGTTCACCACCAGCCATTGTGGCAAGGCCCACTGCTTGGCGACAAATCGAATTCCGTGATGTTCGATAACCGATATCTCAAACAAGTCATTGGTGATTGGCAGTGTGAGGTGGCGCTCGAGTTTGGCCTACAACAAGCGGCAACAATGGTGCTTAATCGTTTGGCGGCGGGTTATGAGCCCGATAAGGACATTGACCAACTCGTCGATCGAATTATTGAAGAAAACACATTCGAAAATATGGGGTCAGCGTAGTTACACTGACGCCAAGACTATGACCCCAGGACTAATGTGTCGCTTTTCGATGTTTCAGATCGAAGATTCGCGGTTTTCGCTTTCTGAGTGTTATCTGATGCTGTTTGTAGAAACGGCTTGCCGCCCCTCGAGAGAATTTGTCAGATTCAACAGTAAGGCTTTCAACGCATATCCCTTCAATAGTAATACGCCTCTTTTTCGGTCATTATCAATGTTGAACACAAGCCCAGGGGGGCACAAAAAGATGTTGTTCAAATTTTTTCTATTCATTGCAGCATTGCTGCTGAGTACCGTGCTGGTCATCACTGTCAGTTACTATAGCTGGCGTTCAGAGCACTACGATGCGTTGCACTTCGGGGGAGCGTTCATTGAGACTGACGCCGGATTGTTTCAGTATGCGCTAAAGGGAAATGGAGCACCCAATGTACTTTTTCTCCATGGAACGCCTGGCGGATACGATCAGTCGATTGAAGATAACTCGGGTGTTAAAATACTCACCCCCTCAAGACCTGGCTATCTCGGCACACCATTAAGCGTCGGACGAACACCGGCTGAACAGGCTCAATCCTATATTGCTTTGATGGATAAACTGAATATCGAATCGGTGATCGTTATCGGTGCTTCGGGCGGTGGACCATCAGCAATTGCGTTTGCTGCAATGTTTCCTGAACGCACAACGGGATTGATCGCGATTGAAGCGGTAAGTCAGTCCACAGAACTTCAAGAGTTACCGGCATTTCTTTCTTCAGACTTTCTCGTCTGGTTGATGTTCAGTATGAATGATTTTCGGTCTGATGAGGCGGTCATGCAAATGATGATTCCTGACCCTGTCAATAGGCAGCTCGCGCTGCAAGACCCTGCAAAGGTTGCTACCATCAAAGCGCTATCATGGTCACTGTGGCCACCTTCACTTCGTGGTCCAGGCATGGGCAATGATGTGAGCCAATTTTCGAATCTGTCTCTGCCCATAGAAGAAGTACGCGTACCGACGCTTATTATTCACGGTACCGCCGACACAAACGTCGATTTTAGTCACGGCGAACTTCTGGCGAAGACGATCCCCGGTGCAAAGTTTCATGTGATCGATGGTGGCGATCACATGATGCCCTTCACGCATGCTGAAGAGGTGCAGGGGGTCATCGATGACTTTATCAAAAACGTTGCGCGCGGACTTCAAAAAACTTCGTCGGAAACGGAGTAGAAAATCTTGGGGTCACAGTAGTTACACTGACCTCATAGCTTACCGAGCCTGCGTCAATAGCATCAGGTTGTTAGATTTTCAATTGTAATCGGTTCAATGGCATCGGCGGGTGTAAAGCCAAAGACACTCGCGTAGAAAAAATATTCGAGTTCAAGACTACGTTTAATATTTTTTGCCTGACGAAAACCGTGCTGCTCGCCTTCAAAGGGTACATAGGCAACAGGTAGGCCTTTGTCGCGCAAAACCTCAACCATCATCTCGGCCTGATTCGGTGGCACAACCTGATCTTCTAGTCCCTGAAAAAAGATGCAAGCGGCGTTGAGTTGTTCTGTGTGATGGATAGGTGAGCGTGCATTGTAGATGGCGATGTCCTGCGGATAGCGTCCGATTAAGCTGTCGACGTATCGGGATTCAAATTTGTGTGTGTCTTCGGCTAACGCTTCAAGATCGCTGATGCCGTAGTACGATGCACCGGCGCTGAAGACATCCGTAAATGTCACCGCCGCCAATGCGGTGTAACCCCCAGCGCTGCCGCCCCTTATAGCCAGTTGCTTGGCATCCGCCTTACCTTGGCTGACAAGATATTGAGCACCGGCGACGGCATCTTCAACATCGACGATACCCCAGCCCAGCAGCAACTTGTCACGATAAGCGCGACCGTACCCCGTCGAGCCGCGGTAGTTGACGTCGAGTACGGCAAAGCCTCGTGTTGTCCAATACTGCTTTTGCAAGGATAAAATATTAGACGTCGCACCGGTCGGACCGCCATGAAACATGACGATGAGCGGCGGGCTTGTATCATCCGGCGCCCTGTAATCGGGATTGTGCGGTGGGTAATAAAAAGCATGTGCGTTGTCATTGCCTGCTGTTGGGTAAACAATCGTTTGCGGCGTTGAATAGTAGTCGGTGTCGACGTCAACCACTGTCGATTGGGTAATGGTCTGTTTGATTTCGCCCGAGTCCGCATCGACTAAGACGATTTCCGCGAAGCGGGTTTCCGAGGCGACGAGCATGGCAAGACAATTGTCGTCGTTCCTCGATAGACCGCCAAGACTGGAGCGCGGCACAGGTATGTGGGTAAGCGACCCAGAGGTAAGCGCGATTCTAGCGAGCTTTGAAACGTTGTTGTCAAGATAGAAGGCAATAATGGTTGGGTCGTTCTCGAGCTGATTGTCGGACTGAGTCTCGAACTGATAAGAACACAAACCAAAGCCCCAGTGAGGCGAGCCAAATTCAGCGCTCATCGCCAGCACGGGTTTTGACTCCTGCTCGCTGTAGATGTTCCACCAGCCCGATTCATCGGAGATATAGAACAGCGTGCCATCCGGCGAAAAGCGGGGTTGTTGCACTGAAATTTTTTGTTCTGCCACGCGGCCGCCAGCAATTTTGACGTTGTCACCTAAGCTGCCATCATTAAGTACGTCAGCTTTCCAGATGACGGATTCATCCCAGGGCATATCAGGATGATCCCAGCACATAAATGCCAGTTGATTGCCGTCGCGACTTAAAGCCGGCGCGCTAAAAAAATCATGACCATCAGCGAGCCGAGTCAACGAGCCGTCGCTGAGGCTGACCGCGCCAATAAAGTTAACGGCTTCACCCTGCTCAGAGTGGTCTTCAACAACATAGATAATTCGATTGCGACGGGCGTCCACAGTGCCGTTTGCAAACCTCAAGTGTTCAAGGTGTGTTAACTGTTTGGGTTCTGCGCCGGCCTGCAATGCTACCGTGTAAACCTGTTGATCTGAGAAGTTAGTAAAATAGGCGACCCCGTCGTGCAGTAACCACGCATCACCTCCATACTCGTGAACCCGTGTGCGAATGTTAAATGGCGTCGGGTTGATATCATTTTGTTGTCCCGTCCCGTCGCGCTGTACTAACACGTTTCGACCTGCTTCTTGCGGACGTGACTCGACCCAATACAACAGGCCGTCGTGAAAAGTGGGTGTGCCAAGGCCAATACTGCCGGCGACAATAAGGTCCGTCGTGACCGGGGATTGCCATGCGCCATAGGGAGCTGTTTTCATACTGAGGACCGATGAGAGTGATAGGGTCATTGTACGGTGCCAGAGTAAAGTGCTGGAGTAAATATTTACCCTTAATTGTTGAGCGACTAGTCAACCGTGTAGCTTTTTATTGTGGCTGCAGAGTTCGCTAACACTGACTTGAATAAATACTTAAATACTTACTTGAATAGATACTTGAATAGATATTTGAATACACACTTGGTTTGATTAGCCCAACGCGCTAGGGTTATCTGACGATGAGATTATTGCCATTGACGCCAAGAAACTTATTCCGATTCGCCTTATTTGCGTCGATGATTTTGCTCGTGAGCAGTTGCTCGCAGGAATCCTACGAAGACCAGTTCCTCTCAAATCCAGTGGCAGCGGGTGACCCTAAGCAGCGTGTCGATTGGCGCGAGGTATCCGATAAACATCGTTGTTATCTAAAGATTCAACGGCCGTGGCGTTCATCTTTTCGCGTTAACTGCTTTCAAATTAACGGCGAGCTCTACACCCATTCGAACAGGTTTGTGGAGTACAACCAATGGTTTAGCCGTGCGTTTGGCTTCGGTGATGCGTGGGTTTATGTTGTCGCGATGAAACCAGAATTGTTGGTGGCGATTGATGGTCAAGTGCACAAGATGCGCGCTGAACTTGTTAGCGATGAAGCGGCTCGCAAGACGGTCTTGTTAAATCGAGGCTATGATCCGGTGCCAGAGGCGATCCGAGTTTATCGTCTTATGCTTGCGCCTTAATCGAACCCATCTTTGTATTATTATCTGCAGAGCAAACGCATCGACAATTGATGCGCTGCTCTGACCAATATTAGCTATGAATTCAAGCTATGACTTCAAGTTATGGATTTAAGCTGCGGACCTTAGCTGTCCATATCGAGTGGTCGATAATAGTCTTTCTTCTGACTTTCGTACTCGCCTCTTCGCGTCATAAACGTTTCACCTGCTGAACCTTCCTCGGAGAGCGTTAGATTTTGCCGAAAAAAGTTAATGCTTTCCGGGTTCAACGTCTGTGTCAGATTCCAGTAGTGTTCAGCTTTTTCTGTCAGGCCGTGATCACGAAACAGGTTTGCCAGTCGAAACGCAGCATCCGCTTTCTGTTGCTCGAAGCTCAACGCACGGATGTTACCCGTGACCGTCTCTATCGATTGCACATATTCACTGTTGCTGCCTTTTTCTACCCAGTCGCGCAATGCGGGTGTGTAGACGTCATTGCCAAAAGTAATGGAGCGGGTTTCGTCGCGGAGCTCATGAACTTTGGCATAGGTGCCTTCGTCTATGCGCACGATTCTGCCTTCTTCATCAACCCAAGCGGCAGAGGGGACGTTAACGAAATTGAATGCACTGCTAATGATATGGTTGGTATCGACAATCTGAATGTAGGTGGCGTTGGCGGCATCAAAAATTGGCCCCGCGACTGCTTCACCGCCAGTATCTTCTGCAACGCAGAGGATGACAAAATCAGGATCGTTTATTTCTTCGTAGACTTGTTGCCACACGGGCACATCTAGAAAGCATCCTCACCATGAGGACCAGGTGACGATCAGTGCCTTTTTACCTTTGAGGTCTGTCATTCTAATGACGTTGCCTTGGCGATCAGGAATTTCGAAATCCGGCGCCAAGCCATTCACCATCATATTGTCCCGTTTGGCGGGTATCTCAGAAAAACTCCAGACGTTCGATTCAGCATCAAAGACATAGGGCTGCTCAAGTAGATCAGCGAAGGCTGTTAGATCAAACCACTGTTTTCCCTCTTGGGTGACTTGTAGTTTGTTCGTCAGCGGAATGCACATGTCTGCGTAGCAGGCACCCTCGGGTTTGAGTTCAAAGCCGTTGATACGCTTGAGATCTTCTGAGTTAATCAGCAGGCTCTGATTAGAGTCCGTGCCAGAGCCCGTCTCTGTGAGTGTGATTTGCCGACCCTGATAAAGCACACTCGTGCTGCCTTCAGCGTGAATGGGCTTAGCCTCAAACGGGTGGCGGAGTTCTGGATAGGCCAAAAATGCTGCCATGTACGTTTCTCCAATGGTTTAAATAGGAAGGGTGATCATACGCGAATTCTGAGCCCGTGGCCTGAAAAAGGCGAGAGCGAGGTTACGCGATCTGTCCAAGCCATCTGTCTGAGATGGCGCCTGCTTGTAGTGCTTAATTTGTTGTTGAGCTTGCCATGCAATCCATGTTTTCAAACTCGGATTGTGAATATGCTTCGCCTCGAAACACTATTTCGTACATGTCGCAAGCACCCTGCGGGTTGCTTGAAAAGTCTTCAGCAAGAAACTCCTGTTTTAACTTTGTCATAGTGAGCTTGTCGTTTTGCATTCGAATATCGTCAGTATCGATAATCATGATGCGAGGCACATCGTCATTCGAGCTGTCCCATTGCTGCCATATTGCCAAGTCATCAGCTTGACCTCTGCCAGGATTGCCCGTGTAGGCAAAATTGGCCCAGTAAGAGCGCATTGAAGCAGACGCCTGTTCAAATTTTGCCTGATTGGCGTCGGGAAAAATGACTCTTAACGGTTTAGGAAAGTTGCCAAAAACAAAGGGTAGTTCCAGCGCATGTGCTGCACCCAATAGGTCCTTAAAGGAGATGAAGCCAAGATCACGCCAGTCATCAATGTCGAATCTGTACGCGTAAACGTCACCGCCTCGCGCATCAAGCATGGCATCAGCGAGCTGATCGACTGCCGTTATTTTCCATCCCTGTGTGCCGTAGCGACTGTCTCTGTTGTAGCCGGCAAGGTCGTTGAAACCAAATGGCAGACTTCCAATTTTGTCGACGCCGGGATGACCAAAGCCCATGAACAATTTTACTTCGTCACGATTGGTGCCAAGGATAATAGGCACTGAATTGTAATTTTTGGTGTCGGAGAATATTTCTTTTGCAGACATGCCTTTTGGTATGACATAGCCATCAGCAAACAGATCGGGGTTGCCCATCCCGTTGCCGTAAAGTGCAATAAGCTCGAACGGTGATGCGTCGTGGAGTAATTGACTTATCTCTGTCGCCTGCATGCCAAGCTGCAGCGTTTTTGCGGAGGCTCTATCGGATGCTTTGCCCAGCTGTATCAGAAGTTGATTGACGGTTTCTTGACTACTCAATGGATGTCCAGGGTCGTCATCATCTACATAATTCTCGGCAGACGCGATGCTGTTTAAATTGAGTCCGCCACTTTGTGAGATCGCTTTATGAAATAGGCCGGTCGCTAACGGTGATGCCATCAGCGAAAGGGTGTCAAAGGCGCCGGCTGACTCGCCGAACACGGTGACATTGGTGGCGTCGCCGCCGAATTGTTGAATATTTTCCTGAACCCACTGCAGCGCCAGAATAATGTCCAACGTGCCGTAGTTGCCGGAATTGTCTGCCGGCGTGGTTTCAGTTGTTCGAAGTGCGGGGTGACGGAACCAGCCAAGAGGCCCAAGTCGATAATTGATGCTCACCAGTACCACGTTATTTTCCCGTGCCAGCCTGCTGCCATCGTAGATGGAAGTTGCTGCCTCGCCAATGCTATTACCACCACCGTGAATCCAGAACATGACGGGCAGTGATTTGCTGTTCTCGGGTGACCAGACATTGATAAAGAGGCAGTCTTCACTGCCTCTTTCGGATTGTGGGCAAGCGCTGCCAAAGAATAATGCGTTGACGGTTTGTGGCGCATTTTTTGCGGCCTGTGGCGCTCGCCATCTGAACTCTCCGATCGGTGCTTGGGCGTAGCGCATACCAAGCCAAGCATCTACGCCGTTGTCGTTAAACCCAACGATAGGGCCGGTACTAATCGTTCTGCTTGTAGTGTTGTTAACTATGTTGTCTGCCACGGCGTCTGGCACGAGGTAGTTGTAGAGATAAATGCCTGATCCAACAACGAGCACGACGATGCTGGCGATGACGTAAAGGGCTTTCTTGATCAATTTGGCGGCCTTTTTTGTGGTAAGGAGCATTTTCGAATCTATCTTACTGTCTTCGATTTAGCCACCACAGGTAGAATAAAGTTCAAACGATGCGGAGCCGTGCGGCTCTCGTGTGTCGATTGTCGAACAGCGTCGTCGGCTGTCGATCAGGCAGCGATCGCGATAAAATTCACGTGTGTTGTAGGTGCACCGGCCAACATGTTTTTAGCAGAATCGACGGCACACCCCTTTCACTTGCAGGGCTATACCGTTGCGTTAAACAGAAGTTTGACGGCGAGACTTGATTGTAGGCGTGATATTGATATAAAAAGATGGGTGGCAGCAATTAAAGCTACCCCGTTCGCTTTTATTTCAGCAAGGACATCACATGATTTATGCGCGTAAAAACACCAGCCAATTTTGGACGGCGAGTATTCTTTGGTTGGCTAGCTTGCCAGCGCTCGGTCATGGCGTGGTCCCGAATGGGCCCGCAAGTGATCGTAAGATCCATTTTCCCGATGTCGACGGTTATGAAACGCTGGTGCTAGATCTGCACACACACTCTGTTTTCTCTGACGGAAAAGTCTGGCCAACTATTCGTATCGACGAAGCGGAACGGGATGGGCTAGACGGTATAGCCATCACGGAGCATCTTGAGTGGCAACCGCACATTATGGATATTCCACACCCTGATCGAAATCGATCGTTTGAAGTGGCAGCCCTTGCGGCGGAAAAACTAGACTTGTTGGTCATTGCAGGCATTGAGATTACGCGCAACGATCAAGTCGGGCACATGAACGCGCTTTTTGTGACAGATGCGAACGAACTCGTACAACAACGAAACTCAACCGAATATTTACCCGAACATCAGTTTGATACTGAAGCAGAAGCGACAGAATTTGCAAAGGCGGCTTCGGCGGGTACGGCCTTAGGGGCTCATCAGATTGAAGTCGAAGCCAAGTTGATGTGGGCTCCTTTCGCCGACAAAGCCACCTACTTAGGCCTGGTCACATACGCCTTTGCCGCCGAACAATCTGCGGCAGAAGTGCTGGGCCTGGCGAACGACCAAGGCGCATTCACTTTCTGGAATCATCCTGAATTCAGCTCGCCGCGGGCGAAAATTGATTCGTTTCATAAAGAACAAATTCGGGCCGGCAAGCTGCACGGTATTGAGATCGCAAATGAAAATCGCTATTACGAGAACGCCTTACGACTCGCACTGAAGCATAACCTTGCGCTGATTGGCACCTCAGATGTGCATGGCCTGATCGACTGGGATTACCCGCCAGAAGAGGGTGGTCACCGGCCAGTGACGCTCGTCTTTGCAACCGGCAAGACTAACGATGCAGCAAAGGAAGCATTATTTGCACAGCGAACCGTTGTTTGGTGGGAAAACACGTTAATCGGTCGCCCCACGGAACTTAATGCGCTGTTGCTGGCGAGCTTGAATGTTCAGGCATCGGTCTGGGCAGCTAGTACATTAAAAGTGACCTTGGTAAACCATTCAGATGCACACTTTCAACTACGAAACCTGTCGGATCACATTATTGTCAAGCACGGACCGGTTATCGAGGTCGTGCCTAACGGGACCACGGTTATCGAGTTTCATCTGGCTGAGCAGCCTAAAGATTTTGAAATGAAGTTCGAGGTCATGAACACCCTAGTTGCCCCCGGTAAGTCTGCGAACATCGAGTTCGATATCCAAATGGAAACATTGGGGTCAGAGTAGTTACACTGACCCGAAAATTACAACAGGTACAAGATATGAAAACCGCAATGATGCTTGGGTTCGAAGACTCGATCAAAACTATGACCACCATAGCAACCGAAGCGGAGCGCGCCGGGATTGATGCGTTGTACACCGTTGATGCCGGTCGCAGCGCGACCGTCACGGCCGCCGCTGTGATCAATGCGACTGAGCGGGCACAGGTCGGCACCTATATTGTCAACGCCTATGCACGTGAACCCTGGATGACGGGGATCGAAGCGCGTGATCTGAATGAAATCAGTAACGGCAGGTTTGTGCTGGGTGTCGGAACCGGCAATCTACATTTCAACGACTACTATATGGGCCTTGATTCATCACGGCCACTTGAAAAAATGCGTGACTTCATGCAAATCGTCAAAGCTGTTGTCTCAGGCAAAGCGCGGCAGTCAGTCCGTTATGAGGGTAAACATCACAAGATAAGATGGCGCGCGACCTGGGAGCCGACCACCGGCGATGTGCCCGTGTTGCTTTCAGCCTCCGGGCCGAAAATGGTCAAGTTGGCAGGTGAAGTGTCCGACGGTGTCGGTATCGGCATCATGTCGTCGGTGCAGTTTGTGCGCGATATCGTTCGGCCCAACGCTTGTGAAGGCGCGAAAGTGGCCGGGCGTGATCCGGCGACACTTCAATTTCCGGTGGCCGCAACCGTCAGTATCAATGCTGACGAAGAGGCCGCTCGCAACGCATCGAAGGCTGCCATCTGCAAGCTCTACCACCCGATTCCGCACCCTTATTACGACTCACAATTGCGCCAGTTAGGTTATGCGGAATTCGCTGATCAGGCGACAGAGCTGATGCCGCAAGGTCGCCTTACTGAGGTAATGGCGCTTGTACCGGATGAAGTGGTCGATACCATGACAATTACTGGCACGCTCGATCAGTGCCTTGCGCGGGTTGATGAGTACGAAGGCGTCGCCGACCAACTGATTCTTGCGCGTACAGCGCAGCGCGGTGAACCTACAGGAATGGCGGCGTACGATGAGTTCTTTGAGTTGATCTCGCGCGTCTCGGGCTAACGAATATGTTTGGTCGCAAGCATAAGGCTTCCACAAATTTTCGGCGTCAGAGTCGTTATCCGTACCCCAAAACCCGGTTAGCGTGCATTTTTGTTTAATAACTAGGCGGCTAACAATATCACCATGTTTTGTTATTGGCTAAAACCGTAAAAATTGCTCAATCCAGCAACACCAGATAGTATCTGTTAAACATTCCGCAGAGATACCTTCAGTGGATAAACCGTTTCCAGCCTATAAAGGCGATGAGCCTTACGTCTTTGTGAGTTATTCGCACAGAGATTCCCTTATTGTATTCCCTGAAATCATCAAAATTAAAGCGCAGGGCTTCAATGTCTGGTACGACGAAGGTATTGAGGCGGGTACTGAATGGCGCGAAGAGTTAGCCAATGCGATTGAAGGCGCGAAGCTGGTTGTCTATTTTGTCACCGGTCATTCTGTCCAGTCTGAAAACTGTCGCAAGGAAGTCAACTTTGCCGTTGATGCCGGCATCCCGATTGTGGCAATTCATCTTGAGGCTGTAGAACTACCCTCGGGCTTGAAGCTGACACTGTCTGATCGTCAGGCCATTCTAAAAAACGACATGACCGATGATAAATACCAGCAGAAACTGCATGCGCGCATAGCATCCTATCTTGCTCAAGTACCTAAACCCGCTGCTGCTGTCACAAAAAAGAAGACTTCGTTAGTTGTTCCTGGGTTGGCGGGTCTTGCTATCGTTGCCATTCTTTCAGCAGGGGTGTTTTTCTATAACCTAAAACCGGCATCTGATACCGAGCCTAACAAGATAGAAGAGGTGGTTGACTTAGATGCGTCAGCAAAAGTGGAGTCTGATGAGTTGAGAGAAGCTGTGAAAGCGATGCACTCAATCGCGGTGCTGCCCTTTGCCAATATGACGACGAGCGAGAAGATAGGCTTTCTCGCCGATGGGTTGTCGGAAGATATACTGGATAACTTGGCGCAAGATAAAAGGCTTAAAGTCGCGTCCCGTTCAGCTTCATTCCAATATGCCGGGCGTGGCGAAGATCCTTTGCTTGTAGGCGAGCAGCTAGGCGTCGGCTATCTACTCGAGGGCAGTGTTCGACAGCAAGGCGACACGCTGCGGATCACAGCGCAGTTGATTCGAACCAATGACGGCTTCCATGTCTGGTCAAAGACCTATGAGCGACCCAGTACCGAAGGTTTTGACATGCAAACCGCCGTTGCAGTCAACATAGCCTTCATCGCTGCAAGCGAACTTGGGTATGATATCTTCGCCAACTATTGGTGGCGGCTGTGGACTGCATTCGACGGAATAGATCCTATTGCCGTAAGGCATTACCTTGATTCCGAGGACGAAGGGCGCAAGATATTTTTGGGGGAAGGAGGAAGCCGAAAGACTCAGATACAGCTGCTACAAAGAGCAATTGATGTTGATAAAACCTTTTTTTGGGCTTACACACAATTGGCTCGCGCGAGCTTAGCGGGACATGGCTTTGGAAAATTGCCTCTGCAGGCGGCAAGATCTGCCGCACATTTTGCGATCGACAGTGCAATTAAGCTCGATCCGGATAATGGAGAGCTTCAGTTCCAACTTGCGGTTGTTCACCTGAGTTTAGATTTAGACTATGCCCGGGCAGCGCTCTTCTTCCAGCGACTTCATGAAACTGATCCACAAGACCCGTTCCCACTTTATTTCCTTGCTGCAATTGACTTGGCGGAAGGCAGAGCCAGGGATGCAATGAGATGGCTGGTCACTGCCTCAGGTTTTGATACGACTCGATTGGGAGCCCAACAAGCGATCTTTTTACCTTGGTATCCCATGCTCGTTGTATAGCGGGTGATTGTGAAGGGGCATTGAAGGTTTCTGGCGAGGCAATGAAGCTTGTGGCCGAAGGCGACGCGAGAGCTCAAGCATTGCACATGCATATCTTCAGTCTACTGACGTTGGGAAGAGTCGAAGAGGCAAGGCCGTTGATAGACGACGCATGGCATTTGGATGGGCATATCAGTCCTGAGCGTTACATTTACGCCTTTGCGATGATCGGCGAGACGTCTAAAGCGAGGGACATTCTAGCGGATTCACGTTACGAGCTATCCAATCACTTTTTCCTGGCATTAGGTCACCTTGCCTTGGGCGACATTGATAAAACATTCACGGCAATTGAGGCGGGCATAGAAGAGCACAATCCCTTCCTGATTAGTAGTATGACCCTAGCTGAGTGTTGGGACCCCATTCGGGATGACCCACGTTTTAACGAGATGCTTGCGCTGTTGGATGCGAAGGTGACGCATACTGAACAATATTTAAAAGACCATAAAATTTCACCGGCAGCACAGTAGCGGCAAACGCGATTCTCCTTCGTTAACCTGTTTATTCAGCCGGGAAATTGGGTCAGAGTAGTTACACTGACCCCAAAACGACGATATTAGCGGTGCAACGTGAGCCGTTCGCAAATTCAACTTCGACTCTGTTCATTTCACTTTACTTCACTTTACTTCACTTTAGTTTGGTTGTTGGTATCTCTACTTTCACGAATCAGAGCCTCATAACAATCGCTTGCGGGCATTTTAGCTAGCCTGTCATACAGCATCACATTAACCGCAGCCGCTAAGTTCAGGCATCCTATGGTGGGAATGAAGACCACAGAATCTGCTCGGTCTAATACCTCCTGCTCTATGGTGCCGTCCTCAGGGCCAAAAATATAAAGTGCTTTTTCAGGATGCTGAAACGTGGGTAGCGGGGTGGAACCCTCTACCAGCTCTACACAGACGACATGCGTATCGTCGGCAACCTCGCCAGGAAGGCTCGGTACCCACGTTAGTGGAATGCTTAGACTGGCATTTTGTGTATCGGTATAGAAAGGTACGGCCCGATCGTAGCGCTCCCCCGTGTAGAAGACTGAATCCACTTGAAAGCAGCCTGCCGCTCGCATGATGAGACCTACGTTGACAGGATTTTTAGGGTCGCTTAAACCAATGCTTAAGGTCGTTGTGGTCATTTTTTTTAGCCAAAATAATTCTGATTGTGGGGCGGCATTGTAATTGGTTCTGGTGTGAATGGACTAGTTCCTTTAAGCATACGAGATTATGGGCGTTGCATGACCAAGAGAGAATTAAACAAGCGGATCCAGTTCGATTTGGGATAACCTCGCTCAAACTGAATACCTTAACGTCGCGTCCCGTTCAGCTTCATTCCAATATACCGGGCGCGGCGAAGATCCTTTGCTTGTTGGCGAGCAACTCGGTGTCGGCTATTTACTCGAGGGCGGTGTTCGACAGCAAGGCGACACGCTGCGTATCACAGCGCAGTTGATTCGAACGAATAACGGCTTCCATGTCTGGTCAACGACCTATGAGCGACCCGCTGCCGAAGGTTTTGAAATGCAATCAGCTGTTGCCGCCAATATCGCCTACATTACCGAGAGCGAACCTGGTCACGATATACTCGCCAACTATGGTTGGAAGCTATTTGGTGAAGCTGCTGAAATTGACCCACTTGCTTTTAAGCACTGGGTCAATGGTGTTAAGGAAAATCGCAAGTTTCAAATTGGTGAAGGCGGCAATTTAGCGACGCAAACACAGCTTATCGAAAACGCGATTGAAGTTGATCCAAGTTTTCACCAAGCCTGTGTCGTTTTGGCCGATATTGAGCCGCTTCGCTTATTCACGGATAAAAGATTCGATCCAAAAAATCAATCATCACGTTTAAAGCCGCGGGCGCGTCTGCCTCGAAGCTCGAACCAAGAATAGCATTTGATCCAGAGTCTAAAAATGCATGCGATTTGCCTGGGTTCTCCCAGTACTGCGCAGCATGGCCGGCAGATACAAGCATGTCGGTATAGGCGATGACCGATGCAGGCGTGACGACAGGGTCCTCGCTGCCGACGGTGAGCAAGTGAGGTGGCAGGGTGCGATTAGCCACGTTCGGTATATTCTGCGCGGGCGACAGTGCTTGGTATAACGAAGGATGCTCAGCGACGTTGTACGCGTCACCGAATACGCCTCGCGGTAGTGCGCCACTCATAATCCAAAACGGATTCAGCATTGTTTCAAATTTGCCGGTGGCGGTTTGGTTGAGATCATAGACACCATAACTAAGAAGCGCGGCCTGCACCGCCAGACCCTTTTCAGTCGCAACATCTTCGGCCGACTTTCCCTTCGGTAAATACGACGGGGTAAAGCGCGGTGAGGTGAATGAAAAATCGTCTGAGCTAAGGCGATCACCCATATTAACGACCATCGCTGATAAGTGAGCGCCTGCGCTATCACCTGTCACGGCGACGCGGGTGCGATCACCTTTGTAATCAGCGATATTGTCTTTTACCCATAACACTGCGCCGAAGGCATCGTTGACGATCTCATTCAAATTGACACTGTTGCCATCGTCAGAAAGAAGGCGGTAGTTAACATTGCAAACAACATAGTTTGCGTGCGTCGCCAAATAGGCGGCAGACTGGTCCATGATGGAATTGTCATTGATGAGCCAGCCGCCGCCGTGGAACATCACAACAACCGGATAGGTCGCCGCGCCAGTTGTCGGCGTGTAGATGTCCATGGTTAGATCAAGGCCGTTTGGCGAGGCCCACAAAACATCTTTGGCTAAGCGGTACTTGCTGGGGTCGTTGTTGGCCATGGATTCTTGGTGTTCAGCACAGGCACCGAGAAGCAGGCAGACTGACAAGAAACCCAGCAATTTATATTGTTTGAAGCCTCTGCGCATTTTCAAAAATCCAGATGGGGATTGCGCATCATAAGTCACAAAGGCTCTTTTTGAAAAAATAGATCACTTCGATACAAGCATTTTAGCAATACGTGCGGTAAATTTTCGCGAAGGCGAGAGTCGGTTTAAAAAGGCGAGAGAATTATTTTTAACAGCCTGTATCGATAAAAGGTCGCCTTTGAACATTGCCTCTACCGCACCTTGTGCGACATCCTGCGGCGACATGCTTATCTTCTGGGCATAAAATTTACTATCTGTGCTGACTGCGGCGCGATCAAAAAATTTCAGTGTCTGTATGACCGGGCGGGCACGGTTTTGGTCTTGGTGATGCGCAGCACGGCACGCGTCAGTGGTTGGCGCTGGCATGCGGTTGGATTGGTAGAAAGCACGCGTTTGACTAGTCACTTAGCCAACGATAAGTTACACGAGTTTATTATAAGAGAACGCCTATGAGCACGATAGAACAGACGTCAGACGTGACAAGCCAAGCGCTTGAAGATATCGACCCAAGCCTACCAGAACGATTTCGTGACGATGTCTGGCATGAGTGGTTTGCGCGCTTACGCAAAGAAGACCCCGTTCACTACTGCAAGGATAGCGTTAATGGCGCTTATTGGTCTGTCACCAATCACGCGGACATCAAGGCAGTGGATACAAACCACGAGGTTTTCTCCTCCGAGGCTGGCGGCATTGCCATCGTTGACCCGCTCGAAGGCGAGAAGGGCATCGAAAATTTCATTGCGATGGATCCGCCGCGACACGACGAGCAACGCCGAACGGTCACACCGTCTGTGGCGCCAACTAACCTCGCTACGATGGAGCCATTGATCAGAGAGCGTGTTATCGACATTCTTGAAAACTTACCCGTCGGTGAAACGTTCAACTGGGTGGAGCATGTGTCTATTGAGCTCACCGCGAGAATGCTCGCAACCTTGTTTGATTTTCCTTACGAAGACAGGCGCAAACTCATTTACTGGTCGGACCTGACAACCAATGTGCCGCAAGTGACAGGCATAGAAGTTGATATGCAAGAGCGGCAAGCCGGGCTTCAAGAATGCGCCATGACGTTTTTTCAGTTGTGGCAAGAACGTGCTGCTGCCGAACCCAAGTTCGATTTGATATCGATGCTGGCCCACGGTGAGGCAACGAAAGACTTAATCAATGACCCAATGGGTCTGCTCGGTAATATTCTCTTACTCATCGTCGGTGGCAACGACACCACGCGAAACAGTATCAGTGGCGGTGTAATTGCGCTGAATCAGTTTCCTGATGAATACCAAAAGCTGCGCGATGACGTATCGCTAATACCGAATATGGTATCTGAAATGATTCGCTGGCAAACGCCAGTTATTCATATGCGCCGTACGGCATTAAAAGACTTTGACCTCAACGGCAAGCACATTAAGGAAGGCGACAAGGTCATCATGTGGTACTTGTCCGGTAATCGTGATGAAAGCGTTTTTCCTGATGCCGACCGACTTATCATCGATCGAAAGAATGCACGGCAACATGTCTCTTTTGGTTTTGGTGTGCACCGTTGTATGGGTAATCGTCTTGCCGAAATGCAATTGCGCGTACTGTGGGAAGAAACACAAAAACGCTTTCGAAAAGTAGAGATTGTTGGTGACGTCAAACGGCTGCCAAACAATTTTATTCGTGGTATTTCTGATGTGCCGGTTGTCTTGCACCCTTATTAGAGGCTTAACCTCGATCAACGAAGCTGACTGGCAGTATTTTTACTGTCAGTTCTTTTCTCAAAGTAAGTTAGTGCGGGCCTGGTTGCCAATCCGATGCCAAATCGATTGGATAGCAAGGCCTTGGTATGCGGGTCCAATCATGCCGCGAAAGTACCGGTGATGTTCTGCCGGGTGTATCAACCACAATAATATTGTCCGTGGCGATGGAGGCGTTAAATACGGCGCGGTAGTTCGATCGGCACTTCAGTACGAAGGTGCGAATCGATACGATACGATTTCTATCCCAAACTTTCGATCAACAAAGGCTCTGGCCAGATGATTGGTGGGCGGCTTGTCACCAACACCCAAATACCGCCTAGATCCAGTAAGCACATGGGGCCAGTATTAACGCGCATGCGCTTTTAGCGGTGCCGATGTGATGTTGAATTTGCCCGGGTGCAAATACTTGGCGGTGGCGGGGTTATCGGCCAAGCGTTACCGGCATTGTGGTAGAGCCATGAACCTCATGGGAGTAGGCGCGCTGAGGTTCTCCCATTAGTTCGAAGGTCAGGCCTCGAGAAAGGATTTCTTCCCACAAGATTTGGATTTGCATTTCTGCGAGGCGATTGCCGACGCAGCGATGAATACCGAAGCCAAAGGATAAGTGGTGTCGTGGGTTTTTACGACCGACAATAAATCGATCTGCATCTTCCAGTCCGTCTACCAAGCCCCTTAGTTTGAGCGATGACGATGTGCGCATTTACGCGGTTAAATAAACCCGCTTTAAATCAGCGCGAGTCCAAGTGTTCTGCCAGCGCCGCTTTCACGTAATCAGGATCTGAGCGCTGTTGGTAGTGCTCCGATTGGTCCATCCACACTACTTTACCCTTATCGTCTGCGAGAATAGACGTGGGTACTGGCAGCGCTTTGGCGCCGCCGGGCATACCTGAATGAAGCCCCATATTTCGTAAACCAAACAGATCCGTTATTTCCAGCTCTCGATCCGAAAGCATGGTCGCCTTCAAATTGTGTTTCTTGTGACCGGACAAGAGTTCTGCTTCAGTGTCGGTTGATATCGTCACGATGCGTATACCCCGAGCATCAAAGTTCTCTCTAAGCTCTTCCCATCGCCGTAACTCGGCGACACAGTAAGGTCACCAATGTCCGCGAAAAAATTTAATGAGGACCGGCTTGCCTGCAAGTTCATTGGAATCGAAGCGTTTGCCATGTTTATCATTACCACTGAATACGGGCAATGCCGAGCCAACCTTAATGGCGCCCGTATCAACTTTTTGCGGACCGATTGCTGCGGTGAGAAAGAAAAACAACGCGACAAAAATAGATAAGCCGGCTGCAACATGGCCAGCCCAATGTGTGTCGAGATTAAAAGCGGTTACGCTCATACCTGTCGCTATGACGAATGCGGCAATGTACCAAACACGGCTCGAGCCGATGGCGACGGTTCTTATCGCCCGAATCCAGAGACCAATAGCCGTTGCTGTCAACAGCAAGGCTGCTAAGCCGAGCGTCGTGCCAACGATTGTGTCATCCATTAACGTTCACCTGCTAAGTTGATGTAAGCGCGTCATGCATATGCTAAATGTAAATCGACAGCGCAGTTATACACGAATTAGAGCATGGTTAAACCAAATGCTTTATCGACGCTAGCCAGCTAACACTTGCTCGGACATGCCCGCGGGTGCCTCATCGAGTTTCACGATGCGTCCAGGAAAACCCTTGAAATGCGGTATGCCTTGTTCGTAATCTAAAAATTCAGGATCATCGGGGCAAAGTACCGCGTCGCTACTAATAAACGATCCGGCTAGCGCTGCCGTACCACGCATTTCTGGATACCACCAACCGTGGGGTACGCGAATGTGACCCTCTTTCATCGACGCTTGTATGAGTATTTTAGCGGTCACTTCACCGGTCTTGGTTTGTAATTTGACCCACTGGTTATCTTCGATCTCTTGTCGCGCAGCATCGGCAGGGTGCATGAACAATTTGGGTGTGGGGCTCCTGTCTCTTAATACTTTGACTTGTCGTTGACCGGTTTGGAAGAACGCATCTTCGCGCACGCCGGTAAAGACATGATAGGGATACTCTTCGCTGACGGCAGGTCCCTCGCGATAATAGGGTAGGGGATCAAAGCCGAGTTCTTCTAAGATGCTCGACTTAAGTTCAACCTTGCCTGACGGTGTGCCAAAGCCCGTTTTCTTATACTTCTGGAACTCTGGCGGCTCCCCATACATATAATGTTTGTTCGAGAACTCATCGAAGGACATGCCGCTTGGCGTAAGCCGGTGGTCGAGTATTTCCTCAATGGATTGCCAAGGAAACAGATCGCCGAATCCCATTCTGTGCGCCAAGTCAGTCCAAAACTCAAACGTGCTGCAAGCTTCTTCAGGCGGCTCAACAACCTTTTGCGATAACCAAAGACCGGCGCCCCAGTTCCAAGTATCCGCCACGTGATTACGTTCGGTGAAAACGTCACCGGGGATCACATAGTCAGCCAGCATCGCCGTGGGTGTCATGAAAATTTCCTGAGCGACGATCAAATCCTGATTCATCATGCCTTTTAAGATTTGATGTTGGTTGGGATAGCTCATCAGTGAGTTATTGCCAAGCGTAAAGAAGGCTTTGACGGGATAAGGCTTTTCCGTTGCCATGGCGCGGAAAGTTGCGCTTGGGTTTGCCATGTAGCAACCCATTACAATGTCTGCGTAAGGCTGGCCCCAAACACGTTGTGTATGTTCACTGAGCATTTCCTGTGCGCGATACGTATAGGCGGGATGAATGTCCGCGCCGAGCTGTTTAGCCTTTTGTTCAGCCGATAGCATGTCGTGATTACCGAGCTCAGACTCAGAGATATAGTTTGGGTTAAAGCCGCTAAATAGATCGCCGCCTGGTGAGTCCAGATTGCCGGTTATCGCGCGAAGAATACTGTGCAATCTAATGGCAGAGGTTGATGATATTTGCATATCGGTGATCGGCGTCCATGGGATACAGGCACTGTCTGCATTGGCGTACATGCGCGCAGTCTCGGCGATAAGTTCTGCATCAACACCCGTGATTTCAGCAACGCGCGCCAAAGGATATTCATTAACACGCGCTTTAAGCTCAGCGAAGCCGGTTGTATATTCATCAACGAAAGCCTTGTCATAAAGTTCTTCGTTAATGATGACATTCAACCAGCCCAGACACATCGCGGCGTCTGTGCCAGATCGTAATCTCAAGTGTACATCGGCCGTTTCGGCTTGGTCTGAAATGCGTGGATCCAAAACGATGACCTTGGCGCCGTTAGCTTTCGCAGCATTGATCATATTGAAGATGGGCGTCCAACTATGCTTTCTTGGATTGTGACCAAACAAAACAATACACTTTGAGTTGGCGATGTCGGCAAGAGGAAACCAACCATAGGTGAGCTTGTTAACGGCAGCGGTGTTACCGGCACACAATGAGACACCACTGATGTAGTTTGGGCTGCCGAGTGCGTTCATGAAGCGACGGTCCATGGAGTGGGTGGTTTGCGTATTCCAACCAGACGTCGAAACCACAAGTGATTCAGGTCCATGTTCGTCAACGACACCCTTAAGACGTTCAGCGATTTCGTCCATCGCTTGCTCGTAAGAGATCTCCTCCCACTTATCTTCGCCACGTTCACCAACACGCTTGAGAGGCACCCGCAGTCGTTCGTCATGGTTATGAATGTGTGGCACGGCGATACCTTTGAAACAAACATTTCTTGCCAGACCAGGGTTGTCGTGTGCTTTCATGCTGATGAGTTTGCCATCTTCGGTTTCGGGACGAAGCTGACAACCGATGTCACAGATTGTGCATACGCTGTACTGTGTATTATTCTCGTCTTTATTCATTATTTTTTGACTCCCAGTGAATCCTGCTGTTGTGCGAGGTCGAGCATTGTTTCAAATACCATGTGCTCATGTGCTGAAGCTTTGCCGCCGCTTGTGGCGCGCCCCAAACCAATGGCGATAAGTAGTTCAAATAGTGTGTAGTAAATTGCGTTGGCAACCGGTTCCCCGATACCAGCGTGACGGAAGCTTTTGGGTGAAAAGGCATAAGCGCTCTCGGCTATCGCCCTGGCTAATTCGTCGCCGATCTCAGGGTCATTTTGTGATGCTAACCAAAGCTCGATGACGACCTTAAACTCGGGTTGTACGACATTTTTGTAGCCAGACCGAACAACCCGTTCAAGGCTGCTTGCGTCAGGTTCGACTTTTAGCGTTGTGTAAACTTCGCGAAGTGCGTCGATCAATAGCGCTGAATAGTCAGGGAAGTGATGGTTCAATGCGCCACGGGTTACCCCAGCGCGACGACAGATTTCGACGCCGGTGGTCTTTGAATAACCGTGTTCAATCAATGAATCGATGGTTGCCTGGACGAGACGTGATCTCGTCGCTTGGCTGCGAGCATCATTGAGATTAGTGAGTGTTTGCTCTTTCATGACGAATATTAATACATACGTGAGTGTATGTAATCAAGGGTGGCATGTTTTTACTGTCATCCCAGACGCAGGGGGCAAGAGCGCGAAGGGCCTTCTTGGGTTAGAATCCCTTGCCAGTGTCGCTATTGCTCTGCCATCGAGGGGAAGCGGCAGGACACAAGATTCATAGGGTTGCGGCGAATTGGCAAATCAGGTTAACCACACCTGCTCGCATTTTAGATTTATTAAACTCGGCACAGAGGTACTTTATTGAATACTGATATTCTGGTTCTTGATCAGCACACGATCAAAGACCTTGAAATCTTTACGCCCGATTCGGCGGAAGAATCCTTGTTCCAGTTTTGTAACTTGACCACAAGTGCGGGTGGTGCTGATGTGCTGCGTCGACGTATGGAGCACCCTTGGTCGAGTGTTGCTCTTATCCTTAATACTCAGCAAGCCATCGCTTTTATCATCGAGCAACGCCAAGCCTTTTTATTGATGCCCTCTGCCTACGCGACAAGCCGAACCTATACTTACTTGCATGAAGTCATGCCCGCGGTCACCCAAAATAATTTAATCGAGTTTAGCCTTAACGCATTTTCACTATGGTCGAGCCATGATCGCTACTACTTTAGAATTGCCTTCGGAGTGCAGGTGACCAGCAGGCTAGTTAGCAAGGTGAAAGAACTTGTCGACCAACCTCAGCTGGCGCCAGCAGCTGGTGAACTGGCGCCCTTGATCGACGAAATGCGAGAGATTTTGGCTAGACCAGGATTGAAAAATCTGCCCGAAGAGGATGTCGGAGGATGGTATTGGAAGATCCTAAGACTCGATCAAGTTTTTCGAATACACGAGAAATCGGCACTAGACCGGTTGTTGCAACTCGTATTTGAGGTGGAAGCATTGGTGGCAATGGCGGATGTGACGAGTGCAAATCGTTTTGTTTTACCCGAGCTGCAAGAGGGATCGCTCGCTGTTAGCGCGCAAGGTTTAGTGCACCCCTTCGTTCAGGACGCTGTCGGTAATCCTGTTGAGCTTGATCAGAGCAAGCGAGTTCTGTTTCTGACGGGACCCAATATGGCCGGTAAAACGACGTACCTCCGTGCCATTGCCACGGCGCTGTATTTTGCCCATCTTGGCATGGGGGTGCCGGCTACCCATTTTAAGTTTACGCCGACGCAGCGACTGTTTAGTTCTATATCCTTGAGTGATGATTTGCGTAACGGCATCAGTTATTTTCGAGCAGAAGCATTGCGAGCGAAGGCGGTTGCTCAGGCGATCGCCGATGGCTATCGGGTTATTGCCTTGCTAGATGAACCGTTCAAGGGGACCAATGTAAAAGATGCGTTGGATGCATCTTTGGCCATATTGGAGCGGTTTGCTTCAAAACATGATTGCCTGTTTATGTTCTCATCACACCTGATTGAGCTGAGCGAACAGTTAACCGTCACAGATCAGATCGATTGTCGATATTTTGAAGCTGACGAAGGTGCAGGAAAATTGCAGTTCGATTATTTGTTGCGTTCAGGTGTATCTGATCAACGTTTGGGTATGCGTGTTTTGCGCGAAGAAGGTGTGTTTGATTTGTTGGACGCAATCCAGTGAATAGACCGCCGAATCAAGCTGCACTGATCTTATTTACTGAGTCTCATTTGACGCTGCAACATTACATTCGCTTGCTACGATCTATGACTTCATTTTATGTAATCCACTAAATATAATCGGCCAAGCGTTTGTGTCTAGCGGGGTGCTACCTGCGAAAGGTGGTCGAGAGTATTATTGGAAGCGTTGCCGTCTTGCATCATAATACCAAGCGTACCTCTATCGTTACCTGCTTGCGCCTCGAGCCTTATCAATCAACCTTAGTTGCTGTTCGAGGCTGGATTTTTTAGGCTTTAGATGACTAGTCGCTTTCAACAACGCCGGGTGCTTCAGATTCAAGAATTCGGGCGCCCTTCAAAATGCCTTCCATTGAGTAGTTGCCTTCATGGCACGCATATTCATAGACGCGATCATCGCTTTTACGCCAGACATATTCGCCTGACCATGCTTGTGCCCATACGCTTGGGTCATCGACCGTGAAGCTGTAGAGCACATTGCCATCATTCATTTGGCTAAACTTCTCGATGACATGCATGTTGGTTGAGCCGCCGCGTGCCTGTCTTGATAATGGGTGGAAGTTGATGGTATCGACCACCAAAGTGTCGCCTTCCCACCAGCCGATAGAGTCTCCGAGCCAGTGTTGTAGTTCCGCTGGCCGGTGTTCAGAGTTCATGCGCACGATGCGTGCGTCATGCACCATCTCAAGAAGAATCATCACATGACCTGGGGTTTGTACAATTCTCTTAAAGTTGTTGTAGAGGCTCGGAAAAGTGGGTGTTGCGCCTGTGAAACCGATAATACATCGCTCAGATGTTGCTAACGACTCTGGTCCGTCGTAGGGGCCGGCACCCTCGAGGTTCACCCACCAGGCTGAACCATCATTAGGTTTGTAAAACTTTCGTCTTTGAATTGCGATTTTCATCGCCTGCGGTGTCAAAGACGGCATACGTCCATTCTTTGGTTCGGTAATGATCGATGTTCGAAATTTTCCATCAACACTGAACACATCTGTGCCGGCATCAACCCAAAAATTATTGTAGCCACCGACATTTCCAGCACCACTGGTTTCCCTTGCGCCTTCGTCAGCGCCAATAGGCGCCGCTCCGCCGACCGGCGGCGCGCCTTTGGTGGGTCCCAGGTTTCTATCGCGTTCTTTAGCGGCCGCTGCGGCCTCGTCGGTTATTGCGCTCGCTTGCTTCTTGGTAAGGAATAAATTGTCACCAAATTCCTTTGGGCGTTGGAATGGTGTGAGTGTCGCTACATCATAAACCCCGGAGAAATCCGGCTTCGCTGCAACGGATGGCAGTGAAAAAGCGATCAATAGCAACGTTGGAATAATGGCGTTTATAGCGAGTTTCGGGTTCTTATTGTTCATTATTGTGTCCCGGCGATTTTAGCCAGTATAGCAATGAACTTGCTAATCCCTAGTAGCTGCTGAAGCCTGCATGCTGACCAAGATCTAAAGGCTTAAAGCCATCAGCCAATCTCGAATTTGGGTCCATAGAAAATGACCCAGCAATAAAAGTCCGCTGACGTGTTCAGGAAACCATGATCAGCCCCCGCGGGCACGAATAGCGCGTCACCAGTGGTAAAAGCTTCTATTACACCGTTAACGCTGATTTCACCGTTGCCCCGTGCAACGAAATAGTATTCGTCTTGCTCATGCGGTGATTGCTCATCGGGCGACTGTGGCTTATACAAGCCGAGTATCAGGTCTTCCTCCGCATGTTCAAGTGAGAAGGGGATCGGCGCATCCATATCCAACTTAGCGATGACCTCATCTAGGGCCACAACGGTTTTTTGATCATCTGTCACGGTGCTCATGGTTTGATCCTTTTTGTTGGGTCTTGGTTTTATCCAATAGTGTAATGGCTTATGTGTTTAGGTTCAGCAACACCATTGGGCATTCGAACGCAGGCAATCGTCTTGTACAGGGTTGTCGTGATAGGTACAACACCCGCCCAAATCGGCAAGTTAGAATCTTCTGCGTCGTCACCCGGCCCGCCTGTTCATATCTTTGCGGAAGCCTCGGTGATGGGTAACGCGAGTACGGTCGTGGCATTGAGTTCTTTGCGCGTCACTGCCCTGAGGTAATCCCAACGATCGGGATAGAGATGATTGGCTAACTGTTTCAGACTCCCTGTCGTTTCTTCGATGCCTACGACAACACGTCACCTGCAAAAGTCGAATTGATTTTAGACTATGCGGCTGTATCACAAGGATTGATTGAACGGCGCATCAAACGAATTAAACGAGCCGTTGGTCAGATCGAAGCAGACGCCTCGATCTAATCGGTAGGTGATTGAGGTTGGACTAGAAACGGTAACCAAAGGCGATCATGAGCCCCTGTGAAGTTTCCTTGAAGCCACGCTCGTCATCATAGTCAATATCTGAAAAACGATATGAGAACGTCGATGACCATTTTTTGCCAAAGGCCCATCTAACAACCGCATTTGCCAGTACTGTGTAGTCCGCCTTACCCGCGCTATAAAATAGTTGTGACTCTAAAGACCACTGATCGTTTAACGGATAGCGTGCTCGCACGCCAACAACTGGTTCAATCCAGTCAACGCTCGAAGATAAGCCGCGGTCAATAATGGCGCCGTTAAGATCAAGGTCTATTTCAACTTTGGCATAGCGTACGCCGAAGTAGATATCGAGCACTTCCAAATTCTTAGGCTTGTAGCCAGCCATCACTAAACTCACGGTTTGTTTCAGGTCAGATGAAATTTCAGTAACGGGTGTAAGGGATTTGTCATCAGCTAAATTAAAATAGACAAGATCTGAATAAACCGACCAACGCTCTTTTCTAGCCTCAAATTGACCCATAAGCCCCATCTCCAGCGTATCTACGATGTCACGAAGCTCCAACGACGCACCACCGCTGTATTCACCAACACGGACTTCTGAATCAAGTTGGGTGGCCCACAGGTAAGACGTAATTTCGAATTCCCACTCTTGTTCAGCTTGGGCTGACTGTACGCAAGCGAGTAAGACCAGAGTCAGTAAAAGCGTTAGGTTAATATTCTTCAAGTAGACGTCCTATCTAAGGGGTGGTTTAGGGCGTATGTTAACACTGTCGATTGTAGAATTGCAGCCGGATAATATGTGGTGCTCGTTAGCAAGCGCCAAGAGCGAGTGTGCGTTTGGCGATTATTGTCGCCCCTTTGTGGTGGAATAAAGTTGTTGGTGCAAGGTGATAGGGTGTGGTGACAATTAGATTATGACAGGCGTCGATGCGTAAACTAGTCAGTTGAAAGCCTGAACGGTTGTTTCAAACCGGCCTCGGCAGTCTCATAGAGGACCGGGCTGATAAAGGTCTTCTTGCCTAAGTCGATGACCCGTTGATAGTTCTCAATGGCATCTTTGCGCTGTTGATTGAGGTCATGTAACTGCGCTTGTGTTAAGAATTGCCAAGCCATACTCCAGCCTGGAACGGGTTCAGCGTCACCCAAACCGTCGAGGTCTACTTGGTTAAAGGCCTGTGTAGCCTCATCCAACTCGCCGAGTCCCAATAATGATTGGGTCTTCCACAGTTCAAGCAAGCTTCGATCGAGGTTCGATATATCCTGCTGTGTTAGTGCCGCATTGGTCATCGCAAGTGCTAAGTCGAACTCCCTTTCCAGAACAAATACAGATATCAGTCGTAGCGTGAATCGCGTGTTTTCTGGATATCGATTAACCAGCACCTGCAGGGATCTTATGGCTTCTTGCTGTTCAGCACCGACCCCATCAATAAGTAATGTTGCGTAGATATACAAAGCAACATCCGCAAATTGCGAGTCAGACTCAATCACACCTTGCAGGTAAGGTAGACTTTTCTCAGAGCTGCCGGTGGGTATGAACCATAATAATCGGCTAATAACTTTTAGAAAGCTGGGTAAATTATCAGCATAGTAGTAGGAAACACCTAAATACATTTTGGCTTCGAGTAAATCGGGTTGTGCCTCAAGCGCTAGTTCAAAATAGTCTATGGCATTTGAGCCGTGTCGACCGGCGCGTATGTAATTGCCGCGTAATCCGTTAAAAAACGCCAGGGTAAAGTGGCTATGGCCGCAATAGAGGTTGGCTCTCATATCGCTCGAGTTTTCACACCATTGCAACACAGTGGCAGACAGTGTCAGTAATTCATCATCATATAGCGTCTGCGATTCTTCCCAGCTTAGGTGGGTGCTGAGGGTGTTTAGTCGAAACACGGCGTAGGTTGGGTCCTGCGGCGCGGTGTTACGGATCTTTTCAAAAATCTCATAAGAGGCATTGAAATCCCCTTTTAGGCGAAACTGAGTGCCGTTAGCCCTGAGGTCATCGAGTTGTTCGGCCGCAGCCAATGTCGTCGCCGGGAAGAGCAGAAGAAGAATGATTAGCAGGTGCAAAACAGATTACCGCGCAGAGGTGACTAGTGTTGGGGTGTTAGCTTGCGGCGGATGTTAGCAAAAATACCCTGCGAATAGATAGATTTGTCCTAATGCTATCGGTATCGGGAATACGCGATTATTAATTTGAGTTTTTGTTGTGATGTCATTTAAAGCCAGCAAGAATGGCCGAGATACAAACTTGGACGATAGCAATGAGTTATAAAAGCTCAATGAGTGTGCCTGCCGAAATGCAGGCAAATCAACTGGAAAACCTTCCACGACAGAGCTGGGATTCACCGCCATGGAATCGGTGGTCTTTTCAGCATGTGAGTGAGTTCTTGGCAACGGCGGTTGTTGCCAAGGGCGCAAGCGGAGAGGACAGTGCATTTGACTTGCGAAAAATGGCCAACACGCTTGATTCGGTAAAACTTGATTTGCCCTATCTTGGAAAGTGCGATCTGGATACGTTTCTAGACGAGACCTACACGGATGGTTTCCTGGTTATGCATAACGGCGTCCTTAAGCAGGAATCTTACTTTGGGTTTCTGGACGCTGCTAAACTACATTTGTCCCAATCTATGGCGAAATCCATTACGGCGGCGGTTTTAGGGATCTTAGTCGAGCAGCGTCTGATCGATCTGCAGCAACAGGTATGCCACTATCTACCTGAGCTGAAACAGACGGCCTATGTCGGCGCAACCGTTCAACATCTTTTGGATATGGCAAGTGGTGTCAGATATTCAGAAACCTACGTTGATGCAAGCTCTGACGTTGCTTTGACGGAGATCGCGTCAGGCTGGCGGCAGGCACCCGAAGGTGTGAATGCGCCAAAAAACGTATGGGAACAAATACGGGGGTTGAAATCGCTTGAGGCGCCACATGGTTCTCGTTGGTTATATCGGTCTATCGAAACCGATGTGCTGGCCTTTTGTATGGAAAAAGTTAGCGGTAAACGACTACCGCAACTTGTGTCCGAGCTGCTGTGGCAGCGAATGGGTGCGGAAAAGGATGCCAACTTTACCGTTGACTCCAGTGGTTATGGCATTGCTGATGGTGGTTTCAACGCTTGCCTGCGTGACTATGCTCGGTTTGGTTTACTGTATCTTAATGACGGTAAAAACCTTGCGGGTGAGCAAGTTGTACCGGCAGCATGGGTTGCCGCAACGCGCGCGGCCGATCATCAAATGTTTGCCGCGACAGGCAGTATAGGCTTGCCTGACGGCGCTTATAAAAACCAATTCTGGATAGAAGATTCAGTCGACAAAGCGATGATGTGCGTGGGTATTTATGGCCAGCTGATATATATAAACCCGGTGCAGGATTTTTTGGTGGTCAAGCTGTCAACCTGGCCATCGGCCCTTAATGCTGAGTTTAAAATTGATACCTTATCGGCTATGAATCAGATTGCGGATCATTTGGGTCTTTAACCTAGTGCGAATCATTGGCAGCCGGCATGTTTGCCGCACGGCAGGTATATTCATAGGCAGTGGTACCGGTTTGAGACGAAGCGTCTTCGCCACAAGTTTCAGACCAAATGGGCAGTTGGGATGGAAATATTTTATTCAAATCGATCGTCTTTTTGAGTCAAATATTTTCACGCGGGCACCCATTATTTAAGCCATTGCGATTAAAACGATCTCAGCAAGCCTATTTCAATAGGTGTATGTTCGTAAACAATAAGAATTCAGAGAAAATAACGATGAGAAAAAAACGCACACCGTACTTTAAAAAACATCTGATACAGAGCTTCACGCTACTGCTCGCCGGATTGACCTGCACCTTTGCATTGGCGGCTCCGGTAGAGCTCGAAATGCAGCAAGGCACATTAATAGGTGAGCAAGCAGGCACCGTCGCCTCCTTCAAAAGTATCCCCTTTGCTGTGCCGCCCATTGGCGATCGGCGTTGGAAAGAGCCCGTGGCAGCACCTGCGTGGCGTGGAAAAAGACTCGCAACCGCGTTTAGTCCGCAATGTTCACAGGAGCCCTACGCCCAGGGCTCAATGTTTACCAGTCCGTCACCACCTTCCAGTGAAGATTGTCTTTATCTGAATGTATGGAGTGCGAATGTTAATGCCGAAAAACCGGCCGCAGTGATGGTTTGGATACACGGCGGCGCATTGACCCGTGGCACCGGCGGATCGGCATTCTACGACGGTACCAAACTGGCCGAAAAAGGCGTTGTACTGGTGACCATAAACTACCGTTTGGGACCTTTTGGTTATCTAGCACATTCGGCGCTAACACAAGAATCCGAGCATGGTAGTTCCGGCAACTATGGCACGCTGGATCAAATCGCGGCACTACAGTGGGTGCAAAACAACATCGCGTCATTTGGCGGCGACCCGAGTAATGTCACGATTTTTGGTGAGTCAGCCGGTTCATGGAGTGTTAATCACTTGACGGCGTCACCCTTAGCAGCGGGGTTGTTTCAACGTGCGATCGGTGAGAGCGGCGCTAAGTTTGACCCGATGCCATTGCTGGCAACTGAATCTAATAGCGTGCCAAGTGCGCAGGCAACCGGTGAGCGCTTCGCAGAACATTTGGGGGCAAAAGAAATCGCGCAGCTACGAAGGATGACCAGCGATGAGATTCTTGACGGTTTTGCGACATTCAAATCGCAAGGATTTTCGCAGCCCAACGTTGATGGGTGGGTTTTTCCTGATCACATCGCGAAAATATACCGAGATGGTAAGCAAAATGTTGTCTCGCTGCTCATAGGTTCAAATGCCGACGAAGGCACCAATTTAATGGCGCCACCGAAAGAGGCTGAGTCCGCTGCGAAAATGTTCGAGCAGATGGGCGGAGACTTCACTGATCAGTTATTGGCTGTCTACAATTTCGAAGAAAATTTTGTATCGGCAAGCTATGCGATGTTCAGAGATATGATTTTCACCTGGAATATGTCGCGATGGGCAACACTGGCAAGTGATCGAAATAAGGACACATGGTTGTATTATTTCACGTTTGCTCCACCGGCGCCGATGCAAGGCAAGTTAGGCGCCTACCATGCCGCTGAAATTCGTTATGTCTTTAATAACGAATCGTTTACTTTTGATGGATCTAAAGCAACCCGCTCGGAGGCTAAGCTTGGTGATATGTTGTCCGATTATTGGGTGAACTTTGCGAAAACAGGTATCCCTTCGAGCGAAAAGGGTCCTGTATGGCCCCGTTATGATCGTGTAGATATGTCCTACATGACAATTGATAAGAAATTTGAAGTGAAACAAAATTTATTGCAGCGAGAGCTGAATATTGTCAATGCCATCATGGCGCGACGTTGGGACGACTGAGTCGCCGTCGCATAGTCATTGTACCCGGCGAATGATCAGAAGCTGGGTTGCAACGTCTTTGCGATACAGTGTCCAGCGGCATCGCTAGTGTTGATGATGGGTGTTGTTGGCCGGATCCTGCAGGTGATTCAAGTCAGCATGTGTTTCATATCTGTTAGGCTATCTTTGCAGGGATAAATAAGCCGTTGTCCAGTTGGTCGGTTCAGGTAGAAATATCGCGCCAAAATAATCCGGTTATTCGCGTATTCAATGCATTGCTTGGCGAAATCGTAGGGTAGCGCTGAATGTTGGCGTTAATGAGTCGATTAATACTTACAGCAACACGTACAACAACACGTACAACAATACGTGCAAGAAGACGTACAAGAAGACGTACAAGAAGCATGATCAAGGAAACAGTGTGACTTTTCTAAAGCAACACCCCATCTTTTTGGTTTTTCTCCTGGTTTTACTGGGTGTGGTCGGTTGGACAGCACAAACCTACATGGATAACCAAAAAGTGAGCGGCGGTTACGCCCGTGGTGGAGAGACCATTGTGGTGACCCAACCTGCAAAAATGATCACGTTTGTTGACGCCGTCGAGTCGATCGGTACAACACGAGCTAACGAATCCATTTCCATCACATCAAAGGTCACAGACCTGATTCAAAAAGTAAATTTTGATGACGGCATGTACGCGACGGCGGGCCAGATCCTCGTCGAGCTAACCAATTCTGAAGAGACCGCGCAATTGGCTGAAGCCCAAGCAGCGGTAGATGAGTCGACACGTCAGTTCGATCGAATGAAAAACATGATTGAGCAGCGATTGGCATCGCAGACACAGTTAGATTTTGAGCAGGCGCGCATGCAGACAGCCAAGGCGCGCTTTGAGGCGATTGTAGCGCGCCTGGATGAACGATTGATTAGGGCGCCCTTTAGCGGCGTGCTGGGGTTCAGGCAAGTCAGTCCGGGGTCATTGTTAACAACCAATACCGTCGTTACTACGCTCGATGATATTTCAATCATCAAGCTCGACTTTTCAGTGCCAGAGAATTTCCTATCTGCATTAAAGCCCGGCATGGAAATCAATGCGAAAAGTAGCGCCTATGAAAATGACATGTTTGTTGGGCAAGTTGAAACCATTAACTCAAGGGTTGATCCCGTCACCAGAACAGTCACGGTGCGCGCCCTGCTGAAGAATGATGATAGGCGTTTACGCCCCGGCATGCTGCTGACCGTCAACCTGATACGCAGTCGCAAAGAAGTGCTGGCAGTGCCTGAAGAGTCAGTCATTCCGGTTCAAGATAGAAAGTATGTGTATGTGGTTACTGACGGCGTAGCCAATAGAATTGAGATAACCGCAGGTCGTATTCAACCGGGGCTGATTGAAGTGCTTGATGGCATCAACGCCGGACAGCAAGTTGTCACGCAAGGGGCAATGAAGCTTCGGCCCGGCAGCAAGGTTGCAATCAAGGCTGCTGAAGTCGACGCAGCGGGTAAAGCTGGATAATGGGTTAAGGAGGGCGCGGCTATGATGATCTCAGATCTTTCGGTAAAAAGACCCGTGTTTGCGTCAGTGATTAGTTTGCTCATTCTGGCGATTGGCGTGCTTTCTTTCACAGACTTACCGCTTCGAGAGTATCCAGAAACGAACCCACCGATTGTCTCAATTTCAACTTCCTACCCCGGCGCATCCGCGCAAGTTATCGAGACGAAAGTCACCCAGGTTGTCGAAGATCAAATTAGTGGCATTGAAGGTGTTGAGTCGATTAGCTCATCCAGTCGAGATGGATCGTCACGCATTAGTGTTGAGTTTAGCGTTGAACGAGATATCGATCAGGCTGCAAATGACGTGCGCGATCGGGTATCCAGAATCCTTAATCGCTTGCCGGAAGACGCCCAGTCGCCGCGAATAGCGAAAGCGGATAGTGACGCAAGGCCTATCCAATGGTTTTCTCTGACCGGTGACAATCTCGATAGCATGGCATTAACCGACTATGCAGAACGGTATTTGGTTGATCAGTTTACGGTTGTGGATGGCGTCGCCAATGTCTCCCTCAGTGGCGCAGGTCGTTACTCCATGCGTATCTGGCTTGATCGAGTCTCCCTCGCCGCTAGAGGCTTAACCGTGACAGATGTCGAACGCGCACTGCGGGCGCAGAACGTCGAACTGCCGGCCGGTAGAATCGATTCTCAGCAGCGAGAGTTTACGGTGAGGGTAAAGCGTGTTTACGAGTCTGCCGAGGATTTCGCCGCTTTGACGATTGGCCGAGGCAGTGCCGGCCAGTTGATTCGGTTGGGGGATGTTGCGGATGTTGAGATCGGTCCTCGCACCTATCGCAACGAATTCCGCGGCAATGCCGTGCCGACCGTTGGCTTGGGCATGGTGAAACAATCGACAGCGAACACGCTGGAAGTACTGCGGGGCACCAACAAAACGGCTGCCGCGATTAATGCAAATTTGCCGCAAGGTATGCAGCTGGTCGCAAGCTCCGATGATTCGGTTTTCATCGAGGCCGCCATCAACTCCGTCTATAAAACATTGGCTATTACGATGTTGTTGGTATCGCTGGTGATCTACATGTTTCTCGGAACCGTTCGGGCGATGATTATTCCAGCAATAACGATTCCTGTGTGTTTGATTTCTTCCTTTATCGGCCTGTCCGTCTTCGGTTACTCCGTTAATCTCATTACATTATTGGGGCTCGTGCTTGCCATTGGGCTAGTGGTGGACGACTCAATCGTTGTGCTAGAGAACATCCAGCGTCGAATAGAAGAGGGCGAGCCGCCTCTATTGGCCGCGTTTCATGGTTCCAGACAAGTCGCGTTTGCCGTTATTGCGACCACCGCTGTGCTGATCGCGGTGTTTGTACCGATCGCATTTCTTGATGGGAATCTCGGCATAATTTTCTCGGAGTTGGCGGTCACCATTGGCACGGCTGTCATCTTCTCAAGTGTATTGGCCCTGTCGCTCACAACCATGATGTGTTCGAAACTGCTCACCAGTCATGCGCATGAGAGTTGGTTAACCCGCAAGGTGGATGACGTGTTTCACTCTGTGCAGCGCGCCTATGTCGAGGCGCTGCATTTTACATTGCAAAAGCCAAAGTGGATTGTCGCCGGTGTTTGCCTCGTTGTTTTAGCGACCATTGGGCTTGTTAAAGTTGTACCGACAGCCTTTGCGCCTCAGGAAGATCAGGGTGTTTTCTTTACCCGAGTCATCGGTCCGGAGGGTGCCAGTTTCAAATTCATGCAGGGCCAACTTAGACAATTAGAAAAAACGATCGATGTTTATGTCGAGTCAGGCGACGTTGTTAAGTATCTGGTTTTCTTGCCAGGTTGGGGCAGTTCTGATTCGGTTAATAGCGCTGTTGCATTGGTGACCATGTCCCCTTGGGAGGATCGTAAGCTATCGACGCAGGAAGTCATGACTAACTTGTCAGCTGAGTGGCGAAAGATTCCCGGTATTCGTGCTTTCCCCTTCATGCGTAGTGGTGTTCAAAAAGGCGGCGGCGGCCAATCGGTTCAGTTCGTTGTCGGCGGCAGTAACTATGAAGAATTGGCCGAGTGGCGCGACACGATATTAGCGCGGGCGCAAGCCAATCCAGGCTTTGCTAGAGTGCAGGCAGACTACAAGGAAACAAAACCACAATTGCTGGTTGAGGTCGACAAGACGCGCGCTGCTGATTTGGGTGTGTCTGTGCAGGAGATTGGTCGGACGCTACAGACCATGATGAGTGAGCGCGAGATAACAACCTTTGTTGATGATGGTGAGGAATACGACGTTGTTGTGCAGGCAAAAGTTGACCAGCGTGCAACGGCGTCTGACCTGACCAACATCTATGTCCGCTCAGATGTTACTGGAGAACTTATCTCGCTATCGAGTCTGACCAACGTCGTTAGCGGCGCTGATGCCGGTCGGCTTAATCGTTATAACCGCTTGCGAGCGATTACGATTTCAGCAAACCTTTCCCCAGGCTATTCGCTTAGTGAGGCGCTCGAATTCTTAGAAGATGTTGTCCGCACGGAATTGCCTTTGTCGGCTCAGATCGATTACAAAGGTGAGTCGCTGGAGTTAAAGGAGTCTGAAGGCGGGCTGTTGTTTGCCTTCGTGTTGGCGTTGTTGATCGTCTTTCTGGTTCTGGCGGCCCAATTCGAGAGTTTCATTCACCCCATTGTCATTATGATTACCGTTCCCTTGGCGACTTTTGGTGCTTTGTTAGGTCTATACCTCACTAACGGTACGCTGAACATCTACAGTGATATTGGCCTCATTATCTTGATTGGGATATCAACTAAAAATGGTATTTTGATTGTCGAATTTACCAATCAATTAAGAGACGAAGGTCTGGAGTTCCTTGCGGCGTTAGAAAAAGCGGCTGAGGTGCGTTTGCGTCCAGTGCTGATGACGGCCTTATCGACCATCATGGGTAGTATTCCACTCATTATGACCGCTGGCGCGGGCTCAGAAAGTCGCATCACGCTCGGCGTTGTTATCTTCTCCGGTGTCTGTATGGCAACACTGATGACCTTGTTCGTGGTGCCAGTGTTTTACAAATTACTCGCTAGAAATTCTGGTTCACCCGCAGCAGTTGCCAACGCGCTTGAAGCGATGCAGCTAAATGATGCGAAATAACTCGGCGTTTGGCCCGCGCGCTACGTGTTGACAATTTTTTGTAAAAAATCATCGTTAATTTCAGGCAACGCTATACCGACAGAATGGATTAGCAGCTGTTGTCGTTCCGTTAGTTACTATTAAAGCAATTAAGTGAGTAAACTAGTAACAGATCGTCTTCGTGGCATGAATTCAATTTTAATTGCAGCAGGCAGGTGACGTGATGTGTGTCGCTGCTAAGTGCTACCTGAGCCCACCCACGCATTAACTAAAAGAAATAGTCTATAACTGGAGCGTTATTTATGACCTTGATGCAGAAATTTTTCTGGTTTGTAGCAGCGATTGTTTATCCAATCAGTTTGTTTTTCTCTGCTACATTGACCGGGGGTGTTGTCGTCCTCGTAGATTTTTTCTCTGTCTTTCTGACCCTCTATGTTCTGCTAGGTCTTTATGATCTGAACTTCAGCCCGCATACGTTGAATCGTTTGTACCCGGTTGCGGCCTATATACGTTATGGACTCGAACATATTCGAACTGAAATTCAGCAGTATTTCATCGCGGGTGAAACGGAAGAATTGCCGTTTAATCGTGAACAACGAAATCTTGTTTATCGTCGCGCTCGCAACCTTGATGACACCATTCCGTTCGGTACAATCTTTGATATAACAGAGCCGGGCTGGTTAGGCGCCGCACACTCCATGCGCCCGGTTGATGTGCTCGAAGACAAACGCAGGGTTATGGTGGGTGGCGACGATTGTCTTAAACCCTATAACGCGGCAAGAATGAACTGCTCGGCGATGAGCTTTGGCTCATTGAGCGCCAATGCCATCATCGCCTTGAATAAAGCTGCTGCGGCGGAGAGCTTTTATCACAATACCGGCGAAGGTGGCTTTAGTCCTTACCATGAGCAGGGCGGCGATGTGGTGTGGCAAATCGGTACGGGATACTTTGGCTGTCGAACGCCTGACGGCGGTTTTGACTCGCAAGCATTCAAAGAACGTGCTGCCAGCGACCAGGTCAAGATGATCGAGATAAAAATATCTCAAGGCGCCAAGCCAGCGCATGGTGGTGTGTTACCCGCGGCCAAAGTGACGGAAGAGATCGCTCGGATTAGAACGGTCGAAATCGGCAAGGATGTCATTTCCCCAGCCGCGCACTCTGAGTTCGATACGCCCAAAGAGTTGTTGAATTTTATAACAAGACTCAGAGATCTTAGTGGCGGTAAGCCCGTCGGCTTCAAACTCTGTATCGGCAGCAAGTCTGAGTTTATGGCTGTTTGCAAAGCGATGTTGGAGACAGGCGTGTTGCCCGATTTTATTACCATTGATGGAGCCGAAGGCGGTACCGGCGCGGCGCCGGTCGAATTTTCGAGTCGTTTGGGTTTGCCCTGTATTGAGGGTTTAGATTTTGTTCATAATTGTCTTGTTGGCATTGGCGTGCGAGACAAGATTCGATTGATCGCATCCGGTAAAACGGCGACGGGTTTCGACATCGTTAGTAAGTTGGCCATTGGTGCCGATATTGTCAATGCCGCTAGAACGATGATGCTGGCGTTAGGCTGTATTCAATCCCGAGCCTGTAACACTAATAACTGCCCGACCGGTATTGCGACACAGGATCCGAATCGTGGCAAGGCGCTCAATGTACAGCAACGCCATCTGCGAGTTGCAAACTTTCAAAGGCGCACCCTTGATTCAGCGTTCCATCTAATAGGTGCCATGGGGTTAGATGATCCGGAAAAACTGACACCCAATATGATCTGGCGTCGCAGTGCTAATGAAACCAACCAGTACTTCGATGAAATTTACCCGAGTTTACGCGCCGGTGAATTACTCAGTAATGAAATTCATCCCGACTATGTTAGACATTGGCAGTCCGCAACAGCAGAGAGTTTTGTCGTTAGCACGGTAAATGTTGCCTAGCTGCCCTTGCCAGCGTCGACGAAGCAGAGTGCGTCGCTTGTCAGCTGAGTAGCGGTAACGACGTTCTTGCCTAAAGCCCCTTGGCTTTGACATTTTACGCGACCGCGAGATACCTCATCAGTATGCGCGTTGGGTACTAGTGATTTTCAGAGGGTCGTTTTTGTTCAATCCATTTAGGTAGTTTGATCTCAGGCGTTGAGTGGCCGGGGTGGTTGTCAATAAATTCGACGACGTTTTGACGACGCTGTTGCGTTAATGGGTGGGTACTGAGAAGTGTATTTAAGGGGTTTTTCTCAGAATTGCCAATGAGTTCAAACAGTCTGTCGGCACCGCCGACATGACCGTAGTGTCGCTGTAGTGTTTCAAGGGCGGTGTGATCAGCCTCTAATTCATGCTGTCGGCTGAAACTTAATTGTGTTGCAAGTCCAAAATAATTCAACACTTTATAGCTGATGTCGCTAGTGGATGCCCCTACAGCACTCAGCGTTGCGACGGCAATTGTGAAACCGCGACCGAGTGCGACAATGGGGTGTCGATGGTGTACGTGGGCGATTTCATGGCTGAGTATCATCGCCAAGGTGTTCTCATCATCGCAGCTGGCGAGTAATCCTGAGAACAGGTAAATATGGCCGCCGAGCGTCGCGTAGGCGTTTAGTTCTGGCGTTTCAATATAGTGAATGGTAATGGGCATGTCGCCGGGGAGTTGTTGGGCAATCGCCAGTTCGTCCGCGAGGGCTTGCAGATATTGCTCAATTTCTTCGTCACCTGGTTGGCCCATGACCTGCTCAAGGGCAGAGAACTGCTCGAGTTGGTCCATAAGTGTCTGTTCGAATGAAAAGGGAATATAACGGGTCGCATAGTCAGCCAAGAGGATGAGCATGTAGAACGTTGCGAGTGCGAAGGCCGCGACGCCGGTGAGTAAAATGACAAAGTCTTTAAGCGGATGTTCGGCTGGTAGATTAATTGTTTCGTCTATCTGTGGGTTTTCATATTCCACAATTTTAGATGAGTCCGGTGCCGTAGGCGAAAACCTCTACGGATCCAATTTGATTCGCCCCACCCTTTGAGATTGACGAGGTTTCGAGCTTTACATTAAATATTTGGCTGGCACCTTTTTCCTTTGCATCGGTTTTCATACGCAAGATGGCTTCTCTGCGGGCGCGATCCATCAGTGTCTCGTAAGCGATGACGCGGCCGCCAATCAGGTTCCGAAGTGCAGCGGAGATATGCTTGAAATAGTCGACAGAGATCACCACGTTGCCTGTGACCAAGACTGACTGCTTGTCAAAGTCTTCAGCGGGCGGAAGTTTCGCACTAAAAGTGAGGATGCCGATAAGCTGGGACTCCCTTTCCCTAATCGATCGGAAATGACGACGCTCAATGATCGAACCGGACAAGTAACCGATGATCGTCAGCACTAAAAGGGGTATAAGTTCCATCATGACCTAGTCGACGACCACGGCTGTACCATAGACAAACAACTCTGCAGCACCTGCAGATACCGAGGAGGTTGAGAAGCGGACATTCAGTACGGCGTTGGCGCCAATGCTTTTTGCTTGCTCAATCATTCGGTCGGTGGCTTCTTGGCGAGCATCGTTGAGCAGTTCTGTATAGCCTACCAACTCGCCGCCGACGATGTTTTTCAAAACCGCCATGATGTCTCGGCCAAGGTGCTTGGTTCTAACCGTGTTGCCTTGGACCATACCCAGATGTTTGGTTATGCGTTTGCCCGGGATTATTTCAATATTGCTGACGATCACATTACATGCCTTAAAGGGTTTTGAGTCAGTATCCTGACGTCAACATAGCGAGTCAACAACAAAAAGTCAGCTTAGGTGAATTCCAACTATTTGTGGATGCGAGGTATTTCAATAATGAAATTCTAAATCAGTAGAATCATTCCAATATCACTTTTTTTGCGAGTGACATTGGTTACGTTGAATGGTTGCGTTGAATGGTTTCGATTAGTTGTGATGGGCCAGCTGGAGGCGACATGACCGGAGAAAAGCAGAAAAGTCCGCAAAAAAGGTCCGGTAATAGTATTTGTAAAGAAGCTGGCCGTTTTTGTCAGTACAATAGATATTGACGCAATCATGCGTTTTATCAAGATGCCTTCAGGAATGTTATAAATGTCTAACGATAAGCTTGTTGTTGTTGATCAGCTGGCAAAGCAGATCAGAGATTGCAAGATCTGTGAGCCTCATCTACCGATGGGTGCGAATCCCGTTATCCAGTTCGATCCTCAAGCACGATTACTGATTGTGGGCCAGGCGCCGGGTATTCGTGCGCACAACAGTGGTATTGCTTTCAATGACCCTAGTGGTGATCGACTTAGGGATTGGCTCGGTGTCGACAAACAACAATTCTATGATGCACGTAAAATTGCGATCGTACCGATGGGTTTCTGCTATCCAGGCACGGGTAAAAACGGCGATTTACCGCCGCGCTTGGAATGTGCAACGGCTTGGCGGTCAAAACTGCTAGCACAGTTGGAGCAGGTTCAATTGACCTTGGTTATTGGCCAATACGCGATGCAATGGCACCTGCCTGATGAGAAGAAGCAGTCGGTTACATCGCTGGTTAAACAGTGGCATCGGTTTGCGCCCGACGTGTTTCCTATGCCACACCCGAGTCCAAGAAATAATCGCTGGCTAAAAAACAACCCCTGGTTTGAAGTCGAGCTTTTACCGCAGCTTAAGCAGCAGGTCCAAGCCGCATTGGCGTAAGCGGCAAATCTCAGCGCTGGCGTGTGAAGTTGGCTTTGGTATGCTTTTGCGCTGCGCGATGGCGGAAACTAACGTGGCTGTTTTCAACTTGTCGCACAATAACTTTACCTGCAGTCACAGCGACTTCGGCTACAAAGACGACGCTTGATTGGCGTGCTGTAGGCAATGTGGAATCCGTCTTATTCAGGGCTGTTGTGATTCTGATCTGGTGAGACGACGCGTTTGATGATAGCGTCTCGCTCTTCAGGTGTTCTGTGAAGAGCAATCGATATCCCCCGCATTCAAGCAGGTTGATTTACATGACAGCAATACTTTACGGAAATGGCCAATCGAGAAGTTTTCGATGTGTTTGGGCGCTAAATGAAGCGAACATAGCGTTTGAGTATCAAGGCATCGATAAAGCATCGCTCAGCGACGCATTCTTAAAGGTCAGTCCTCATATGAAAGTACCGGCGTTTACAGTCGGGGACTTACACATGTCCGAAAGTGCAGCCATCGTGAACTACGCAGGCAACGTGTCCAAGCACACAAGCTTGATACCCTCAGACGTTGAGCGTCGAGCCCAGTACGATGATATTTGCTACTTTGTGATGACGGAGCTAGAGCAGCCACTTTGGACCATTGGAAAACATCGCTTTGCTCTGCCTGAAGAATATCGGCACGAAGTCATGTTCGACACAGCGATGTTCGAGTTTGATAAAGCGCAGCAGGCGCTAGAATTCAAACTACAGGGCCGCGATTTTGCCGTTGGCGATGAATTTTCGATGGCCGATGTGCTACTCGCGCATACATTTAATTGGGCTGAACGCTTCAAAATGTCCATTAAGCCGAACTTTTTGGCCTATCGCGATCGGATGTATGCAAGACCGGCTTGTCAGCAAAGTCTGCGGCAGGTTGGTGCCTAGGCAGCCGCAAACGCTAGCCATAGGTGCACAGATAGGCAGTTTCAACAGTCACTTTTAAGTTGAAGGCGAGGTTTGCCTCGACCACAAAGCTGTCCCCTGCATTGAAATCTTGCCAAGTATCAGCGCCGGGAAGCTGAACGGTGAGCTTGCCGCTGACAACCTGCATGGTCTCTCGCTGACTCGTATCGAACGTATATTCGCCTAGGCTCATCACACCGATTGTAGCCGGTAAGCTTTCTGTCTGCAGTGCGATAGATTTTACTTTTCCATCGAAGTATTCATTTACCTGAAGCATTTTTTTTCCTGATAATTTAAAAGTGTAGATTTGAGGCACGCGAGTGTAACAGCCTCGCAGGAAGTCGATAAAGTATCGATTCGACAAGCTCTCTTCGAACACCGCCAAGATTTATTAACTTAACGCGTCGATGCGTGAATATTTGAGTCCAAACGGTTACTCTCGGTTATCAAAAAATAATGGGATATAACGCGCAACAATGTCGTCTTTTGATTTATCCGAGCATACGCATCGCAGGTTCAATCCTCTTACGGGCGATTGGGTTCTCGTATCGCCACATCGTGCCAAAAGACCCTGGCAGGGGCAATTGGAACCCGCCACAAAAGAGCGTATTGCTGCTTATGACCCAGACTGCTATTTGTGCCCTGGCAATAAACGTGTCAACGGCGATATCAACAAAGACTACCAAGGTGCCTATGTATTTAAGAATGATTTTTCTGCGCTTCAGGTAGATTCGCCACAGTTTGAACAATCGGTTGAAGAACCGGTTGAACAGCTCGACCCCTTGTTCCAATTCGAGACTGTCTCTGGCGTCAGTCGGGTCATCTGTTTTTCCGAATCACATAATCTTGGATTGTCCCGCCTGCCTGAAAAGGCCATCGTCAGTGTTATAGAGACTTGGTGTGAGCAATACCAGGAACTGTCTGAAACGTATTGCTGGGTTCAAATATTTGAGAACAAGGGTGCTGCCAACGGTAGCTCGAACCCTCACCCTCATGGTCAACTATGGGCAAGTGACAAACTACCGACACTGGTTTGCGAAGAAGACGATCAACAACGAGCTTATTATTCACAACACGGTTGTTCTTTATTGGTCGACTATGCACACAAAGAGATTGCAGCAAAGACCCGTGTTGTTTGTAGTAACGATGACTGGTTGGTTGTTGTGCCGTGGTGGGCAACCTGGCCGTTTGAGACGCTACTTTTACCCAAACGCGCAGTATCGCGCATGACTGATCTAAGCCGTGATGAAAAGGCGAGTTTGGCGCAAATTCTAAAAGAGCTAAATGTCCGTTATGACAATCTTTTTGACACGCCATTCCCCTATTCGATGGGCTGGCATGGCGCGCCTAATGCGGACACAACCGAGCCGCACTGGCAGCTACACTGTCATTTTTATCCACCGCTTTTAAGGTCGGCAAGTGTTAAGAAATTTATGGTGGGTTATGAAATGCTGGCAGAATCGCAAAGGGATATGACCCCTGAGCAAGCAGCTGAAAGACTTAGGCAGCAATCAACGACGCATTATCTTGATCAAGATCATAGAAGTCAGGATGCGTGATCATTCGCATCAGGCGGGATCCCTAATGGTCGATGCTCAATCGACTCAAGACAGCTTGTCTCAGGTGACGTGCAAATACTTTGAGTCGTATTACGGCGCACCCGCTGAGTTCCTTGTACGAGCGCCCGGTCGCGTCAACATTATTGGTGAACACACTGACTACAATGGCGGTTTTGTTTTCCCTGCGGCGATCAACTACTACACCTATGTTGCCGCATCAAAGCGGCAAGATGCGGTCATCAATGTTGTAGCGCGGGATTGGTCCGGGCAGGTCGATCGCATTGATCTATCCAAGCCGATGCACTTTGATGAAGCCCGCATGTGGCCAAACTATATAAGAGGCGTGGTAGAGCAGCTTCAAAAAAGAAACTATCCCCTTCGAGGCTGTGATCTTGTGGTGAGTGGCAATGTGCCCCAGGGTGCCGGTTTGAGTTCTTCCGCCGCATTAGAAGTCGGTATTGCAAAAGCCCTGACACATGCCTGCGGTCTCATTTTAACGCCGCTTGAGCTAGCCCAAATCGGCCAGGATGCAGAGAATCAATTTGTTAATTGCGCCTGTGGCATCATGGATCAGCTGATTTCTACCTCGGGGGTAGAGGGTCACGCGGTCATGATCGATTGTCGAAATTTTGAGACGCAAAGCGTTGCGTTACCCGCAGATTTCGAAATCATTATCATCAATTCCAGCGTGCAACGCGGACTTGTCGACAGTGAATACAACCTGCGTCGTGCGCAGTGTGAAACGGCAGCGGCGCATTATGGTGTCGAATTATTGCGGGAAGTATCTGTTGAGCAACTTCATGCGCAGCGCGGTCATTTGGACGACGTCTGTTTCAAGCGAGCTAGACACGTGGTTGAAGAGAATGCGCGGGTACTTGAAATGGTTGAGTGCTTGGCGTCCGGAGAGTTTGGCGGTTTATCTCAGCTTATGCACGATAGCCACGAGTCCATGCGTACCTTGTTTGAGATTACGGTGCCGGCAATTGATTACCTGGTTGCGCTTGTCGCAAAAACATTGGACGGCGAAGGCGGTGTTCGAATGACCGGCGGGGGATTCGGCGGTTGCGTCGTCGCACTGGTACCCGTTAACAAAGTTGCACAGGTGAAAGCTGCGGTCGAAGCGAATTATTTCAATGAAACGGGTCTCAAAGAAATCATCTACACAGCGCGTGCGTCTGCGGGTGTTGTTGTGCTTTCCACAGATTTTTCGGCTCACGGCACTGTATAGGCGCGTATAAAAACAATAAGACAAAACACAAGTCTGATGGCACAGATAGGCTAGAGCATAAGAGCACAGTAGATACTATGGATTACAAAACCCAGCGCGCCTGGCAAACACCGACAATTACATCACAGCATCGTAGCGCTGCACACACGCCGTTATGGAGTTGGCGCAGTGAACAAGATGCCCGCCTTGATTTGCCAAGTACCGCGGTGATGTCCCTTGATGGGTTGTGGCAGTTTAAGTTATTCGATTCGGTCGAGAAGGTTGAGGCGGCATGGCCAGCTCAACTTGAAGATATGCAAAATATTGATGTGCCCGGCAACTGGCAACTGCAAGGTCATGACTACCCAATTTATACCAATGTGAAATACCCCTTCCCCTGTACGCCGCCGATTGTGCCTGATGAAAATCCAACAGGATGCTACAGACGTTACTTTACGCTACCTAAAACCTGGGCATCGGATGAGCAGGTAAGCGTTCAATTCGACGGTGTTGATAGCGCTTTTCACCTTTGGTGCAATGATCAATGGGTGGGTTATTCGCAGGATAGTCGACTCATGGCTGAGTTCGATTTGTCCGACTTTATTGTCGACGGCGAAAACAGTCTGTCACTACTGGTGACTCGCCTTTGTGACGGTAGCTACATGGAAGATCAAGATATGTGGAACCTCAGCGGCATTTATCGCTCGGTTCGATTATTAGCAAAGCCTGCATCCAAAATCACTGATGTCCGTGTGACCGCCAGTCTGGACGATCGTTATGAAGCGGGGCAATTGCAACTCGATGTAAAAACAGAAAATGCGCAACACTGTCGAGTTGCGGTTTCTCTTTACAGTTCGCAACAGCACGGCGGGCAATGTCTGGATCAACAAAGCTATCCAATGGGTACGCATCGAATAGACGAAAAGGGCGGGTACGATGATCGGTGCTACATCTCGATGCCCGTTCAAAATCCAAAACAGTGGAGCGCCGAGATACCTAACCTGTATCGCGTCACAGTGACATTGTTGGACAAAGATGATCTGCCACTTGAAACCGAAGCTTACGATGTGGGTTTTAGAAACATCGAAGTCATCAATGGCCAGCTTTGTATTAACGGTCAAGCGCTATTGATTAGAGGCGTAAACAAGCACGAACACGATCCGAAAACAGGCCATGCTGAAACGCTGGAGCGCGTTGAACAAGACTTGAAGTTGATGAAGCAGCATAACTTTAATGCGGTGCGATGTTCCCATTATCCTCACCAGCCGGGGTTTTATCGTCTGTGTGATCAACTCGGTTTGTATGTTGTTGATGAAGCTAATATAGAAACCCATGGTGTCACCCCGATGAGTCGTCTTGCGGATGATCCGCTATGGGCCAATGCATTTTTGGAACGCATGATCAGAATGGTGTCGAGGGATTTTAACCATCCAAGCATTATTATTTGGTCCCTAGGTAATGAATCGGGTTACGGCGCCGCCCACGATGCGATGTATCAGTGGACTAAGCGCGTTGATCCGTCTCGGCCAATCCAATACGAAGGCGGCGGCTCGAATACTAACGCAACCGATATCATTTGCCCGATGTACGCTAGAACGCACGCGGATATGCCGCAAGGGCCTGGTCTCGAAGCCAAGCCGTCGCTGAACAAATGGGTCGGACAGAGCGATGAAAACCGGCCGATTATTCTTTGTGAATATGCGCATGCAATGGGCAATAGTCTGGGTAGCTTTTCCGACTACTGGGATATTTTTCGCGAGCATCCGAGACTGCAGGGCGGCTTTATATGGGATTGGGTTGATCAGGGCTTGGATAAAGTCAGCGAGGAAGGAAAGCACTATTGGGCTTATGGTGGTGACTTCGGTGACCAGATAAATGATCGCCAATTTTGTATTAACGGTCTTATCTTCCCCGATAGATCAATTCACCCCACGTTGCTTGAAGCAAAGCGGTGCCAGCAACCGTTTCAGGCAAAACTACATAAGCGCCAAGATTTAACGGTAACCCTGACCAGCGAGCATCTTTTTCAAAACACCCCCGACACACGATTGTGTTGGCAGGTGATCAGCCACAATGGTGTTCACGCCGAGGGTGAGATTGCATGTGAACTGGCGGCCGGACAGAGTAAAAAAATAACCTTGGAAAATAGTCTGTCTAAGCTCGCTGATGACAATTGGCTCAACCTTTGGCTGGTGCAGGATAAGCCAACCCATTGGTCACAAGCAGGGCTGGTGATCGCCAGGTGGCAGTTTTCTTTGCCCGCGACGGTTGCTCAGATTCCGCATCATGAAACACCGCCGGCTGATGAAAGTAAGCCAATCATTGATGAGTCGGGACAGGATCTGTTGGTGAATACCGGTCAGCATGTTTGGCAGCTAGATCGCGCTTCAGG